>Ga0111539_10001584_pt1 | contig 30296 bp, 22 predicted proteins | sample RhiMethybrSRZTD1_FD_79667 | JGI IMG/M metagenome (GOLD analysis project Ga0111539, IMG submission 79667) | Populus rhizosphere microbial communities from Tennessee, USA - Rhizosphere MetaG P. TD hybrid SRZTD1 (version 2) (version 2) | ecosystem: Host-associated > Plants > Roots > Rhizosphere >...
CGCGATGAACTTCGACATCTTTCTGGCGCCGGCCGCCGACTCGTGGAAAGTCGTCAAGCGCGCCGAGGCCCTCGGCTTCCGGCGCGCCTGGTTCTACGACACCCAGCTCCTGAACTCCGAGCTCTTCGCCTCGATGGCCGCCGCGGCCATGCAGACCACGACGATCCGTCTCGGCACCGGCGTCTTGATTCCATCGAACCGGATCGCACCGGTCGCGGCGAGCGGACTGGCCACCCTGAACGCGCTGGCGCCTGGACGGATCGACTTCGGCGTCTCGACCGGCTTCACCGCTCGGCGCACGCTCGGACTCCGTCCGGTGAAGCTCGCCGACATGGAAGAGTACGTGCGCGTCGTGTCGGGCCTCCTGGCGGGACAGACGCTCGAGTGGACGTTCGAGGACAAGCGGCGCAAGATCCGCTTCCTCAACCCGGAGATCGGCGCCATCAACATCGCGGACCCGATCCCCGTCCACCTCTCGGCAATGGGGCCGCGTGCGCGCCGGCTCACGGCGAAGCTCGGCGCGGGATTCATCCACGCGACATCCAATCCCGGCCACGCCGCCGGCGCGATCGGCGACATGCAGACCGCCTGGCGCGAGGCTGGGCAGGATCCGGCGAAGCTCACCGCGACCGCCGCGATCGCCGGCTGCGTGCTCGGCGACGGCGAGGCCGCCGACAGCCCGCGCGCCAAGGCGCACGCCGGGCCGACCGCGATGATCGCGCTCCACAACCTGGTCGAGCGCGACCAGTTCGGCGATCTCGGCCGGCCGCTGCCGCCGGCGCTGGCGCCGCTGCTCGAGCAGTACCGCAAGGTCTACCTCGCATACGGGCCCGAGGACGCGCGCTACCTGAGCAACCATCGCGGGCATCTGATGTTCCTGCGGCCGGAGGAGCAGTCGATCTGCACGGCCGAGCTGATCCGCGCGACCACCTTCACCGCGGGCAAATCCGAGCTGCGCGAGCGCATTCGCGAGCTGGGGCGCGCGGGATTCGACCACGTCGGGCTCACCGTCCGGCACGGGTATCCCGAGATGCTGGAAGAGTGGTCGGACGTGTTCGAGGGCGTGTGACCGGGCGCGACAGCGCCGCGGAGCTGATTCGCCAGAAGCGGGACGGCGCGCTCCTCAGCGAGGCGGCGATCTCGCACCTGGTCGCCGGCATCGCGGACGGCTCGGTCAGCGACGCCCAGATCGCCGCGTTCGCGATGGCCGTCTTCTTCCGCGGCATGACCCGCGCGGAGTGTGCCGCGCTCACTCGCGCGATGACGCGTTCGGGCAGCGTCCTCGCCTGGCCGAACGCCGGCGGGCCGATTCTCGACAAGCACTCGACGGGCGGCGTGGGCGACAAGGTGAGCCTGATCCTGGCGCCCGTGATCGCGGCGTGCGGCGGGCTCGTGCCGATGATCTCGGGCCGCGGCCTCGGCCACACGGGCGGCACGCTCGACAAGCTCGCGAGCATTCCCGGCTACGACGCCGTCCCCGATCTCGCCCGCTTTCGCGAAGCGGTGAACGAGGCCGGCTGCGCCATCGTGGGACAGACCGCTGACCTGGCGCCCGCCGACCGTCGGCTCTACGCTGTTCGCGACGTCACCGCCACGGTCGAGTCGATTCCGCTGATCACCGCGTCGATTCTCTCGAAGAAGCTGGCGGCCGGGCTCGACGCGCTCGTGATGGATGTCAAGGTGGGCTCGGGCGCCTTCGCGGCCTCGCTCGAGGCGGCGATCGAGCTGACCGAGAACCTCCTCGCAGTCGCTCAGGGCGCAGGGCTGCGCGCGGCGGCGCTACTGACCGACATGGGCCAGGTGCTCGGCCGCCACGTCGGCAACGCGCTCGAGATCCGCGAGGCGATCGGCGTCTTGACGGGCGGACCGCGCGACGTCCGGCTGCACGCCGTGTCCAGTGCTGTCACGCGCGAGCTCCTGGTGCTGGGCGGGCTGGCGCGCGATGGCGTCGAGGCCGGGGCGCTGGTCGAGAAAGCGCTCGACTCCGGCGCTGCGGCCGAGCGCTTCGCGCGCATGGTGCGGGTGCTCGGCGGTCCGGCCGACATCGTCGAGTGTCCGGACCGCCATCTCGCGCGGGCACCGGTCGAGCTGGCCGTGGCGCCGGAGGCCGCCGGGGTGATCGCGCGGATCGATGCGCGCGCGCTAGGGCTCGCCGTCGTCGAGCTCGGCGGCGGCCGCCGTCGCGTGGAGGATGCGATCGATCCAGCCGTTGGACTCGCCGAGGTCCGCGGCGTCGGCGAGGCCGTCGGTCGGGATCGGCCGCTCGCGATCGTACACGCCCGCTCGGCCGGCGACGCCGAGGCCGCGGCGCACAGAGTGCGTCAGGCCGTGACGGTGCGCGAAGAGCCGACCGCCGCGACCGCGTCGCCGGTTCTGCGCCGCATGGTGTCCGCGACTTGACGAGCTATTTGCCGGGCGCGCGCAGATAGCGCGCGAAGAACGCGTTGACCTCACGGATGCTGTCGGCCCACGCCGCGGGATCCCCGCCGGTCGTCGCGCCGCGCCCGCCCGGCGCGTTCGCGTTGACCCGCGCGGCCACATAGCGCACGGGCGCGTAGCTGTCGAAGGAGTGGTAGGCGCCGGGATAGACCTTGATCGTCACGGGATATCCGGCCTGCTGCGCGGCCTCGGTCAGCCTTCGACACGGCTCGGCCGGCGTCCAGTCGTCCTTGTCGCCGATCAGGATCAAGAGCGGCGCGACCGGCCGATACGGACCCGTGCCGCTCCAGGTCCGCCGTGATGCCACGCAGCCCGGATAGAGCGCCACCGCCGCCGCGAAGCCGCCGCGGCGCTCGCTCGCCAGCAAGTCCGCGTCGCTCTCGGGCGCGATCATCGACGAGAGCGTCGTCGATCCGCCGTGCGAGCCACCGATGAGCCCGATCCGCGAGGCGTCGACGTAGGGCAACGTGCGCAGGTAGGCGAGCGCCGCATACGCGTCTCGCACCCGTCGCCCCGGGCTCACGTCGTCCCGACTCCGCGACGCGTCGGTGCACACACCGTCCGGGTGGCCTCGCGTCGTGAAGCTGTCGGGCAGGGCCACGACGTAGCCTTGCTTTACCAGCTCCCTCGCCCAGCGTCCCGGCGCCCCGCTCGAGCGCGGGCCGAGCCCGCTGCAGTCGTGCATGATCACGACGGCGGGGAGCGGGCCGGGGCCGTCGGGCTTCGACAGCTCGATCGGGATCTCCTCGGAGGTGCCGGCCGGCGTCGTGGTGGGGATCGACGGGCCGGAGAGGGCCCCGCCGCAGCCGCCGGCGGCGGCGAGACCAAACGCGAGGACGACCGCTCCGACGGCGCGACGAAGGTTCACGGCGAAGCGATTGTATGTCTGTTCGCGACCGGGGCGTGCGACGCGCGAGCGCGGATCAGCCGCGGGACTTGAAGTATTGCACCGCGCGCTCGTGCGCCTCGGCCGCGCGCCGCGTCCGGAACGTCCCGAGGTTGCGCCGCTTGCCGGTGCGCGGATCACGCTTGCGCGAATAGAGCCGGTACACGCCCGAGCTCAGCTTTCGGATCATGGCCACTGCTCCTCTTTTCACAGGTACCAGCGCCGTCCGTGCCTGTCCAGTCGACGCCGGTATCGCCGGTGGTCGAGCCCGCTTGACTCCGTCGGCGGGGAGCGCGATTGTGTCTCACCAGCTGTCCCACAGGAGGGATCGTTGAGCGAAGAGATCCACATCCAGTTCACGCGCTTCTCGGCGTTCTACTCGCCGCTCATCGCGACGATCGCCGGCGGGTTCCTGAAGGCGGAAGGACTCCAGCCCAAGCATTCGAATGCGCCGGTCGGCAAGTCGGCCATCGATGGGGTGGTGGCCGGTACCGTGCACGTCTGCCAGTCGGCGCCCTCGCAGGGCTTCGGTCCGCTCGAAAAGGGCGAGACACCGCCGGCGGTCCACTTCGCGCAGATCAACGAGAAGGACGGCTTCTTCCTCACCGGCCGCGCGGCGGATCCGGACTTCAGCTGGGACAAGCTCAAGGGCAAGCAGGTGCTCGTCGACCACGGCGGCCAGCCGCTGGCGATGTTCAAGTACGCCTGTCACAAGCGCGGGCTCGACTACAAGGCCACCAACGCGGTCGACGTGCCGAGCAATCAGATGGACGGCGCGTTCCGCCGCGGCCAGGGCGACTACATCCACCAGCAGGGCCCGGCGCCGCAGCAGCTCGAGCACGACGGCGCCGGCCACGTCGTCGCCTCCGTCGGCGAGGCCATCGGCCCGTGCGCGTTCTCGAGTCTGGCCGCGACCCGCGAGTGGCTCGGCACCGACATGGCCAAGGGCTTCATGCGCGCCTATCGCAAGGCGCGCGCGTGGCTCATCGAGACGCCGGCCGCGAAGGTGGCCGAGGCCGAGTCGGCGTTTTTCCCGGAGATCGACCGCGCGGTGCTCACCGCGACGATCGCCTACTACCAGAAGCTCGGGTGCTGGACGCCGCACGTCGAGATCACGCGGCCCGCTTTCGAGGTTGCGCTCGACGTGTTCCAGCATTCCGGCCTGATCACCAAACGACATCGATACGAAGACGTCGTGGCGCAGCCGCCGGACGGGGCGTGAGGGCGCTCGCCGCGCGGCTCTGCCTGCTCGGTCTCCTCGTCGCCGTCCCGGCGACGGCGGCGAACGCGCCCGTCCAGGATCTCGCCGACGGACGTACCGGCAAGATCTATTTCGAGAGCGTGACGCCGACGGGCTTCTTCCAGCTCGCCAAGCGCGAGGCCAGGCCGAAGACCGTCATCTTCGGCACGTTGAGCCTGCCGAAGAAGGCGACCGCGCCGATGCCGGCCATGGTCATCGCCCACGGGAGCGGCGGCGTGTCGCACGAGCGCGAGTTCTGGTGGGCCGATCACTTCAACGACATCGGTGTCGCGGCATTCGTCGTCGATAGCTTCACGCCGCGAAACATCCGCGAGACCGCAACCGATCAGACGCAGCTCTCGACCGCGGCAAACGTGGCCGACGCGCTGGTGGCGCTGCGCCTGCTGACGACGCATCCCCAGATCGACGCCAAGCGCATCGGCGTCATCGGATTCTCCAAGGGTGGACAGGTCGCGATCTACACTGCCCTCGAGCCGTTCAGACGCGCGATCATCACCGATCAGACGCGATTCGCGGCGCACGCGCCGCTCTATCCCGCCTGCAACTCGTGGCAGGTATCGGACCAGGTCACCGGCGCGCCGATGCTGATGCTGCTGGGCGGGCGGGACAACTACACGCCTCCGGAACCCTGTCAGGAGTATGCGCAGTGGTTCAAATCGAAGAACACCGACGTGACCGTGATCGTGTATGCAAGCGCGTATCACGGTTTCGACTCACTCCGACCGCCGGTCCAGGCCAAGAACGTCGTTACCGGCGCGGGCTGCAACTTCAACGCGGATCTCGATCGGTTCGTAGTGACGATCCGCGCGACGGGCGAGGACGTCACGCGCACGATCGGCACCTACATGCGCACCTGCACAGGCAAGGGTGCGATGGTCGGCGGCGACAGCGAGGGGCGTAAGAAGTCGCCCGAGGACGTGAAGGCGTTTCTCAAGAAACTGTTCGCTCTCACACCCTGAGCTTCACACCCAGAGGATCGAGCCATGAGCGGAGCGCTATCGGGCATTCGAGTGGTCGACATCACGAACAATCAGGCCGGGCCGTCGTGCGGGCAGATGCTGGCGTGGCTCGGCGCGGACGTGATCAAAGTCGAGGAGCCGAGCAAGGGCGACCCGGCCCGCACGACTCACAAGGATCGCCCCGACGCGGACAGCCTCTTCTACCTGTCCTTCAACGGCAACAAGCGCAGCCTGACCTTGAACCTCAAGAGCCCTGGGGCCAAGGACGTCTTCCGTGCCCTGTTGAAGAAGGGCGATGTGCTCCTCGAGAACTTCGGGCCCGGCGTTCTCGAGCGCCTGGGCTTCGGCTACGCTGCGGTCAAGCAGCTCAATCCGCGCCTGGTGTACGCGAGCATCAAGGGCTTCGGCTCGTACGGGCCGTACGCCGAATACAAGAGCTACGAGCCCATCGCGCAGGCGATGGGCGGCGCGATGAGCGTCACCGGCTTCCCGGACAGTCCGCCGACCTACGTGTGGCCGTCGATCGGTGACTCGGGAACGGGCATGCACTGCGTGATCGGTATTCTCGCCGCGCTCATGCAGCGCCATCTCACCGGCGAGGGCCAGCAGGTCGAGGTGTCGATGCAGGACGCGGTGGTCAACCTGATCCGCGTGAGCCTGCGCGACCACCAGCGCACCGGCAGGCCCGGCCAGCGCACCGGCAACCAACTCGGCGCCTCTGCGCCGGGCACCACGTATCGCTGCCATCCCGGCGGCCCGAACGACTACGTGTTTCTGTTTTGCCCGCAGCAGTTCTGGCACGCGATGCTGAAGGCCATCGGCCGCGAAGACCTGATCGGCGACGCGCGCTACGAGACCGCCGAGGCGCGCTGGCAGCGCAAGGCCGAGGTCGACGCGCTCGTCGAGGGCTGGACGTCGAAGCTGCCCAAGCACGACGTCATGAAGATCCTGGCCGGCGCCGGCATCCCGTGCGGCGCGTGCCTCGATACCGGCGAGGTGATGGCCGATCCCCACCTGCACGCGCGTGACATGATCGTGGAGGTCGAGCACCCCGTGCGCGGGCGCTACATCACCGCGGGCAACCCGATCAAGCTCTCGGCCTCGCCGACGAAGATCTCGGCGGCTCCGCTACTCGGTCAGCATCGCGAGGAGGTCTTGAAAGAGCTCGGATACAGCGCCGACCAGATCGCCAGGCTGGCCGCGGACGGATCGATCTAGCTGTCGCCCGTATCTCTAACTGGGCATTGCCGCGCGGCCCGGGTCTGGCTACTCTGGGCTCATGTCGCAGACGCCGCTCAAGATCCGTCGATGGAAGCGCGGCGAATACGATCGGCTCGTCGATCTCGGCGTGTTCGAACGTGATCCGCTCGAGCTCATCGGCGGGCAGATCGTCGTCGCCGAGCCGCAGAGCGCCTATCATGCCGCCGCGATCCGATCGGTCGACTACGCGCTGAGGGCTGTTCTCCCACCGGGCTGGGTCGTCAGCGTGCAGTCGCCGGTGTCGCTCGACGACGAGTCGGAGCCAGAGCCGGATCTCGCGGTGGTGCCGGGGCACCCAACCGACTATCGTTTCGGCCACCCCACGCGCCCGTCGCTCATCGTCGAGGTCGCGGAGTCGAGCTTAGGCTTCGACCGGCTCGCGAAGGGCAGCCTTTACGCGAGGGCGCAGGTCCACGACTACTGGATCGTCAATCTGATAGACCGCGTCCTGGAAGTCTACCGGGAGCCGGGCGAAGATCCGTCCGCACCCTACGGATGGAGCTATCGATCCGTGGCGAGCGTGACGCCGCCGGCCGTCACGCTGCTGTACCCCGCCGCCGGGCCGATCGCGGTGGCCGACTTGCTCCCCTAGACGATCCCACGGCGCGGCGCCTGAGTCCCGCGCGCTCGGGCCGCCGACGCCACCCTGCACACACCTGAGCGGTCCGGCGCGCCGCCCGCAGTACCATGGAGCGGGGAGCTCTAGAGCGATGGAAATCCTGACCGAGCGGGTGCGGCCGACCGTGGCGCGCGTCGATCTGGGCGCGCTCAAATTGAACTTTGTCGCGATCCAGGCGCATCTCAGGCGCGAGCGGCCGACGGCCACGCCGGGCGTGATCGCGGTCGTCAAGGCCAACGCCTACGGCCACGGGGCCGGCCAGGTCGGGCGGGCGCTCGAGGACGCGGGCGCCGATCTCCTGGCCTGCGCGGATATCGAAGAAGGCGCGGCCCTCAGAGCGGCCGGCGTGCGCGCCGACATCCTGATCTTCGGCGCGCTCAGCGTGAGCGATCTGGACGGCCTGTTCGACTGCCGTCTGACGCCGACGATCTCGTCGCCGGGCGCCGCGCGCTCGGTGCAGGCCGCCGCCGCCCGACACAAGCAGCGCGTGCGCTATCACTTGAAGATCGACACCGGCATGAACCGGCTCGGCTTTCGCTTCGACAACCTGCGGCGAAGCTTGCCCGAGCTCTTGCGCAGCCCGAACCTCGACCTCGAGGCGGTCTTCACCCACTTCGCGACCGCCGACGATCCCGCGTCGACCTTGTTCGACGAGCAGCGCCGGCGCTTCGACCAGGCACTGGCGGATCTGAAGGCCCTGGGTGCGCGGCCGCGGTTCGTGCATGCCGCCAACAGCGCCGCGGTCGTGCGCGATCCGCGAGTCTGGTTCGATCGCGTGCGCCCGGGCCTCCTGCTCTACGGCATCGTGCCGCCGCCGCTCACGTCGACGATCGCGCTGGCGCCGGTGATGACGCTCTCGAGCCGGGTCACCGCCGTCAAGGGCATGCGCACCGGCGAGGTCACCGGCTACGGCGCGCGCTTCACCGCGACGAAGCCGACCACGATCGCGATCGTGCCGGCCGGGTACGCCGACGGCCTCGATCTCAGGCTCGCCGGCCGCGGCGCCGTGCTGATCCGCGGCCGCCGGGCGCCGATCATCGGCTCGGTGTGCATGGACATGATCATGATCGACGTGACCGGGCTCGATGCCTCCCCCGGCGACGAGGTGGTCTTCATCGGCAGTCAGGGCGGCGACACGATCGACGCGCGCGAGATGGCGGAGACGATCGGTACGATCCCCTGGGAGATCGTCTGCCGCGTCGGGACCCGCATCGAGCGCGTCTACGCCTGACGCCGCCTCTCAGCGCCTGTCCGTCTAACGTCCCCCCGCGGGCGGCGTCGCGCCGCCGAGCGTCTTCAGATACTCGACCAGATCGCCGAGCTCCCCCAAGGTGAGGTTCTGATAGTCGGGCATGATCGACCACCCTCGCTCGTCCGTATAGCCCGGCGCGTCGAGAATCTGCGCGTTCGGATTCATGATCGACTCGACCAGCTCGCCCGGATGCCGCGCCCCGACGCCGGCGGGGCTCGGTCCCGGCCGCGTGGGCGCGGGAAACTTCGCGTCGGGCACCGCGTGGCACGTGGCGCACTGGTGTTTCTCGAAGACCGCGCGGACGCGTGCAGCATTCCCGGGGGGCGGTGTCACCGTTCCCGCGCGTGACGTGGCCGTTGCCGACCGCGACACCGGCGCCACGTGGCTCGACCGCCGCGCGAAGGCTTCGTTCCGCGACGGCGTAAGCTCGCCGAGGGGAGGATTCGCTCGACCACCAGGCCGCCGACGGCGGAGGCCAGGCTCATCAGGACGAGGGCTCGGACGAGCCCGGCGGTCACTTCGAAGGTTCAGACCGTCGTCGCGTCATCGCCTGACGTAACCGCGATCGGTGAGGCATTTCTCGGCAATGACCTGGCGCTGCCCTGGAAGCCGGACGATGCTCGGGGCAGCCTCGCGGGCCTGCTGATCGCACTCAAAGTAGTCCTTCTCCCATCGGGCGTCCTTGGGGGCAATCCAATCCGTGTACACGAGGAAGATGCCGCCGGTGGAGTGGACGTCGCTGCCATGGTCGTAGAGCGTGTAGCAGCCGGCGCTCATCAGGACCAAGAGCCAAGACCACTGCTTGATGCGTGAGAGCGCCACACGACGCCACATAGATCTCTCTCCTAGCCGGTGAGGTCGGTCACTTCACGAGGAAGGAGAAGCTCCCTTCCCTCCGATGTCCGTCGCGGGCCACGACCCCCCAGACACGCGAGAGCGTCCGGGCGGCAGCTGCGGCGGGCCGATCTCGATCTGCGTGTTGTCGTCGGGGTTCAGACGCGCGTCACCCTTGTCGACGCGCTGCTGGCGCTCGTTCTCGACGCGCAGCTTGAGAAACATCGTCTCGACAGGGCCGTCGAACCAGATGCGGACCAGAGTCGGCGGCTCGCCGAGCGTGGCGGAGGCGTGGGGATCGGTACGGCTGACGAACGCGTGCGCTCCGGCCTCGAGAGGCAGGAGCGCCAGCGCCGCTACAAGAGCGCCCGCGAGTACGGCAGGGCGCCGTGGCCCGCGGCGCTTCAATCGAGGGAGCGCCACGCAGTCCGTGGCATCAGCCTACTACATCGTAGGGCCTCATCATCTCATTGTCCTGTTCCTCGCGTCGCGGCTGAGATGTCAATGGGTGAAAGGACCTGACGCCGTCGTTCTGTGCCGCGGACCGGAAGATTCCGCGGCGATCAGTGCGCGCTTGCCGTACTTGGCGGGACGACCCAGAGGAACACTTTCGAGACGCGGTCGCGCGTGGGCACGCTGATCGTGTGTTGCGGGACCCAGTCGCCCATCGGGAAATCGTGCGACACGATGCGTGATCCGGGACGCAGCTCGCGCAGGAGCTTCGGCCGCAAGCGCAGATTGAGCTCCGGCGAGAGATAGAGCGTCACCACGGTGGCGTCTGAGAGGTCGGTGTCGAACAGATCCGCGGCGCGAAACTTCACGCGGTCGGCAACGCCGGCGCGCCGCGCCGACTCGGCGCTCTGCGCAACCAGCTTCGGATCGATCTCGATGCCGACGCCGCGCGCGCCGAAGTCGCGCGCCGCCGCGATCACGAGGCGCCCATCGCCCGAGCCCAGGTCGTAGACGAGGTCGTTGCCGTTCACGCCGGCCAGCCGCAGCATCTCCGTGACGACCTCGGCGGGCGTCTGAACGTACGGGACTTCGGCGCCCGGATACAAACAGCCGGCGGCGCCGAGCAGGACGAAGCACAGCAGCAGCGCGAGACGGCGCCGCCCGCGCCCGTTCATCGCAGGGTGATCTCGTGCTCGGGCGGGGTCGCGCCGAGCTCGTTGAACCGGCTCAGCTCCGCGGGCAGATAGTCGCGGCGAAAGCGCAGCTGAGGGATCTCGGGAGCTTCAGGCGCCCCGGCGGACGGCCGCGCACAGGCGTTCGTTGGCTTGCGCACGCCGACCAGACTACCGGAGCTCACCGAAAACTCCTCCTTCTTCCACACGGGCCCTTCGGCACCCGAATCCGCGAAGATACTCACGGTACGGGTCGCGCACGCCGCGGTCTGCACGCATCCGGCGAAGCAGTTCAAGTTTCCGACCTGCTCGACCGTGCCCACCGCGTGTCCGGCAACCGCTCCGGTCGGGATGAAGCCGACGGCCGTATGGACGGCGCTCAACGGCTGGCGCTGGCCGGACGAGGCCGCGTCGCGGCCTTCGCCGTTGCCGTCACCGAAAAACACGAGCCCATGCAGCAAGGCGCTACGGCTTACCACCTCGTCGCAGCGCAGCTCGGGCGGGCACGCCGTTCCGGAGGCCGCGGTCTCTGCGAGGCTTCTGGCTTCGCCGAGCGAGGTGGCGCTTCGCCACCAGATCAGGGGCGTCTTGATCTTGACGCCTTCCAGGGTCTCGACCACCAGGAACCGTGGCGCATTCGGCACGAGAACACCCGCGATGCCGCCGTAGAACTCCTCGAGATCGAGTCGAATCTCCCAGCGGCTCGGGCTCTCCAGCATCGAGTCGTCCCGATTCCACGCGATGCCCGCGTCGATGTCGTCGAGCAGCAGTCGGGCCACTCGCACGCCGACGCCGCGCGAATCGAACTCGAGCCCGACGCGCTTGAGATGCGAGCCGGGCTCGCTCGTCGCTGATGAGACGAAGGTGCCGCTGGCCCGCTGCCGCCGCTCGTCTCTCGAGCGCCGCTCGGTGACGATCAAGGCGGAGGCGTTGTCGACGTCGGTCACCGTCGCTCGCTCCTCACCGCCGATGAACTCGACCATCGCCTGGACGGCCAAGACGACGGCGCCCATCGGCTTCACCTTGCCGGTCACCGCGTCCGGCTCCCGACCGAGGCTGCCGCGAAAGGCCAGAACATACGCCCGCACGCCCGCGACCGGCGTGAAGAGCGCCTGAGCGAAGCCTCCTCTACCCAGGGTGGTCGTGAGCGAGGCGCCGGGAATCGGAGCCCGCACACCGTCCCGGTCTTCGGCGTAGAGCGCGAACGTTCCGTCCATGGTCTCGGCGACCGGGTCTGGCGGAATGCTAATCGTCAGTATCCGCCGGTCGGGATCACCGTTGACCGGCTCCACGGTGAAGTCGAAATTGCCCCGGAAGAAGTAGTCGAGCAGGCCCGTGGAGTACCCCACCGCGCGAGGTACGAGCTGCGCGGCGTAGTCCTCGTACACCCTATCGTCGAGGATGAACCCGCCGAGCGATTGGCCCCGGGACAGCAGACGCTCGTAGAGCGCGCCTTCGGCGACGAAGTGCGTGATGGAGTCGCCGTCGCGCTCCTTCGGAAAGTACCGCCTCGCGCCCGGCGTGTTCGGCTCGGGATCGACGATCGGCGCGCCAAGGCTTTCGCGCCGCGGCAGCGGGAAGCCCAGGAAGATGGTGTCGTCGCTCACGTAGCCGCCATTGGTGTACTCGGCCAGCCCCGCCAGCGCCCCGGTCGCATACGTCGCGACGTTCCCCCGGTACGAGTCGCTGTCGATCAGCTTCGCGATCGGCGCCGGCGCGCGCGGATCGTCGGTCAACGTGAAGATGCCGCCGCCGGGCAAGAGAGAAGGGCGCGCCAGGAGCGCGTCGAAGCGTGCTCTCAAGCCGCTGTCGGTGCTGGTGCGAAGCTCTTCGATGCGTGCCTCGTAGCCGTCGTGAAACAGGTGCGGGTCGTCGCGGGTATGTGCGGGCGACGCGGCATCCTGAATCATATGCATCACCTGCCCCAAGGCCCGCGCGGTGTCAGCCAGGGCTTGCTCGCGCGCCGCCGGGCTCGGCAAGGTCAGAAAATCGTAGAGGCGCTGGCGGGCGACCGGCCACGACCACGTGCCACCCGCGCCCTGATCCGGGCCCTGCTGCCAGTAGACGGACGACTGGCCGAGCAGCCCACCCGCGTCGGCCCACGGCAGGAGCGGATTGTGGAAGTGATTGAGCGAGCGAGTCGGCGGAGAGTCCTCGCGCGTGGCCCCGATCGCGACCCATCTACGGATCGCCTGCCCACCAATGACGAGCGACGCTCCGCTTTCGACACCGTACTGGCTCCGTAAGATCGTGTCGAGATTCGATCGGTCCACCGCGATGGCCCCGAGGTCGCCATGGGTAAACGGCGCGTACGACTCCGCGGGTGCGACAGCCATCAGCAGGCCTGCGTAAGCGGTCACTGTGAACCAGAATCGATAAGCCACGACGCCTCCAGACAGGGCGGGTGTCAACGGCTGCCAAGCGAGCGCCGCTCCTCGGCGATCGCCTGTCGGGTGAGGGGCTGCTTGTCGAGGGGCACTGCCAGGGCTTGGACATCCACGGCGTTCAGATACTCGTTCCGCTGCTCGGCAGTCCGCAGACGCGGCATTTCGAGCACGATTCCCTCGAGCTGCAGCAGTTGGGCGGCCGTCTGCAGCGACTCCCGCTTTTCCGTGGGCCAGGCCTCTGACCGTTCGTAACCCGGCCATCTGAAGCCTCCATACCCCGGCTTGAACATCGCAACGAACGGCCCGCGGAAGAACACGAGCGGATTGAGGCTCCAGAACGAGCGCGGCGCGATCGTGAAGCGGCCATCCTTGTCGGTCAGGACTTCTTCCGAGTCGCGGTACTCTTCGCTCGGCCCGCCGAAGCTCCGGACGTTCCGTGTCCACCAGGCCAGCACCACCACACCCTCGAGCGGCCGCTTCGTCTCGGCATCGACCACCTGCGCCTTCCACGGCCCGGCAGCCTCGGTGACAGCCGGCGACAAGTGCAGCGCGAGCACCGCACACAAAATGGGCAAGACGGACGTTCGCATCATCAGAACGACCGCAGACGCCAGAAGCCGTCCGCGTCGACGTGAAACCGCACTTCGAACGACTTGAGGGTTCCCGCGTCGGTCCGGCTCATCTCGAAGATCGCTTCCGGGCCGCGGGCGCGCAGGAATCTGACGTCGGTCAGGATGGAATCAATCGATGGAAGGTCCGGCGCCAGCGCGGTGAAGGCCGGCTCGTAGCGACGGCGTGAGCGCGCAGAGACCTGCGTCAGCGCCTGGGCGACGTCCCCTCGGCGCAGCGCATCCTTCATCGCGGTCCATTTTGACTGCAGCAGCGCATCGAGCGCGGAGCGATCGAAGACCTGGACGACGGCGGGCGCGGTCGTGCGGCGCCCCAGGGCGTCGGTGACGGTGACGAGCGGAGCATACAGTCCGGGTTGGGTGTACGTGAACGCCTGCCCGTCCAGACCCGAGCCGGCGAGCTCGGCGGCGCCAGCGCCGGCGAAGTCGGCTTCGATGGTCGCAAGCGCCGGCGCTCCGAGAAGCGAGAACGTCACGGTGAGAGGGGTGACACCAATCTGTGGGCTGGCGACGAGCAGCAGCGAGGAATCCGCGCCCGGCACGACCGTCACCGGCACTTCGTGACTCGAGGAGCTCCCATCCGCTGCCGTCACGACGATCTCGAGATTCGGCGTGCCCTCGGTCAGCGTGACCAGCGCGGCGAACGCGTCGCCTTGCACCGCGGCCACGACGCCGTTGACGGTGATGGCGACCTCGCGCCCGCCCGTCGCCAAGGTCCCGCGAATGACGCGCGGCCCCGCCGTGACGGTGGCGCCTGGGGCGGGCTCGACGAGCGCGATCTGAGATCGGCTGACCGTGAACGTACGCGCCGCCGGAGAAGGATCGACGTTACCCGCACGATCGCGCGCCACGACCTGGAACGAGTGAGCCCCGTCCCCGAGATCGGCCAGCGTGATGGAGCGCGCCTCGGAGAATTCGCTGAACGGCCGGCCGTCGAGCCGCCAGGCAAAGCGGAGATCGCCGGCCGGCGTCACGTCGTCGCTCCCGGCAAACGCGAACGTCGCGCTGCTCGAATCGGTCGGGCTCGGCGGCCCGCTCGTGATCGCGGTCTCCGGCGGGACGTCGTCATGACGGACGGTCGCTTCGGCGGCGGCGCTCGTCAGACCGTCGCCGCGGTGGGTGGTCGCGAACACCTCGATCGTGTTCGCGGTGTTCGGCGTGAGGGCGATGGTCAGCGCAAACCCGCCGCCGGCGCCGCCTTGCGTCGTGAACACGGTGCCAGCGCCGTCGACCCGGCCGTCGAGCCGCGATGCGGGCAGCGCGGTGCCGCGCACACGGATCGACGGCTCGTTCGTGATCATCGCCAGCGGGTCGAGCTCGGGAGGCGGCGGCGCCGCGAAGCGGAAAACCCGGCCCGAGAGCCCGTCGGCGACGTACAGATTTCCCGCGGGATCGAGCGCGAGGCCCTGCGGATGATCGAGCGCCGCGGCGAACAAGCTGATCCGTCCGCCCGGATGCAGCTTGGCGACCGCGGGCCGGGTTCGCTGTCCGTCCGTATTGAGCTCTTGTGTCGTCAGCAACAACGCGCCCAGACGATCCAGCGCCAGCGCGGTCGGCTTCACGAAGTTCCCGGGCTGACCCAGCGCGGTCAGCGCGCCGGCCCGAGCGCCGGGCAGGATCGGTATCCGAAACACAACGCCGTCGCCCCGGCCTTCGCCCCGGCGGCCGTCGGTCGCTGCGTACAAGACTCCGTCGGCGGCGGCGATGCCTCGAAGCGCGCGGAAGCCGTCGAAGAAGATCGTGAGCGTCCCGGTCGTCGTCAGCGCCAGAATCACCTCGGGCTCGGCGGATTCGTCGTCCGGCTCCGGATCGGCACCGCGCGTCAGGCTACGGGCCGCGATAAATAGCGTCCCGTCGTCGGCCAGGTCGAGCCACCGAGGCTGCTTGACGCCCGACACGATCGTCGTGCGCCCGCCGCCGGCCTCCAGTCTCGTCACCCGCCCTGCACGCTCCTCGGCGAGGAGCAGGCGTCCGTCGGAATCGAACGCGAGCCCCACCGGCCGCTCGAGCCCGCGCGCGACGATCGTCATGGATTGGTCCGGCGCGACGCGCGTCACCGTGCCGGCGAGGCGGTCGGCGACGAAGACGGCGCCCTGGGCGTTCACGACCACGCCGCGCGGCTGGAGAAATCCGCGCGCCCAGACCGTGACCGGCGCCAGCGCGGCGGGCGTATTCCCGGCGACGCTCGGCGCGTGAGCCGCCGAGGGCAAGAGTGTCAGAAGACCCAGGCCCACGAGCCTGGCGGGGCGTGGAATACGAGCGAGCGAGCCGATCGGCGTGTTCGTCGAGCAAGGCATGCTCCGACGAAGTGCAGCGGCAATGCCAGACGGGAGCCGCGCGACGCTATCGAAGACGCGCGTGTTTCGCTTGGGGGCGGGGCTTCAGCGTGTCGCGCTGCCCAGCGTGGTGGGCAGGTGCGCCCATCGCGCTGGGCACATCAGAGAATCCGCCGACTACCGCGGACGCGCCGCCATCTGCCCCGGATCCATCCCGTAGAAGAGCTGCTGCCCGCTCGCACCCGGCCGCGGCCAGGGATGCTCGCGCAGCACGCGCTCGTCGATGTCCGCCCCCCAGCCCGGCGCGTCGGTCAGCCAGATGTGGCCGTCGCGGATCACCGGTGCTTTGGTGACGAGCGCGCCCTTCCACGGCACGTCGTCGATGTCGATCTCCATGATGCGCACGTTGGGGAGCACGGCGCAGAGGTGGAGCGAGTGCAGGTCGGCCAGGTGGCTATAGTAGTTGTGCGGGGCAATGTTGATCTCGCACGCCTCGGCCAGGCGCCCAATCTGTACGGACTGCGAGAAGCCGTTCCAGGGCACGTCGATGATCGCGACGTCGACCGCGTGCTTTTCGAGGAACGGCCGGTACTGCCGCAAGCTCACCAGGCTCTCGCACGAGGCCAACCGGGTCGTCGTCGACTGCTTGATCTGCAGTAGCGCGTCCGGGTCCCAGTTGTCGTACTCGACCCACTGCATGTCGTACTTCTCGAGCAGCTTGGCGATCCGCAGCACGCCCTCGGTGCGGAAGTTGTAGTTCAGGTCCAGGCACAGCCCCACCTTCGGGCCGACGGCTTCCCGGAAGGTGCCGATCAGCTTGTCGATCGCCTCGAGAATCTCGACGGTCGGCGCGCCGTCGGTCGTATTGATGCCGCTGGCGAAACCCGGAAAATACACGGTCGCCGGATCGCCGGGGATGACCATGTTGGTCTTGAGCGCGGTGAACCCGCGTTTCACGACTTCGCGCCCGAGCGCCGCGATGTCGTCGTACGTTTTCAGCGGCGGCGTGCCGAGGAACTGGCCCATCCGCGCCCGCGTGGTGCCGCAGTGCGACCAGTAGAGGCGCATCCGATCTCGCATCGGCCCGCCGAACAGCTCGTACACCGGCACGTTGAGCGACTTGGCCTTGATGTCCCACAACGTCAGCTCGATGCCCGCCATCGCCTTGTGCGAGACGCCGCCGTAGTTCTGGCGCATCCGGCGCAGCATGTCCCAGTAGAGGCGCTCGACCGGCCGCGGGTCCTGGCCGATCAGCAAGTCGGCCATGTCGCGCACCGAGCCGGCGATCCCGTACGGGCTCCGGTTGTCGCTGCACTCACCCCAGCCCACGATCCCCGTGTCGGTCTCGACCCGCACGAACGTCCACGGCCGCCAGCCGCCGTCGCAATGCAGCGCTTCGACTTTTGCGATCTTCATGGATGCCCCCTCACGCGGTCGAGAGACCGAGCGCGTGCCCGGTCTCGGCGGCGAAGCGTTCCAGCGCCGCGGCGTCCAGGTCGGGCCGCGGTCTCAGCACCAGTCGATCAACACCGGCGGCGGCATAAGCATCGCGCATCGCCTTGTCGGGAACGTCGTAGCCCGGCGGCGTGATGCTGATCTCGAGCCGTCCGAGCTCGGCCGGTCGCGAGACCTTCTTTGCGGCCTCGCGCAGTGACGCGAGCACCTTCTGCGTGTCGTCGACGCTCATGCCGAAGCCGTACCAGCCGTGGCCCTGCGTGACGGCGCGGCGATACGCGGGCGGCGTGCGCCCGCCCACCACGATCGGCACCGGCGTCTGCACCGGGCGCGGCATCGCCTGCACGCCGTCAAACGCCACGTACGGACCCTTGTGGGACGGCTTGGGCTGCGTCCACACCGCACGCATCGCCGCCAGATAGTCGTCGGCCACCTTCCCGCGCTCGGCGAACGGCGCGCCGGTCGAGCGCATCTCGGGCTCGCACCAGCCGACGCCGAGTCCGAAGATGAGCCGGCCGTTCGAGAGCACGTCGAGCGAGGCGAGCTGCTTGGCCAGCACCACCGCCTGGCGCTGCGGCAGGATGATCACGCCGGTCGCCAGCTTGATGCGCTGGGTGTGCGCGGCCAGAAACGTGAGCGCCACGACCGGATCGAGCAGCCGCATGTCCGGGGCCATCGGACGCCCGGGCACCGGCGGGTCGGGCAGCACCACGTGGTCGGCGACCCAAAGTGATTCGAACCCGGCGGCCTCGGCCGCCCGGCCGATCCGCGCGGCGGCGTCGGGATAGCCGCAGGTGTGGAGATTGACGGAGTGCAGTCCGAATTTCATCGCGTGTCCTTTCGCTGATCGAGCGTGCTCGCGCCCTCGCGAGCGGGTCGTAGTCTATCAGGTGGTCACGCGCCCCGCAGGCCGAGTGGCTCGGCCGGGCCGAGCCACTCGCCGCGGGGTGGAGCCGTCTACGTGGCGAGCGGGGCTACGCGATCGCGCCCGCGCTGCGGAGGCCGCCGATCGCGGCCGCGTCGTAGCCGAGCACGCTCGAGATGATCTCGTCGGTGTGCTGGCCGGGCGTCGGCACCGGACCGATGCGGCCCGGCGTCTTGGACATCTTGATCGTGACGCCCGGCAGGTACATCTCGCCCGCCACCGGGTCGTCCGTCTTCACCAGCATCTGACGGTCCCACAGGTGCGGATCGCGCGCGACCTCGGGGATCGTGCGCACCGGGCCGACCGGGATGCCGGCCTCGCCGAGCGCCGCGCAGATCTCCTCAACCGTGTGCGCCGCGCACCACGCGTCGATCCGCGCGCGGCGCGCGTCGGGACCGGAGCTTCCCACGAGCGGCGCGTCGTCGCCCTTGCCGGCGCCGCCGTCGACCAGCTTCATGAGGCGCGCGGCCATCTCGCGCGCGCCCGCGCTGATGACGACGTACCCGTCCTTGGCCTTGTACGGCGGGCGGCCGCCTTCGCCGCCTTCCTCGCCGGTCGCGAGATAGTACGACGTCGGAATCTCGACCATCGTCAGCGCCGAATCGAGCAGGCACACGTCGACCACCTGCCCTTCGCCGGTGCGCTCGCGATGGCGCAGCGCCGCGAGCGTGCCGATGGTCGCGTGCAGCGCGGTGTAACGATCGACGACCGACGATGCCGTGCCGATCGGTTTGCCGTCCCGCTGGCCGGTCAAGGTCATGAGCCCGCTCATCGCCTGGCCGAGCGGATCGAACGCCGGCCGCTCGGTGTAGGGCCCGTACTGACCGAAGCCGGAGACCGACACCAGGATGATGCCAGGGTTCAGCTCGCGCAGTCGCTCGTAGCCGAAGCCCATCTTCGCGATCACGCCCGGGCGGAAGTTCTCGAGCACGATGTCCGCCTTCTTGACCAGCGCGGCGAACACCTCTTGACCGCGCGCATTGCGCAGGTTCAGGCAGACGCTCTTTTTACCGCGGTTGTAGACTGAGAAATACACGCTCTGGCCGCGTACCATCGGCGGATGCGTGCGGGTCTCTTCGCCGCCCGGCGGCTCGATCTTGATGACCTCGGCTCCGAGATCGGAGAGAATCATTCCGCCTCGCGGGCCCGCCTGATAGCGGGCCAACTCGAGCACGCGCACGCCGTCGAGTGGTCTCGCAGTGGTCGTCATGCGGCCACGTGTAGCAGCGACGCCGCGAGAGGTCAAGAGGCACGCGGGTTGCAGTTTCGGAAGCAAACGCGCGAGTCCGGAGAATCTCCGCGACTCGCAACGGTCGACGAGAAACTTGCCTGGTGAGGCGAAGGACTTAAATGGTACGCGGAGCGGAGCGGGTCACGACGACGGGCCGCGGCTGGACCCGTGGCGCCGAGAGGGCCCACGCCCGCATGGCGCGCGCGGCCGCGCCGGCGCCGAGACAGCAGAGCACGAGCGAGACCAGCGCGCCGGCTGTGCCGGCAAGAACTTGCGCAGCGTGAGTGAAACCCGACAGGCCGGTCGGTCCAACGCCGCCGACGAGCCCGAGTACGATCAACCCAATTGCCGTTCTCATTCACGCTCCTCCCGAAGCGTCCATACCCGCAATTGAAATGCCAGATTTCCGTGCTGCGGTCAATCCGGGGATGTCCACGAAAAGCCACCGGTCACGGCCTGAAGGCCGCTCGGCGTGCCCCTGGATCGGGCACTTCTTACCTGGTAAACGTTACCAGTGTCATCAAGTGGACACACAACTTCGACGGGCGATGCGATGAATTTGTTCGGGTCTGAGCCCATTCGCGCGGAGCTTCTGAGCGTCGAGCGCCTCGAAGAGCTGGCCGAGGCGATCGCCGCGCACCGCGTCTCTTCCGCCCGAGAGCCGGAGCCGGGCTTGCTCTCGCGCAACCGGGAGAACGGGCGGGTCCTGCTGCGCTGCTACCGGACGCTCGCCGCCGTCATCAACGAAGAGCGCATGACGACGCCGGCGGCCGAATGGCTCGTCGACAACTTCTACATCCTCGAGGAAGTTCTCAACGAGATCCGCACCGACCTGCCGCCCGGGTTCTACCGAAAGCTGCCGACGCTCGACGAAGGGCCGCTCGCCGGCGCGCCGCGCGCGCTCGAGCTGGCGTGGACGTTCGTCGCGCACACTGACAGCCGCTTCGACCCGGCCACGTTGCAGCGCTTCGTCCTCGCCTTCCAGCGCACCGAGGCGCTCCGCATCAGTGAGATCTGGGCGCTGCCGATCGCGCTCCGGCTGACCCTGCTGGAGAACCTCCGGCGCCTGGCGGTCCAGATCGTCGAGGCCCGCGCCGCGCGGCTCGAAGCTGACCGGCTCGCGAATCTGCTGCTCGGCCAGTCCGGGCTCCCGGCCGATCCGCAGGCATTCCGCGCGATCGAAGATTCATCGCTGACGACGCCGTTCGCCGTGCGGCTGGCCCAGCGTCTTCGCGAGCTGGATCCGGCCGCGACGCCGGCGGCGCGCTGGCTCGACGAGCGGCTGGCCGCGCGCGGGACCTCCGCGCACGAGCTGGTCCGCGCCGAGCACCACCGGCAGGCCGCCGCCAACGTCACGGTGCGCAACATCATCACGAGCCTGCGCGTGATGGCGTCGTTCGACTGGCGTGACTTCGTCGAGAAGATCAGTCTCGTCGACCGCCTCTTCCGCGCCGAGAGCGAATACGCCGCGATGGACTTCGCGACGCGCGACCGTTATCGCCACGCGGTCGAAGACCTCGCGCGCGGCTCGGGCCGCTCGGAGATCGACGTCGCCCGGCAGGCGCTGGCCTCGGCCGGCGGGCGCGACCGACGCACCGAGGATCTCGGGTACTACCTGATCTCCAAGGGCCGGCCGAGCCTCGAGCAGGCGCTCGGCTACCACGTCTCGATCCGACAGCGGTTGGTCCGCGCCTACATGGCTTCGGCCACGTGGAGCTATCTCGGCTCGATCGCGATCGTCACCGCTTTTCTCCTGTGCCTGCCGATCCTGTTCACGAACGGACTCGGCCTGAGCAGCGTGCTCATCGTCATCCTGGCGGCGCTCGCCGCGCTCCCCGCCTCGGACGCGGCCACCGCGCTCGTCAATCGCGCGGTCGTCGAGCTCTTCCCGCCGCGCGCGCTACCGCGGCTCGAGCTGGCCGACGGCGTGCCGCCGGAGCTGAAGACCATCGTCGTCGTGCCGACCTTGTTGACAGGTCGGGCGCAGATCGCCGAGCAGATCGCGCACCTGGGCGTCCACTATCTCGCCAACGACCACGGTGAGCTGCGCTTCGCCCTTCTGTCCGACTGGACCGACGCGCCGCAGGAGCATGCGCCCGACGACGAGCCGCTGCTCGCCGCCGCGCAGGCGGGCATCGCCGAGCTCAACCGTCGGCATGGGCCGGCGGAGGGCGGTGAAGCGCGCTTCTATCTGTTGCACCGGCGGCGGCTCTGGAGCGAGAGCGAAGGGCGCTGGATGGGTTGGGAGCGCAAGCGCGGCAAGCTGCACGAGCTCAATCGCCTCCTGCGAGGAGCGACCGATACCTCGTTCCTCCTCGATCAGGTCACCGTGCCGTCGGGCGTCCGTTTCGTGATCACGCTCGACGCCGACACGCAGCTGCCGCGCGGCGCCGCGGCGCGGCTCGTCGGTACGCTCGCTCACCCGCTCAACCGCCCGCGCCTGGAGCCGCGCGAGGGCCGGGTCGTCGAGGGGTACGGCATCCTGCAGCCGCGAATCGCGCCGACGTTGCCGAGCGAGCGCGAGGGCTCGCTGTTTCGGCGGGTGTTCTCCGGGCCTGCCGGCATCGATCCGTATTCCGCCGCCGTCTCGGACGTCTATCAGGACCTCTTCGCCGAGGGCTCGTACACCGGCAAGGGCATCTACGACGTCGATGCGTTCGAGCGCGCGCTCGAGGGCCGCGTGCCGGATAACACGCTCCTGAGTCATGACCTGTTCGAGGGTCTCTTCGCTCGCGCTGCGCTCGTCACGGACGTCGAGCTCTTCGAGGACTTTCCGGCTCGCTACCAGGTCGCCGCGGCGCGGCAGCATCGCTGGGCCCGCGGCGACTGGCAGCTCTTGCCGTGGCTGATCCGCGGCGCCGCCGGCTTCGGCGCCTCGCGGGCACGGATCCCGACGATCGGCCGCTGGAAGATGCTCGACAACCTGCGGCGAACGCTCTCGGCTCCGGCCGCGTATCTCACGCTCGTGATCGCCTGGGCGTTGCCGGCGGCCGCGGCGGCCGTCTGGACCAAGCTCGTGCTGGTGTGCCTCGCGGTGCCCTCGCTCGTCCCGGTGTCGACCGATCTCATCCGGCATCGGCCGGGCGGATCCAAGCGCGCGTATCTGCGAGGCCTCGGCGAAAGCCTGGCGCTCGCCGGTGCGCACATCGCGCTCGGCGTCACCTTGCTCGCGCACCAGGCGTGGCTCATGACCGACGCCGTCGTCCGGACGCTGCTGCGGCTGGTGGTGACGCGCCGGCGGATGCTCGAGTGGGTCTCCGCCGCGCAGGTGAAATCGAGCGCGAGCCTCGATCTCGCCCGCACGTACGCCGAGATGTGGGGCGCCGTCGCACTGGCGGTCATCGCGGTGCTGGTCGCCGCCATATCGACCGGACAGGTTCAGCTGGTCTCGGTGACCTTCGCGGTGCTGTGGTGCCTCTCGCCCGCGGTGGCCCGCTGGATCAGCCGCCCTCGGGACACGCGACCTCCCGAGCAGCTGAGCCTCGACGAGCGCGAGCGCCTCCTGGCCGCGGCGCGGAGGACCTGGCGCTTCTTCGACACGTTCGTGGGCTCCGACGACAACGCGCTTCCGCCCGACAACTTCCAGGAAGACCCGCGGCCGGTCGTTGCGCATCGCACGTCGGCGACCAACATCGGGGTCTTTCTGCTCTCGACCGTCGCCGCGCGCGACCTCGGCTGGATCGGCACGCTCGAAGCGGTGGAGCGACTCGAAGCGACCCTGGCGACGATGGCCAACCTGGAGCACTACCGCGGCCACCTCTACAACTGGTACGACACGCGGACGCTCAAGCCTCTGGAGCCCCGGTACGTGTCCTCCGTGGACAGCGGTAATCTCGCCGGCCATCTGAGCGTCCTCGCCGTCGCCGCGCGCGAGCGTGCGGCATCTCCGATCGTCGGCGTCGAGGTGCAGCGCGGGCTCGACGCGGCGCTGCTCGTCGTGCGCGACGCGCTGCCGGCCGGGGCGCGCGCGCTGGTGGACGAGCTGCGCGGCGCGCTCGCCCAGGAGCCGCCCACGACGGCCGCGTGGCCGAACCGAATGCGCGAGCTCACCGCGGCCGTTCGCGGAATTCACGAGCGGGCGAAGGCGCTGCCCGGCGAGAACGGCGCCGAAGCGGCCGTCTGGGCGGAGATCGCGCTGGCGACGCTCGCGACGCACGACCGCGACCTCGAGGCGCTGGCCCCGTGGATCGAGGCGCTCGACGACCTGCGCCGCGCTCTGCCGGCCGAGCCCCAGGCCACGAGCGCCTTCGCACGGCTCCTCGACACGCCGCCGCTGCTGCGCGACCTGCCCGAGCTCACCCGCGCGGCGGCGCGCGAGCTGGCCCACTGGACCGGAGCGCCGTCACGCGCCTCCGGTGCGCCTGTCGACGCGGCGCGCGTCTCGACGGCTATCGAGACGCTCGAGCGCTCGGCCCAAGCCGGCGAGCGATTGCTCAAGAGCCTCGACGACGTCGAGCGCGCCGCGCGCGAGCTCTTCGAGGGCATGGACTTCGAGTTCCTGTTCGACCGCCCCCGCCAGCTCTTCTCGATCGGCTACCGCGTGGCCGACGGCTCGCTCGACGAGGGCCGCTACGATCTCCTGGCCTCCGAGGCGCGGCTCACCAGCTTCTTCGCGATCGCCCGCGGTGACGTGCCGGCCTCGCACTGGTTCAAGCTCGGGCGGCCGATGACGCCGGTCGAGTCCGGCATCGCGCTGGTCGCATGGTCGGGTTCGATGTTCGAGTACCTGATGCCAGGCCTCGTGATGCGCGAGCCTTACGGCAGCCTGCTGGAGCAGACGTGCCGGCTGGCGGTGCAGCGCCAGATCTCGTACGGACAATCCCGCGGCGTGCCGTGGGGCATCTCCGAATCCGCGTACAACGTGCGGGACCTCGACCTCACCTACCAGTACTCGGCCTTCGGCGTCCCCGGGCTCGGCCTCGAGCGCGGGCTCGGCGACGATCTGGTGATCGCGCCGTACGCGACCGCGCTCGCTGCGATGGTCGATCCCTCGGCCGCGGCCAAGAATTTCGTCGAGCTGGCCCGCGCGGGCGGGCTTGGGCCGTATGGCTACTACGAGGCGCTCGACTACACGCGCGAACGGTTGCCGGAGGGCGCCGACGTCGCCGTGATCCGCACCTACATGGCGCACCACCAGGGCATGACCATCGTCGCCCTCGCCAACGTGCTGCTCGACAACCGGATGCGCGAGCGCTTCCACTCGCAGCCGATGATCCAGGCCACCGAGCTGATATTACAGGAGCGCGCGCCCCGCGACGTGCCGGTCATGCGTCCGCGCGCCAAGGAAGCGCCGGCGCACGAGGAGCAGCGGGCGATGGTCCCGCCGACGTCGCGCCGGTTCACGTCGGCGTTCGATCCGATCCCGCGCACGCATCTGCTCTCGAACGGACGCTACAACGTGATGGTGACCACCGCGGGCGGCGGCTACAGCCGCTGCGGCCCGCTGGCGATCACACGCTGGCGGGAAGACGTGACGCGCGATGCCTGGGGCACGTTCGTCTTTTTGCGCGACACGCGCAGCGGCGGCGTCTGGTCCGTCGGCTTACAGCCCGCGGGCGTCGAGCCGGACAGCTATGAGGTGACGTTCCTCGAAGACCGGGTGGAGATCCAGCGCCGCGACGGCGATCTGCTGACCCGGCTCGAGGTGCTGGTCTCGCCGGAAGACGACGCGGAGATCCGGCGCGTGACGCTCACCAACCTCGGCGCCGAGGCGCGTGAGATCGAGGTGACGTCGTACGCCGAGATCGTGCTCGCGCCGCCCGCCGCCGACGCGGCCCACCCGGCGTTCTCCAATCTGTTCGTCCAGACGGAAGCCGTCGCCGAGCTCGACACCCTCTTGGCCACGCGACGCCCCCGGTCGTCGGAGGAGCCGCGCGTGTGGGCCGCCCACGTCGCGTTGGTCGAGGGCACGAGCACCGGCGGCTCGCAGTACGAGACCGACCGCGGGCGGTTTCTCGGTCGGGGCCGGACGATTCGCACGCCGATGTCGATGATCGAAGGCCGGCCGCTGTCGAACACGACGGGATTCGTGCTCGATCCGATCTTCAGCTTGCGGCGGCGCCTCAGCCTGGCGCCGGGCGGCACCGGCAAGGTCGTGTTCTCGACCCTGCTCGCCAACACGCGCGCCGACGCGCTCGGCATGGCCGACAAGTACCGCGACCCGGCGACGTTCGAGCGCATCACCACCCTGGCCTGGACCCAGGCGCAGGTCCAGCTCCATCACCTCAACATCGAGCCGGAGGAGGCGCACCTCTTCCAGCAGATCGCCAACCGTGTCCTCTACGCCGATTCGCGCCTGCGCGCGCCGGCGGCGACGCTCGCCCGCAACACGCTCGGGCCGGCGGCGCTCTGGGCGCACCGGATCTCGGGCGACCTGCCGATCGTCCTGGTACGCATCGACGAGATGGAGGACCGCGAGATCGTGCGCCAGCTCCTGCGCGCGCACGAGTACTGGCGGATGAAGGGCCTCGCCGTCGACCTGGTGATCCTCAACGAGAAGCCGCCGTCCTATCTCCAAGATTTGCAGACGACGCTCGAGGGCCTGGTCCGGACGGGGCGGCCCATGCTCGGCGCGACGCCGGGCGGCTCGGTCATCGTCCTGCCGGCCGATCGGCTTTCCGGTGCGGAGCGCGATTGCCTCGCCGCCGCTGCGCGGGTGCTGCTCCCGAGCCGCCTGGGGACCCTCGCCGAGCAGGTCGGCCGGGCCGAGCGGGTCGCCGCGCCGCGACGCCGCGAGCGGCGCGCGGCTGCCGAGCGCGAGCGTGACCTGGTCACCGAGCCGGCGCCGCCCCGGCCGCGGCGGGAGTTCGACAACGAGCTCGGCGGCTTCGTCGAGGACGGGCGCGAGTACTCGATCGTGCTCGACGAAGGCCACTGGACGCCGGCGCCGTGGATCAACGTGATCGCCAACGAAAAGCTGGGCTTCCAGGTGTCGGAATCTGGCGGCGGGCACACGTGGGCCCTCAACAGCCGCGAGAACCAGCTCACGCCCTGGTCGAACGATCCGGTGAGCGATCCGCCGGGCGAAGTGATCTACGTGCGCGACGACGAGAGCGGACGGCTCTGGGGCCCGACGCTCCTGCCGATCCGCGAAGACGCGTGGTCGTATCAGTGCCGGCACGGACACGGCTACAGCCGCTTCTTCCACGACTCGCACGGCATCGCGCTCGAGCTCTGCCAGTACGTGCCGCTCGAAGATCCGGTGAAGATCTCGCGGCTCACGATCACGAATCGCTCTCCGCGCCCACGGCGGCTGACGGTCACCGCGTACGTCGAGTGGGTGTTGGGCCCGGCGCGCACGACCACGGCACCCCACGTGGTCACCGAGCTCGATGAGGCGACCAGCGCGCTCTTCGCGCGCAATGCGTGGACGATCGACTTTCCGGGCCGCGTCGCGTTCCTCGACCTCGGCGGCAAGCAGACCGCGTGGACGGGCGATCGCACCGAAGTGCTCGGCCGCAACGGGACGCTCGACCATCCGGACGCCCTCGAGCGCGGCGAACGGCTCTCGGGCCGCGTCGGCGGCGGCCTGGATCCCTGCGGCACCTTGCAGCTCACGCTCACGCTCGCGGCCGGGGCCAGCACGGAGGTGGTGGTCTTCCTGGGCGAGGAATCGTCGGCCGACGAGGCGCGCGCGCTGGTGCAGCGCTACCGTACCGCCGATCTGGACGGCGTGCTGCGCGCGGTTACCACGCGCTGGGACGATCTCCTGGCCGCGGTCCTGGTGAAGACGCCGGATCGATCGTTCGATCTGATGCTGAATCGCTGGCTTCTCTACCAGGCCCTCGCCTGCCGGGTCTGGGCGCGTGCCGGCTTCTATCAGGCGAGCGGCGCGTACGGCTTCCGTGACCAGCTCCAGGACGTGATGGCGCTCACCGTCGCGGCGCGGGACGTGACGCGCGAGCATCTCTGCCGCGCGGCGGCGCGCCAGTTCCCCGAAGGCGACGTGCAGCACTGGTGGCATCCGCCCTCAGGCCGCGGCGTTCGCACGCGGATCTCCGACGACCGGGTCTGGCTGCCCTTCGCCACCGCGCACTACATGGCGGTCACCGGCGACGCGACGGTCCTGGACGAAGAGATCCCGTTCATCGAAGGCGAGCCGCTGGCCCACGACAGTCTCGAGGCCTACTACGAGCCGGCGGTCTCGACCCAGCGCGCCTCGCTCTTCGAGCACTGCGCCCGGGCGCTCGATCGGAGCCTCGCCGTCGGCGCCCACGGGCTACCGCTGATGGGCACCGGCGACTGGAACGACGGGATGAATCGGGTCGGCGCGCAGGGCCGCGGCGAAAGCGTCTGGCTGGGCTGGTTCCTCTACGCGACGCTCGCCGACTGGGTACCGATCGCCGAGGCCCGCGGTGAGGCGGCGCGCGCCCGAACGTGGCGTGAGCACCAGCAGGCCATCGGCAAGGCGCTCGAGAGCGCTGGTTGGGACGGCGACTGGTACCGGCGCGCGTACTTCGACGACGGCGCGCCGCTCGGCTCGGTGGAGAGCGCCGAATGTCGCATCGATTCGATCGCCCAGTCGTGGGCGGTCCTCTCCGGGGCCGCCGACGCGCATCGCGCGGTACGCGCAATGAACGCCGTCGAGGAATACCTGGTCCACCGCGAGCAGGCGATCGTGCTCTTGTTCACGCCGCCGTTCGTTCGCGGCTCGCGCGATCCGGGCTACATCAGAGGTTATCCGCCGGGCGTGCGCGAGAACGGCGGCCAGTACACGCACGGGGCCATCTGGTCGATCATGGCGTTCGCGGCGCTCGGCGACGGTGACCGGGCCGGCGAGCTGTTCGCGCTCATGAACCCGATCAACCACACGAGCACCCGCGCCGGGCTCTATCGCTATCGCGTCGAGCCGTACGTCGTCGCCGGCGACGTCTACGCCGAGGCGCCGCACGCGGGCCGCGGCGGCTGGACGTGGTACACCGGCTCGGCCGGGTGGATGTATCGCGCCGGAATCGAGTGGCTGCTGGGCTTTCGGCTCCGCGGCGCGTCACTGTTCATCGACCCGTGCATCCCGCGCAGCTGGCCGGGCTTCTCGATCACGTTCCGCTATCACAGCTCGCGCTACGAGGTGCGCGTCGAGAACCCGCACGGCGTCACCCGCGGGGTGTCGCGCGTGGAGATCGACGGCCAGGAGGTCGCGGCCGGACGTGTCGCGCTGCCGCTGGTCGACGACGGCGCGACGCATCAGGTCAAGGTCCGGCTCGGCTGATTCGTCGGCAAGCTCCTTGCACTCCGTGTACGGCGGAGTCCGCAGACAGAAAGGAGTGCGCATGTCGACACCGGCCAGCATCGCCAAGCATCCGATCCATCCGATCCTCGTGGCCTTTCCGATTGGCCTCTGGGTCTTCTCCGTGATCGCCGATCTCGTCGTCTACTTCGGGGGCGGCGGGACCGCCTGGAGGGACGTCGCGTTCTACACGCTCGGCGGCGGGATCGTGGGCGCCGTCCTCGCGGCCGTCCCGGGATTCATCGACTTCCTCACGATCACCGACCGCGCCGCCAAGCGCGTCGCGATCTTCCATCTCGTCGCCAACCTCGCGGCGCTCGTTCTGTTTGCCGTGAGCTTCTGGCTTCGGTCGATAGGGACGGTCGGCTTCGTGCCGATGGCAATTTCGATCGTCGCGCTGGTGTCGCTCAGCGTGGCCGGCTGGTTCGGCGGCGAGCTCGTGTTCGTGCACAACATGGGCGTGACCCCGCCGAAGGAGACTCGCGCCAGGACGTCGGCGTCGCACCGTCGAATCGCGTAGGAGCTTGGGCTACCGGCGGCGCGCCGCGGCGCGCCGCCGGACGATCGAACGGAACGCAGCGTGAACCGAAGCGCGCCTACGGGCGCCCCGCGGCGATGAGCAGGACGACGCCGCACACGAGCGCTGCGCCGCCGAGGATCGGCGGCAGCGGAATCGTTTTCTTCGTCTCTTTCGTGGCCGTGATCGGACCGACCTCGAGGACTTTCTCGCGCTTGGTGTAAGTGATGCCCTCGTAGGCCAGGCCGAGAAGGCCGACCACGATCAGCACGATCGCGAGGATCTTGACGGCTTGCACGGTTGACCGCCCCCTTTGTCGTTCCTGGTCGAGCGTACGGCGAGCTGGAAACGCCGGCTGGCCAGCCGACGTCTCCAGCTCTCTTATGCTATGCGCCCGGTGTCGCGACGGTCCGCGGCGCTGTGTTGTCGCTGGAGCGGTGTTGCGACGAACGCTACGACCGCTCGGGGCGATCGGCTTCCATGTGGCCCGGGGACTCGCCGTGGCCTTGCTCGTCGCGCTGGCCCTTCGGCGTGTCGCCACGCTGCACCTCGGACGTCTCGTCTGCTCGACGCGCCGAGTACGACGTATGTCTCGCGGGTCGGACCATACACACGCCCAGTGATCAGGCAAACGACGTGCCGGACTCTATGCGTGAGCCTCCAGCACGGCGAAGCTCGGCATCACGCGGGGTTGGACGCGTTCTTCGCCCGACGTTCCGGAGTCTCAGCCGACGCAGCCTGTAACTTTTACAGAGCAGCACCACCCGGTTCTTCCAGGACTGCCACCGGCACACGTCTTGCTAACTCGTCTTGAAAAAGAGGAGGAGGCGAAGTTGTACAGCCGGTCCAGATTCTCGATAATCGCACGCGCCGGGTTGCAGGGAGCTCGACGACACTGGATCGCCATCGCGATCCCGATCGCGATCCTGCTCCTGATCGCGTACACGATCGCGTTTCTGATCGACGAGCCGCTGCGCCGCTACACCGAAACCAAGGTGAACCGCGCGCTCAAGGGC
>Ga0111539_10001585_pt1 | contig 30281 bp, 25 predicted proteins | sample RhiMethybrSRZTD1_FD_79667 | JGI IMG/M metagenome (GOLD analysis project Ga0111539, IMG submission 79667) | Populus rhizosphere microbial communities from Tennessee, USA - Rhizosphere MetaG P. TD hybrid SRZTD1 (version 2) (version 2) | ecosystem: Host-associated > Plants > Roots > Rhizosphere >...
CGGAGAAGGTCCTCATCCTCGAGCAGGATTCCTATTACAAGGACCTCACCAACATCCCGCTCGGAGAGCGCGAAAGCCGCAACTTCGACCATCCCGAGGCCTTCGACCGCGATCTCCTGCGCACCCATCTCGAGGCGCTCCTCGCGGGCGGCGAGGCCGACATCCCGGTCTACGAGATGCGGACGCACACCCGAAATCCGCAGCCGGTGAAGGCGAAGGGACGCCGCATCATCATCCTGGACGGCATCCTGATCCTCGACGATCCCGCGATCCGCCAGCTCATGGACATCAAGCTCTACGTCGACGCGGATCCCGACATCCGGTTCATCCGGAGACTGAAGCGCGACCTGACCGAGCGCGGACGGACGCTCGACCAGGTGATCCGCCAGTACGAGTCGAGCGTGCGCCCGATGCACCTCCAGTTCGTCGAGCCCTCGAAGCGCTACGCCGATCTCGTCATTCCCGAGGGCGGCTACAACGCGGTCGCGATCGATCTCCTGAAGACGAAGGTCCGCTCCCTGTTGCGCGAAGCGGGCTGAGGGCGGTCGTGGACGCTTCGCTCTACCTGGGTCCGCTGGTCCAGTTCCCCATCGAGTGGCTCGCGCTCGCGCTCCTCGCCGTGGCGTGCCTCTTCTGGGAGCGGGCGGGGCTCTCAGGGCTCGGCGTCGAGGGATGCATCGCGAGCGCATGGCTCGGGCTCTTCTTCGGCTACGAGGCGACGGGACACATCGCGGTGGCGGTGCTCGCAGCCCTGGGCGCCGCGCTCCTCTTCGCGCTCGCGACGGGAGCGCTCGTCCGGCTCTCGCGCGTCGATCCGGCCCTCGGAACGCTCGTCGCGAGCCTCGTGCCGTGGAGCGCGCTCGTGCTCCTGTTGCGCTCGCACGCGCCGCTCCTCGCCACGGGATCGCCGGACATCTGGCTCCTCCATGGGACTTCGATCGACGATACCTACGCGGCCGTGCTCCTCCTCAACCCTGCGGTCTGGGCGGCGCCCCTCTTGATCGTTCTCGGCGCCGCCGTCATCCGGAACACGTCATTCGGTCTCAGGCTTCGCGCGTTCGGCGAGAATCCGGGATGGTGGGTTCCCTCCGCTTCCCCGACCGCGTACCGGATCGGCGCCGCGGTCGCGGGGGGCGCGTTCGCCGCGCCGGCGGTCGTCCTGCTCGCGCGGGCGCACGCCGCCGCGCCTCCGGCGGCGCTCGGGATCCTGGCGCTCGCGTGCGTCATCGCCGCGCGCTGGTCGCTCCTGCCGGCCATCCTTCTCGCCGCGGGACCCGCGCTCGTGCGCGCGGCGCGCCCGCTCGGCGGCTCGAGGCCGGAATGGGGGATCGCGCTCGACCTCGCGCCCTATCTCCTCGCGCTCGTCTACCTGATGCTCCTCTCGAGGCGGGCGCTCCGCCTCTCGCTGTCGCCGCAGACGGGCACCGACCCGGACGTCCTGTAATGGCGGCGCGTGCCGCGCGCGCCGGCTCCGCGCCTCCGCCCTTCGATCTCGACGAAGCGCTCCGCGTCGTTCGTCGTCGCACGCCATCGTCGCCGCGGGTCGGGCTCATCCTGGGGAGCGGCCTCGGCGTGCTGGCCGAGGGGGTGGCCTGGGAGGCGAGCATCCCGACGGCCGACATTCCGGGCCTTCCGCGCTCCACGGTGGCGGGGCATTCGGGACGGCTGCTGCTCGGCCGCTGGGCGGGACGCGCGGTCGCTGTCCTGCAGGGCCGGTCGCACCTCTACGAGGGCTATTCCGCGGAGGAAGTGACGCGAACGGTGCGCCTCCTCGCGGCGCTCGGGGCGAAAGCGCTCGTCGTGACGAACGCCGCGGGCGGGATCACAGCCCGCATGGCGCCCGGCTCGCTCATGCTGATCGAGGACCAGGTGAACCTCCAGGCGCGCGCGCCGCTTCGGGGGTCAGGGCTCGAGGCAGGAGCGCGCGGTCTCACCGCGCGTCCGCTCTATTCGCCGGACCTTCTCGCCAAGTCGATGCGCGCGGCCACGGTCGCCGGTGTGCGCGCCGAGCGAGGCGTCCTCGGCGTGGCGCTTGGCCCTTCCTACGAGACGCCCGCCGAGATCCGGATGCTCGAGCAAATGGGAGCGGATGCGGTCTGCATGTCGACGGCGGTGGAGGTCTCGATGGCGGCGTCGCTGGGGGTTCCGGTCGCGGGGATCTCGTGCGTGACGAACTGGGCGGCGGGAAAGAGCTCGCGGAAGCTGAGCCACGAGGAAGTGACCGGCGCCGTGCAGGCGGTGGCGCCCGCGCTCAAGCATCTCTTGGAACGGCTGATCCTCGCGCTGGCGTAGCGCGACGAATCAGCGGATCGTGATCTTGAGGATCCGGTCCCCCGGCATGATCCGCTCCACCACGTCCATCCCCGCCGTCACCTTGCCGAAGGCGGTGTACTTGCCGTCCAGCCGCGGCTGAGGCGAGAGGGTGATGAACCACTGGCTTCCCCCCGTGTCCTTCCCCGACAGCGCCATGCCGACCGTGCCCGTCTCGTACGGGATCGCGTTGTACTCGCACGGAATCGCGTAGCCCGGGCTCCCCCAGCCGTCGCCGCGCGGACAGCCGTCCTGGACGACGAAGTTCGGCACCACGCGATGGACGTTGAGTCCGTTGAAGTAGCCCGACCTCGCGAGCCTCGCGAAGTTCTCGACCGTGCGCGGCGCGGTCTTGGCATCGAGCGCGATCTGGATTTCGCCGCGCGACGTCTCGATCGTGGCGGCGCGGGCCGGGTTGTTGGGGATCGGCTCGACGCGAAGCTCGGGAGCGGGCACCCCCGCCACGGAATCGGGCGGAAGACCGAGCGCCGTGGCGGCGATCTCGCGCACGCGCCGCTCGCGGTCCGAGCGCGCCGCGCGGAGCGCGTCGAGCGCGGCCGGCGTCTTCAACGACGCGAGGGCGGTGGCGGCCGAGCTCCGGATGTCCGCTGCCTCGGGCGTGCCGGTGCGCTGGAGAAGCTGCGCGATCGCGGGCACCGATGCGCTGTCCCCGAGCGTGCCCAGAGCTTCTTCCGCGGAACAGACCACCGTGAAGTCCTTCGACGCGAGGAGCCCGCGCAGAACCGGGATCGACACCGCGGCGTCGGCCGGACGCTTGGCGAGTCCCGACGCGGCTCCCGCCTGCTCCTGCGCGTCGGTCGAGTCGCGACCCCGCGCGAGGAGGGTTTCGAGCGCGAGCGGTCCGTTCACCGGGCCAAGCGCCTCGACGAGGCTCGAGCGCAGATATCCAGGCAGGAGATCGATCGCGGGCGCGATCGCCGCGACCGCGCGGTCCCCCTGGATCTGGAGCATCGACGTCGCCGCGGCGTGGATCACGCCGGTCGAGCTGTCGTCGAGGACCTCCTGGAGCCTCGGGATCGCGGTCGAGTCTCCGACGAGCCCAAGCGACGCGGCGGCCTCCCAGCGAACGTGCGCGATCGGATCGCGGAGAAGCGGCACGAGGGAGCGCGCGTCGCGGCGCGCCTGGAGCACGCCCAGCGCGTGCGCCGCGTTCACCCGGACGCGCCACGCCGGATCGCCGAGGAGCGACACGAGCCTTGCGCTGGCGGTCGAGTCTCCGACATCGCCGATCGCACGCGCGGCCATGGCGCGCACGAGATCGACCTTGTCCGTGGACAGCGTGCGAAGCGCCTGGGCGCCCGCCCGATCGCCGATCCGGCCGAGCGCGTACGCCACGCGCCACCGCACCTCGGGCGATGCGTCGCGTGCCGCTGCCGAGAGGGGCGCGACCAGGGTCGAGTCCTTGAGCCGCGCGGCGGCGAGCGCTGCGGCGCCACGTTCTGCGAGACGCTTGGACTGGACGGAGCGCGCGAGGGATGGCCCGGCCGCCTTCCCGCCCGCGTTCCCGAGCGCGGCGATCAACGCGTCGCGCGCATGCGGATCGGCCTCTACGCCGAGCCGCCGGATGAGCGCGGGCGCCGCGGTCGAATCGCCGACGAGGCCCAGCGCGAAGGCGGCGTCGCGGCGGACTCCCGGCGAGCGATCGTCGAGGGCGCGCGACAGCGCGGGGACGCTGCCGCGGTTCTGGATCCGGCCGAGCGCGACGGCCGCCGCGGAGCGCGCCACGGCATTTCCGTCGGTGAGAAGCCAGCGTCCGAGCTCGGTCGTGTCGCGGCGCGCTTCGCGGTCGGTGATGGTGCGGATGCGGGCGACTTGGGGCGACGGGGCGGCCCGGATCACCTTGCTCTGGGCGTGGACCGGAACGGCCATGAACAGTGCCGCGAGAAGGGACGCGGCGAAAACCGCGGACCTCCGGACGGGGACTAGCAAATGGCCGGCTCTTCCAGAAGAGGCATCGCAACCTCCAGCACCTGTTCGGGGGGAATCGAACCCAGCGACGCATCCGCGGCGCGCACTGTGCGCACGCAGCGGCCCACCGGGGCCCACTCCGCGGGATTCGACCATCCATAAATGCCCACCGTCGGACACCCGGTCGCGCCGGCGAGGTGAAGCGGGCCGGTGTCGTTCCCGATGTAGAGCGCGGCGCGCGCGAAGCGGGCGGCGAGCATCGGAATCGTTTCTCCACGCACGACGGGAAGGCTCCGGCCGAGCGCGCTCGACGCGCGATCCACGCACCCTTCGTCCTGTGGCCCCTCGAGCCAGGAGATCTCGCATCCGCGCGCGAGGAGAGCGCGGGCCACCTCCGCGAATCGCTCCGCCGGCCAGCGGTTCTTCACCTTTCCCGCCCCGGGATGCAGGTACACATGGCCCGCGGGGGCCCGCTCCACCAAGGCGGCGTCCGGCACGTAGTACGGAGGAGGCGGCACCGCGGCGCCGGCACCTGCCGCCCGCGCGAGCGCGAGCGAGACCTCGGACTGGTGCGGCTCCCCATCCGGGTACGGGACCACTTCGGTCAGTCGCGCGCGATCCCGCTCACCGTAGCGGGAGGCATCGAAGCCAAGGCGCCGTGTGGCGCCCGACGACCGCAGGAGCCACGCGCCGCTCTTCGAGTACGACACGGTGGTGAAATAGATCGCGAGATCCGCGCGCGCACCGCTCCGGGTGAATGCCCCCACGAGCGCCCCCACTCCTTTCGTCGCCACCACGCGGACGCGGTCCACCCAGGCCTGGCCGAGCACGGCCGGGGCGTTCTGGGGGCCGACGACGAGCGTGATGTGAGAGCTGGGGTAACGGTCGCGAAGCGCGCGGATGGCGGGGACGTTGAGGAGGAGGTCGCCCAGCTGATTCTGCGGGCGGTAGAGCTCGATGCGCCGGGGTTCCAAATCGGACCCGGGCTGGGTCATTCCTTGTCGGAGGTGCGCTTGAGCTTCTCCAGCTCGAGCACCTTCACGAGCCGGTCGTGGCAATCGGCCGGCATCTGTGGGGTCTCGAAGTGGCGGTAGAGCTTGATGGTCATGGTGAGCGTGTCGAATTCAGCGCGGCAGTCGGTGCAGAGTCCGATGTGCTTCTTCATCTCGACGACGACTTCCTGCTTCAGGTCCTCGTCGAGATAGCCGGAGAGGGATTCGAGGACCTCCTTGCACGTCATCATCACTGGGCTCCCATGGCGCGCCGCGTTCGCGGCTCGGTGAAGTAGGTCGCGAGCCTGTTGCGGACCTTGAGGCGCGCTCGGTGCAGCCGGGACTTCACGGCCGCGACCGAGAGATCGAGGATCTCGGCCACCTCGGCGTTGGACAGCTCCTCGATGTCGCGCAGCACGAACACCTGTCTGAATTCCGGGGGAAGGGCTTCGATGGCTTCGGTCATCGCGGCTTGCGTTTCCTGGTTGAGCATCTGCTCGACCGGACCCGGGGCCCAGTCGGCGATATTGATCGGCGCCTCCCGTTCGTCGGCGTCGTCGATGGACACCGTCGGGAGCTGACGCTTTCGAAGGCGCATGAGCGCCGAGTTCGCCGTGATCCGATAGATCCACGTCGAGAACGTGGAGTTGCCCTTGAAGGACTTGATGCCACGATACGCGCGAAGGAATGTGTCCTGAAGCACGTCCTCCGCGTCCTCCGGATTCCGGACCATCTTCAGGGCGAGGCTGTAGACCTTCGACTCGTAGCGGGACACCAGCTCTCCGAACGCACGCTCGTCGTCCTGTTGAGACTTCCGGACGAGCTGTTCGTCGGTCTCGGCTTGGGTCACGTCTTCCTCGCCCCTATCGATGCGCGGGAGCAAACGGTGGGTTCCCAGAAAAGTTCCTGGACTGAGGGTACGAACCACCCCGGGGGGGTGTCAAGGCGAGGAAGACGGCCTAGACAGCCCCTACCCGGACGGGCTCCTCGCGCCCGAGGCCGTGGCGTCGCATCTTGCAGCGGAGGCTCCCCCGGCCGATGTGGAGGAGCCGGGCGGCCTCGACGACGTTTCCGTGCGTCCGGGCGAGCGCCCCGAGGATCACCGCCTTCTCGACGGCGACGAGCGAGACCCCCTCGGACGGGATCCGGAGATTGAGGTCGACCAGGCCGACATCCTGCCCCGAACCGTCCCGGGCCTTCGGGATCGCGAGCTCGTCCGGTCCGATCTCCTCGGTCCGCGCCAAGAGCACGGCCCGCTCGATCGCGTTCATGAGCTCCCGGACGTTGCCGGGCCAGCCGTACCGCGCGATCTCCTTCTCGCCCGCCGGGCTGAGATGCGCCTTCTTGCCGAGCTTTCGCCCGACACGCTCGACGAAGAGGCGCGCGAGGAGCGCGGCATCGTCGTCGCGTTCGCGAAGCGGCGGGATCGAGATGGGGACGACGCTGAGACGGTAGTAGAGATCCTCGCGGAAGCGGCCCTGGCGCACCTCGTCGACGAGCGATCGGTTGGTCGCGGCGAGGATGCGCACGTCGACGGGGATGTCGCGGTTGCCGCCGACGCGCCGCACGATCTTCGAGTCGAGGAACTTGAGGAGCTTGGCCTGGAGCGTGAGCGGGAGCTCGCCGATCTCGTCGAGGAAGACCGAGCCGTGCTCGGCCGCTTCGAAGAGACCCACGCGCTGCTGGGTCGCGTCGGTGAACGCTCCCTTCTCGTGTCCGAAGAGCTCCGACTCGAGGAGCTCGCGCGGGATCGCGGCGCAGTTGATCTCGAGGAACGGTCCGTGGGAGCGGGGGCTCTCGCCGTGGATGGCGCGCGCGAAGAGCTCCTTGCCCACGCCGCTCTCGCCGAGGAGGAGCACCGACGTCGCACTCGACTCGGCCACGCTCTGCGCGAGCCCGATCGAGTCCTTGAGGGCGGTGCTCGACCCCACGATGCGGTCGAAGCGGAATTCCTCCTGGACCCTCGCGGTCTCCCGCTGCTGCCTCGCCTGCTGCGCGGCGCTCTTCCCGGCCGCCTTGAGGAGGCCGTCGATGGGCTCGAAGCGAACCGGCTTGAGGTAGAGGTTCCGGATCCCGAGCTCGTTCATCTCCGCCGCTTCGGCGGCGGAGCTCTTGTCGAGCCAGAGCGCGAGCTGGAGGCGCGGGTAGCGCTCCTTGACGCGCTTGACCGCGTCCCGGCGCTCCGCGTGACCGGGGCCCCCGTTCTCGGAATCGCCGAAGTCGAGCAGAGCCAGTCCGCAGGAATCGGCCTGGGCGTGCGCCAGGAACTCGGCCACGCGCTCGGCGACGAGCACCGGGCACCCCGAGTCCTCGACGTGCTGGACCAGGCGCTCCCGCTCGGACCCGGCGGGCATGATGATGCCGACGTTGAGATTCAAGGCGTTACGACCCCCGCAACCCTGGTATGGGACGGACCGACCCGACGCCGAAGCTATCGGCGCGCATGGGGCAAACGTTTAGGGGGAAGTCGGCTTCGGGTGGGGAGGTTACCGGGGTGGGGCCGTGACCCCATCGGGGGTCACGATCGGGCGGGCTGGGCCGCCTTCACGGTCGCCGGGAAGCGCATCCGCCGCTCCAGCTCGCCGAATCTCGCGTCGGCACGCAGACGGTCCCACCGCGGATCCACGCCGAGCAGGACCAGCATGTTGGCGCGCACCTCGAAGCCTCGCTCGAGCTGCGCGAAGGCTTCGTCGTCCATCCCGAGCGCGTCGCAGACGAGCGCCAGGTCGTACGGCGACACGAAACGGCTCGACGCGAGATCGCGCAGCTCCGCGAGGATCGCTTCGGCCTCCGGTCTGCGCCCCATTTTCGCGAGCGCCCGCCCCATGCCGGAGAGCGCCCAGGGGTTCCTCGCGGTCATCTCCCCCCCGCGGATCGCGACGCGCAGCGCCTTGTCGTACTCGCCGCGGACTTCGTAGATGGGCGAAGCCCACAGGAACGCGGTCGAGAAGTCGGGCTCGCGGTCCATCAGCTCCTCGATCAACGGAACGGCTGCATCCAGATCGCGCCCGAAGAAGTGCATCCAGGCTCGGGCAGCCCGGATGATCATCGAGAGCGGATCGAGCTCGTAGGCGCGCGTGACGGTCCGGACGGCTTCCTCGTGACGACCCATCGCGGCGAGCAGGTTCGCGTAGAAGAGATGGATGTAGGCGCTGCCGTCGTTCAGCTCGAGCGCGCGAAGGAAGCTCCGCTCGGCGGCCGCAAAGTCCCACTCGTGGTAGTGCTGCACGTAGGCGAGCGCGGAGTAAGCCTCTGCGAGCTGGTCGTCCATCTTGATCGCGGCGGTCGCCGCGATCTTCGCCTTGGGAAAGCTGTCCTTCGGCGGCAGCGTGCCGTAGAAGCCGATCACGCAATAGGCGTCTGCCAGACCCACCCGCGCGGTCGCCCAGTCTGGATCGAGTTCGATGGCTTCGCGGAAATACTCGAGACTCCGGAGCAGTCCCTCGTCGTTCCGCCTGTTCCAGAGCTGCCGACCTCGTAGGTAGCTCTCGTATGCACGTGGGTCGACGACATGCGACCGCGCGAGGCGCGCCTCTTCCTCCGGCGTCACCTTCACACGGATCTCCTGCGCGATCGCGCGGGCGACCTCGCCCTGGAGCGCGAGCACGTCCTTGAGATCGCGCTCGTAGCTCTTCGCCCAGAGGTGGCGGTCGGTCGCGACCTCGATCAGCTGCGCGGTAATGCGCACGCGGTCGGCGTAGCGGCGCACGGAGCCCTCCACCACGGCGTCGACGTTCAGCTCGCGGCCGATCTCCTGGAGGGTCTTGGTCGTCTTCTTGTAGCGCATCGCGGAGGTGCGCGAGATCACGCGGAGCGCCTGGATCTGCGCGAGGTCCGCGATCAGCTCCTCGGTCATGCCGTCGGCGAAGAACTCCTGCTCCGGATCGCCGGACAAGTTCTCGAGCGGAAGGACGACGAGACCGCGGATGGGCGGAGCGGCCGCCCCGGGAGGCGCCGGTGCGGCGCTCCCCTTGAGCTCGGCGATCACGTCGCGCGCGGTGGGCGGGCGGCGCGCGGGGTCCTTCTCGAGAAGGCGGGCGACGAGCGATTCGAGCCGCGGCGGCACGGGGCGAACGCGCGCGATGGGCTGAGGCCGCTCGTTCAGAATGGCGTTCATGAGTGGCCCGGCTCCCATGGCGGTGAACGGCCGCCGGCCCGCGAGCATCTCGTAGAAGAGCGCGCCGAGCGCATAGAGATCCGCCCGGCCGTCCACGTCCTTGCCCTCGAGCTGCTCCGGCGCCATGTACGGCAGCGTACCCGACCAGGAGCCTGCATCCGTGAGCGCCATCGTGTCGGCGGCGTCGCTCGCTTGAAGGAGCCGCGCCAGTCCGAAGTCGAGCACCTTCACGCGCCCCTTCGGCGTGATCGCCACATTGGCCGGCTTCAGGTCGCGGTGCACGACACCCTGCTCGTGCGCCTCCTCGAGCGCTTCGGCGATCTGCATGGCGATGGGCGTCGCGTCGGCTTCGGAGAGAGGGCCGCGTCCGAGGCGCTGCTGGAGCGTCTCCCCTTCCACGTGCTCCATGACGAGGAAGTCGATGCCGTCCGCACAGTCGAAGTCGTGGACGGTTGCGATGTTCGGGTGGCTGAGGCGCGAGAGGGCCATGGCTTCCCTGCGGAAGCGGTGTCGCGCGGACTCGTTCGTGAGGATCGCGGGAGCCAGCACCTTGACCGCGACGTCGCGGTTCAAGCGCAGATCGCGGGCGCGATAGACCACGCCCATGCCGCCCCCGCCGAGGCGGTCGATCAGGGTGTAATGCGTGAGGGTCTTGCCGATCACCTGAGCTCCCGTGGATCCCGCGCTCCCGAGGCCGCAGGGTGCGGTCCGGGGGCGGAATCCTATCACGGGGAGCCCCGAGCGGCGTGCGGCGCCGCGGGTCCTACTTCGGCATCACGTGGCAGGTGGGTGCGATGCCGCGCTTCTCGAAGTAGCGCTGGTGGTACTCCTCCGCGCGATAGAAGGGCGCGGCGGGCACGATCTGCGTGACGATGGAACGGCGGAAGCGCTTCGCCTGGGTCAGCTTGTCCACGGCTTCGTGCGCCTGGCGATCCTGCTCCGGCGAATGCGTGAAGATGGCGGAGCGATACTGCTCGCCCACGTCCGGTCCCTGTCGGTTCGGCGTGGTCGGGTCGTGGTTCTCGAAGAAGACCTGTACGAGCGTGTCGTAGGAAACGCGCTCCGGGTCGTAGGTCACCTCGACCGCCTCGGCGTGCCCGGTGCGCCCCGTGCACACCTGCTCGTACGTGGGATCGACGGTCTTCCCGCCGGTATAGCCGACCACGGCGTCGAGGACGCCCGGGATCGCGCGGAACATCGACTCCACACCCCAGAAGCACCCGGCGGCGAAGGTCGCCTTGGCGGGCTCACGGCTGGTCATGATTGGCTCCTCTCCTTCGATGGGTCAGGCACTGCTCGTTCCGGTCTTCACACGAGAGTACGCCGCGGCGGTCGCATTGAGACTGAAAAAGGGGCGCCCCGGGGTTCGCTCCCGGGGCGCCGATCTGCGTTGCCTGCTCGAAACGAGCCGCTCTCGCGGCTTCGCTTACTTCACCACCTCGTAATCCGCGTCGACGGCGCCATCGCCGCCTTCGCGCTTGTCCTGGGGCCCGCCTTGCGGCTCGCCCTGTGGCGGCTCCTGCCCGCCCTGGCCCTTCGATGCCTCGGCGTACAGCTTGCTCGAAACCTCGTTCCACACCGAGGTCAGGGCTTCGCTCGCGCTCCGTATCTCGGCGGTATCGTTCCGCTCGACCGCCTTCTTCAGCGTCTCGAGCGCGCTCTCCACCTTGCTCCTCGACTCGGCGTCCACCTTGTCCCCGAGCTCCTTCAAGTTCTTCTCGGTCTCGTAGGCCAGCGCGTCGCCGCGATTCTTCACCTCGATGTCCTCGCGCCGCTTCTTGTCCTCGTCGGCGTGGGACTCCGCATCCGACACCATGCGCTTGATCTCGGTGTCGCTCAGACCGCCGCTCGCCTCGATCTTGATCTTCTGCTCCTTGCCGGTCGCCTTGTCGCGCGCCGCCACGTGGAGGATGCCGTTCGCGTCGATGTCGAACGTCACCTCGATCTGCGGAAGGCCGCGCGGCGCCGGCGGAAGGCCGGTGAGCGTGAAGCGACCGATGGTCTTGTTGTCCTGCGCCATCTGCCGCTCGCCCTGGAGCACGTGGATCTCCACCTGCGTCTGGTTGTCGGACGCCGTCGAGAACGTCTCGCTCTTCTTGGTCGGAATCGTGGTGTTCCGCTCGATCAGCCGCGTCGTCACGCCGCCCAGGGTCTCGATGCCGAGCGAGAGGGGCGTCACGTCGAGGAGCAGCACGTCCTTGACGTCGCCCGCGAGGACGCCGCCCTGGATGGCCGCGCCGATCGCGACGACCTCGTCCGGATTGACTCCCTTGTGCGGCTCCTTGCCGCCGAACAGCTTCTTCACCAGCTCCTGCACCTTCGGCGTGCGCGTCGCGCCACCGACCAGGATCACCTCGTCGATGTCGGAGGCCTTGAGTCCCGCGTCGGCGAGCGCCCGCTCGACCGGCCCCTTGGTGCGCTCGATCAGATCGTCCACGAGCTGCTCGTACTTGGACCGGGTGAGAGCCAGGTTCAGGTGCTTCGGACCGCTCGCGTCCGCCGTGATGAACGGCAGGTTCACGTCGGTCTGCATGACCGTCGAGAGCTCGATCTTGGCCTTCTCCGCCGCTTCCTTGAGGCGCTGGAGGGCCATCGGATCCTTCCTGAGATCGACCCCTTCCTGCTTCTTGAACTCGTCCGCGAGCCAGTCGATGACGCGCTTGTCGAAGTCGTCGCCGCCCAGGTGGGTGTCCCCGTTCGTCGACTTGACCTCGAACACGCCGTCCCCGAGCTCGAGGATGGAGATGTCGAACGTGCCGCCGCCCAGGTCGTAGACGGCGATCTTCTCGTCCTTCTTCTTGTCGAGCCCGTAGGCCAGCGCGGCCGCGGTCGGCTCGTTGATGATGCGCTTCACGTCGAGGCCCGCGATCTTGCCCGCGTCCTTCGTCGCCTGGCGCTGCGTGTCGTTGAAGTATGCCGGCACGGTGATGACGGCTTCCGTCACCTTCTCACCGAGATAGTCCTCCGCCGTCTGCTTCATCTTCTGGAGGATCATCGCCGAGATCTCGGGGGGTGAATACTGCTTCCCCTCGATGTCGATGACCGCCTCGCCGTTCTTGCCGTCCTTGACGGCGTACGGAACGTTCTTCGCTTCCTCGGCCACTTCCGCGTAGCGGCGGCCCATGAAGCGCTTGATCGAATAGATCGTGTTCTTCGGATTGGTCACGGCCTGGCGCTTGGCCACCTGGCCTACCAGCCGCTCGCCGGTCTTCGTGAATGCCACGACGGAGGGGGTGGTCCGCGTGCCCTCGGAGTTCGAGATCACGACCGGCTCACCGCCTTCCATCACGGCCACGCACGAGTTGGTCGTGCCCAGGTCGATTCCGATGGTCTTGCCCATTGTCCCTCCCATGGCCAAGCGCGGAGAGGCATGCGCCTCCCCGCGCCCTCTGGCTTCTTCAGACGCCGATCCGAGTCGGATCGGTCGTTACGACTGCGTCCCCTGCGAGATCTTGATGGGGATCTCGCGCGACTTGGCCTCCTCGGCCTTCGGAACGCTCACTTCGAGCACACCGTCGCGATAGGTCGCGGAGATGCGTTCCGGCTGAACCGCATGGGACAGCGTGAAGGCCCGCTCGAACTGGCCGTACACGCGCTCCGTGCGGATGAAGTTTCCGTCCTTCTTCTCTTCCTCGCGCCGCTTCTCACCACGAATGACGAGCTGGTTGTCGGCGAAGGTGATCTTGACGTCCTCGAGCTTCATGCCCGGAAGGTCGGTCCGGATCGTGAAGCCTTCGGGGTGCTCCTCGACGTCCACGGCGGGCTGCCACGCCACCGGGCTGCCCGGGTTGCGGCTCACTCCCAGAACCTCTTCGAACAGACGGTTGAGATCGTTCTGGAAAGCGAAGGGGTCCCGCGCGGGGGTCCAACGAATGAGTGCCATGGTCGTACTCTCCTCCTCGTGCTTGAACGTGGTTGGCTTCTTTCGGGAGCGGTTCTGAACGCTCCCTGTTCCTGCCGAGGGGCTATCGCAGCCACCGTGCCAAAAGGCCCATGACAGCTATCTAATGGCTGTTGCGAGTCTTAGCGCCAATTCGATGGAGTCACGAGGCCGTATCATAATCATACAGACGACCTATTTTGAAACTAGATTCGTTCCATAATGAATCGAGGTCAGATCGCATAATGCTTCATCTTCCTCCACAGCGTCGAGCGCGAAATTCCGAGGCTCCGCGCCGTGCGGGTCGTGTTGCCGGCGAAGTGGGAGAGCGCCCGGCGAATGTGTTCCGCCTCGATCTGGGCCAGGCTCATCGTCTCCGAGTAGGGAAACGCGTTCCCCTCGCCCAGCACGAGGACGGACGGCTCGCGGAAGGAGGGCGGGAGATCCAGGTGGCCGATCTCGGGGCCCTCGGCGAGGGTCACGCCCCTCTCGACCGCGTTCTCGAGCTCGCGGACGTTGCCGGGATAGTCGTAATGGAGGAGCGCGTACTGGGCACGCTCGCTGAATCGCTCCACCCGCTTCTTCAGCCTCCGGGCGACCCGCTGGCGGAAATAGTTCGCGAGGAGCGGGATGTCCTCGCGCCGCTCGCGGAGCGGCGGAAGATCGATGTGGAAGACGCTCAGACGATAGTAGAGGTCTTCACGCAGCCTGCCCTCGGCCAGCGCGCGCTTCACGTCGCGGTTCGTGGCGGCGATCACGCGCACGTCGATACGGCTGGACTCGGTGTCCCCGACCCGCCGGATCTCTCCGTTCTGGAGCGCGCGCAGGAGCTTGGGCTGAACGGTGAGCGGCATCTCGGCGACCTCGTCGAGGAAGATCGTGCCTCCGTCCGCCCGCTTGAGGAGGCCGACCTTGTCCGAGATCGAACCGGTGAAGGATCCGCGCACGTGGCCGAAGAGCTCGCTCTCGAACAGCGTTTCCGGAATGGCGGCGCAGTTGACCGTGATGAAGGCCTTGTGGGCGCGGGCGCTCTGGAGATGGATCGAGGTGGCCACCATCTCCTTTCCGGTGCCACTCTCGCCGGTGATCAGGACCGTCGACTCGGTCGGGGCCACCTTTTCCACCAGGCGGAATACGCGCTGCATCCGGGGGCTGACCCCGATCATCTCCTGCGTGAACCCGCTCGGCTTTTGCTCCTCATCCGTCTGGACGGTCGCCTCCCAGAGGCCGCGTGACGCGGGATCCTGCGCCTCCAGCTCCGCCGCGGAATCGCCCGTGCGGCCGACATTCGGCGCCTCGTCCACATGGACGTCGGCGCGGGGCCCGGATCGTTGACCGATCCGTCCCGCTTTCCTAGGATGCGACTCGCCCGTTCGACTCACGGACGAGGGAGTTCCACCATCGTGCATCGCCGACCCTCTCGATTCCGAAGCCCTTGATCATCCTTGCAGGATTCGTGCTCGTCGTCTTCGCGGCCGCGCTTGCGTGGCTCGGCGATCTGGGAGCGAAGGCGCCTCTGCTCCTCGGACTCTGGGCGATCGCCCACGCGGCCTACCTCGCCGCCGCCATCTGCGTGCTCCGGTCGCGCGCCCCCGCGAAGCCATCGCTCGCCTGGATCCTGGGCGTGGCGCTCCTGGCCCGGCTCCTTCTCATTCCGACCGCGCCGACGCTCTCCGAGGACGCCTATCGCTATCTCTGGGACGGCTCGCTCGTCCGGGACGGCATCAATCCCTTTGTTCACGCCCCCTCCGATCCCGCGCTCGCGGAGCGCCGGAACGAGCTGTTCGCGCGGCTCAACCACGCGGACGTCCCGACGATCTATCCGCCGGCCGCGCAGCTCTTCTTCGGCGTCGTCGCCTCCGTGCGCGCGACGCCGGCCGCGCTCAAGGCCGCATACCTTGCCATCGAGATCGCGGCCTGGTTCGCGCTGCTCGCCCTGCTGCGGCGACGCGGCCTCGCGTCCGAGCGGATCCTCCTCTTCGCGTGGAATCCGCTCGTCCTGGTCGAGAGCTATGGGAGCGGCCACGTCGATCTCCTGGCCGCGGCCGCGCTCATCGCGGCGCTCGCACTGCTCGAGGCCGGCCGCCGTGTGCCGGCCGGCGTCGCGTGGGCCATCGCCGCTCTGAGCAAGTATACGCCCCTTCTCCTCGGTCCCACCTTCGTGCGCCGGAGGGCCTGGGCCGTCTTGCTGACGGCCGCGATCAGCATGGCGCTCCTCACGCTCCCCTTTCTCGGGGCGGGGCCGGCGCTCTTCCACGGGCTCGAGGCCTATGCCGCGCACTGGGAGTTCAACGGACCCCTGTTTCCGCTCCTCCGCAGCGCGATCGGGGGGGACGCGGCGCGGCTCCTCCTCGCGGCCCTTCTCGTTCTGGCCGTGACCGCGATCTCGATTCGCGCGAGGACGGTGAGCGGCGCCGCTCTCGGCTGTCTCACGGCGTACCTGATCGCGAGCCCCACGGTGTTCCCCTGGTATCTCGTGCCGCTCGCGGCGCTCCTGCCGCTTCATCCCGACGCCGGGATCCTCGCCGCGACCTACCTCGTCGCGCTCTCCTACCTTCCCCTCCCGCACTACCGCGCGACGGGAGAATGGGCGCTGCCGTCCTGGATTCCATGGATCGAATATGGAGCCTGGGCGCTCGTCGCCGCGGCGGCATGGCTCAGGACCCGCGCGGCCGCGGGTCCGGCGACGTCTCAGGAGCGGCGCGAGGCGTGGGCCACCGAGAGCCCGCCCACGTAGAGGAATCCGCAGAGGTAGAGAAGGAAGAACGGCAGCGGCGCCCAGAGGCCCGCGCGCGCCAGCGCGAGCATGGCCCACGCGAAGTAGGCGCCGAGCGCGAGCTCGAGGAGCACGTGGGCGCGTACCGGCGATCGATAGCGCTTGCCGCGCCACCGGTCGCGCCGCGCCTCGAGCCGGAACTTCGGCGTCCTATGGAACGCCCCCGCGCGGCAGAAGAGTCCCTCGAGGACCGCGCGCGTGTTGTTGACCGCGAGTCCGATCCCCAGCGTCATCACGAGCGGAACCCATCGGAGCCGCGAGAGCGCGGAGCCGCGCTCCGCCTGCGCGAAGTAGGCGAGCACGGGGGCGGTCGCGGCGAGGAGGAGCGCCGTGTCGGCGGCGAGGAAGAAGACGCTCCGGCTCGAGTAGCGCGCGAGTACGACCGGGTAGACGATGAGCGAGAGCAGGAGGAGCAGCACGTAGGGCACGTTGGACGTGAGGTGGAACGTGGCCTCGAGCTTCACGCCGAGCGGCGCGTCGCTCTTCCAGATTCGCGGAAGGAGCTTGCGCGCGACCTGGATCGAGCCACGGACCCAGCGATGCTGCTGCGCTTTGAAGGCGTTCATCTCGACCGGGAGCTCGCCCGGGCAGCCGACGTCCCCCGCGAACACGAACCGCCATCCCTTGAGCTGGGCGCGATAGCTGAGATCGAGGTCCTCGGTGAGCGTGTCCGACTGCCACCCGCCCGCATCCAGGACGCACGTCCGGCGGAGGATCCCGGCGGTGCCGTTGAAGTTGAAGTATCGGTCCGCGCTCATCCGAGCGGTGTGCTCCACCATGAAGTGCGCGTCGAGCGAGATCGCCTGGAGCCGCGCGAGGAGCGAGTAGTCGCGATTGAGATGCGTCCACCGCGACTGCACCATGCCGACCCTCGGATCCGCGAAATGCGGGACCATCCGCTTCAGGATGTCGGCCGGAGGGACGAAATCGGCGTCGAAGATGGCGAGGAGATCGCCCTTCGCGCGCGCGAGGCCGTGCCCGAGCGCCCCCGCCTTGTATCCCGCGCGATTCACGCGCCGGATGTGAACCGCATCCAGCCCGCGATCGCGGAGCGCCATGACGGCGCGCGCCATCCGCTCCGCAGTCTCGTCCTCGGAATCGTCGAGCACCTGGATCTCGAGGCGGTCGCGCGGATAGTCCACTGCCGCCGCCGCCTCGAGGAGACGCTCCGCCACGTAGCGCTCGTCGTAGAGCGGGAGCTGGATCGTGACGCGGGGCCACTCCGCGGGCTCGGGCGGCGCCACGGCCGGCCGGCGCCTTCGGTAGAGATGGATGAGATGGAGGCGGTGGAGGCCGTAGGCGGCCAGCACGACCCACACCGCGAGATGGAACCAGAGGATCGCGTTCGATCCCGCGGCAAGGCCGAGGTCCGTGAGTGCGTGATTCACCGGGCTCATCATGAAACCTGCCGAAACCGTGTCAAGTTGAACTCGCGGTCGTTGACCCCGGGGCGCGCGCTCTGATAGCGTGCGATGCGCCGCATGGGATGAGGTCGGGAGGCTGGGAGGCACACACTGGCACGTGCGTTCGTCGTCGGAAACGGATCGGTCCTCGCCACGGCCGACCGCTCGGGCTCGCTCTGCGAGCTCTACGTCCCCTCCATCTCGCCCGGGCATCAGCTCCTCCGCCGTCCGGCCAGGATCGGCCTTCTCCTCGACGGCACGCTCCGCTGGATCGACGATTCGTTCGCGGCTCGGCTCGGAGAAGGGGGCGACGCGCCCATCGTCGATCTCGCGCTCGCGTCCGAAGAGCTCGAGATCGAGGTGTGGCAGGAGACGTACGTCGACGTGCTCGTGGACGCGATCGTCCGCCGCGTGCAGGTCACGAACCGCTCGGAGCGGACGCGCGACTTGAGGGTCGTCTTTCATCATGACCTCGCGCTCGCACCGGGCGAGCCGCGCGAAACCGTCCATTGGGACGCCGAGACCCGCGCCGTCGTGCACCGCGCGGGACGGCGCGTGGCCCTGATCGATCTCGAGACGTCCCTCGGAGCCGGCGTTCCCATGTCCCGCGTGGCCTCGCGCGCCTCGGTGGACGCCACCGGGGCGGAGGCCCTCCCGGGTGGCGTGCGTCTCGAGGGACCGGCCGAGGCGAGCGGGCGGTGCGATTCGATCGCCGGAGCTCCCTTGCCGCTCGCGCCGGGCGCGTCGGGGCTCGTGACCGCGTGGATCGTGTTCGCCCCCACGCTTCGCGAGGCACGGAAAAGGGACGCGGCGCTACGAAAGGGGGGCGTGCCCCAGTCGCTGGCGCGGACCCGCGGCCACTGGAATCTCTGGGTGAGCCAGGGCTCGCGCGATCTTCCCGACCTTCCCGAGGACGTCCAGGCGCTCTACCACCGGAGCCTCGTGCTCCTCCGGCTCCACCAGGAGCCCAGCGGCTCGATCGGATCGGGGCTCGAGGCCGCGAGCGCGGCGGCCCTCGGCGGCTACGCATTGCGGGCCTGCCGCCATCGCGACGCGGCGATCGCGGCGGACGCGCTCGGACGCGCGGGCTACCACGGCGCGACGCGGCGCTACCTCGAGCACGCGGGCCGCGCGGCGCGCGAGCTCGGGGCGCTTCCCCCGGCGGCCGACGCCGACGGCGCTCCCGTTGGACCAAGCAGCGATCCGGCAGGTCCCGCGCTCGTGTTGTGGGCCGCCGCCCGCCACTTCGAGCGCGAGCGCGACGTGGAGTTCGCGGCCCCGTTCTTCCGCGACGCGGTGCGTCCCACGGCAGACCTCCTCGCGGCCTCGCTCGATCCGGCGACCGCGCTACCGGAGTCGCCCGATCTCTGGGACGAACGAGACGGATGCCACGCCTGGACGGCGGCCGTCGTGCGGGCCGGCCTCCTGGGCGCCGCGCGCCTGGCGGCCGCGTTCGGCGACGCTCCGCGCGCCCGCGCGTGGGCCGGAGCCGCCGACACGATCGCGCGCTCGATGACCAAGCATCTCTTCCGCTCGGAATGGGGACGATTCGCGACGTCGCTCGCGCGGGACGGGCGCTCCTGGCGTCCCGAATCGAGGCTCGACGCGTCGCTCCTCTGGCTCGGGCTCTTGGGCGAGGCCGAAGCGGAGGACGCGCGCGTGCGCGCCACGGTGGAGGCGGTGAAGGACGCGCTCTGGGTGAGAACGGGCGTCGGCGGCATCGCGCGCTACGAGCGGGACCCCGTGGATTCGGTGGGAACGGATCTCCCGGACGTGCCCGGAAGCCCATCGATCGCGGCCACGCTCTGGCTCGCGCAGCACGGGATCCGTACCGCGCGACGCGTGCAGGATCTCGATCCCGCGCGGACGCTCCTCCTCTGGTGCGCGGCCCGCGCCGAAGGCTGGGTACTCCCCGAGCGGCTCCATCCGTACCGGGGGGCGACGACGGCGGCGGCGCCGTCGCTTCAGGCGCACGCCTGGCTCGTCTCGACGGTCGTGGATTACGCGGAGCGGCTCCGCAATCTCAGGCGGTGCGAGCGGTGCGGCGCGCCGGCGGGGACGGGGCGCGAGAAACGAGTCGCGGCGCTCGTGGACCCGCTAGCGCCAGGTCTCGTCGCTCACACGTAGCGAGAGGCCGAGCCGGAAGAAAGTCTCCATCGCGCCCAGGGTAGTCTTGTCGCCCCGCTGTCCCCCCTCGAAGCTCACGTCGATCGCGCCGCCACCATCCTTCGTGCGAAGGCCGGTTCCGATCGACGCCGCCCACTCCTCCACGGCAGCCGTGCCCCCGCCGATGTCGGACGCACCGGCGATCGGAAGGAGATCCGGCCATCGCAGGACCGTGAAGCCGAGGCGGAGGGGAATGCGCTGAAGCCCGAGGCCGGGACGTCCCCCGTCCCTCGGCAGCCGCTCCCAGCCGATCGAGTAGCGCTCGAGGGGGCGGAAGGTGACGAGGTCGCTCTGAATCGTCGACTCGCCGTAGTTCTGACGCCGGTACTGCCCGACGAATCGCGTCCGATCGCGCGGCCGGAGCTCGAAGCCGACCACGTAGCCCTCGGGAACGGTCAGCGAGTTCCCGGTCTGCGTGACGACGGAGCCGTCGGCCTCCTGACGCTGGGTGAGCGGCAGGCGGCGGCCCGTCTCGTAGGCGCCCCCGAGCGAGATCCAGGACTTGACCCACTGGGCGCCAAAGCGCCACCGGCCGAGCCGGTCCCACGCAACGTCCAGCGTGTCGCGGTTGGTGGCGAGGTTGGGATCGGCGAACGCGCGCTCCCATTCCTCGTGGTAGCTGCCTCCGATGACTTCGTAATCCACGCCCGCGCGGAGGTTCCGGAAGAGCTTGGCCGCCGCGGTGACGCGGAGGAAATCCATGCCGCCTCGCCCGTCCACGCGAATCACCGACGCGGTCCCGGAGCTCTCGGGCCTCGTGACCTGGAACTCGCCGTTCGTCCCGATCAGGTAGCTGCCACCGAGCACGAGGCCGTTCGGGAGCCGGAGGACGAGGCGGACCGCTGGGAACGAGGACTCGTTACCGGTCTCGTCGCCGTAGTGGAGCGTGGTGACCTCGCGGCGCGTCTGGAGGAGCGTCGCCTCGATCAGGAGATGCTGCGCCTCGGCGATCGAGGCTGGATTGACGAGCGAGAAGCTCGCGGGACCGTGCTCGGCCGCGCCGGCGCCACCGAGGGCGCGAAGCCGCGCGTTCTCCTCGAGCGAGGGCTCGCCGAGCCCGGCCGAGGCGAAGACGGAGTTGGCGCGCGCGGACGGAGCCGCGAGCGCAAGGCCCATGACGGCCGCGAGCATGAGCGCGAGCGGGCGCATCAGAAGCGCCCTGGCGGCGCGGTGGTCGTGCCTGTGCGCATGAGGGGCAAGATCGCGGACTCGCGCGAGCCGAGCCGTAGCCCCGGCTTCACGTTCGCGTTCCGGATCGAGAGGACGACGCCTTCGTTGAGCGTGGTCCAACCGCGCGCGAGAACCGGAGGGATCGGGATCGAGAGCGTGTCCCCCACGGGGAAGCTGCGCACCACGAGCGCCACCGGCGACGTGCCGGTCGGGATCTGGGACCGGTCGGTCGCGCCTTCGGGCCACGCTCCGGTCACCTGGTAGATCTCGATTACGAACGGCACCGTGGCCGTGCTGTCGCTTCCCAGGACATAGCCGGGGATCGAGTCGATCACGCCGAAGACGACCCTCAGATCGTTGATGGAGGCCCCCGGCGCCACTGTGGGAACCGGCGCGCGGATCGCGATGCTCGACTCGAACGGACCGCCCAGAACGAGCGCGGTGTCCGATCCCGTCGGGGCCGGAGTGAGCGGCGGGTGAAGGTAGACGTCGAAGGTCACCGTCGTGTTGACGGTGTCCGCGACGGTCGCATTCCCCACCGTCTTGGTGAAGGGGATGCGAAGCCGCGCCGTGCGCGACGAGAAAGCAGCGAAGCCCTGGATCGCGCTGGCCTCGAGCATGAGCGTGGGGATCGAATCGGGCTCGGGCGTCGCCCACTGCTTGATGCGGTTGAAGCCCCCGGGACCGAGATCCATGACCAGGTTCCCGGCGAAGTCATAGGTGCGGCTCGCGAGAAGGAGCCCCGGCGCGGGCCCCGGCCAGCCGATCGTTCCGCTGTCCGCAAGCGCGGAGGCGGTCTCACGCAGCTCGAGATCGAGTTCCAGAGGCTCGTTTCGAAGCTCCACGTGATGGAACTCCAACAGCACGTTCCCGGCCGGCGTGAATCCCGTGAGGGTCGTCGTGTCCGGCATGTTGATCCTGAGAAATTTGAAGAAAGCGCGTGCCTCGAAGTTCGCGTCGCGTCCCACCAGGAGGACCGAGCCGTAGTTGGCCGTCCCGGGAGTCACGTACGTGTCGCGGTCGGGGACGGTCGTCTCGACCAAGGTCGTGCCGAGTCCTCCCGCGCCCCGGAGCAGGCGCTCGTTCCCCGTGACCCGGTCGGTATTGTTCGAACAGCCGGACAGGGCCAGGGACGAGATAACGAGGAGGGTCGTCAGAAGCGGGCGGAGGCGCACGGAGACGTATGATATCCCCTTGCGGCATTGGACGCTAGCAGGAAGCACCACCCGCAGAAACCCGCCGCGGCGGCTCCAGTTCCAGCTCTCGGGTGCCGATAGTCCCCAGCGGACGCCGGCGCAGTCCCTCCAGCCCGAGGCCCCGTGACGAGCACCCACAGTCCATCGCTAAGAGCCCCAGGGCCATCGAGCCCCGCCAGGATCGCGCACGCCAGGCGCCGCTCGCTCGCGTTCGCGGTCTCGGGCGCCGCCCTGGGATGCCTCACGATCGGGTGGATCGCCTCGTCCTCCAGCGTGCCCTGGGCCGCCTGGCCCGCCGGTCTGGCTCTGATCCTCGCGGCCGGGTGGCTCCATCGGACGCGTCTCAGGGATATCGATCGCGCGCAAGCGCGGGAAGCGCAGCTCAGCCTCTACCGGGTCGGCGACACGCTCGCGCGGTTCGACCGCGAGGACGACCTGGTCCACCACGCGCTCGACGCGGTGGCCGAGGGCACCGGTCTTCGACACTGGGCGCTCTACGCGCACCGGGGCGGGCGGGGTGGGTTCGCGCTCGTCGCGACGCGTGGCCTCACGGCCGAGTCGAGCGCGGCCTTGAGGCCGGACCCGCCGGGGCCGGATGCGCGCGCGCTCGCGAGCCGCGCGGCCTGGCTCGGCGAGATCGTCGTGGGGGACCTCGCGGGCCTGGAGCGCGACGCGTTCGCCGCCACGCTCCCCGAGCTCGGCGCCAATGCGGCGGTCGTCTCGGTTCCCTTCCTCGAGCACGAAGGACTCCCGGCCACGCTCCAGTGCTTCCTCCCCGCCGGCTCCTCGCTCGCGAACGAGGAGCGGGCGCTCCTGCGCTGGATGGCCGCGCAGCTCGCGTCCGGACTACGACGCCTTCGACTCGAGCGTCGCGACCAGATTCTCGCCTCCTACCTCGTCGGGACGAGCGAGATCGTGCTCGAGTTCGACCTCGACGGAATCGTGGCGAGCGCCAACCGTGCCGCCGAGTTGGCCCTCTCCGTCCAACCCGGCGAGCTCCTGGGATGCCGGCTCCAGGATCTGGCCTTCGCCGCGGGCGCGGCTCCGGACAAGAACGGCGAGGTGCTCGTTCCCGCGTCCGGTCCCGAGGCTGCGCTCGACGTGGCGCGCGCGTCGGGCGAGTTCACGGGCGAGCTTTGCTTCCGACGCGGCGACGGCACCACGTTCCTCGCCGAGGTGCGGCTCTCGCCGGCGCACGACCGCGCGGGAGCGCTCACCGCCATCGTCCTCGTGGGGCGCGACATCACCGAGCGCCGGGAGGGCGAGCAGGAGACCCGCGCGCGCGGAGCGGAGCTCGGGAGCATGAACGAGCGGCTCCTCGATGCGAATCACGAGCTCGAGCAGGCGCGCCGGCTGCAGAACGATTTCCTCGCGAACACATCGCACGAGCTCCGCACGCCGCTCAACGCGGTGATCGGATTCGCCACGCTGCTCGAGCAGCGGATCGACGCGGACGAAGCCGAGCGCCTCGACTTCGCACGGTCCATTCGCGACGCCGCGGAGCACCTCCTCGCCGTCATCAACGATCTGCTCGACCTCGCGAAGGCGGAGGCGGGGCGGTTCGAGCTAAGGCTCCACGTGGCCGACATCGTACCGACGGTCCGGGCCGCGGTCGACGCGGTCCAGCCGATGGCCTCGGCGAAGGGGCTGGCGGTCCGGGCCGAGGTTCCGCACGGCCCTCTCTCCGCGGCCGTCGATCTCGCCCGGTTCCGGCAGGTGCTCCTGAATCTGCTCGGGAACGCGGTGAAATTCACCGATAGAGGAGGGGTGCGGGTCCGTGCCGCCATCGAAGCGGGCTCGGTCGTCGTGTCAGTCGAGGACACGGGCGTCGGCATCGCGCCGGAGCGGCGGGCCGCGCTCTTCAGCAAGTTCGCGCAGGCCGACCCGTCGTATCACCGGCGCCAGCGCGGAACGGGCCTCGGTCTCGCGATCAGCCGCGCGCTCGTCGATCTCATGGGAGGCACCATTCAGCTCGCGAGCGAGGGCGTGAACTGCGGCACCGTGGTCCGGATCACCCTGCCCGCGGCGCAGACGGCGACGGCTACGGAGGAGGCGGAGTCGTGCGGATCCTGATCATCGAGGACGATCCGATGAACGCCAAGCTCTTCGACCTGATCCTGACCCGGAAGGCGAAGTACCAGGTGGAGGTCACCGAGGATCCGGCGTACGTGGCCGACCGTGTGCGCCAGGGCCTCGTCGACGTCGTGATCCTCGACGTGTCGCTCTCGAACAGCATGTGGGACGGCGTTCCGGTCGACGGCCTCGAGATCTGCCGCCGGCTGAAGCGCGATCCGGACACCCGGCGCATTCCCATCCTCCTCGCCACGGCGCACGCGATGAAGGGCTCGCGCGAGCGCTTCCTCGCCGAGTCGGGAGCCGACGATTACATCGCGAAGCCGATCGTGAGCGCCGACGAGCTGATCACGCGCATCCGGGACCTAGCGGAGAAAGGGGCCCATGGCCCAGCACCTGCTTCTCGTTGACGACGAGGCGCACAACCGGAAGCTCCTGCGCATGGTCCTGCGCCAGGGCGACTACGTCTTCTTCGAGGCGGACAACGGGAACCAGGCGCTCGAGATCCTGGGCCAGGAGACGATCGGGCTCGTGCTGCTCGACCTCATGATGCCGTCTCCGAACGGCTTCGACGTGCTCCTCGCGATGAAGAAGGACGACCGCTGGAAGGAGATCCCGGTGATCGTGGCGAGCGCGTCCACGTCGCCCGAGGACGTCGAGCGGAGCCTGACGCTGGGCGCGTCGGACTACTTCATGAAGCCCCTCACCGAGTGGGACGTGCGGTTCCAGCTCCCGATCAAGGTGCGGAACGCGCTCGCGGCGAATCGCGCGACGGAGGACCGGCTCCGCGCCGAGCGGATGAAGGCGGTCTCGGCGATGGCGGTGGCCCTGAACCACGAGATCAACAACCCGTTACAAGTGATCCAGGGAAACGCGCAGCTCCTCTACGTTCAGCCCACGCTGACCCCGGAAGCGCGGGAGAAGGTGGCGCGGATCCGCGCGGCGACGGAAACGATCGCGGGCCTCACCCAGCGGATCGCGGCGCTCCGGGACGTGGTGACGGTGGATTATCCGGCGGGGAACCGGACGACGGTGCCGATGGTGAATTTCAAGGCGTCGTCGGACGCGCCCGAGCCTCCGGCGTCGCCGGAGAAGCCTGGGGTCAAATCCCGAGAATCGGGTAGATCCAGTCCAGAATCAGGAAGTTGAGGCGGCCGATCAGGAGGGCGACGCGGCCCATGACGGTGAAGCCGAAGGCGGCGCCGAACGAGATCATCAGGAACCAGATCCCCAGCCTCGAGATCCTCCGCGTTACCGGTCCCTGCTCCCTCGAGAAGAAGAAGTAGACCAGCACGCTCAGCACGCCCACCACGAAGATGAACGCGAGCGGATTCGGACCCGGCAGCGGCACGATCAAGCGGGCGATCTGTGGCATCGCCTCGCCTCCGACTCGGCGGGTGAAATCCAATCCGATGTAGTACGTCACATAGATGGCGAGCGCGTACCGGGAGAACCACGCGATGCGGGGTATGTAGCGCATGTAGAGCATCATGCCGAGGAGTCCCGGCACGAGCAGGTCCCAGTGCTTGCCGAAATCCTGGACCAGAGGCTCCATCAGGTTCGGGACGAGGGTCTGGTCGAGCGTGATCCCAACGTAGTATCCGAGGGACACGCCGGCGAAGAGGCTCTCCGCGAATCGGAAGAACGGATTGTCCTTGTACAGGAACGACAGCGCGGAGAGCGTCAAGAACGCCGCGATCCAGACGCCGATCGGAGGAAGGTGGCTCACCGGATCGCCCTCCTCGAGCTCAGGAAGGCTGCATTTCCGGCCACGATGAATCCAAGAATGGCCGTGTGCAGCACGGTCTGCACGTCCATTCCCTTCGTCGCCGTGAAGCCGCGGGTCGAGCCGTAGAAGCGGGCCATCTCCGGATGGCTCCCGCGCAGCAGTGTCTCGTATTCCGCCGCCCCCTTCATGCCCGCGACCATCCCGACGAGCTGGCCCGCGTTCTGGTAGGCGTAATACTTGGGAGCGCTCACGGCCGTCGGACCGATGATGATGGGCGTTCCCGCCTGCGCGTGCACCTGGGTGATCCAGTACTCGCCGATCGTTCCGGTAGCCACCGTGAAGACGGCCCTCACCTGATCCAGATTCTGGATCCCGGCCATCATCGGGATCTGGCGGGTTGGCGTGCCCCTGACGTCGGTTGGAAACGCCCCGGCGATATCGGATCCCATTCGTCGCATCACGGCATCGGGTCCGTCCTTGTAGCCAAGATTCACGTAATCGACGCCGTACTGGAGATGTGGAAACTCGGAGGCGATCTTCGCGATGCAATCGTTGGCACGCGCAAGGCCCCCGCTCCGCCAGAGTGCGATGACGATGAACGGGATCTTCTTGATCGCGCACTGCCGCATGACTGCCTCGGCCATCGGATCGTTTTCGGGCGCGGAGGATGGTCCGTAATCGAAAGACACGAGCACCGTATCCCCGGGCTTCAAGGCTTCCATGAAGGCGAAAGCCCGCTCGGTGGATTCGGTCGTGGTCACCGGCAGACCGATCGGCACCACAATCGGCACGACCACGCCCAGAAGGACGACCAGGAAGATCCAGCGCCGGTCGACCTCGAACAGCTGTCGCTTGATCCCGCCGACGCCGTGCGAGGTGCTCACCGTGTGGCCCCCCGGCGCGACAGGACGAATGCGATGTTGCCGAGCAGGATGAAGAATAGAACGACCGTGTGCATCACGGTCTGCCCGTCCATCCCCTTGGTGGCCGTGAAATCGCGCGTCGACCCGTAGAAGCGATCCATCTCGGGATGGGCCGCGCGCATGAGCTTCTCGTACTCGGCAGCGCCCTTCATGCCTCCGAGCATTCCTTCGAGCTGGCCGGAGTTGAGAAAGGCATAGTACTTGGGAGCGCTCACGGCGGTCGGTCCGATGATGATCGGCGTGCCCGCCTGCGGGTGCACCTGCGTGATCCACCACTCCCCGATAATTCCGGTCGCCACCGTGAAGACGAGCTGCACCTGACGAAGGCTAGGGATCCCCTTCATCAGGGGAATCTGCGCGAGGGGAGTGCCGGCCTGGTCCGTCGGGAACGCGCCCGCGATGTCGTCTCCCATCCGGCGCATGACCGCCGACGCGCCGTCCTTGTAGCCGAGGTTCACGTAATCGACGCCGTATTTGAGACCCGGGTACTCGGACGTGATCTTGGCGACGGCGTTGTTGGCGAGGTTCAGGGCTCCGAGCGGGTAGAGCGCGATCACGATGAAACGGAGCTTCTTGATCGCGCACTGCCGCATGACGGCTTCGGCCATCGGATCGTTCTCCGGGGCGGAGGACGGCCCGTAATCAAACGAGATGAGCACCGTGTCGCCCGGCTTCATGGCTTCGATGAACTGGAAGGCCTTGCGCGTGGATTCGGTCGTGGTCACTGGGAGGCCGAGGGGAACGATGATCGGAACCGTAACGCTCAGGAGGACGAAGAGGAAAATCCAGCGGCGGTCCAGGCGGAGGAGCCGTTCCAGGAATCCGCGCACCCTACTCCCCTTTCCCCAGGCCGAGGTAGCCCCGCTCGATGCCCAGGATCACCCGGATGGCCATGGACGCCGCTCCGAGCGCCGCGCCGATGATGATGCCGGACTGCGCCGCTCCGTTCGGCACGTCCATGATCCACTCGGTGAGCCTGCCCAGGGCCTGACTGCCGGACGCGGCGGCGGCATGGAGGAACGGGAACGGAACGGCCAGGAACTCGAGGATCGGAACGCGGCCGATCATCACGAGTCCCGCCGCGATGAGCAGGATCGTCGCCTCGACGTTCCTGGCCCGGAACGCGCGGAACGCGGCGCTCGCCATGAAGAACGCCAGGAGCGCGAAAATCGTCGATTGGAGTGGTTGGAAGAACCAGTCCGTCATGTACTTGAAAGGCGTGGAAGAACCGTCGGGGTTGAAGCCGATGCCGGTCCTCGAGACCGCGCCGTAGATTCCGAATCCCCCGGTGACGAAGAGTCCCGTCAGCAGAACGATCGAGAAAAACCAGCCGGACTCGCGCCGGGCGACCTTGCGGAAGTTGTTCTGTAGGACGTTCACGACGCCGAGGAGCAGCGCGAATCCGGCCAAAATGATGAGCCAGGCATCGAGCCGGGGGCTCATTCCCCCGTTCCCCGATACGAAATTCTTCGGAATGTAGATGGCTAGGATCGGGAGGATGCCCGCGACGATGCCGATCAGGATCGGGCCGCGGCTTCGGAGCCCCGGGGAGTTCAGCCCCAGGATGATCCCGAGGATCGGCACGATCGCGAAGACGAGGACGAGAGCGACCTGGCCGAAGTCGAAGGTCATCGGGTCCGGAACAGCGGTGAGAGGTCGACGACGTGGACGCTCGCCAGCACGATGCCGAGGATCGCGATCAAGATGAGGATGCCCTTGGCGATGTCCTGTCCCCGAATGGAGCCGAGGAGGACGGGCTCGCGCGATAGGTAGGCGCTCGCCGCGTACAGCTCTTCGCCGATCAACGTGTAGTCGCATGTCGCCACGAAGAACGGGAGCTGCGTGGGATCGGCCTGCCCGGCAATCTGGATCGCGCCGGTCGACTGCCCCGTCTCGGCGAGGATGAGCGACTCCGCGAAGAAGTAACCGACCAGGAAGATCGCCGCCGGCTTCTCGCGGGTCATCTTCGCCGAGACCGCGGCCGTGAAGGCGAACTGGTCGTAGGTGACGTAGTTCACCATCTCCTCTCGGAAGAGGTCCGGCCTCCCCTCGGCCAGATAGGCCGCCCGCACGACCTCACGCGCGGATGCGAACGTGAGCGGATCCTTGTTCGGCACCTCGAGGTCGGTGCCATAACGCGCGGTCGAGCGCGCCACATGTCCGAGGATCGCCACCGAGGCGACGGTCTGGATGTCGTCCATGCTCTGGATGCCAGGGATGTACATCACCTTCTTGCCCACCTCGGTCGCGCGGCCGATGGCTTCGTCGATCGCGTTCAAGCCGGGAATCCGGCGGATGAAGATCTCCTTGCCGGAGCGCGCCATCTGGATCGAGCCGAGAATGATGATCACGAAGAGGATCGAGGCCACGAACGAGTTCGTGCGCTCGACCTTGAACCAGTTGTCGTGCGAGGAGACGGGCTCGCTCACGACCGGCGCGCCGGTCGAAGCGGCCACGCTGACCGCCCCTGTGGAGTCCGCCGCGGCCAGGCTCGTCCGCACGCCGTAGCGATACGCCGTCCCGTCCTTGGCCGAGGTGTCGGTGTAGGTCCCCGTTCCCGCGGCCACCTTGGCGACCGGCTGCCATTCATAGGCTGGCGGCTCCGCTCGGAGCACTTCGATCTCCGTTCCCGCGGGAAGCGACGCCGGATCGGTCCACGTCAGAACCACGGCGCCGCCCGAATCTCCGGGTTTGTCCTTGGCGATCAGATTCTGCGGAAGGGGAAGATCGGGAGGCAGCGTTGCGGGCGCGTCGATAGGGGCGGCGAACACGTTCGCCGCAAGGAAAAGCCCGATCAGGGTCATGCAGCCTGCGGACTTCACGGGGCCGGAGCCTAGGTGACGTTACAGGACGGTGTCAACGCAGTTTTCGCCCGCGTAGCCTCATGATGGGCCACACGTAGACTGACAGGGCGGGCCAGCGCTCGCAGAAGAACCGGAGGAAATCCTTCACCCACTGCCGCGGGTGCACCTCGATCGCGCGAGAGAAGAAGGCCGGCAGAAGCTCCGGCTCGAGCCCCGCGTCCTTGAACTTCCGCATCATCCAGAACGGGTCGAGCTCCCGCTCCGGGTACTGGCCGTCGCGCGGGTCCCGGTACAGGAACTCGGGCGTCCGCTTGACCCGGCCCGTCTCGAGGAGCTCCCGGACCCCGGCTTCGACCCCCTCGCCCCAGAGCCCGCGCGTCTGCCGCACGGCCTCGAGGAGCTGGTTCGAGCTGAGTCCGGGGAAGCGCTCCCCGATCATGGCCCGCCGGGCGGCGAAGTAGGGGCCGTCCGGCTCGTGCTCCATGCTGCGCCAGCCGCGCCGGCGCCGGCCGCGCGCCGGCAGGTAGAGCGAGTTGTTCTCGTCGCTCAGGAAGAAGATGCCCCCCGGCCGGAGGAGCCTGTTCGCCTCCGCGAGGAACCCCTCGAGGTCCCGCACGTGCGAGATCACGCAGTTGGCCATCACACCGTCGAAGGAGGCGGACGGGAACTCCATTCCGATCCCGTCGCCGTACTTGGACTCGAAGTGGGTGGCCGGCGGGTCGATCTTCTCCGCGAGATAGGTCCCGACCGCCACCATGTCGTGATCGATCTCGGTCGCCACCACGCGCCGCGCGCCGTAGATCGCGACGAGGA
>Ga0111539_10001591_pt1 | contig 30250 bp, 22 predicted proteins | sample RhiMethybrSRZTD1_FD_79667 | JGI IMG/M metagenome (GOLD analysis project Ga0111539, IMG submission 79667) | Populus rhizosphere microbial communities from Tennessee, USA - Rhizosphere MetaG P. TD hybrid SRZTD1 (version 2) (version 2) | ecosystem: Host-associated > Plants > Roots > Rhizosphere >...
ACCGTCGGTAAGCCAAACCAGATTGAAGCGGGCAAACGTCAGCTTTTGGTACACGCGCTTTTCTCCTCGCTCATAGAGGCAGCCCACGGTCATATCATTTAGGATCGCCAGATCGGAATACCCTGAAGGTCCAGCGTTCAAAAGCTTCTCGACTGGCCAACTCTGGCCTTCGTCGTAGCTGAGTTTGATCATGAGCTGTTCACGTTTGATGCTGGCTGGGTTCGCAAACAGGAGGCGATTTCTTCGATGCTCGCTCGCGTTGGTGAAACGTAGCAGGCTGGCCTGGCATCCCGGATCGATGAGATTTTCGTCTGCACTGGCCTCGGACCAGCTTGTGCCGCCATCTTTGCTCTGTGCAACCGTCCGAGTTTTCCGTCCTACCACCCGCATGTTCAGATACATGGAACCATCCGCCAACTCACCTACCATTGCCTCATTAGCTTGCAGACTTCCCTTGGAACTGGCTACCACTCTCCCGGGATTCCATGTCGAGCCGTTGTTGTCGCTATAAATTACTGAAGCGCGATATCGATAGTCGATCACCTCATTGGGTCCACCCGCTGAGGATGGGACTACCTTGTACGAGTTCAGCCACACTGGAACCAGAAGACGTCCCTTGCGTGTCTGGATCGCGTGTCCTGGTCCCGTGGCCAACCGAGTCACTCTGAACGGAAGACCGTCCTGCAGGTCACCCATAGTGGTCTGGGATAAGTCGGGTGCGAGCTGTAAGTCAAAACCACTAAACGCAGCAGTAATTTCTACTGGATGACAAAAGTTCGCGCCATCGTCGGTGCTCTTGGCGTAAAACGCCTGCTGGTTGTCTCGACAGAAAAGCAGGTGGATTGTGCCTGTCTCCCGGTCCACAATTGGAGTAGGCTGGCCAATGGCAATCCTCGCTGTCCCACCTTCCTCGTGCACAATTTGCATCGCACCCCATGTTTTTCCATTGTCAAAGCTACGTTTCAGCACAAGATCAATGTCACCGTGGTCAGCCGAACTGTTCTTCCTCGCTTCGCAAAACGCCAGGATCGTTCCTTTCTTAGAAACAACGATCGCCGGGATTCGGTAGGTATGGTAACCCCCTTCGCCTTCGACAAAGACATCGGTTTGCGTCAATAGGGGTTCTTCTGCCTTTTCGACTTTTTGTGAGGCAAAATGTGAGGAGTACCCCAGGATCATGAACCAGGCTGAGGCCAGAACAACAATGAGGTTTGTGGCTGGATAGTTCATTTCCCTTTGCCTCGCTAGCGACTGACTATCGAGATGACTCGCCTGCCAGAATAAGTACCAGGCAGCACCCCGTGAAGGCTGCAAAGCCGTTCAAGACGCCTTCCATTCCGCCACCTTAAACGGCCCCTGCTGCCAATGAGCGACGGGATAGGCACTAGCGCCTGGGATTGCTCCTCCGATGACAGATTCCTAAAGGCTCTGCTTGGAGCTGTGCAAAATCAATCGTAGAGACGCGCAAGGCATCCCGCAGCACCGCGTCCCTACCCATCGGTTTCATGCGCCAACTGAATCTTTTCACAGCTTTCCCAGGGTGCAGTAGGAATGCGCCTTCAGTCGGACTGTCGATCCTCTTGCACTAAAAGGTCAGCTTCAAAACGAACTGCGAAATGCGCGGATCGCGGGCGCTGGTGATCTTGCCAAACGTCGCAGCATTTTCCAACGAATTCGGAGGCGCATTGAACTGGCCATGATTCCAGGCGTTGAACATTTCGTATCGGAACTCGATCCGCTTGCTTTCCGAAATCTGGAAGTTCTTGAAGATGCCCAGATCCCAGTTATTCAGGCCGGGGCCTACGAGAATGTTGCGACCTCCATTCCCCGCCCGCGGATTGGCAGTCGACGGAAGGACGAAGGCTGAGAAGTCCCAGAAACGGTCGAGCGTGCGCTCGCTCTTGGGTAGATTGCCATCGCGGATGCGATCCGCTCGAGCGTTACAGGAGATAGCACAGTAGTTGGAGCGAGCCAGACTCATCGCCGGGCTGAAGGAGAAGCCACTTTGGAAGTAGGTAATGCCACGCACACCCCAGCCACCGATGACCTGGTTTACGGCGCTCGAGGCGCCACTTCCCAAGGGCTTGCCCTTGCCAATGGGAAGCTCGTACTGGTAGCTGTAGACAAAGCGATGACGAGCGTCAAAATCAGACACGCCCCGGGCGCTTCCCCAGAGATTTTTGATGTCCGTAAACAGCGGATCGACATTCAGAGTGGAGGCCGTGTCAATCGACTTCGACCAGGTATAGCTGGCGAGATAGGTGAAACCCTGACTGAGTCGCTGTTCCACTTTGATCCCCATGCCATGATAGTAAGCATCGAAGCCGTCACTCTCACCTTCAATGCGGGCAAAACTTGGATAGGGAAGCCGCGTCTGCACGGCGCCGGGTGCCGGAGGAGCAAAGTTGCTGTTGTGGAACCCAAGCAAATGAGTTGTGCGGGAACCAAGATATTGCGCTTCCACGACCAACGTCTGCGTCAGCTGATGCTGCAAACTCATCGTCCACTGATAATTGGATCCATATTTGAAGTTACGCTCATAGAAGGGAAAGATCGTGAGCGGGCTCGGATAACGGACTGTCGACTCTGGGCCTCCAGTGCCTTCCGGGTTGTAGCCCGTCGGAATCTCACTGCCATCGGGGAGGCGGAGCACCGGCCGCACGGGGTCGCCTGTCCAGATGGGGCGCAAGGTGTTGGGCGCAAAGTCCACACTGTTTGCCAGGGCTGCACCCTGGGGTGAGTTGTAGAAGATACCAAAGCCGGCGCGAACAACCGTGTTGCGCGGTAGTTGGTAAGAGAGCCCCAACCGTGGGGCAAAGTTGTTCTTGTCGGTATCGTAAGGCGCGTCATAGGGGACAAACTTGATCTTGATGTCCGGGCGTACGTTCTTGTAGAAGTCTTCGATGCGGCTGCGGTCGGCAATGTTCTCGGAGAGCAACACTTCACCAGTCTGCTGATTGAATCCGATCGTGTCGCGTCTCTCCGAAGCAGCAGCGGTTTCCGCTTCATAGCGCAACCCGAAATTGAGCGTGAGTTTCGGAGAGATCTTCCAATCGTCGTGAACAAAGAAGGCAAAGTACTTCGGCCGTGTTGCATTCAGAGCGGCTCGCGCCGTCTTGCTCAACGAAGAAGGCAACCCCAGGAGGAAATCGGCGAAGTTATCTCCTGAATAGCGGTTTTGAAATTCGTGACTGCCGTTGCCGCCGGTATAAAACAGTGCAGTGTCAATCATTCGAAACTCGCCACCGAATTTCAACCCATGCCTTCCACGCTGCCAGGAAAGACTGTCAACGAGATCATAGTTCTTCGTCGTACGGTAGTTTGGTGTCAGCTCGCCTGGTGCCACAAATCCAGGGACGGTGATGTTCGGAGTCCCGGTAAACAGTGGATCCGTGTAAGCAAGCACATTCGTGATTCCGACTTGCTGGTGAAAATTGGTCCCATTTGAGAGGTAGCCTTGGTTGGTGTTGTCGTACTTCATATAGCCATATCCAAAGTCATTGACCACTCGCGAGTTGAACACATGGTTGTAGTGGCCACCAATCGTGTAAGCCTTCAGCGTGAAGACTCTGCCCCCGGCCCCGTTGGCAAATCTGGGAGGCGTATCTGAAGTGTCGTCGTTACTGACGTAGCGCACGTAGAGCGTATCGTTGTTGCTGGCGTTGTAATCGCCGCGCAGAGAGAGATTGTCCCGGTCCACCGGCACACTGGGTGGCTCAAACCGAAAGTTTCGCGCAAGAATGTCGTTGGTGTTCGGTGTGGGCCAGAGTTCCAGAATCTTCTTGGAGGTCGCGTTGATGCGTTCTGCGGGAATCTGCCAATTGTTGCCAACCTTGGGAAACTCCAGCCCCGTGAGAGGATCCTTAATAGCCGTTGCGAACAGACCGCTTCTTTCCTCCGTTGTTGGCACGCGGCCCACAACCGGGTTTCCAGCAGACCGTTGACGGAAACCTTCATAATTGCCAAAGAGGAACAGTTTGTTCTTGATCACCGGTCCGCCCACCGAGCCGCCGAACTGGTTGCGCTTCAGCGGGGCTTTGCGGGTTGCAAAAAACGGACGGGCATCGAGCGCCTCGTTGCGGAGAAATTCGTAGAGCGTTCCATGGATTTGATTGGTACCGCTCTTGGTCACTACATTGATCATGGTGCCTGAGCCGCGGCCGAAATCGGATGAAGCTGTTCCGGTCTGTACTTTGAACTCCGCAATCGAGTCCACGGGCGGCGCTACTGAAAACCCGTTGCGCCCGGTCTCCTCGTTACCGAAGCCGTCAATCTGGTAGTTGTTGTCTTCCGGGCGTCCACCGCCCCCGGAGGCAACTGCTGTATCGCGATTCACTTCGGTCGAGCGAAAGTCGCGCGAAGCAGGGATAGCAAAAGGGGAAAGGAACACCATCTGCATGAACTGGCGGGTATTCAAGGGAAGGTTGGTCACCTGTTCGTTCTTGATAACTGTGCCCGTCACCGTGGTCTCTGTTTCGAGCAATGGAGTTTGAGTTTCGACGCTCACGACTTCCTGAACATCCCCCAATTGGAGCTGGAAATCCACGCGGGCAGTCTGTTGAACCTCCAGCTTGATGCCGTGTGTGAGCTGGGCCTTGAATCCGGAGACCTCGACTCGCAGTGAGTAGACTCCCACTGGCAGCAAAGCCACGCGATACTCGCCGAGCGCATTGGTGAAGGTTTCCCGGGTTAGCGCCGTCGCCTGATTAATTACGGTGACTTTAGCATTCGGCAGGACCGCCTGGGACTGATCCATCACGATTCCAGTGAGGTTTCCCGTAGCCGTTTGGCTGAAGGCCTCACCAGCCGTCAGAATCAACAGGAAGAGAAACAGGCACCAGCGAGCGATTTGGGTTTTCATGATCACCCTCCTTTAGTTGTTTCAAAGACAGATTCCTTTAAGTCTCCACGTCTCCGTTACGGCGCGTCGCGGTATATTACGGTCTGTCCTGGTAATACCACGATGCACAAGCCTTCGATGCCTAGCGACTTCGTGTTGTCTCCCGGTCCTTGGCCCGCCTATGTTCAGGCACTTTCGACCGTGGACCGGCAGAACCACGGATGACCAGCTGGAGAGGCACCTTAATGCTGTGCGCTTCCTGGCGCGGATCTTCCATCAATGTAAACAGCTTCTGAACAGCCGTTGCTCCAAACTCTTCCAGGTCGGTGCATACCGTTGTCAGCGGTGGCTCGGCCTGGGCGTAAATATCAATGTCGTCACAACCAATGAGACTCAGGTCTTTTGGAACTTGAAGGCCTTCTTTCCTGAGCGCTTCCATTACCCCTAACGCCACGACATCATTCGTGACATAAAGGGCCGTCGGAATCTCACCGGCTTCCAGCAACCTCTGCATGGCTTCACGGCCATGCTGGAAGCCGGCCCGTTCTTCGCCGTTGAGGACTATAAACTCGACAAACTGCGCGTTCTTCTTCAACTGCGCTTTCTTCAGGCCATCCAGGTAGCCAAGATACTTTTCACTTTCTTCCAAACCGATGTACCCGATATCGCGATGTCCCAACTTGACCAGGTAGTTGACGGCCTGCCGGGTCCCTTCGAAGTAGTCCATCGATACCACCGTCACGTTGGGGACTGAGGTCGGGGCGTCTAGAAGAATAAACGGCGTACTGGCAGCCAGAAAGCGTTGAACGACAGACTCTTCCGTCGGACCGACAAGGATAAAACCATCGTAACTGTCCGGTCCCTTGCGCTGCAGTTCCAACCCTGATGGACCCCGATTTCCTGCGGCATCGCGCGTCAGGAAAATGAGCTTATAGCCGCGCTTGCGCAAGGCTCTCTCGACACCCTCGAGTATGCGGCTGTAACCGGGCTGGACAAAGCAATACCACTCGCTGTTGATCAGGAAAGCCACACTGAAAGAACCACGCTTCAACTTGCGCGCCACTTGATCGGCTCGTTCGACAAAAGTCCCCTTGCCTGGGATACGGAACAGGTAATCTTCGGCAATCATCTCGGTAAGCGCCTGTCGCGCCGAAATGCGGCTGATTCCGAATTTCTCCGCAAGGTCACGCTCGGATGGGATCTTCTCCCCCGGGATGTACTCCCCAGCCCGGATTTTCTCCACAAGGATCTCCTTCAACTGCTGCGGAAGCGGAACCGCCAGACGGGGGTTGATCAACTCTGAGTCTTTTTTCATGGAACCTCAGCGGTATGGCCTGGTTATACCACACCTATGCTGCGTGGCAACGAAAACGTTTTCGACTGGGTCATGCAATAGATACAGGGCAGTTGGGTGCGCAGCAACTTGCCGCGTCCTGTCGCTTCGCACCTTGGCAATTTTCTACAGGTGCAGCTCGTTACGCACCGGAGCTTCTATTCGACATTTCCTTCGGGTCGAGAGTTCCAGATAAACATGTGTCAGGCTGGAAAGCCGGAGGTACGTGTACGTCACGTTTTCTAGGCTCGCAGCCAGAAGCCTGCACCGACGCGCGGCTTGTCTCGCAGCTGGGAACGGCCGATCATCCGTTATTCGCAGGACCGAAATCTAGACCGCCAGCGCCCTCACGAACAGCATCCAACGAGAAAGCGGCGCACGAAAGGCACTGCTTAAGTAGAAAGTCCGAACAACTTCAGTCCGTTGTTCCGAAAGACATCTTCGATCTGGGAATCATTCAGGTGCAGTCGGGTGGCCGCCAGTTTGAGAGCCCGTAGGGATTCGTGTCCAACAAAGAGAGGCCGAATCCTGGCATAGCCGGCTACCGTATTCCAATCGAGCGTGTTTTCATAAAGCCAAAGAAACTCATCGCCAATTGCCACACAACGGCCACGGAAATGACTGATGGGAAAATCAGAGCCCCACAAAAGGCGGTCGTGGCCCAGCGTCTCGATGATTGCTTCCAAGCCGCCGGCTTCGGTCACCGCCGAGGTATCGCACCAAACATTTCGCAGGCCCGCCAGCGCACGAATCCCTTCGATGGTGTGATGCGGGTTGAATCCCCGCGCACCGTGGGCGAGGATCATGCGAGCATTCGGATACCTCTCGCAATAGGAACGGATCTGCGCCTGGTTGGCGGGGTCCGCCATGGCCCGGGCTCGAACCATGTGCAACGTAATGGAAAGACCCTCCTCATGCGCGACGCGCATGTGCTCTTCCGTCAAATACTCTTTGACCTCGGCCTCCCAGGTGGGTGTGCTTGAAGCAAAAGTGTGATACACCTTCAATCCCACAAACTTGTGTTGCCTCACTCTTTCGCGAACCTGGTCGGCGTCCTGCTTGGGGGAAACGATCAATTGGCCCCGCGAGCGAGAGTCCTGCGCTACCTCCGCTGCGACAAAGCGGTTCGACTGTTCATACTGGGCTTCGCTCAAACCGGCACCAAAAAACAAGCCAGTGGTTCTCCTCCCCGGAGTGATCCATTCCATCTGGCGTTTGAATTCATCCAGGGTTACAACGGACGGCCCTTTCTCGATGAGCGAGCGGGACGTCCAATGAGTGACTTCATACAAGTGGGCGTGGCTGTCGAAGATCTCGTCCGGAACAAAGGAATCCAACTCTTTGTCGAAAAACTCCCGGTCATATTTTCTTAACTCCCAGGTAGCCTCCATCGTTGTTTCAATTCCTCCGCTCCCGTTCGAGTTATCCACCACGGCCTTCCGGAACCGTCGACACCTGTAGCTTGAGACCTTATGCCTTCTGGCGAATTTGCGAATCCAGTTCTTGCATCTCCCGAGCAATGCGGCGGGATTCGGTTCGCACCATGACCGAAGGCTCTCCATAAATGAAAAAGTGAAAACCCTGCTCCATCCAAAACTTTGCATGCTCGCGGGATCCGACAACCATCCCGGTCGGCTTCCCCACTTTGGCCGATTCCGAGTGAACCCTCTTAATTGCTGCTACCAGTTCGGGATGGTCGGGCTGGTAGCACAGATTCATATTCAGCGATAAGTCGTAGGGTCCGAGCATCGTCGCGTCGATCCAGTCGTGGTTCACCAACTCCGGCAGCTTCGTGATGCCTGCCGGAGTTTCAATCTGCGCGATCAGAAACAGATTCGCTTCAATCTCATCCCACCCGGCACGATCGAGCGTTCGATTGTGAAAGATCGAAGGCCCTCCCGGCCCGCGCTTTCCCCGTGGCGGCGTAAACACGGCATCCCGCAGGGTATCGATTTGTTCCTGCCGTTCGGTCCATGGAATCATCAGGCCCGCGGCCCCCATGTCGATGTACTTGCGAACCAAGTGATAGACACTCGATTCCGGGCGGATGATCAACGGGAAATCGATCAGCCGTGCAACCCGGCATAGCTCTTCAACCATCGGCAGGCTTGGAGAGCCATGTTCGAGGTCGAGTATGGCGTAATGCATGCCTTCGGCCTTGAAGATTTCGAGATGTCCGGCCCAGAAATCGAATGTCACCAGTGGGCCGATGGTCAGCTGTTTCTGTCGCATTCTTTCCTTGAGAGCTGAGGAGAGCACGATGTCTTCCTTTCTTGTTTTAAAGAATCAAGAGCGGGTTTGTATGTGCACCACACGGGTTGCTCCGAATGGCCGCGTCTGCTGTCATTTCGGCGCTGCAACCGGGTTTGACGGCGAGTCTGGCCAACTGGAAACCGTCAGAGGGCCCGAAGTGTTGCAACCTTCGCGCCACCGAGGGCCAATGCCTCAAACCCGAACGCGGGCTGATCGAATATTTCCGTATTGCACACGGTTTCCCAAAACGATTTCAGACCATATGACGACGAGAATTCCATCCGCCAGCTCCACAACCGAGGGATAGGTGACTTGGCGTCCCCAGATTACGTCGCCCTTTCCAGGGATCGCCACTTCGGCCAGCGTGAGCGGTTCTCCCCATGAGGCGGTATCGTCGCTGGAAAGCCGCAGCGTCAGCGGCGTCCGCTGCGGAGGCTTGCAGGCGTCGTGGGTCAGAACGATCCTTCCGTCGCGCAGACGCAGCAGGTTGTGTGAAGCCTGGCCGGCCACAATCGTCGTCTTTTCAGCCGCACTCCACGTTTCCCCTTTGTCACGAGAAATTGACTTCCAGATAAACCCATCATTCGTGCGGAGGAACATGAGCACACTGCCGGACCTCAGCTCTGCAATGGTCGGCTCATCGGCTCCGGCAGAGGTGGCGATGTCCCCGCAGCGCTTCCACGTCCTTCCCTGGTCGGTCGATTTCAATACCCCTGCCGTTCTCCCAACGAACCCATAAATGGGCAACAACAACTCACCGCTGGACAGTTTGATGCCATTGGTTCTACAGCCCACTCTCTCAAAGGCCACGCGCGGCTCCGACCAGCGGTGCCCTCCGTCATCGCTGTGACAACAATAGGTCTTGAACGATTCGGCCCCAATCTCGTTGTCGCCTCGCACGAAAGGATAGCGGTTCCAGCGTCCAGCCGAGAAGAAGAACCAGGTTCGCTTCCCGTCCTGAATAAAGGCCGGATCGAAGTCAGACGTTCGTGGAAAATCATTCAGCACTTCTGCCGGTCCCCAATGCTGCCCTGCGTCCGGGGAGTAACAACCGAGGATGACCTGATTGACAGCCGCTTCGAAAGGCCCGGAGAACCAAGCCGCCAGCAATCGGCCATCCGACAAAACCGTCACACTGGGGGCATGGTTGAAGCCAAAGCGGTTCTGCGGATCATAGGGATCCTCGTCAGAGTGCTTGTACACTAGGCTTTCAGAGAGAAGCGCCGGCTTCGCCAAGGCTTTAGCCTGTAGTACGTTTCCAGAGGTCGTTTGGGCGCGCAAGAGCCACGGCACTGCCGCTAGAGTTGAACAAGAGCGAATCAGAAACCTGCGGCGGTTCATCGTTGCCTCCTAACTCCTCTCGACAAGTGCTTTTTTCAATGTGGCGGCGATGCGCGCCTCCGAGCCAGGTCCCACCCAGCACCAGTCTTTCAGGTTCGTATCGCCTTCCTCGAAAGCCCGTTCGATAGGAACATAGCCCGGAGCACATTCTCCATATCCCAGCGTCATTACGAATGAATCGGGCCGAAGCTTCTGTGCCATCAACTGAAACTCCACATACATCTCGCCGGGCAACAAGAGCAGTTGGGCAGGTCCGAAATCAAGCACAGGCACATCAATCGGACGGCGGGCCTCAGCTCGCTTTCGCCAGCTCAGGCCCAGGGCCGCGAGGCATTGGCCAAAGGGTTTCGGATCCGTTGTCAGGCGCTTCTCCAAGTCCTGCTTGGAAAAACCCTCATCGTTGCGTGGTTCGAGCATTAGCGGTAGCGACCGGAACTTAAGTGACGTCAGTGGCTGGCGTCGCGTGTCCTTCCATGCCGCAACCATGGCTTGGTAGATTCGGTCCGCCAATACGGGTCGATTCTCTAGGGCTCCGTCATTGTATTTGCCGGCAGTGACATTTCCGCTGCAGCCGGAAACGTAGATCTGTTTGACAGTAAGGTCTTCCTTTTGGCGGCGATCACGGGCCATTCCCATGAAGTCGCTCGAAACGCCCCCTTTCCCGTAGTAGCTCATGGGGTGGGTGGCATAGCAACTCAGTGCGAGCACTGGCCGTTCGCCGGACCAGAAGCTGAGGGTCTTGAGCCAGGGATCGACGGTTCCCTCAGGTTGTTCGCGGATCGAGGCATCTCTGGTGGCGCTGGTTCTGTTGAAGAGCAGTTTCCCGTCCGGGCCAACGTAGCGCCGGTTCGAGGCGATTCGATCAACGCGAGCTTGTCCAAGTCCCAAATGAGTGACTTGTTGATTTTTCCGGAGGCTTTCTTGCAGTGCCTGGGCCACGCGTTGAACCGCGGTTTCGTGAAACTCCAGGTCGCAAATGCTCCCTGCGGCCTTTGATTCATTCAGAAGCCGCTGGGCCGTGAGGTCCGCAACGGGAGCATCGTGCTGATGAATGCAGGTCAACAAGACCCGCTCCTTGGCGGTTCCAGCCGCCTGAGCCAGAACGGTTCGCCAGCGATCGTAGGCGTCGTTGCGCACTTCGCACCAGTCCAGCGAAACCAGCACGATTGGCAATCCACTTCCTCTAAGGACGAAGCCATGGGCTGACAACGGATCGGCGATTCTCTGAGCAGGGGTGATCCCTCCTCCCATCAGCGCGTGACCGAGAGGCGGCGTAATGTCGGCCTGAAAAGTCGACAGTTCATGAGACGGAACGGCTACGGTATCGAAGCGACTCATGACGCTTCCGGCCAATCCTCCGGCCAGCCCTTTCACGGCCTGCCGGCGAGTCATTCCGCATCGGGCCAACATCATGCGCTCCTTTCATTCATGACAATCTGCCATTGAAAAACAATATGGTGAGAAGAGTCTTCGCGGCCGGAAACCCAATAGAGTTTCGGCTTACCCTCACCCCCAGCCCCTGATAGGTGTTGACGAGCTCGAAGTTGATAGAAAGAGTGGAGTCAGTTTCTATGGTTCGCAAGGAGCGAGATTGAACACCGCGTCGTCCCCGCTGAAAGACACCCGCCGTCACAGCATTCTGTCCGGAACCAAATCGACATCCGGGGAGCAAGCCCGCTCAACCTCCACCGCATAATAATATATTTATAATGTGTCACACGCATATTTATTGGCAGTGTCTTGCCTCCCTTCTGGGCTCTTGATGTGTACGATGTGCCTGTTGAGAGGCATCCAGATCAGAGCCCTAAAAGCCAGTATCCCAGCTCGTCTCTGTCGCGAAACTCGGAGGCCTCCAGGAAAACTCCCCTCCTCATCTGAAGAGGGGATGTGGCGCGCTGCGCCACGGAGGGTGTGATTCGTGAATCCCGCTGCTGGCGCGTTGCCTCCCGTCCGTTCGAACCACCCCCGCCGCGGCCTGTGGCCGTCCGCGGCTTCCCCTCCTTGTCCAAGCAGGAAAACTTTGCGTCGAGTTTCGCGACAGGACGAGCTCGACGCGATTCCTAGCTCGGGTAGCGATGTGGCACCCAGGCTTAGTCCAAGGGGCGCACCGTCGGATAGGAGAATGTCCCTCAACGACCTTTCTTCGGAACATGTTGCTGTTCAAGTTGATCTACTTAATATATAACTCATATAACATTTGGCGACAGCGTTCCCCCGGCGAGCGACGTCTATCGTGGCGTGGTTGTCATCCTCTTGCAGGTATTTTGAGGTCCACGCATCGGAGCTACCCGAAGAGCTGATCATTGCGGGCGAGCTTGCACGAGTTTGGAACTTCTCAGGGCCGTGGCCTGCAAGGCGATGATATGACCTCATTGGATTATTTCGTGCTGGTCGGCTACTTTGTTCTCACGATCGCCCTCGGGTCCTTGACGTTCGCCAGACAGAAGAGTCTCCAAGACTACTTCGTTGCCAGCCACTCGACACCATGGCTCGCCTCGATGGCCTCGTTGGTGGCGACGACTATCAGTGCAGTCACCTTCATTGGGATTCCGGCCCTGTCGTTCAAAAAGGACCTGACCGATCTACAAATCTATCTTGGTTTCCCTCTGGCCGCCATAGCGGCTGCTGTTCTGATCGTGCCTTTCTACTATCGCCAGGACATCCTGACGGCTTATCAATTTCTGGAGCGCCGTTTTGACCTGAAGACCCGATTGCTGGCCAGCATCCTGTTTCAGCTACGCGAGATTTTCGTCATGGGAGTGGTCATTGCCGCTCCAGCGAAGATTATGACCGAGTTCTCGGGACTTCCCTTTCACTGGTCTGCGTTGCTCGTGGTCCTGGTAACCACGGTGTATACCGTGGTCGGCGGCATCCGCGCGGTGATTTGGACAGATGTGATGCAGCTCATTGTCCTGCTAGGCGGCCCTTTGGTTGCCATGTTCATTCTGGTGCAAAGCATGGATGGAGGGCTTCCCCAGATCATTGCCATCGCCACTGCCCACGACAAGTTCAGGCTCATCGATACAAGTTTTGATCCGAGAAGTGAGGTCACCGTGTGGATTGCTTTCAGCGGGCTCACACTCTACTGGTTCTCAGAGTGGGTCATCTCACAGAGCTCCATACAGCGCTACTTGACGGGCAGGTCTCTTGCTGAAAGCCGTCGTGCCCTGATGGCCAGCGGTTTTGGGGCTTTCTTCGTCTGGATTTTCTTCTTTCTGATCGGCATCGCTCTCTACGCATTCCACATCGCTCATCCGGAGCGGCTTCCAGCAGGCAATGACGCCGATCGTGTCTTCGTACGCTTCATTTTGGGTGAGCTTCCGGGCGGACTGCGTGGCCTGGCCTTGTCGGGAGTCTTCGCCGCTGCCATGTCCACGTTGAGTTCGCGGGCGAATGCGATCGCGTCGTTGACCTTGGTTGACGTGCTGCAGCCACTCATCCCGGATAGATTGAAAGGCCGTGAGGTCCTTTGGGCGCGATGGATTACCGTTGTGTGGGCGGCAGTGGGGACAATGGCTGCCCTGGTCGTCGTCCGTTACGAAGGCATTATTAAGGTTGGCTTTCGTCTGGGGAATCTCTTGATTGGTCCTCTGTTGGGTGTCTTTCTACTGGGGATGTTCAGTGAGCGCACTCGCGCGAATGGCGCCTTTCTCGGTTGCTGCGTGGGCGTCGCGGCGATCGGCTTGGTGGCATTACTCACCGAAGTTTCCTGGGGGTGGTATACCCTGATCGGTTCGTTGAGCACAGTCCTCTCAGGCTACTTGTTGAGTGGCTGGTTGCCCCCGGGAAAGGCTGGAACGGTAAACAGGACTGTGCTCGGCAAGGAACCTGCGGTGCCTGCTCGGTGACCAAGGGGGCACTTAAGCGGGGTAAGCGCCGTTGAATCGCTGTTCACCGCCCCAAAAACCTTCGGTGGTCCCCCTTTGTGCAAGGAGGACGGTTTCTGGGCCGTTGCTCGATTTCTTTCACAGCTCTAGATGACAATTTGCTGGAGCTGTCGCTACACCGCCGGTCTCTTTCTCTAGGGGAATGATCATTTGGAGGAAAACCCAAATTGCAACAGCCAAGCTCAAACACTCTCGCTCGACTGAAAGGCGCGCTCATCGTGCCGCTCTGTCTCGTTCTGTTCCACTGTCACGGCGGCGGCCCTGAGACCATTCGTGAACGAGGCATCACCAAGATTCGCTTGTTGCCGCCCAAGGAAGGCAATCCACGCAACTCGGAAGGCGACTTCATTCAGCTCAAGGATGGACGCCTCTTTTTCGTCTACTCGCACTTCACTGGCGGTGGCGAAGATCATGACCGCGCCTATCTTGCGGGGCGCTATTCCAGCGATGGCGGGGAGACCTGGACTGCAGAGGATGTTCCAGTACTCGCAAACGAAGGCGGCATGAACGTCATGTCTGTCTCATTGCTGAGACTTGGAAAAGGAGACATCGCGCTCTTCTACGCCCGCAAGAATGCATTGGACGACAACCGAATCTACATGCGGACATCGGCAGATGAAGCGAAGACCTGGGGCGAGCCGCGACTCTGCATAGCTCCCGCGGGCTACTACGTCCTGAACAACGACCGAGTGGTCCAGCTCAGAAATGGCCGGTTGGTCATGCCGGTAGCGCGCCACAATATCCCCGGAGGAGAATGGAGCTCCCGGGGAGTAGCGATGTGCTTCCTGTCAGACGATGAGGGCAATACCTGGAGGAGAGGCAAAACGGAATTGCAAGGTCCAGCCGAAAGCAAGAGCGGGTTGCAGGAACCGCTTGTAGTGGAGTTGAAGGACAATCGCCTGATGATGCTGTGCCGGACAGACCAAGGTAGCCAGTACCGCTCGTATTCGAGCGACAGCGGCGAAAACTGGGCACCGGCAGAACCCACGACCATTCGCTCGCCTCTTTCCCCCGCGTCAGTCGAACGGCTTCCCAAGACGGGAGACCTGCTCATGGTCTGGAACGATCACTCCAACGTCGACGAATCGTTACGTGCAAAACGAACTCCCTTCAACGTGGCCATTTCGCGGGACGAGGGCCAAACCTGGGTCAACGTCAAGACTCTGGAGAATGACCCGGACGGCTGGTACTGCTACACGGCAATCACGTTCTGGCAAGACCGCATTCTACTTGGCCACTGCGCTGGAGGCAAGACGGTAGGACGCCTCAACCGCACCCAGATCACGTATTTCGACACCGATTGGCTGTATCGGTAAAACAGGAGAGATCACAATGCGGAAGATTCAGTCGACCCGCCTTTTTTCCGCGGTTCTGGTGATCCTTGGCGTAGCTCATTTTGCCCGGGCAGCCAGTCCACCTCAGCCAGTCGAGGTCAAAGGCGGCTTGGGCTATGTCGCGCGACTGTCCGATGGACGCCTGATTGCGGTCCATGGGGAATGCCGCCCGCGCGAGAAATGGGACGATGCCTCGATTGCGCAGCCCGTCTTTGGCCGCTTCTCGAGCGACAGCGGAGAGACGTGGGGTCCTGACGGATTGCTTTTCAACTCTCCCGGACCAGGGTGGCTGCACACCGTGCTTCCTCTCGGTGAACGTGACGGAACAATTCATCTCCTCGGACTGATCGTCGATCACCTGAGCTCTCCAATGGATTGGACGAAAGCGCGCGCCGACTTCTGGCACACCACATCGAAGGACGAGGGCAAAACATGGAAGCCTCCTCGCCGAATCGGACTGGAGCATCGCTTTACAGGTCAGATCAATTCCGGCATCCAGCTGCATTCCGGTCGTCTCCTGATCGCCTACTCATATCTGGATGACAAACGCACCACTGGTTATTTCGTATCCCACGCCATTTACTCGGACGATCACGGTGTCACCTGGAAATCGTCCAAGAACGATGTGCCCGTGGCCAGCGGCGGGAAACTTCTGGAGTCAGGGGCTGCAGAGCCGGTCATCGTGCAACTTACTGACGGCCGGATTTGGATGGTGATCCGCACTCAGACGGGGTACCTCTTTGAATCGTACTCTGCAGATGGAGGAGAAACCTGGAGTCCAGCACGCAGGACATTTTTCCGGGCTTCCAACGCGCCAGCCGCAGTGCTGCAAGCCGACGGCCGCTTGTTTTTGGCTTGGAGCAATGAGATGGGCGAGCCCTTCCGAGGAAGCGTCAGCTATGCGCGCCAGTCGCTGGTGATGGCGGTCCGGCAGGGCGACGAGTGGATCGGATACCGGCAGGTGAATCCTCCTTTCGCACCGGAAGACGTCAAAGGGACTGCTCGTTACCCCTTTCTTGTCGATGCAGGCGATGGAAAGGTCCTGTTCGGCTTTCGCGAAGACGGCCGGGTAAGCTTCGACAATCAACGTTCGGAAGCCGCCTGCACAACCTATTGGAATGGCGGGACGCGCCTTTTCAGAGTCGATCCACAATGGCTGCTCGAAAGGGAGGCCCGCGAAGACTTTTCGCAAGGATTGAAGAACCTGCAGGCTTCAGCCACGACTGGCGTCGAAGTCACGGCCGGTCCCGAGGGCAAGCCGGCCCTGCATCTGATGAAGACGAAGGCAGACCAACCGGCGGGCGTCGCCTGGAACTTTCCTTTCAGCCCGAAGGGCTCTCTGGACGTCAGGCTCCGCATCGAACCAGGCTACCAGGGAGGATACTTCACCCTATCAGAGTACTACCTCAACCCCACCCATTCGCAGGGAGGAACGTTTCGCTGGATGATCGATTCCGACCTGAACTTGAGACTCAAGTACGCCAATGATGGGCCCTACAAGCAAGTCGAAGAAAAGACCTTCCAAGGGGAAAGCATTAGTACTCCGTTGCAGGCAGGGCGCTGGCAGGAACTCCGCGTCGACTGGGATGCCGAGCTGAATGTGGCGAATCTCTGGGTGGATGGTCGTTACGCTGGAACCCTTCTCGGGCTGGAGAACGCCCGCGGCATAGGCTATTTGCGGCTCTCGTCCGCGACGGCGACCACTGATCAGAAGGGTCTGTGGATCGCCAACCTCCACTCCCAGTCGCAGCCCTAGCGCTGCGCTTGATCTCGGTATTGAGCGGATCTGTAGATCGTAAGACTTCGAAAACTCCACATCACGTCGGCAGGAGGGGCCTCAGTGTCTGCGGATGCTCGCATTCAACAAATCTGACTTTCATTTTTTTGCTCCGAAAGTTTATAGTCTAAAGTCGCGGGATCGGTGAAAGAGCCGACGGTTGATAGATAAAAGGACACGAAAGGAGGAAGAAGTACTTTTCAACAATGGCTGGAAATTCATAGGAGGATTTATGGAAGCTACAAAACTCGCAAAAGCCGAACCGGTCGACATGAAACTCGAAGTCGTGATGATCGGCGTTTCCGACATTGACCGCGCGAAGGCGTTCTACGAGAAGCTAGGCTGGCGGTTCGACGGCGACTTCACGGTGGGCGAGGACTTCCGCGCCGTGCAGATGACGCCGCCCAACTCAGGAACCTCGATCATCTTCGGCAAGGGAATCAGGTCGGCCAAGCCCGGCCTGGCGGACAGCCTAATCCTCGCCGTGGACGACCTCGACGCCGCCCGCGACGACCTGGTCGCCCGCGGCGTCGCCGTGAGCGAGGTCTTCCACTACGCCGGCGGCCCCTTCAACAACGCTGTTGAGAACCCGCGCGTCGGAGGGCCCGACCCGGAAGGTCGTTCCTACTTCTCGTTTGCCTCGTTCGAGGACCCGGACGGGAACGGCTGGCTGCTCCAGGAGATCAAGGCGCGCTTTCCCGGCCGCGAGTGGAAGTCGACGCCGGCAGGAGCCCAGGACGTCGCAACCCTTGCAGAGCTTCTCCACGAAACGGAGCAGCACCACGGCAATTACGAGAAGACGCACGCCAAGCACAACTGGTGGGACTGGTATGCGCCCTACCTGAGCGCGCGTCAGAACGGCAGCAGTCCGGCGGAGGCAACAGCTGCCGCCGACCGCTACATGGACGAGGTCCTTCACGTTCCTCCCCGATGACGCCGTTCGAGTGGCCGCGCTCCCCGGGTAAGTCGACTGCTAGGTGAGTGACCATCTTCTACAGCGACTCCCGGGGAGACTGTCACCACCGCAATCCGCAATCTCTTCGACCCTCCGCGAACCCCGACTCCTCGGGCAGACCGTCGTCATGATCGGCGCAGCCCGCCTAGTTCTGCGAGTCTCAGATCAACTGTTCAGCGGCCCCTATTCAGGCAGTAATTCACCAATGGACTTCCGAGGTAGCGCTAATGGCGAAGCCAGTAATCCTGACTGTAGACGACGACCCCGATGTGCTGCGCGCAATCGAGAGGGATTTGCGCGCGCATTACAGCGAGCAATATCGAGTCTTACGTGCAGAGTCAGGAGCAGCCGCACTTGACCTGCTGCGACGCCTGCAGCAGCGAAATGATGCCGTCGCACTTCTGTTAGTCGATCATCGCATGCCTGAGATGAACGGGGTCGAGACCCTGGTGAAGGCTATGAAGCTCTATCCCAACACCAAGCGTGTGCTCCTCACGGCGTATGCGGACACGGAAGCTGCCATCAAGGCCATAAATGTCGTCCAGTTGCATCATTACCTTCTGAAGCCGTGGGATCCTCCGGAACAACATCTTTACCCGGTGCTGGATGATTTGCTGGATGACTGGTACGCCGATTTTCATCCTCCATTCGAAGGTGTGCGGGTGCTGGGAACTCGTTGGTCTTCGAACTCCTATGAAGTCAGAAATTTCCTGGCGCGCAACCAAGTTCCCTACCAGTGGCTCGATGCAGATGCTGCGGATCGCGAGCCTGAGGTGAAGCGGCTGATAGAGAGCTTGAGGGGTGAGGAACTCAAGCTGCCCCTGGTTTTGTTTCCCGACGGTAGTCGCTTGCTGGAACCGAATTCTCAGCAGATTGCCGGAAAGCTAGGGCTTCGTACTCGGGCTGGCTTGGAATTTTATGATTTGGCAATACTAGGCGGTGGCCCGGCCGGGCTGGCTGCGGCAGTTTACGGAGCATCGGAAGGATTGAAAACCGTGATGGTCGAGCGGGAAGCGCCTGGTGGTCAGGCGGGGATGAGCTCGCGTATCGAAAATTATCTTGGATTTCCGTCGGGCTTGTCGGGCGCCGATTTGGCCCGTAGAGCCGTGGCGCAGGCTCGACGGTTTGGGGTGGAAATTGTCTCACCACAAGAAGCAACGGGGATCCGAGTGGAAGGCCCTTATCGCTACGTGCAACTCAGCGACGGCAACCAGCTTTCATGCCATGCATTACTGCTTGCCATGGGCGTGCAGTGGAGGAAACTCGATGTGCCGGGCATCGATCGTCTGCAAGGAGCAGGCGTGTACTACGGCGGTGGGGCCACTGAGGCGATCTCGTGTCGGGACGAGGACGTTTACATCATCGGCGGCGCGAACTCTGCGGGCCAGGCGGCGATGTTCTTCTCAAGATATGCGCGGCGGGTGGTGATGCTGGTGCGCGGAGATTCGCTGGCAGCCAGCATGTCACAGTACCTGATTGATCAAATTAAGGATACGAGTAGTATCCAGGTAGAGTATCGCAGCCTGGTGGTGGAAGTTCACGGCCAGGATCACCTGGAAACAATATCGATCCAATGCGATCGGACGGGCGACATCACGCGCGTTCCAGCTGCCGCGTTATTCATCTTTATTGGAGCCGAACCGCGCACGGCATGGCTGGATGAAACCGTGGAGCGGGACTCACGTGGCTTTGTTCTGACCGGGCCTGACCTGATGCGCGACGGCAAGCGTCCCAAGGGATGGTCGCTGGAGCGTGATCCTGGGTTGCTTGAAACTAACGTACCCGGAATTTTCGCCGTGGGTGACGTGCGCCATGGCTCCATCAAGCGCGTGGCTTCTGGCGTAGGTGAAGGATCGATTGCGATTCAATTCGTTCACCAATACCTCAGTAAGGTCTCATGATGCCCGATAGCGAACCGGTACAACCTACAACTGGTACTGGGGAAGAGCCGCTTAAAGTTGCGTTCCGGAAGATCCCGATTTTTGCGGATCTCAGCGAAGAGCAGGTTGATTGGTTTGCTTCCAACTGTGAAGATGTGCGATCGCCGTCGGGCGACGTCGTGGTTCACGAAGGAGACCCGGCAGATGTGCTGATCGTCCTGCTCCAAGGTCAATTGCTGGGGCGGCGAGACAGTGCTGGCGCGGACTCTTCTGTTTATATAGTGCATGCCGGGCAAGTCACGGGAATGCTGCCATTTTCGCGACTGACGGTTTTCCCTGTTACCTTCCGGGCGTTTGGCCAGGTACGGGTTGCCCGCCTGCACAAGGACCGCTTTCCGCAGATGATGGAGCGAATCCCGCAGTTGACGCCTCGGCTGGTCAATCTGCTGGCGGATCGGGTTCGCGAAGTGAGCCGCGCTGATCAACAACGCGACAAGCTCATGGCACTCGGAAAACTGTCGGCTGGGTTGGCGCATGAGCTGAATAATCCCGCTTCAGCTGCGCGTCGAGCCGCAGAAGGGTTGCGGCAATGCACGCGCGCTCTCCGCGAAGCGAACCTCAAGCTCGACGAAACCGCCCTGTCGGCGGCGCAGCGTGCGGCCCTCGCTGAGTTCGAGGATCAGGTGATCGAAAAGCTGACCTCTGCCCCGGCTTTGGATTCGCTAGTGCAGAGCGATCGCGAAGATGAAATGGCTCACTGGCTGGAGCAGCACGGCATCCCCAATGTTTCAAAGTTCACCGCGGTTCTGGCCGAGGCGAATGTGGGGAAAGAGGCGTTGGAGCGTCTGATTGGACAGTTCAGTGTGCCGGTACTTCATGATGTGCTGACGCGGGTTGTTGCGGCCATGGGCGCGGAAAAGCTGACCCGCGAAATCGAATCGACGACAGAGCGCATCTCCGAACTGGTTCGGGCGGTCAAAGAATATTCGTATATGGACCAGTTGCCGGAGCAGGAGATTGATATTCATCAAGGCATCGAGAGCACGCTGACGATGCTGAAGTTTCGGTTGAAGAAGGGCATCAACGTCACGCGTGAGTACGACAAGACGCTTCCGCGACTGTGGGCACACGGAAGCGAACTGAACCAGGTTTGGACCAATCTCATCGATAATGCCATTGATGCCATGGGCGGCAAAGGCGATCTGCGTATCCGCACTTCGCGCGAACTGGACAGGTTGCTCGTCGAGATTATTGATAGCGGCCCGGGTATACCTGAGCATGCGAAAGCTCACATTTTTGAACCTTTCTTCACGACCAAAGGCGTGGGAGAGGGCACTGGCTTAGGCTTGGACACGGCGTACCGTATCGTTCGCAGCCATCACGGACAAATCACTTTTGATTCCAAGCCTGGTGAAACCTGCTTTCAAGTGCGGCTTCCGCTGAAACAGCCGACAGGAGGGGAACTATGACTGACTGCACGCATCTCGATCAGGTCCAGGATGTCAAACCGCGCACTCCGGGTTGTGAGGAGTGTCTGAAGAACGGCGATCGCTGGGTGCACCTTCGTCTGTGCTTGAGCTGCGGGCACGTCGGTTGTTGCGATTCCTCCGAGAATAAGCACGCTACGAAACACTTCCGCGCGACCGGACATCCCGTCATTCGATCGCTCGAGCCCGGAGAAGACTGGGGCTGGTGTTACATTGACGAAGTTGGATTCGATCTTGCCTAAGGGGGTCCGAAGAGCACAGACTTATCCGTCCGAGCAGTGGTTCGAGGACGCAACCTTTGAGAGTTCTCTCCCCCTCGCCCCAAGCTCGGCAGATCGGGGGTTTGGCCTCCAGCGTGCCCTGCTACTTCTGCACCTATTAATGATGACGTTGCAGAAAGGTATACGGTGATGCATGACAGTGTTTCTCCTCTGTTTTTTTCTCGGCTGTGTAGCTGGGCTACGCTCGCTGACAGCTCCGGCAGTGGTGTGCTGGGCGGCGCATCTTGGCTGGTTACATTTTGCGGGAACCAAGCTGGCATTCCTAGCGCACCCTGCGACTCTGAGTATCTTTACGCTGCTGGCTCTTCTCGAACTGACCACAGATAAGCTGCCGAAAACGCCAGCGCGTACTGCGCCTCCAGGTCTAATCGCGCGCATTGTTTTTGGCGGGTTCTGCGGTGTGGCACTCGCGACCAGCGCCGGCGGGAGTCAGATAGCTTCTGCAATCGTCGGCATCATCGGCGCCCTCGTCGGAACGTTTGGCGGTTACCACATCCGCCACGCGCTAGTTAAGCGGGCGCGTCTACCTGACTTCGCCGTGGCCTTGGCTGAAGATTTCATCGCGATCGTGGGCGGCTTGCTGATCGTCTCTCACCTGTAGACGGCTCGGGCATCGGCTTGAAGAATCAGAGCAGATTATTCAACGACTCGGCGAGGGTAGGGTGAGCGAAGATAGCATTGCGCAGCTGAGTATCGGTCAGGTTGCCCATCATGGCGATCTGAATCATCGACATGATCTCACCGCCTTCGATCCCCAGGATGGCGCAGCCGACGATTCTGCCACTGGCGGCATCGATGATGACCTTCATGAATCCTCGCGATTCGTCTACTTCAAGAGCTCGTGCCACCCAGGTCATCGGCATCTTAGCCACGCGAAAGTTCAAGTCCTGGGCCCGCGCTTCATTCTCGGTCAAACCCACGCGGCCGAGCTGCGGGTCGATGAACACCGTATAAGGCACTAGCCTTCCCAAGATACTCGTCTTCCCCCCGTCGATAAGGTTGGTCTTGAGAATCCTGAAATCATCGTAGGAGATGTGGGTGAATGCCGGTCCACCATTCACATCACCCATGGCATAGATCCCAGGTATATTGGTTTCAAGAAACTCATTGACGCGTATGAACCCTTTGGAATCTGTAGCGACACCGGCAGCTGCCAGGTTGAGCGATTCAACATTCGGTACGCGACCGGGAGCGACAAGCAGGTGCGACCCAGTGAGTACGCGTTCTCCGCTGGGAGTCTTCACGGTCAGCCGCAGGCTGTTATCCGCCGCTTTGCCGACCCGAATGGCTTCGGCTTCCAACACGATCTCGATTCCATCTTCCTGTAAAATGGCAGCCACAGCTTCGGCCACATCGGGATCTTCCCGAGCCAGTAACTGACGGCCACGTTGAACGACCGTGACCGCGCTTCCAAAGCGACGGAACATTTGTCCGAACTCAAGGCCGATATAGCCCCCACCGAGAACCAGCAGGTGCTCCGGCACCCGATCCAACTCCATGATCGAGGTCGAATCTAGCCACGGGACCTCATTCAGGCCGGACAATGGCGGAACAGCCGGACGGCAACCGGTGTTGATGAAGATTGTTTTCCCATTAACCCGGAGGACTTGCCCGTCGCTGACTTTGATTTCTAACGTGTTTGGGTCGACGAAAGTTGCTTCACCTTGCAGGAAATCTAGATTTGCTGTCTCCCGAATCCGTCTTTCGCCGCCTTGGCGGAAGCTTTGCACAATCGCGCGTTTTCGCTCGCGCACCTTACCCATGTCGATTTCAATCTTTCCGACCTGAACTCCGTAGTCGCCCGCTCGACGCGCGAGATAGGCCACGCGCCCACTGGCCACCATGGTCTTGGTTGGGGTACATCCGTAGTTGATGCAGGTCCCGCCCACATACTGACGCTCTATTAGAGCCGTCTTCGAGCCTGTTCCAGCAAGAGCTCGGGCCAGTGGATTCGCACCCTGACCTGAACCAATAATGATTCCGTCGTATTGTTTAACCGTTGCCTGCATAGTGCCCTCCGCTCTCGCCAGCACGTGGACGATGTTTTATTGGTGCAGAGTCATCAACCCCGCGTTCAACCAGCCTTCGCCGTCAGGCTCCGGTCTCGACTCACGAGTTCGCCGTTCTCGAGCTTTTGAACCCTCCAGACCGAATCGGCAAAGTAATTCCTCGAATCATAGATGTGCCGTTCGACTTCGAACCCAGTTTCTTCGGCCAACCGGTCAATGTCCGACACCAGATACTTGTAGGAATACTCTGTATGGAGGGGCTCCCACGGCTCAAATTGAAATGAGCGTCCAATCGCCTCGATAAATACCATCTGCCTTTCCTGGCTGACGAGGTAGCTCTCCATCGCCCCGGACGAAACGTTGTAGGTGCCGAAGTGACGAAATTTACTTACGTCAAAATTGCCGCCAAGTTCCCTGTTGATGCGACGCAACAGATTCAGATTGAACTCCCGAGTCACTCCTTCAGAATCGTTGTAGGCACGCAGCAGGAGGTCAATATCCTTCTTCATATCAAAGCCGATCAATACGACGTCGTCATGATTGAGGGCGTTCCACAAGCTTCTCAAGAAAAAGCAGGCACGATTGTGGTTGAAGTTGCCAATGGAAGACCCTAGGAACAGTACGAGGTTTCTCCGGCGGTGGCGGTGGTTCAGCCACTTCAAGCCGTTGAAGTAGTCGGTGACCAGTCCGTTGACTTCCAAGCGCGGGAAGAGTTCTTCCAAGGACTGGACCAGGGCGGCCATGGCCGATTCCGAAATGTCGATTGGGACATACTGAAACGCGAGACCCGCTTTAGCAAAGTGTTCCAGGAAGAGCAGACTTTTTTGACTGAAACCTGCTCCCAGTTCAACCAGATTGAAGGGGTATTTGCCGGCAGCTGCAGCTACGCTTGACCAGTGATGCTCGATAATCTCCAATTCTCGTTCGGTCAGGTAGTATTCCGGCAACAGCGAGATCTGACGAAACAGTTCGCTGCCCCGCTGGTCATAGAAGTACTTGGATGAAATGGACTTTGGCGTGGACGAGAGTCCCACGAGCACGTCGAGCGCAAAGGCATCTCTCTTGTTAAAGGAATCGGCGTGATCCGATGGTTGCAGAATTTTATACGTCGCTGGCATTACACTCCTCCTAACAGTTGTCAGCAGCCAGACGAATCCCTGTGAACTGCCAACGTTTGTCACACGGAAAAAAATTACGGTACGTCGGACGAATGTGGTTGCGCGGTGTGGCGCAAGAACCGCCGCGCAACACCATCTGGTTACTCATGAACTTGCCGTTGTATTCTCCGAGCGGACCGCGTTCTTGTTGATAGCCGGGATAAGGCAGGTATGCGCTGTTCGTCCACTCCCAGACACCTCCGACCAATTGATGGAATCGATCCAGGGCATCGCTTCCCGCAACAGCTGGCCCAGGATGAAATCGCTCATCTTCCAGCAGGCTTCCTTGCGTCGCGCCTCCTGCCGTTGCTGCAGCCACCTCCCACTCGAACTCGGTCGGCAGCCGTTTCCCGGCCCATCGCGCATAGGCTGCCGCTTCGTAAAAGCTGACATGCGTTATCGGCTCGTCTGCAGTCACTGGACGCAGCCCCGAGAGTGTGAACTGGCACCAGGTTTCGTCTGCATGTTCCCAGTAGAGCGGAGCCTCCCAACCTTCGCGGCAAACCACGTCCCACCCGTCGGAAAGCCATAGCAAGGGATTTCGGTATCCGCCATCGTTTACGAAGTCAAGATACTCCCCACAGCTGACCGGTCGGTTCATAAGACAGAAGGCCTTGAGAAACGCGGTGTGACGAGGTCGTTCGTTGTCCCAGGCAAACCCTTCCGCAGCTGCGCCGACCTCGTGGAGTCCGCCCGTGATCGGAATGAATCTCGCAGCCACATTCGATGTGGCAGGTTGTTGCTTTCGGTCGGTGACGTACAGCGGACGGAGTGGATTGCACCCGAAGATGTGTTTGACGTCTGTGATCAACAACTCCTGGTGCTGCTGCTCATGGTGCAGTCCCAGTTCGACCAGTGGCGCCACTTTGACGAGGGTAACCTCATCGGCGTTGTCGAGAAACACCCGCATCCGCTCGTCGACCGACCTACGGTAGGCGTAGATATCCTTCACGGTTGGTCGTGACAATGTGCCTCGAATATCCCGTCGAACGCGATCGCCAAAGCTCTGATAGTAAGAATTGAAGATGAAGGAATAGCGCTCGTGAAAGGGTTTATGACCGCGTACAAACTCCTCAAGAATGACGCGCTCGAAAAACCACGATGTGTGCCCCAGGTGCCATTTCGGCGGGCTCACGTCCGGCATGGATTGTATGACGTAGTCTTCGACGCAAAGGGGCTCGCACAGACTTTCGGTCATCTGGCGAATGTTACGGTAGTCATTCAGGAGAGAAGATCTTGTCATAGGCTGTCCAGAAGCGGGATTGGAGCTACTGATCGCAGGGAAGACGTACTATTGAACTCGCCGGTTCTAGCTGGGTTCGGTATGCAGGCCTATTGGGTTTGAGCCTTGCCAGTCTTCGTGGCTTCCTGCAAAAACAGGGCCGCCTCTGTCACTGAGTGGCGCTCCATATCGACCATCTTGTTGGCTTCCCGCATGGTGCGGTCCGAAATGGCACCCATTACGGGGGCGAGCGCGGCGACCAACTCGGGCCGCTTGGCTGCGTCAGGCGACAGGAGGAGGACGGCGTCATAGGGCGGGAGCGCCCCTAAAGGATCCGCGAGCACTACTAGTTTGTAATCGACGATGCGCCCATCTGTTGAATAGGCAGAGATGACGTCGACTGACTTCGTTCGGATCGCCTCGTACATGAGACTAGGGTCAAAGGTGCGTTGTTCAGCAAACCGCAATCCGTATCTTGCTTTCAAGGCGAGCCACTCGGGGCGACCGAAGAACTCGTAATCGCTTCCTATGCGTAATGCCGGGGCGCGACTAGATAATTCCAGCAGAGAAGAGATCTTTTGCTTTGCGGCCGTCTCTTCGGAGATAGCTAAAGCGTATGTGTTTTCAAAGCCCAGGGAGCCCAGTAGCTTCACATGATGATTGGCTTGAAGCCAGTGCGTCATTTCGTCCAACAGGACCGCCCGAGGTTGAACATCGCTTCGCTTCATGACGTTGGCCCAGATAGTGCCCGAGTAGTCAATATAGCAATCGACTTGTCCGCTTGCCAACGCCTCGAAGAGAATCGTGGAACCCATGCTCATCTTGCTAAGTGCCGGCAATCCGGCCTGCCTTAGTCTCAATGTCAAGAATTCTGCCAGCACATATTGCTCAGTAAAAGTCTTTGCTCCAACGACGACGGGAGTCAAGGGGCCATTACCACGAACATTGGAGAGCAATGGAGCCAAGCCACCAATAAGGACTACAAGTAAGCCCGCGACTGCAGCCAATCCTGCACGGCGGCTTCGCCGACGAGCCGCGTTTTCCAGGAGCCGAATCAGTTGATCGAGCGTTACCGCCAGCGCCGCGGCAGCCAGACATCCCACGATCACTGCCGCGGGGTTTTGGGTCTGCAACCCTGAGAAAATGTGATTTCCCAAACTAGTGGCCCCAACAGGAGTCGCCAAAGTAGCCGTACCCACAACCCAGACAGTCGAGGTCCGAATGCCGGCAATGATAACCGGGGCAGCCAAAGGTAGCTCGACCCTTGACAGCCGCTGGAACGTGGTCATCCCGATGCCGCGAGCGGCTTCAATAACCGCCGGATCAACACCAAGAATTCCTGTCAGAGTGTTGTGAAGGATGGGGAGCATGCTGTATAGGACAAGAGCGAAGAAGGCAGGAAGAAATCCTATCTGTCCCAGGAGCGGAACCATGAGAGCCAGCAGCGCCAATCCTGGGATCGTCTGCACGATGCTAGCGACGGTCAGCGCGGGCCACTGCAGTGCTTTGACTCGCGAGATCAACACAGCCAGCGGAAAACAGATGAGAATGCCACTGGACAACGCTGAAAGACTGAGAAGAAGGTGATGGCTGAGGGTGACTGGCAGCAAAGCCAGCTCTGCAAGGGTTCTCTCGCTCATGGCCTTGTTCGCAGGAGGTCTTCCAAACGTGCGGCGTGGCGGCGGGGAGTTTCCAACAAAGCGGCCACGTGAGGGTGGTCGGGATGCGCAAGAAGTTGTCGTGGCGTGCCAAGTTGGAGCAATTGTCCCATATGCATCACGGCGATGCGATCGGCCATCAGAAGCGCTTCGGTCATGTCATGCGTCACCATCACGACAGTCAATCTAAGTGACTTCTGAAGTGATTTGAACTCGAACTGGAGCGCATCCCGAGTCACCGGATCAAGCGCTCCAAACGGCTCGTCCATCAATACGATGTTCGGGCGCCCAGCTAGCGCTCGCGCGACGCCGACCCGTTGCTGCTGCCCGCCGGAAAGTTCTCTTGGCATCCGATCGCGGTAGTCGTGCGGAGACAGACTCATCATTTCTAGCAACTCATCCACACGCTTTTCAATCAGGGAGGGCTCCCATTGAAGCAACTTGGGAACAATGCCCACGTTTTCTGACACAGTCATATGCGGGAACAAGCCAATTCCCTGAAAGACATAGCCGATGCCACGCCGTAACTCGACTGCGTCAGTATTTGCAATGTCCCTGCCGTCAACCACGATGCGTCCGCTGGATGGTTCTACCAGCCGATTGATCATCTTCAAGGTTGTCGTCTTGCCACATCCCGACTGACCAACCAGACCCAGAAGCTCTCCATTGTGAACCTCCAGGGTCACAGACTGCACCGCGGGAGCTCCACTCTCAACAAACACCTTTGATACTTGCTCAAGTCGAATCATGACTCGACGGTTAAAGGATTGGTGATTCTCACAAACGCCATCAACGAAAACGCGTAAACATGCATTTCTTGTTGGGGATTGGATACCTCACAGCCGGGTTTGAGGATAGCACACTTGTCGCCGAGACCCAGCCCGGTCAGAGGAGTTGTTTCTAACGAACGGCGTGCCGAGATGCCCATAGGATAAGCCTTTGCAAGTCTCGTCGGATCGAGGATCGAACTGGCACAAGGATCTGGTCAAAGGGGAACCTGCCCGAGTTCGTTCGCAGTCTACGGTGGCAAGAAAATCAAGTGCTGGCTTTCGGGGCTCAAGCGGCTCATGGTCGAACTGGGCGTCTTCCGGAACTGGAAGAATCGTGTTGAACAACGACACTGTTTGGTTCACTTCCTCTTCAGTGTTGGTTGACTATGCTGTGCACAGTGCCGAACGGCATCTACAGGGAAAGGCGGGTCCAGTAAATACTCATGCAGCTGAGCGGGCCAGCATAGTACACGACCAGCACATCGCCGCTCGGCAGTGCCTCCGCAAAAGGCAACCCGAAGCTCCACAGGTTCATCTCCGCCAGCATCTCGCCTGTGCCCCCTGTCTGTACCCGACTATCGACTGAAGCGTGCTCGTACAACAAGACTTCACTCGCCGGGTCGAAGCGCGCGTCGATTGCCGAAGCACTGCGAGCGCGAATCGAGCGCGTTTCGAAGCGATCCACCCAAGCCAGAACGGTGCGTCCGTCAGGAAGAATGGCGGGATGTGATGCCTGATCGGCGAAGCCCAAGTCTTCCGGTTGAGTCCACGTCGCTCCTTCGTCAGTGCTGAGCCGCCGATGAATGTTCAAGTAGACACTAGTCTCACGGTCGTAGGTCCAGGAGAAAGTGACGAGCCTGCCATCAGGTGCAATTCCCGCGCGTTGGTCCCAGTTGAAAATGCGTCCAGAGGGATCCTGCGAAACAGTCACTGGGGTACTCCAGGAATGTCCTGCATCTTCAGAATACAGATAGACCACCCTCTGCAACCACCTCGACGTGTCGAGATAGTCCTTGTTGCTTTCAATACTCAATACCCATCTTCCATCCGGCAGCCTCAGCAGTGGATTGGTCAAACTAGGCGGGCCGATCTCCTGTGGCACCGGTACGATCCTCCATGGTGCCCACGTTCGGCCAAGATCCTCAGATTCCGCGATAAGGATCTCCATCGGAAGACATCCTTCAGTTTCTTCATTAAACAGGGGCTTCCCAGGAAATGCCCCACGGTCCACCCAAAGCGCAGATGCCACCACGCGCCTGCCTTCCAGCTGCGTGACATAAGCCACTTTCAAGGAACCGCACCGACCACTCAGGGTGGACGAGAACGGTTGAACGGGATCATTCCAACTTCTTCCCTCATCGCTAGAACGACGAATCTCGATGGTTTCGTCGTCGCTGTCTTTGGTTGACCCTACACGGTAGGCCACTAACAAGTCGCCATCTGAGAGCCGAGTAATGCTGGGGAAAGTAGCCACAGCCCGGGGACCACCGGCCTCACCTGAGTTCACAACTCCACGCTCTACAATCCGCACTGTCAGATAACACTCCTGTCATCCCGATGTGTGTCGATCCTTGATGGGCCAGCACTTGCTCACTTTGAATCTTTGTAGATCACTCCATCTTTCATGACGAAAGAGACGAGGGTCATCGTAGTGATGTCTTGTTCCGGGTGGCCGTTTACTGCCACGACATCTGCCAATTTCCCGGGCTCAAGGCTACCGACGCGATCCTGCCATCCCATCAACTCAGCCGCTGCACTGGTTGCCACCCTTAAAGCGTCCAGCGGTTTCATCCCGTACCCAACCATCCAGACAAACTCCTGCCCAGCCGTTTCCTGGTTTCCATCCAAATCGCTGCCAAAGGCGATCTTCACCGGCAACTTTAGGGCACGTTGGAAAGCCTCCTTGTGGCGCTGGGTTGTTCCTGTCATCAAGCGCCGACGTTCCGCTGTCACCTTCGGATCGTCCATGAATTGCATGTAAGCCATCAATGTTGGTACCCAGTAGACTCCCTTCTCGGCCATCATCTTGAACGTCGGGTCATCGAGATAGATGCCGTGCTCCAAGG
>Ga0111539_10001592_pt1 | contig 30246 bp, 23 predicted proteins | sample RhiMethybrSRZTD1_FD_79667 | JGI IMG/M metagenome (GOLD analysis project Ga0111539, IMG submission 79667) | Populus rhizosphere microbial communities from Tennessee, USA - Rhizosphere MetaG P. TD hybrid SRZTD1 (version 2) (version 2) | ecosystem: Host-associated > Plants > Roots > Rhizosphere >...
ACAGAAGACGCAGTTCCGATAGTAGACCTGGCGCCCTTGCTCGACGTGTTTGCGGAATTCCTCCGGATTCGACTTTTCGAGTTCCCAGTAGGGGTTTTGTCCAGCGTCGAGATCGATCCTGTTGTCACGAACGGTGATGTTCGTCGGGGACGCAGGATGGACCGTTCGCGAAAAGAGCGGAGGCTGAATGGGGACGTTCATCCCGACGTACACGTTTGCGGCTGCGATCGCTGGGATGGCAACGACCGTCGCGCCGAGGAATACGGTGTACCGCCTTTCCGTCATGAACCGGACGAGCGGGCCAGAGACTTCTTCGCGGCGCTGCTCACTGGAGGACATGTACGCCAGGATTGCTAGCGAGACGATTCCCATGTAGATCGAGATGACCGAGCTGGGAATCGGGGCGGTGAATCCGAATCGGAGAAGAACGTAGATCCCCAGCCACCACGCGCAGGCCCATGTCAGTAGGTTGGCTCGACGGAAACGGAGAAGCCCAAACACGGCGGCCACGGCGAGGACGACCAGGATCTTCATCGTGTTGTCCCTTTCGCGGGGGCGACGGCAGCTGGCACTGCGGCCGGCGCGGCCGGAGGTGCACCCGGCGCTCCTGTGGGCTTGGCCGGTGTCGCACCTGGCGCGGCCGGTGTCGCACCCGGCGCGGCCGGTGTCGCACCCGACGCGGCCGGCGTCGCACCCGGCGCGGCTGGCGTCGCACCCGGCGCAACTCCCTGGGCGGAGGCAGCGGCTGGAGCCGCTCCCGGTGCGCCCGCGGGCGTGTAGTAGTGATGACTAGTCTGGAGCGTAACCGTCGGCGTGCCACCAAGGGTCTGGAGGTAGGCGATCACGCAGAGGATCTCCTGATCGTTGAGACCGATCGGAGGCTTATTGATGACAGGCATCCCCGGATTGAATCCCGGCACAACGAAGGCGTTGGGCTCGTAGATGGTTTGGGCGAAGTACTCGATATCGCTCAGGCCGGCGACGCGGGTCTGCGCGCGGACATCGACTCCATCGAGGTCGGGGAACCGGAGCGCCCCTGTCTTACCGATCGTGTGGCAGGTGAAGCAGAGTCCCTTGCCATCCATGATCTCGCGACCCACCTTGACCATGTCGGCTGTGGTCAAGTCAGCTCTGATCACAGTCTCCTGAGGAGGTTGAACTTCCTTCTGCGGCACCATCTGGCCGACGTATGTATAGAACGACGTCGCCGCGATGACCAGAACGCCGACTCGGACAGGGTGCGGGATCGTCATGACGACCGCCCATGTTCACCTGGAGTTTCCATGGCGAACGCCGGCGAGACCGCGCCGGCGCCTTCGCGGTGGCCGGTCTCGGGCTGCCGTACGAAGTCGGGCTTGTCGTGCAGGCTCGTGATCCAGAACACGAAGCCGATCAGGAGGAAGAACAAGAGCACGGTCGCCGAGACCACCTGCGTCGCGAAGCCAAGTGTGGGCGTGAACGCGTCGGCCGAGGTGTCCCGAATGACGCCATAGACGTGCCAATGCTGACGGAGCCCGGAGCGAACGTAGCCCATGAGCCCCATGAGCCAGGTGAAGGTGACCGCGATGAAGATCAGCACGTACTGCGAGATCACGGGTATCTTTCCCCACCGTACCTCGCCCGTCTTGCTCGCCCCGCGGAAGAGAAAGACGTCGATAGCCGTGATGGACACCATGGCGGCAAGCACCGAGCTGACTTGCGGTACGGACAGACCGATCCGGACCGTCGCCTCGACGAAGTATCCGTAGATGCCGAGGAAGATGACGATGAACGCAGCGGCCGCGAAGATAGCGAGCTGCGCCGCATGCCCCATCTTCGCCCACGACACCGTGGCGACCTTTCCCGTGCGGCGATACAGCAGGAAGCTCATGAACGTCGTGAGGATCAGGATGTTCACGGCCGTGTTCTTGGCGGACATGACACCGAGGTAGCCCAGAATCGGGTGTGTCGACCCTCCCATCGCGCGGAGCTCGGAGACGGTGGCGATGATCGACCGCGGCGTCGCCCAGACCGCGAAGCAGACCGCGATCCCGATGAGGAGGAACTTGATGAACTTCTGAAGCGGCTGCATCCCTGCGACACGCCCCATCCCGAGCCAGAGGTAGTAATTGGCGGCGAGGAAGAGGTTCCCAATCAAGACGGCCTGGATGATGAAGAGCCACGAGAAGGCCCCGCCCATCATCGTGAGCCCGAGCGTCTGCGAGTACGCGTAGATCTCTTTCGCTAGCCAGTAGCCGGCGAACGGAAGCGGGAGGAAGGCGCTGATCGCGACGAAGTTGCCGATGTATCCCATCCAGTCGTAATGCGCGCGCTCCTCGTCGGTTTCCGCCTGCAGGAATTTGAAGGCCGCGTAGGCGGCGGCGACGGATCCGCCGAACGCGACGTTCGCGATGATTCGGTGGACGTTGATCGGCATCCACGTGTAGTTGTAGATCGCGTCCCAGACCGAGAGCACCGCCCCCTGGTCCGAGATCCCTCGTGGCGACATCATGAACGTGAGCCAGGCATTGGCGATCAGCATGATCCCGGTGCCGACGAGGTTGAGGCCGAGCCCCAGGCCAAGATGGACCAGGGGATGGAACTTCCCCCAGCCGTAGTAATAGGTGTAGAGGAAGAAGGCTTCGAAGAAGAAGAGCAGCACGTATGGGAGAAACGTGGGAGAGAACACGCTCATCAGGTAATTCGTGAATTTCGGATACAGAGCGATGAGCATGAACGTGAGAAACGCGCCAAAGGTTGCGGTGAGCGAGAAGGAAGTGGAGAGCAGCTTCGTGAACTCGTACGCGAGCCGGTCGTATCGCGGATCTCCGGTCTTGTAGCCGATCACCTCGATGATGAACGCGAAGAGCGGAACAGCCAGGACGAAGGCCGCGAACAGGAGGTGCAGCTGCGCGACTGCCCAGATGGCCACGCGGCTCCCGACGATGGGGAAGGTTCGGTACTCGGCCTCGGCGTACGGCGTTGCCTTAGCCGCTGCTTCCGCCGCTGCCCGCTCGGCGGCCAATCCGTCCACGCGCGGCGTCGGTTCGACGATCGAGGTGGGAGCGCGGTAAGGCTCCTTGTACTCGCGGTTCGTCAGGAACGTGGCGACCATCAAGACGGCGCCGAACATCACCAGACCGGTGACGGGACCGAGCAGGAACATCACTTTGCGGTTCAGCGCGCCGTTCATCAAGCCGTTCGCCACAATGCCTCCTTCACTTGATGCCCGCGGGCTTGTCTGCCGGCTTGTCCGCCGTAGCTCCAGCGGAGGCAGGAGCTTGAGCGGAGGCGGACGCGCTGGTGGCGCTAGCCTGCCTCTTGCGCTGGAGCTCTCGCACGTAGGAGATGATCGCCCATCTGTCCGCTGGGGGGATCGGCCAGCGGTACGCCGGCATGAGTCCCATCCCATTCGTGATGACGTCAAAGAGTTGCCCGTCCGCGTACTTCAGGATCTTCTCGTCGTGGAAGCTGGCGGTGGGGACGCTGCCTCGCTGGAACAGGATCCCTTTGCCGTCCCCGCGAGCATCGTGGCACGGCTGGCAATAGATTCCATACCTCTGGCGGCCCCGCTCGACAAGCGTCTCGTCCACGGTTACGGGGATCGTCGTCACGAACTGATCGTTAGCTCCCTTCCCTGTGAAGAAGGGTCCATCTTCCCGGAGTCCACCGATCGCAACCGTTCCCGGAACGGGATCGCGCATGGACGCACCGTTGTAGAAGAACTGGCTGGCGGTTTGGGGGAGGACCTTCGGCTGATCGTCCATGCTCGGGTTGAGATGGATGGGCGGACGACTCGACGTGCAGCCGCGCGCGCAACCAGTGAGGGCCACGGCGGACGCAACAGCGAGCGCACCGAGCACGCGCCGTGCGCGGGCCGTCATGCGGCACCCTCGCCCTCGAGGTCCGGGTTCGGGTTGCGCACCTTGGCTAGATACGTCGTCCTGGGCTTGGTGTTCAGCTCCTCGAGCAGCGCGTAGTTGCGCGGGTCGGCCTTCGCCTTCGCGACCCGGCTGGATTTGTCGCGAAGATCGCCAAACTCGATGGCCGCGGCGGGGCAGGCCTGCTGGCAGGCCGTCTTGACGTCGCCGTCACGGAGCTCGCGCCCCGCGAGCTTCGTATCGATCTTCGCTCGATTGATCCTCTGCGTACAGTACGAGCACTTCTCCATCACGCCCCGCGCACGCACTGTGACGTCGGGGTTCATGGCGAGCTTCAGAATGTTGGGCGTGTCCTTGGTGAAGTTGAAGAAATTAAAGCGACGCACCTTGTAGGGACAGTTGTTCGAGCAGTAGCGCGTCCCGATGCACCGGTTGTAGACCATCACGTTGAGGCCCTCTTTGTCGTGGACCGTCGCGGCTACAGGGCAGACCTGCTCGCACGGGGCATCCTCGCACTGCATGCAGGGAACCGGCTGGAACACGATCTCTGGGTTGCCGGAAGCCTCGCCGGAGAAGTAGCGGTCGACTCGAATCCAATGCATCTCGCGTGCTTTCGCAACTTGGACCTTGCCGACAACCGGCACGTTGTTCTCGCTCTGACAGGCGACCATGCACGCGTTGCAGCCGATGCAGGCGTTCAAGTCGATCGTCATCCCCCACTGGTGGCCTTGATCGTAGGTGTGCTCCTTCCAGAGCGAGAAATGTTCCGGTTCCTCCTCGAAGACGCCGAGTGCGCCGGGCCGGGCTTCTTCCTTTTTCTCCGATCGGAGTTCGGCCACTGTGGACTCGCGGACGAGGGGGCGGCCCTCCATGCTGCCGTGGTCCTGTGTCGCCGAGAGCGGGTGCTTGCGTCCGAGCTTGGCAAGTGTGGCGCCGCTATCGAATCCGGGTGCCTTGGACGCTCGGACTTTGAACGTGTCGAACCCCACGCCAGATCCAACCCGACCCGCGCGCTGACGGCCGTAGCCAAGCGTGAGGGCCACCACGCTGTCTGCCATGCCAGGCAGGATCCAGATAGGAAGCTCGAGCGAGCGGCCCGCGCAATCGACACGGACCACGTCCCCGTTCACGAGACCCTGCGTCTCTGCGGTCTTCGGGCTCAACAGCGCGGGGTTGTCCCATGTGAGCTTGGTCAGAGGATCGGGAAGCTCCTGCAACCACCCGTCGTTCGCGAACCGGCCATCGTGAAGCGAGGGCGACGGGACGAACACGATCTCCAAGCCGCTCGCAGATCCCGCAACGCTCGCGAGATTGGCAAAGGTCGCTCCTTTGACATCGGGAACGACTTCCGTGAGCTCGCTTCCGGCAAGCAGTCCGTCATGTAAGACGCGGTTCCATTTCTTGTCGAACTCGGACTCTCCCAGGATCGGTTTCCAGGTGTCGCGAACGATGTCGTAGCCCGGACGATCCTTGTCCCCGACCATCAGCCCCAGCACTTCAACCGGAGTGCGTCCGCCGAACAAAGGAAGGATCAGCGGCTGCACGATGCTGAGCGTGCCTCCCACCGCGCGCGCGTCTCCCCATGACTCGAGGTAGTGCGCACCGGGAATGTGCCACTCCGCGCCGGATGATGTTTCGTCAACCATGTGCCCGAGCGCGATTGTGTGGGGAACCTTCGCCATCGCCGACGCGAAGTCGAGATCGGCGGGTGCATCGAACACGGGATTCCCGCCCAGGATGACGAGTGTCTCGACGGCGCCGCCGCTCATCGCGGACACGAGCGACGTCAACGAGCTCACGGTCGGAAGCGCCGCGTCCTTCGTCTCGTAGTAGCTGACCGTCTTGCCGGCGTTGCCCAGATGCGCGTTCAGCGCGCACACTCCGGCGTGGACACCCGCCGGCTGGCGCTCTCCGGCGACAATCAACCCCTTGCCGCGGTTGGCCAGAAGGTCCTTCGCAACGGCGTCGATCCAGCGAGGGTCGACACCGGAGACATCCACTCCCGTCGGGCTGGAGGCCCCGGGTGCACCGAGGCGCGCCGCGAGCGCCGCGAGAAACACAGCGATCTGCCGGCTGTCGAGACGCAGCCGGTGGTCAGCCATCGCTCCCGTCAGCGAGTAGACGCCTTCGACAGCGTAGAGCCGGTTCATCGCGCCGCCGGAGGCCCCTGCACGCCTTCCGTCAGCGAAGCCGCGCGCGTAACGGATCGTCTCCGGATCGGTGAGCAGCGGATCGGCGTCGAGGCACAGAATCACCGAGGCTCGATCGATCCGGAGCATGAGATCGACGTCGCGTCCCATGGCCTGGCGCAGGCCTGCGAGCCGGTTCTCGTCGCTGACGGCGTCGTAGGTCGCCCATTGCAACTTGGGGAAGCGGGTGCGGAGCTCGGAGACCAGCCGCGCCAGTGTCGGCGAGGAGAAGGACTCGGACAGGACCGCAAGGCGGGCGCCGCCATCCGCGGCATGCACCTTCGATAGTTCCCCCCACGCGGTCACGAAATCGTTCCAGGACTTTGGCGCGCCTTTCAGCGTGATCGATTGCGAGCGGTCGGGATCGTAGAGGTTGAGCACCGACGCCTGGACGCGCACGCTCGAGGCCCCCAGCGTCGACGGGTGCGCGGGGTTCCCCTCGATCTTGGTCGGCCGCCCTTCGTGGCTCTCGACGATCAGGCCGTAGGCGCTCCGGCGGAACGGCATTGTCGTGGCGTAGTAGCGCGGAATGCCGGGAACGACGTCCTCCGGAGCAGCGACATACGGGACGATCTCTTCGACAGGCCGCCGGCACCCCGCGAACCCCGCGAGCGACAGCGACGCGCCCAGGAGCAGCATCATGTCCCGCCGGGTGATCCCGTCGGGAAGCTCCGAGGCACCCTCGGGGAACTCGCGCTCGAGAGCGGTGCGGTATTCCGGGAGATCCTCGATCTGCGCGAGGCTTCGCCAGTATGAGCGGCTCATCGGTGACACCCCGAACAATCAGTCGGCGGATCGACCGGTCGTTCACCGAGCTGCGCCGCAAGCAGCCGAACGTCCCGAGGCGGGGTCCACTTCATGTTGGTGACCTCCGAGACTGGGCGCCTGTTGGGACCGGGGTTGCGGTGGCACTCGAGGCACCAGCCCATACTGAGGGGTGTCATCTGCGTGACTCTCTCCATCTCGTCGATGCGCCCGTGGCAGGTGACACAGCCGATTCCCGCCGCCACATGCGACCGATGCGGGAAATAGGCATAGTCGGGCAGCTTGTGGACGCGAATCCAACGCATCGGCCGGCCACTCTGGGCGCTGTCCCGAATCGGTGCGAGCAGCGCGCTGTCCCTTTTCACCGTCTGATGGCAGTTCATGCACGTCTGCGTGGGCGGAATGTTGGCGACGTTGGAGATTTCGACCGAGGCGTGACAGTAACGGCAATCGAGGCCAAGCTCGCCGACGTGGAGCCTATGGCTGTAGGGAACGGGCTGAACGGGACGATAGCCCACGTCCGTGTACCACGGGGAACCGTAGTACCAGACGCCCGCAACCGCAAGCGTCGGAAGGAGGATGCCCGCGATGGCGCCTACGATCGGTAGCTTGTTCCACCAGGGAGGGAAGATTTGGCCCAATGGCTAGGACTCCCGGACGCTGGAGAACTGGCGCTCAGGCCGCGAGTCCGCGATGGAACTATGATGGCTCACCGTCGCGCCCCCCAAAAAGAATTTGTCGTAGGGGATGACTGAGATCCCGGATTGAGGCGCGATCTTATCTACGAACTCGGACGAGGGTCAAGCGCACGGGTCGAGATGAAGCGGCGCAGATGCTGATTCACCTCACCGCCGCGTCGGCGACAAAGGCTTGAACGTAGGCTCTGTCTGTACGCGAGGAGGATCGATGAGCTCTTGCTCTTCTGTTTCCAGCACGACTCGTCCTGCGGCCGGTATGGTGTGGTGTTCATGAACGTCTTCCGCGTGGACAACCTGTATTTCTTCATCGTCGCCCTTGCGGCGTTCTTCAGCCTGCTCGTGACGGTGGTTGTCATCGTGTTCGCGGTCTGGTACCGCCCACAGGACCCGCTGTCGGTCGGCGCGCGCATCCACGGGTCGATCCCCCTGGAGTTCGCCTGGTCGGTCATTCCCTTCATCGTTTCGGTCGTCATCTTCGCGTGGGCCGCTGAGGTCTTCATCGATTTCTAGCGGGATGTGCTTTCTGATAGGTTTCAGGAAATGCGCGCCATTGTTTTGGACGATCAGGTCACGGTAGTCACTGGCCGGGCGACACCAACACCTGCCGCTGGAGAAGTGCTGGTCAGAGTCACTCGGGCGGGGGTTTGCGAGACGGACCTCCAGTTGATCAAGGGATACATGGGTTTCCGGGGCGTGCTTGGCCACGAGTTCGTGGGCGTGGCCGAGTCCGGTCCTCACGCGGGGCGCCGCGTCGTCGGCGAGATCAATTGCGCGTGCTGGTCGTGCGAGACGTGCCGCAAGGGGCTGCCAACTCACTGTCCGAATCGAACCGTGCTCGGCATCCTGAACCACGACGGCGCCTTCGCCGACATGATCGCCGTGCCGCACCGGAACCTTCACGCGGTTCCGGATAAGTTGTCGGATGACGTGGCAGTCTTCACTGAACCGGTGGCGGCCGCGTTCCAAATCCCGGTGCAGCTCACGATCGGCCGCCAAGACCGGATTGCGGTTCTCGGTGATGGCCGGCTCGGGAATCTCTGCGCGCAAGTGCTGGCCCGGCTGTCCGACCACGTTCTCGTGGTCGGCAAGCATCCCGAAAAACTGGCGATCGTTGGGGCGTTGGATATTGCCACGACGCTTCTTTCCGATTCACTGGAAGAGCGCGCCTACGACATCGTCGTCGACTGTACGGGCTCTGAATCCGGGTTGCCGGCGGCATTGAAACTCGTGCGGCCACGCGGAACGATCGTGCTGAAGACGACAGTCGCCGGTGAGCAGACGCTGCCGTGGGCGCCGTTTGTCATCGACGAAGTAACGCTGGTGGGATCGCGCTGCGGACCGTTCGATCAGGCGCTCGCCGCGCTGGAGAAGGGGCACGTGCAGGTGCAGCCGCTCATCTCCGATAGGTTTGATCTGTCGCGAGGTCTCGACGCGTTGTCGCGCGCGCAGACGAAGGGGATTTTGAAGGTCTTGTTGGACGTGAGCTGATGGCGGGTCCAAAAAGCAGGACCCGCCCTACGGAGTCTGTCGTCAGGCCCGCCCTACGGGGAGTTCGTTGTTAGCGTAGGCCGGGTCCTGTTCTTCGGACCCGGCATTAGAGAATTACTGTTGCGACGTCGCTGCGCCCGCCAGCTTGCTCATGAGCGCAGCCGTCTTGCCGCGGGCAAGCTCTGAGGGTGTGCGGCCCTGCTTATTCTTTACATCGAATCGCGCGCCCTGGCTGGCCAGGAACTCGATGATGCGATCGGATCCTCGCTGCGCCGCATAGTGCAGCGGAGTCATCCCGGCGTCGTTGGCGGCGTTCACGTCCGCGCCCTTGGCGATCAGCGCCTTCATCACGTCGATCGGGTCGTTTCGATCCCCTGCCTCGGTGACTTCTTCGTCTCCCCCGCGCGGCGCGCCCAGTCCAGCGGCAGCCATCATCGGCGTCGAACCGTCTTTGGTGCCGAGCGATGGATTCGCGCCACGACCGACGAGCAATTGCACGGCCGCAAGGTCGATCGCGCGAACGGCTCGATACAGCGGCGTGGCACCGGCGGCAACGTCGATGTTGCCCTGTGCCTGTCGCGGCGGGATGGTCTTCACGTACGCCGCATTCGGATCGGCACCTTTGTCGAGCAACAGCTTCGCAACGTCCATGTGACTGACGCCGCGCTCTGACTCGGGCGGGTTCGGTCGATTGCTGTACGTCGCGAGATTGCGCATCTCCATGACGATGTACAGCGAGCCGTCGTTGGGGTTCGCACCCTTCTCGAGAAGTTGCTGCGCAAGCGGGTAGTGGCCATTGAAGATCGCCGTCTGCAGCGCGGTGAAGCCGTACTGCGGTTCGGTCGCGTTCAGATCTGCGCCCGCGGCGATGAGACGCTCGGTCGCATCGATCGATCCCTGCCGGGCCGCCAGAATCAGTGCCGTCAACGCGCCTTGCGGCCGGTCGTGGATGATGCCACCGGCGCCGCCGGTGAGGTCCTGGAAGGTGTACTCGACTGTGCGAGCGTTAACCTGCGCGCCGGCGGCGATCAATGCCTGAACGATGGATGCGTGGTTTTCGACAGCCGCCAGCATCAACGCCGTCTGGCCACGGAATTTCTCCGTCGCGTTCACGTTTGCGCCGGCCTCGACGAGAAGCTTCACCGCTTCGAGGTTTCCCGATCGCGCAGCAAGCATGAGCGGCGTCTCGCCCTCGCCGTAGCTGGCGTCGACGCTGGCACCGGCGCGCAGCAGTGCGTTCACAATCGGTGCGCTGCCAATCGAAGCAGCCTCGTGCAGCGGGGTGACTCCGTAGCGACTGGCGACGTTGGCTTTCGCGCCGGCGGTGAGCAGCGCCTTCACCGTAGCCAGATCGTTCCAGTGCGCGGCCCAGTGCAGCGCAGTGGTGCCATCGACGTCAGCGGCGTTGACGTCGGCCCGCTGCTTGAGCAGCGACATCACCGCTGTCGTGTTCTGGTTCTTCATTGCAACGGCGAGTCGCGCGTTCGGCGGTGTCTGCGCCTGGACCGCGATGCCCAGACTCAGGGCTGCAGCAAGACACGAAGTGCCGACGCGACGACGTAAGAGGTTAGACATCGATTCGACCAGAGCTTTGCCCGAACTTCTCCGTGTTGATCCCGGCCTTGTCCATGATCGAGATCATCAGGTTCGAAAGGGCGGTGCTCTTCGCCATCTTGAGGTGACGGTTGCCCTGGTGCTTCCCTGCCGCACCGCCGATGAGCAGCGTTGGCAGGTTCTCGTGATCGTGCTGGTTGCCGTTGGTCATGCCGCTCCCGTACAGGAACAGCGAGTGATCCAGCAGGTTGCCGTCGCCATCGGGCGTCGCCTGCAGCTTGTCGAGGAACTGGGCGAAGAGGTCCAGGTGGTAGATATCGACCTTGATCTTCTTGGCCACCTGTTCCGGGATGTTGTTGTTGTGCGACACCGGGTGGTGCCCATCCGCAACGCCGATCTGGGGGTAGCTCAGGGTGCTCAGCTCGCGTGCCATCATGAACGAGGTCACACGTGTCAGGTTGCTCTGATACGCCAGGTGCATCAGATCGAACATGAGCGTCACGTGCTCTTCCCAGTTCTCGGGGATCCCGACCGGGGTCGGCGGCGCCTCGACGCCGGTTTCGTCACGCTGCTGCTCGGCAGTGACGATGCGGCGCTCGATCTCGCGAACGTTGTCCATGTAGTCGGTGATCCGAGTGCGATCGCGGGCGCCGAGCTGCGCAGAGAGCTCGCGCGCACTCTGCGTGACGGCGTCGAGGATGCTCGTGTTCTTCTCGAGCCTGGCTCGCCGCTCCTCCGGCGTCGCCCGATCGCCGCCGAACATCCGCTCGAAGACCACGCGCGGATTGATCTCCATCGGCAGCGGCTGCGTGGCCGAGGCCCAGCTGATCGTGCTCATGTAGGAGCAGAGGAAGTCGCCGGCGCAGCTCCCCAGGTGGCTGGAGTGGTCCTCGGTCGCGAACTCCATCGACGGGAACGTCGAATCGCGCCCGATCTTCTGGGCGATGAACTGATCGACCGTCGTTCCCAGCTTCAGCAAGCTTCCCTTCGACGGGAACGTTCCGCTCAGCCACATCGCCGAGCTCACCGAGTGGCCGGCCTCACCGTAGTTGGAGAGGTTGGACAGCACCGTCAGATGTTTGCGGAACGGTTCCAGCGGCTTGAGGATCGGCGAGAACTCGAAGTTGGCGCCCTCCTGCGCAGGTGTCCACTCCCGCATGATCGAGCCATGGGGGACGTACACGAAGCCAAACCGCTGCTTCGGAGCCGCCGCCGTCTGCGCCAGCGCCGTCGCCGCAGGCACCATGCTGTCGAGTAACGGCAGCGCAATGGTCACACCGAGGCCGCGAAGGACGGTGCGGCGCGGGATGGCCTTCTTCGTGATCATCATGACTCTGATCTCCTCCGTTGAAACGCAGGACTCTTGATGATGCCAAGCACGAGAGATGAAAAGCGATAGTCGGTCTTGCTCGATTCCTTGAGGATCGCGCGGACGTACGGCATGTCGTAATACTCGACACGATGACCGAGGGCGTACGTCATCAGCATCTCGGTGGCGTTGCGAGCGAACATCTCAGGCCGGCGCAGCAGGCTTTGACGGAGAGCGGCCGGCCCATTCACCGACGAGCCGTCGGCAAGCTGGGCGGAGGCGTCGATGGCGGCGCCGTTATCGACTGTCCGCCAGCGGCCGATGCCATCGAAATTCTCGAGTGAGAGTCCGATCGGATCCATCAGCTTGTGACAACTCGCGCAGGTCGGATTGCGTCGATGTTCCTCCATGCGGTCGCGCATCGAGCGCGCCTTTCCGGGCGTCTCGTTGAGCGGCGGCACGTTGGCCGGCGCCTCGGGTGGAGGCGTACCCAGGATGTTCGTCAGGACGTACTTGCCGCGCAGCACCGGTGATGTCCTGTTGTTCTGCGATGTGAGCGCCAGAATGCTGCCGTGTCCCAACAGACCCCGACGCGCGTCATCGGTGATCGTGACCTTCCTGAACTGCGTTCCGTAGATGTTCGGGATGCCATAGTGGCGAGCGAGGCGTTCGTTCACGAACGTGTAGTCGGCGTCGAGCAGCCGCATGACGCTCTTGTCCTCGAGCACGACGCTCTCGAACAGCATTTCAGTCTCACGCTGCATCGCTTCGCGAAGGTTGTGGTCGAAGTCCGGGTAAACATCGGCGTCGGGCTGCAGCCCGCGCAGATTGCGCAGGAAGAGCCACTGGCCCGCGAAGTTGCTTCCCAGCGCCCGCGACCGTTCGTCCTTGAGCATGCGGCGAACCTGCTGCTCGAGAACCGCAGGCTCGCGCAGGCGGCCTGCTGCTGCGAGGTCGAGCAGTTCGTCGTCCGGGATGCTGCTCCAGAGAAAGAATGATAAGCGCGACGCCATCTCGATGTCGCTGACGCGATACGAGCCCCCGGCGGCGACATTGGCAGGATCCTGTTCGATCCGATAAAGGAATCGCGGGCTGACCAGGAGGAACGTCAGCGCGCTCTCGATTCCCTGATCGAAGCTGCCTCCACGCGCACGTTCTTTCTCGTAGAAGCCGAGCAACCGCGTCGTCTCCGTTTCGCTGACCGGTCCGCGGTAAGCGCGGCGCGCGACGGTGGAGAGAATCGTCCGCGCGCATGCAGTGGCGTCGCGATCCGAGGCCGGCGTGCATGTGAAGATGCGCTTGCGGCTTGGCGATGTGTTGCTCTTCACCGGGTTGAATGGTCCCTCGACAGTGACGCGATCCAGCTCCGGGATGCCGACGGGGGTGATTGGATCGATTCGCTCACGCTCGAACGGCTGCAACAACTCCAGCGTCGTTGCCGAACTCTTCTTGATGAATGAGACCCCGACTTGATGCGGTCCGGCCGTGACCTTGAGGCGCTTCTGGAAGCGCTTCTCCATTTCGTCGCCGGCCAGCGTTGGCTGGAGGTAGTTCGCTTGTTCGTCTTTGGGGCCGCCGAATCGCGCCAGCACGACGCGCTCGCCGTCGAGAGTGACCTCCAGGTCGTGTTCCAGCTCCAGGCCGCGGATGATGTTGACGGTCTCGCGATAGAGACGCGGGCTGATGACGTACTCCCCATCGACCGGGAAGTAGTGGCGAATCACGATGCCGCCGCGTGTGCCGACAGGAAGACCGGGCACGTGATCGTGTTGCGAGAGATCGCCGCGCACACGGAATGTCTCGAGCGCAGGCGTGATCGCCGGACTGGCCACTGCTTGCGCCGAGATCTTCCAGGCCGCCGACAGGTAACGGTCCATCAGCGACGTGGAGACGTTGAGCACGCTGGCGTTGTTGTCGAACCCGAACGCCTCCTCATCAGAAGGTAACAGCGAGCTCACATCGAGCGGGAGCGCGAACAGGTCTCTAATGGCGTTCCCATACTCCGCCCGGTTGAGGCGGTGCATCGTCGGTCCGCGAAGCACAGGCGCCGCAAGGGCTGCCTTATCGAGCGTCGTTTCGAGATGCGTGGCCAGGTTATCGAGAGCGCCCTGATCGGGACGTGGCACGCCGACTGGCGGCATCATGCCGCCGCGGAGCTTGCGGATCACCTTTTCCCAGACCTCGGCTCCTGCCGGGATGTCGGTGAGTGAGACGGCGTCGAGCGCGAGGCCCGCCGTCTTCAGCCGCTCGTTGTGACACGTGATGCAGTACTGCTTGAGAAGGGTAGCGTGGTCCTGGGCCGATTGAGCAACTGGCTTCGATGCGGCAACTGGTTGGACCGGTGCCGGCGACGGAGCCTGCTCTGGCTTCGGCGAGACCAATGGATGCCCTGCCGTGCTGGTCAGCACGGCTACCCACGCGGCAAAGCACACAAATACCGTTCGTCTCATCGGCGCCATTTCCCCTGATTTCCTCAGGGTTTGGGGCAGAAATTATATCAGTTTGAGCACGGGCTCGTGAGGGTTCTCAGCGAGGTCACATTGACACGCTCTTCCGTGCCGGACCGCGTCAGAAACCCTTTTGCCGCCACTTTCTGATTGGTCCATCCGGGCGGCGCTCCATACACCTGCTGCAGCCTGAAGGATCGCCCTCCTAAGGGTGCCTGGTCGAGTTCGGCTGCCTCCGCATCGGTAGCTGGTTCGGGGGCGCGTGTCCGCACCGGTTCGGTCGCTCTGGACAGCGTCCAGACCCGCCCGTTCTGTGCCAGGCATCCCACGACGTGAACCAATGTGAACTCGAGACTGCCGCCCTTTCCTGGAACTTTGATGTCTCCGAGACCCGCAACGGAAAGCTCTGTCATGCCGTCAGCGTAGCCATTCGATTTCAGCAGGTGCGCCACGGCATCGACATATTCGGCGTCAGTCAGCGAGCCCGGTGCGTTGCGTGGCATGGTCGTCTGGAGCGTCGTAAACACAGACAGGAGTGTGGCATCGGCGAATGTTCTCGTGAAGCGCTCGCCGGCCAGCACTGGCGCTGTGCCACCTTCGCGGTGGCAGGTGACGCAATGGGTTTCGAAGACCGCGGCGCCGCGCGCTGCCTGAGCGGCGGTGTAGACGCCCTGGTCGGCGGTCTTGTCCTGCGCTGATAGGAATGGCATCGACACCAGCGTCAGGGTCACAACGAAGAGGATGGCTCGTCGCACGGTCCGATTGTGCCCGAAGTGTGGGAGGATCCGATCGGGACCAGTTATGAAACTTGTTGAGGAATACTCCGGCGTCGGCGACCTGAGCGGTCAGGGCGAGGTGCTACGCCAGGTGCGCTACAAAATCGCCAGATACCAGGCATTCTCGGCCGGGAATGGATTGCCAATCCCGGGCCTCCATCGCATCGAGGGTGCGATCGACGTCCCGGTGAACGAGGACGTCACCGATCTGATTGGTGCGCCGCTGGTGCTCAGGCTCGAAGATGGCCGCGCGCTCGCGGTCACGCTCGCAGACAGTAGCGGCCGCGTGTTATCTGAAGGGCACGGGCCGTCGCGCTGCCTTTGTTGCTAGCCGGCGCCGTTGCGGCTCGTAGGCCGGGTCTTGTTCTCGAGACCCGGCTTCCCGCAAGTCTCGCTAGTGCTCGTCGCGAATGTGCTTGTCCATGTAGCTATGATCCGCCCGCAGCTTGTCTTTGCGGGCCTGGGCGCCTTTCGCTCTCACGGCTTCGAGATTCGCTTTCCGGATCGTCGACGAGCTGACGGCGAAGCCTGACGGCAACTGTTCCAAATCATCGCTTCCGCACGAGCAGGTGGCCGGATGTCCTGTGCGGACGAGTGCCTCGAATTCCTCTCCACATCGGCGACATCTGAAGTCGAAGAGCGGCATGGCGCGCAAGAATCCTGTCATCGGCAGGCGGACGCGGTCAAACGGCGCGTGGCAGAATGTCGAGTGGTGGGTCTGAGATCAGTGCAACCGCGGAGGCTGAAGGCTCCGTGCAACGTCCTCGTGATACTTGCTTCTGTCTGCCTCCTCGCCGCGAGCGCGTGTGGCGGACCGTCGCGTTCCAAAGAGGCTCCCGGTCTGGTCGAGCGCTCGCGCGTGAGCATGGGCACCGAGGTCCACATCAGCGCGTGGACGACAGACGAAGCTGCGGCGGTGACAGCCTTCGACAAAGCCTTCAATGAATTCGATCGGCTCGACGCGCTGATGAGCACATGGAAAGCAGGAAGCGACATCACACGGCTGAATGACGCTGCCGGAACGGTCGCGGTCCCGGTGAGCGTCGAAGTCCGCGAGGTCCTCCACGCATCGCAGGAAGTCAGTGAGTGGACCGGGGGAAAATTCGACGTGACGTTCGCGGCGCTCTCGGGCCTGTGGAAGTTCGATCACGACATCGATGGCCACGTTCCGGATCGCGCCGAGATCGCGCCCAGGCTTCCACTCATCGACTATCGAGCGCTGACCATCGACGATCGCGCCGGCACCGCGTCACTGGCGCGTGCCGGCATGAAGGTCAATCTGGGGGGCATCGGCAAGGGCTACGCAATCGATCGCGCCGTCTCGATCTTGCGCGACGCGGGACTATCCGACTTCCTGGTTCAATCCGGCGGCGACCTCTTTGCGGCCGGCAAACGCGGCGATCGTCCTTGGCGCGTCGGCATTCAGGATCCGCGCGGCGCGCCCGACACGCTGTTTGCCGCCCTCGAGATCACGGACGCCGCGTTCAGCACGTCGGGCGACTACGAGCGCTTCTTCATACGCGATGGCCACCGCTACCATCACATCCTTGACCCGGACACCGGCGAACCCGCGGCGCGCAGTCGTAGCGTGTCCATCCTGGCGAAGAGCACCACTGTGACTGACGGCCTTTCGACCGGTGTATTCATTCTGGGCGGCGACGAAGGAATGGCCCTGATCGAAAAACTGCCGGATGTCGAAGGCGTGATTGTGACCGCCGAGAACCGGGTTCTGGTCTCGTCGGGACTCAAGGGACGTTTGGTGCAACTGAAGGTCCCGTCTGAGTAGCGGCCCGGCGCGCGAGGATGTCGGCCTTGCGGATGATGATCAGATGGTGCGGGCACTTCTTCGTGTCCGCGTAGAGGCGTTCGCAATCGTCGCAGCGGACGCATTCAGTCATGATGATCTTCGGTCCGCGAATGGCGCCCCATTCACACGTCTTCTCGCAGATGCGGCACGTGCTGCACTCCGACCAGCGCTTGATGCGGAACACCGTCAGGTTGGACACGATGCCGAGAAATGCGCCAAGCGGGCACAGAAACCGGCAGTAGGCGTTGCGCACGAACACAGTTGCGATGAGCAACGTCCCCAGCATCGTCAGGAGCACCGGTGTCCGGAGATGAAGGCCGAACATCCAGAAGGGCTCGACGTACGGATAGATCAACGGATTGCCGGTGATCAGGAAGTAGCCGATGACGCTGCCCAGGATGCCGTACTTGATCCACGAGGCACGCTGTTCGATGGCGCGCGGAATCTTCACCTGCCAGCGTGAGGGGACGACCGCGTCCACGAGTTGAGTGAACGCACCGAATGCACAGATGCGACCGCAATACACCCGTCCCCACAACACTGTGGACACCGCAGTGATCGCTGCGAGGAGATACCACCCGAGGTTGTAGCGAAAGATGGGCAGATTGCCACCCATCAGGCCGAATACGTTGACGATCGAAATCAACTGGCTCTTGTAGAACCCGAGATACAACACCGCGGCAACAAGCGACACGTACTTGAGCCGCTCGCTCTTGCGGAAGAAACTGACGAACGCGAGCACCGAAAACGCTGCGACGGCGACGATGTCGAGCGCCTGCGCCTTGATATCGTCGGCCCAGGTCGGCGCGTCCTCTTCTTCGTCCGGAAAGTCGAAGCCGCCCTGGCCGGATGGTTGCGCCGGTGCCTGCGCGAGAACGTAAACCGGCATGTCTGCGACGGCGTAGACCGGGTCCTGCTTTTCGTCAGGCACGACTGGGTAGGCCGGGTCCTGTTCTGTGGACCCGGCTAATGCATAGCCGGCGATAACACTCACGAGACTGAATGCGACGAGAAAGTGTCTGGGCCGCGGGAAGATCATTTCGTGGAGGGTGCCGGAGGGGTGAGAAACGTTCGCGCCACTCGACGGACACTGTTCCGGATCGCGCGCACAGCGCTCGACATCGTGATTGTCGCGCGCGAGACGGCGTCGACGTCTTCGCCGAGCTTGAACGGATCGCGGACATCTTTGCCTTTGAACTGCGCGGCAAACGCCGGGGGCTCGATCGAAAAATCACCATACGGCTCATGGTGCTCGCCGACATAGAGCCCCGTCATCTTGCCGTTGATGTCCAACCCGATGAGAATCGCGATTGGTCCGCCATATCCGCGCTCGAGCGGCAGGATCTCCGTGGTCCAGAACAGGTAACCCAGCAGAGTCTGCCCGTTGTACGCCTTGATATGTGGCGGATCGCCCCCCTTGGGAGAGAATGTCGTGGCGGACGGAAACAGCTGCCGCATTCGTGAATCAGGTGCTTGTCCCCCGGCCGTCGTCAACGCGACGCTCCCGGCCACCAGAGAAAGCACGATGATGAGGCGCTTCATGGGAATCGAAATTATAAGAGATACGGTGGTTTTCCTACTCATCTTCGGGGCGGCTGCCGGAGCCGAGGCGCAGCAGGCCGGGGCCGAACCGCCAAATCCACTCTCGCAGATCAAGGCGCTGAAGTGCCAATTCCCGTCTGCCACGTCCGCCGTCTGGAAGGAGGGCGCGCCTCAAGCCCAGACCAAGATGCAGGACATGCGGTTCGAGATCAACGCCATCGATGTCGGCGACGGGACTGCCGAATTCACAGGTACGGCCGGCCGCGCGTACGTCACGGCTGTGCTGTCTGGGTGGAGCCTGTACTTCGTCGAGAGCGCCGTAGGTCAGTTGAACGTGACGACGGTCTTCTCGCAGGAGGCGTCACCGAAGAAACTCAAAGCCGTCCACTCTCGCCACGGATACCTGCAAATGCAGGTGGGCCGATTCATTGCCGAGCCGTCGGTTTCGCAGAATTACGGCGAATGCGAGGTCGTCCAGTAGTCCACTGTCAGCTCCGGGGGCTGAAGGCGCCCGGCAGGCCCTTCTTCGTTTCGCGCAGGATCTCGAGAATCGCCAGACGATCTGACGGCGACAGATGCGTGTATTTCGCAGAAGTGTCTTCCTCGCTCAGCACCTCGAGCAGACGGGAGTAGACGGCATTTCGCGCGGTCTGAGGCAGAGCGTCAAACGCCTCTGAGTAGATCATGTAACTGCATGGATACCGGAACAGCCGATGCTGCAGATCGAGATCGCGCAACGATCGTCCCTTGTGATCACGAGGCCCGAGCGCCCCGAAACGCTCGGCAAACCCCGACGTCCCGCGCGCGCCTTCGAGCACGGCCTCGTCGACGAATAACATGTAGTCGACGGTCTCCGATACGACGTCATTCAGCGCCGCCCCATTGCCGCCCTCGTCTTCGAGAATTCTCGCCTCCCAGCCGAGCCTGGTGAGCAGATTCATCATCCGCATTTGATGATCGAAGACCAGCAGCGCAACGATGTCGCTGTGCGGCGACAGATAACGCTGCGCATCGAATCGACCGGTCAACGACGTGACGTTCAGATTGGCGTCGTCGATGCGCACGTCCTGCAGCGATCGATCGGTGATCGGCGCGTTGCCGAGGTGCCGTCCGCCGCGACCAGTGACATACCAACCGCCCCAGCGTTCGGCGAGTGGACTGCGGTGATCGGTCGTGTAGTTGCCGAGCCACGGCATGATCACGCCGTTCGGTGAGCTTGGGATGCTGCGCACGAGAAAGCCCGGCACGCCGAGCGTCGCGGTCGAGTAGTGACAGGCCAGGCACCGCGTGTCACGAGCGAGTTGGCGCAACGGTGGTGTCGTCTGCTGTGGCAGCAGATAGAAGTTCGCGCCCTGTTTCGGGTCGAGCGATGCGACCTCGATGAGACCGCCAGCCATCCATCCCACGGCGGTCGAGTCGTTGAAGAAGATGGTCCGCGGATTACGCGCGTTGATGATTCGTGCCTGCAGGCTGGTACCCGAGAAGACGGCGACTTGCGACTCGATCGGGATATCGAGTGCGGCGAGTAGCCCCTTGAGGTAACCGGTTCCCTCCTCGAACTCCAGCCCGGCCTCGCCGCTCTGCAGCTTGCGGTTCAGCCGCGCGACGGCATCATTGGCTTCACCGGGGTAACCGATAGCCGGATGACCCGGCTCGATGATCGAGTCGGTCAGTTGCGCCGACGCGACTGCCGTCAGCCACAGCAGGGCCGCCAATGTCACGATGACCCAGGACAGCTTCAAAGGCTGAAATCGCACTGGTAACATTAGTGTATGTCCCGAAGGCTGGGGTTGTTCGCTGCGGTGTCGGCCGGCGCGCTGGTGCTCGCGATTGTCACGACGAGTGGTGCCCAGGACAACGATCCCGGCGAACGCATCATGAACGCGGCTTGCCAGGAGTGCCACAACGTCCGCGTCATTCAGACGCAAGCGATGGATGGCGATGGCTGGAACAAGCGCGTCTCACAAGAGATCGAAAAGGGTGCCAAGGTCTCGAAAGAAGACGTGCCGACTCTCGTCAATTACCTTGTGAGGACGCACGGCCCATTACCCGACGGGCCGGGCAAGGAAGTCGTTCTCAACACCTGTACGCAGTGCCACGACCTCTTCCGCATCAAGGCGAACCGCCGCTCTCCCGAGGAGTGGGAAGAGACGCTCATCTCGATGCTGAACGAGGGCGCGATGCTCAACGACGAGGAGTTCGCGCGCGTGCACCAGTACCTGTCGAAAAATTTCGGAATCGAGTAACGGTTCTACTGACTCGTCCCCTGGCACAGAGCGACCACGCAGACTGACAGAATCGTGCGCTCGACGGGCGGGGCAGGAATGTTACGGTCCGCCATCAGCTTGCGAATGAGAGTTGCGGCTTCGGGTCGCACGACAGCGGACTGCACGCCCACACGCACGAGCCCTTCGGCGTAGTCGATCGGCTGCCAGGTCTTGCCGGCCGCTGCCGATGACACCTTGTCCGTGTCGCGGTTGCCTTTGTCATGTGCAGCCAGATCTGCACCGCGATCAACGAGCATCTGGATCACGTCGGGTCGACCCTTCATCGCCGCGCCCATCAGCGCCGTCCGCCCCTCGTTGTTCGCGTGGTTGGGATCGAGACCCAGATCGAGCAGCATCTTCATCGCTTCGAAGTTTTCTTTCGCCGATCGCTCGTAGGTCACACCCTCGACCCAGCCAATGCCGCCGGACGCGGTCAGCGCGTTATCGCCGCCGGCTGTCGTCGCCTGCGGATCCGCTTTGTACTTCAGGAGCAGGTTCATCAAAGCGGTGTCACTCGACTGCGCGGCCCGAATGAAGGGCGTGGCACCGTCTTCGAAGAACCATTGCATGGTGAAGATCGTGCGCGTCAGCGTGTTCTCTTTGATCTTCCCGTTGGGATTGGCACCCTTCTCCAGCAGTTTCTGAATGATCTCGAGGTGATCCATGTCGCCCTTGGGGACCGGATAGTCACCACCCTCGATGTTGCGGTTGTCGGTCGCCAGGTACAGTGGCGTCCATCCACCCTTGTTGGCGAGATTGGGATCGGCACCCTTGTCGAGCAGGAACGCCGCGAGTAGATAGTTGCGGTTGTTCACCGCCGTGAGCAGCGGCGTCCAGCCATACTCGGTCGTTTCGTTGATCGGAGCACCGGCATCGAGCAGGAGCTTCGCCGACTCGAGATCACCTTCACGCGCGGCGAACACGAGTGGAGTCAGTGCGCCACCGCCGCTGCCGACCAGCCCTGCGACGACGACCTCGTTGTCATCATCACTGTCGTTTTGCGGCTGCTGCGCGCCGCCGGCGGCCTGCCCGCCTGCCCGACCACGGCCTCGCCCTGCGGCTGGCGCCGGTGCTGGTGCTGGTGCTGCGGCTTGTGGTGCTGCGGGTGCAGGTTCGGCCGTGGGCGCGGGAGCCGCCTGTTGTGGCGCTGCAGGCGCTGCGGCAGCACCTCCCTGCCGGCCTGGTACCGCAGGAACTGGATTGCCGTTGGAATCAAGCGCCTGACCGAGGCCGCGCTGTCCGCCGATCTCGGCGCCCGACTTCTGATCGAGTGTGAGCTGTTCCTCGTACGTGATCCCGGCCGCGGCTGCCCGTCGCCGACGATCCTGCGCCAGGAGAACCGCGCGCTGGTTCAAACGGGGCGCCATGTAGTTGCGCGGCAGACCGGCGCCAGCGGACTTGGCTCTCGCATCGGCACCGGCGGCGAGCAGCACCTTGACGGCTTCCGGGTGCTTCTGTTCGACGGCCCACATCAGGGCGGTGGTCCCGCGGATCGGCTCGCGCGCGTTGACGTCCGCACCTGCCTCGAGCAGCACCGTGACGGCCTGCGGATTACCGTTGCGTGCCGCCAGCATCACCATCGACTCGCCATTGGGACCGCGTTGTTTCGCGTCGGCGCCGGCTTTAATCAAACGGTCGATCATCCCGGCATTGCCGTACAGCGCGGCCATCGAGAGTGGCGTCACCCCTTCGCTGTTGGCGGCTTTGATGTCCGCCCCGGCGCGAATCAGCATGTCGAGGAGATCCGCATCGTCGCGATACACAGCCCAGTGAAGCGCCGTGGCACCGTCGACCTGCGGCGCGTTCACGTCCGCCTTCGACCGAATCAACTTTTGAACAGCGGCCTTGTCGCCGTTCTGGGCGGCGTCGGCGACCTCACTGCCGGCTCCCGACGTAATCCCGACAATGAGCATCCACAACAGCGCGGCACATCCCACAACACGCGTAGTACGCATCTGCGTCTCCGAAAGCGCTAAACGAGTTTGGGAAGACGGCCCGTACTGTCGCCCTGTTTGTCTCTGTTCACATCGAACATGTCCATGACGCTCAGCAGAAGGTTGCCGGTTGTGACTGTCTTGCGGTCGTATTTGAGATGCCGGTTTCCTTTCAGCTGACCGTTGGCGCCACCGACGAGCATGTGCGCCACATCGAAATGCTGATGCTGATTCGAGTTGCCCATGTTCGAGCCATACAGGATCAGCGATCGATCGAGCAGCGTTCCATCGCCGTCAGGAATCGACTTCAGTTCGTTGGCCAGATACGCCATCGTCGACACATGATAGCGATTCAAGGTCGCATAGCGACGAATCTGCACCGGGTCGTCCTGATGGTGCGAGCCGCCGTGGAAGCTGACGCTCGTCCCACCGTCCGGGAAGAGCTCGCTCTTCGGGAATGGGTACACGCGCCCGGTCAGGTCGCGTGCGCCGAGGAGCGTGACGACCCGTGTGATGTCCGCTTTGAACGCGGTTGCGACCATCTTCCAGTGCAACTTGATGTGTTCGTCGAACTGCTCCGGAATGCCGGGCGGCAAATCCAGTTCGGGCACGTCGCCACTGGACTTCGCCGCTATTTGAATGCGCCGCTCGATCTCTCGAATCTCGTCGGTGTACTGATTGACCGTGCGCACATCGCCAGGGCCGAGCTGCTTGCGGAGCCCTGCGAGCTCCTGCGTCAGCGAGTCGAGGATGCTGCGGCTCTGCTTCATGCGCAGCGCACGAACCTCGGGCGTCGAGCCGCTCCCGAACAGCCGCTCGAAGACGACTTGCGGATTGAGCTCCATCGGAAGCGGAGCGGTACGCGGCACGGTTTCGTTGTCCGGTGTCGGCAGCCCCACCCATGAGATCGAGTTTGTATAGGAGCAGCTATAGCCTTCACCGCAGTTGCTCGAGCTCGAGTTGGGATCCTCGCACGCCAGCTGCAACGACGGCAGGAGCGTCTCCTGACCGATCTTCTGAGCGATGAGCTGATCGATGGTCGCGCTGCCGACGGTCGCATCGGAGCCGGCAGTCTTGCGCGGCTTGATCGCCGTCAGGAACGCCGCGGCCACCCAGTGATCTGAGCCAGTCGTCCCCTCGGGCGGCTCCGCCGATTGCGACCACAGGCCGTTGAGCACGACCGTCTGATCCTTCACCTTCTCGAGCGACTCGAGGATGTAAGGCATCTTGTCCGGAAGTGCGCCTTCGACCTGCGGCTCCCAGTGCCCGGGCCCCATACCATGCGGGAAGAACACGCCGACGAAGCGGCTCTTCGGTTGCCCGGCGACCGTCTGCGCGAGCGCAGTGCTGGCCGGCAGCATCGCATCAAGAATCGGGAGGGCAAGCGTGACGCCGGTGCCCTTCAGGAATGTCCGCCGCGGAATGTGCCTCTTCGTGATGAACGACATGGTTCAGTTCACTCCCCTGGTTTCTGTGTTCGCTCGTGCCGTCGACGTGTCGGGTGCCTGGTCGAGCACTGTGTTCATCTGGAATGGCCGGCTCTTGACGACGCCCAGGACCATGGACGAGAAGCGGCCCTGATGGGCGGTCACGTCATGCGCGATCTGCCGGACCAGCGGCATGTCGCGATAGTCGAGACCGCGCCCCAGCGCATACGTCAGCAGCTTCTCCGTTGCGACCGTCACGAATTGATCTGAGTAGTTCTTCGATAGCCAGTTGCCAAGCTCCACGGGTGTCCCGACCTTCGTGTTGTCGAAAAGCTGGGTTGCCGTGTTGACCGCGGTTCCTTCGTCCTGCGTACGCCAGGACCCTGTCGCGTCGAAGTTCTCGAGCGCGAAGCCGATCGGATCCATCAGCCGATGGCACTGCACGCAGTCGGGGCGCACGCGATGGTCTTCCATCTTCTTGCGCATCGTCGGCTCTTTCGCATTCGGGTCGGCGGCGCGGGGTGGCAGCGGCGGTACGTCTGGTGGCGGATTGGGCGGGCTCATCCCCAGGATGTTGCCCAGGATCCACTTGCCGCGCGTGACCGGTGACGTGCGATCCGGCTTGGAGCTCGTCGCAAGGAAAGCGCCTTTGCCGAGCAGACCGCGGCGCGCCTCCATATCGGGCCCGAGCGTCACACGCCGGAACTGGCTGCCGGTGACGTTCTTGATGCCGTAATGCTTGGCCAGCCGCTCGTTGACGAAGGTGTAGTCGGCGTTGAGGATATCGACCACGCTGCGGTCTTCCCGAACGATCGCGTCGAACATTAGCTCCACTTCTTTGCGCATCGCCTGCCGCAGCGGATCGTCAAAGTTGGGATAGAGCATCGGCAACGGCGTCGTGACATCGAGCGCCCGCAGGTTCAACCACTGGCCAGCGAAGTTATCCGCCAGCGCCGCGGCTTTCGGATGCTGCAGCATTCGATGCACCTGCCGCTCGAGCATGACCGGCTCATTCAACCGCCCCGCTGCAGCGACTTTGAGCAGTTCCTCGTCGGGTGCCGAGCTCCAGAGGAAGAACGAGAGTCGCGACGCCAGATCGACATCGCTGATGCGGTACGCCTGACCCGGGCGCGTGCCGACCAGCTGCTCTTCGATGCGGTAGATGAACTGGGGCGACGACAGCACGCGCGCGAGCACCAGCTCGATCCCCTGGTCGAAGTCCTTCTCCTTCCGCCCGAATTGATAGAACTCCGTCAGCATGTTGATGTCCGCCGCTGTGGCCGGTCGACGGAAACCATAGGTCGCGAGATTGGTGATGATCCGGCGCGCGCACGGCGTTTCTTCTGCCGCCGTCTTTGGCGTGCAGACGAAGATCTTGCGGCGGCTCGGCGAGTCCTTCGCCTGGCTCGCGTCAAACGGTCCCTCGATGCGGATCGTGCCGACGTGTGGGAAGAAGGTATAGCCAGGCGTCGGACCTGTCTGCACGGTGTCTCGCATGAAGTGCTTGTCGAGATCGAGACCGGGGGCCAGGTTGGTCGCGGGGAACGTCGCCCCCACCATGTGCGAGCCTGCCGTTGTCTTGAAGCGAACGCGCATCGGCGGCAGATTGCGATTGAAGCCAAACCCTGCGGCAGCCGCCGTCGCCGGCGCCGCCCCTTGCGCCGCTTGCGTTCCGCCGGTCGCAGCCACGCCTGGTCGTCCCGAGCAGTTGGTTGGCGTGTTTCGACCACCACCCTGCCAGTTCTGGAGCGACAGACGCTTGCCGTCGAGAAGCATCTCGATTCGTTCGCACGCTACCGAGCCGAACCCGGTCGGCGACATGTTGTCGCCGAAGATCGGCGTGACGGTCACCGTGTACTCGCCATCCGAGGGGAACGTATGCGGAACGAGCATGCCGCCACGCGTGCCGAACGGAAGCCCTTCGACGTGATAGTCCTGCGACGTGTCCTCACGCGTTCGGTAGACGACGAGCGTCGGCTCTTCGGGATAGCCGAGCGCGAGCCGGCTGATCTTCTGCGCGGCGGTGACGTAGGCCTCGACCTGGGTCGACGAGATGGTCAGTGCCCCCGCGATGTTGTCGAACCCCGCGGTCGAGTCGTCTGACGGCAGGTACTTCGCCGCGTCGATGTTGAGGTCCAGAAGATCGCGAACGACGTTCGCGTACTCGGTGCGATTCAGGCGATGAAGACCGGGGGGCGGCGTGAATGGCGCTGCGGTCCGGTCGAGCTCATTTTCGAACGACGTAATCATCGTGTCGAAGTCAGCCGGATCCGGCCGCTTCATGCCGAGCGGCGGCATCTGCCCCGCTCGTACTTTCCGCACGACGAGTTCCCATTTCTGGCGGTCCTTGTCGACGTTCGCCGGATCGAGCGCGTCCATCGTCAGCCGTCGCGCGGAATCGAGACCGGCCGCCTTCATCTTCTCGCTGTGGCAAGCCATGCAGTACTGATTCAGGAACGCTCGCTGCCCGTCCGCGGTTACGGCAGGTGCCGCGGGCGTGGTGCTCGTGGGACGGGCCACCGGTGCGGCGGGCTTCGCCGGCTGGGACGGTGCTGTCTGCGGGCGCGCTTGAGGAGTCGCCGGTGCCGGTTCAGGGCGAGTCGACTGGGCGTGGACAACGAAGGCGAGAAGCAACGTCGCCACGCAGGCCACGACAAGTGATCTAAATTTCATGTATCGCTCCGCGTGACCTGATCGCATCAGGCCAGGCTGAAGTGCAGCAAAACCTGCGAGCTTAATAGGATAACGAAATTCTCAGGGCTCCAGCAAACACGGCATCAGCGCCGCGAATAAGTCGCTCACTTCCGTAATACGGTCACCGCAGGCGAGCCGTTTCTGGAAGATAAGTCTTTGCTGCACAACCACTTCAGTAACTCTCATGGTCGCGCTTCACGAACCGCGTCCGTTCGCGTCGCTCGTCGCTATCGCACAGGTGGAAAGCGGCCTCTTCTGTTGAGAACTGACAGCGCAGTTCTCAACGGTCCGCCGCTGCGATCCGGCCGCGGTAAGGAGCCCGAAAGCGCGTGCCATACTCGCGGCTACAGGATCCCGCGTTGATTCACAGGTTGCGTCTGGCGGTCGAGGTTGTTGTCGCGCTGGTGCTGCTGAACGCCTCGCTCACGTTCGTGAATGTCTGGCCGACGCCAAAAATCCGCTGGGGCCACGCTCTCTCGATCGAACTGGCGCTCTGCGTCCTGCTGTTGGCCACCGCTCATCGCATGGCATTGACGTTGACGGGAAGAGTGTTGCCGGCGTTGTGGGTCATCCTCATCACCGGACACTATCTCGACGAGACCGCTCCCGGGATCTATGGTCGGGAGTTCAACCTGTATTGGGACTCCCAACACCTGGGCAACGTGACCGCGATGCTCGCACGCGCGGCGCCGGTCTGGCTGATCGCGCTTTCGGTTGTGTCTCTCATCGCGGCGATCGCCGTCGCGTTTCTGGTCGCGCGGCTGGCGTTGCGATGGATAGCGTCTGCCATGGAGTTTCCAGTCGCGCGCCGTGTCCTCGGGACCGCAGCAGCCGTGCTCCTCGTCATCTTCGGTACGCAGCAGGTGATGGCGCAGCCATCGGCCGTAGTCTCATTTGCGGACCCGGTTACTCCAGCGTACGCGCGACAGATGCGCTTCTTGCTTGCGATGCTCGGCCCTGCAGCTGTGGCGCCTCGCCTCGGCCCGACCCCCGATCTGGACAACAACCTTGCGCGCCTCGAAGGCGTGGACGTGCTGCTCCTCTTCGTCGAGTCATACGGCGCCGTGACATACGAGACGCCGGCGATCGCCGACGGACTCGTCGAGAGCCGCGCCGATCTCAAGTCGGCGGTGGCAGAAACGGATCGCGAGGTCGTCACGGCCTACGTCGAGTCGCCCACGTTTGGCGGGTCGTCGTGGCTCGCGCACCTGAGCCTGATTTCCGGCGTCGAGGTTCGCGATCAGTACGCCTATGCATCGCTGATGACCTCGAGCCGCGAGACGATGATCAGCAACTTCGAGCGACGAGGGTATCGAACGGTTGCCTTGATGCCTGGGATGCGCCAGGCATGGCCCGAGGGTGCCTTCTATCACTACGACCAGATTTACGGGCGCGATCTGCTCGAGTACAAAGGGCCGGAGTTCGGATGGTGGAGCATCCCCGATCAGTACGCGCTGGCCAAAATCGACGCGCTGGAGCGCAATCGTCTGACGCGAAAGCCGCTCCTCGTCGTCTTTCCGACGAGCACCACCCACGCGCCTTTCGGTCCGGTCGCTCCCTATCAATCTGATTGGACCCGGATGCTCGCGTCCGACGCGTTCGCAAAAGCCGATGTCGAGCGTGCCTTCGCGGCGCCTCCTGACCTGACGAACCTCCGCCCAAGCTACACGCACGCGATGGCGTACGAGTACCTGACCATCGCCGGCTATCTTCGCAAGCACCCGCGTGACGCCATGGTCCTGATCGCGATCGGTGATCACCAGCCTCCGGCCGCGGTGAGCGGTCGCGGCGCCTCGTGGATCGTGCCGGTCCACGTCTTCGGCCGCCGCGGCCCGATTCTCGATCGTCTCATCGAGCGCGGCTTCCGTTCCGGCCTCGAGCCACATCGCCCGCCAATCGGTCCGATGCACACGCTGACGCCGATGTTTCTCGATTCGTTCAGCGACGAGCACAATTCGCAGCGTAGGGCGGGTCTTGCGTTTTAGACCCGCCGGGTCCACAGAACAGGACCCGGCCTACGCTGAACGTTGAAATTCTGAGCGTGGGGCGGTCTTGCTCTTCAGACCCGCCGCCTCCCGCCTCCCGCCTGCTGCTTCAGCCAGGCAATATCCACCGCAAACGACCAGACCAGCGTGGCCAGAGTCCCCCCCGCGATGAGGGTGCTGAACGGAACCGGGACGACCGGTAATAGTGCCGCGCCGAGGCCGGTGAACTGAGCGACGGCGACGCTCTTGCCGCGCATCGTGGAGCGAAGGGGACCGGCCATCCACGGCAGCACCCATCCGGCCGCGACGAAGCCGTAGCGCATCAAACCGCAGGCCATGACCCACATGCCCGCCTTTCCATGCAGCCAGACCAGGATGGACAGGATCAGGATCAGCGCCGCATCCACTTCCATGTCGAACCGTGCCCCGAACGCGCTGATCTCACCGCTTCGTCGCGCCAGCCATCCGTCCACGCCATCGAGCACTGCGACCGTCACGACGACGGCCACCGCCAGCCATGCGATACGCTCCGACGGCGGTTCACCGATGAGCCCGGCCACTCCGGCGACCAATGCGACACGCAGCATCGTGACGAAGTTGGCAGCTCCGAAGTGAGGAAACGGATGATGCGCGGCAACACGACCCACTGCCAACAGCGCCGCCGCCACGAAAAAAACAAGAGACCGCTTGATGTAGTCGGCACCGCTCATGGTCTCGGCGGCGACGATTGGAGCGTAAACAAGGATGACGACGACGCCGGCGATGACGGCACGGAACACACTCGAACGCAGGGGTGGTCCGGGCGGCCGCCACAGGAGGGGGGTCATTTGACGTGCAAGACCGAAAAGGGGTCTGACCCCTTCACAGGATTTCATTGTAATGTCCGTGCATGAGCGACGCGCGGGCGTTCTGGGTCGTTGAGCCGGGCCGCGGCGAGATCCGCGGCGAAGCGCTTCGGCCGCCGTCGGACCATGAGGTCATGGTGCGCGCGCTGTACAGCGGAATCAGCCGAGGTACCGAGGCGCTGGTGTTCCAGGGGCGAGTGCCGGAGAGCGAGTGGGTGCGCATGCGAGCGCCCTTTCAGGAGGGCGAATTCTCGGGTCCCGTGAAATACGGCTATTGCAGTGTGGGCCTCGTTGAGTGCGGACCTGACGATCTGAAAGGGCGAACCGTTTTCGCTCTGCATCCTCATCAGACGCGCTACATCATTCCTGCCTCGGCAGTGCATACGGTGCCGGCTGATGTGCCACCGGGGAGAGCGATCCTCGCTGCCAATCTCGAGACTGCCGTGAACGGAGTCTGGGACGCGCGTCCCCACGTCGGCGATCGCGTCGTCGTGATTGGCGCGGGGACGGTCGGTTGTCTGATCGCGACGCTGGTCTCGCGCATTCAGGGCTGCGACGTCCAATTGGTCGACGTCAGCCCCCAGCGTGAGCGCATCGCGCGGGCGCTCGGGGTGTCGTTTGCACAACCAGACGATGCAATGCCCGACGCCGACATCGTC
>Ga0111539_10001594_pt1 | contig 30233 bp, 28 predicted proteins | sample RhiMethybrSRZTD1_FD_79667 | JGI IMG/M metagenome (GOLD analysis project Ga0111539, IMG submission 79667) | Populus rhizosphere microbial communities from Tennessee, USA - Rhizosphere MetaG P. TD hybrid SRZTD1 (version 2) (version 2) | ecosystem: Host-associated > Plants > Roots > Rhizosphere >...
AGAAGACCCCGACCATGACGAACGCCGCGCTGGTGACGGTGCCCGCCGACGTCGTGATGCCGTGCGCGACCGCGTTGCGGGTGGGCATTCCGCGCAGCACCGCCTCGCGGATCCGGCTCACCACGAACACGTGGTAGTCCATCGACAACCCGAACAGCACCACGAAGAGGAACAGCGGCAACCAGGTGACCACCGCGCCCATCGAGTGGAAGTCCAGGATCCCCTCGGCCCACGTGTGCTGGAACACCACCACGAGCAGGCCGTACGCGGCGGCGGCCGAGAGCAGGTTCAGCGCGATCGAGGTCAGCGCGACCACCACCGAGCGGAACGTCACCACCATCACGAAGAACGTCAGGAACAGGACGAACCCCATGACCAGCGGCAGCTTCGACCGGATGTGGTCGGCGTAGTCGACGCTGGCCGCGACGAACCCGCCCACCGCGTACTCCGCGCCAGGGACGCGGCCGACCGTGGCCGGCGCCAGGTCGTCACGCACGGTCTCCAGCGACCGTTCGGCTTCCTTGCTGCCGCCGTGATACGGCACGGGCAGGTCGAGGACCGCGATCCGACCGTCGGCCGAGACCTTCACCTCGGGCTTCTCGTCGACCGAGAACAGCGTGTCGGTGGCTGCCTTGGCGACCAGGGCGTCGAGCGCCGCGTGCACGTCGGCCGCCATGTCCGCCGACGCCTTGACCACGATCGTGTGGCTGGTGCCGGTGCTCGGGAACGCGGCCGTCAGCCGGTCGTAGGCCTGCATCGCGGGCGTGGTGCGCGGCAGGTCCTCGTCGCCCGGGAACTTCAGCTTCATGTCGAGCGCCGGAACCGCGAGCGCCACCAGGGCACCGGCCGAGATGAGCAGCGTCACGAGCGGGTAGCGCAGCGCCGGACGCAGCACGAACGGCCAGAACCGCGGGTTGCCGCGCCGGTTGGTCAGCCGCCACAGGCCGGGGATGCGACCGCGGTCGAGCCACTTGCCGAGCTTGGCCAGGATCGCCGGCAGCACGGTCAGCGAGCCCAGCATCGCCACGGTCACGACGAGGATCGAGCCGAGCGCCAGCGACGAGAACACGACGTCGTCGGCCAGGAACAGGCCTGCCATCGAGATGATGACCGCGATCGCGGACACCACCACCGCCCGGCCGGACGTCGCCGCGGCGATCTCGACGGCGTCCAGGTGGGTCCGGCCGCGGGCCTTCTCCTCGCGCTCGCGCCGCACGTAGAACAGCGAGTAGTCGACGCCGACCGCCATGCCGATCAGCAGGATCACGCTGTTCGTGGTGTCGGTCGCCGGCAGCAGGTGCGAGAACAGCGTCGACAGACCCATGGCGCCGATCACCGACGAGATCGCCAGCAGGATCGGCACGCCGGCCGCGATCAGCGCGCCGAACGCGATGACCAGGATGACGATCGTCACCGGCAGGCTGAGGAACTCGGCCTTCTTGAAGTCCTCGCCGAGCGTCTCGTCGAGGGCCTTGTTGATCGACGGTCCGCCGGTCTCCTCGACCCGCACGCCCGGGTTCGCGGCCTGCACCTCGGCGGTGACGGCGCGCAGCGCGTCGACCCGGTCGGTGGCCGTGTCCGGATCGCCGGCCATCGTGACGCGCACGAGCAGCGCCGTGCCGTTCGGTGCCGGGATCGGGCCCTCGACCTTGGTGACGTCGGTCCGGCCGGTCATCTTGCCGACCGTGTCGGTGGCGGCCTTGGTGGCGGCCGCCTGGTCGAGCGGGCCGGACCGCGACGTGATGAGCACGTTCTCCACGGCCGGGTTGTCGAACTTCGCCTGGTCGTAGAGGGCTTCGGCGCGCCCCGCTTCGCCGATGCCCGTGTCGTCCTTTGCCTCTTTGAGACCCACCGCGCCGCCAACCACGAAGCAGACCGCCACGAAGGCAACCCACATCGCGATCGCACGCCAGGGATGGGTGGCGCTCCAGCGGGCCACCCGCACTGTTACCGGTCGCCGGTCCACGTCGGACTCCCTGCCATTCCTGAGAAAATTGACAGAGATGACGCTATGAATTCCGGCCGGCTCACACATCGGGGGCGAACCCCGCTCGCACCCGGAACCGCCCGACGGGGCCGGCCCCGAGAAACCCTGACTGCAACCCTGAGGAGACCGGGCCGCAAGGCGCGAACCGCAAGCTTGAACACGTCGCCGTCCGGGCTGACCCCCATCAGCCCGGCCGGAAGACTTCCCTCCGGTCATACGACGAGACTGGCCCGGCATTCGCAGGTATGCCGGGCCAGTCTCGTTCGGGTGGCGGTGCGGGCGCGTCTTGCTTAGGCCCCTACACGCCGCACCACCCAACAAAGCACTTGTTCCCATCGGGGAACCTGGAGCGGCGGCGGGACCGGGGCCGAGCCGGTCCACGCCGTCGCAACTGGACACATCCGGTTTCAAACGGGGCGGGACAGGGGGCGAAACCGGTGCGCCCGATGGGAACGAGGACGACGTTAGTGGCGCCCCGGACCCGGAATCACCCCTCTTAACGGGAACCTAAGCGCGATTTGGTCGTCGCCCCAGCCTTGCCGCGATCTTGGAAATTTGGGGCTCGTCTTCGAGCCCTGAGCCTCCAAGATCGCGGTTAGTACCTGGTCTGGGTCGGGTCGCCCTGGTGGCGGCCGCGCCGTTTGCCGGGCTCCCGCGACAGGCGCCCCACCAGCCCGAAGCGGCTGCCGCTCTGTGGCGGCGTCTCCGCGTCGGGCATCAGGACCACCACGCTGGCGCCGCCGAACCGGCTGCGCCCGATGTTCACAGCGCCGTTCACGCCGGCGGCGAGCCGCTGTGCGATGGCGAGGCCGAGGCCGGTGGAGCCCTTGTTGCTGTGGCCGCGCTGCATGGCCTCCTCGGGATCCGGGATGCCCGGACCGCCGTCGTCCACGCGGACGGCCACCCAGCCGTCGCGTCTGGTCACCGCGACTTCGATCGGCGTGCCCTGCGGCGTGTACCGGAACACGTTGCCGAGCAGGGCATCGAGCGCGGCGGCGAGGTCGGCCCGGGGCACCGGCACCGGAGCCGGCAGCGTGGCGCCGACCCGTTTGCAGGTGCGGCCCTGGTCGCCGGCGACCGCCGCCCAGAACGCCATCCGCTCGCGGACGATCTCGCTCGCGTCGCATTTCGGGCCGACCGGCAGGCCGTCGGCGCCGAGCTTGGTGATCTCGCCGGTGTTGGCCGGAGGCTGCCGCGCCGACCGGATCAGCTGGTCGACCTCCACCTCCAGGTTGTTGATCGAGCGGCGGACCCGCTCGCCGGCCGGCCCCACGATGGGCTCCGCGTCCAGCCGCAGCGCGGTCAGCGGGGTGCGCAGCCGGTGCGACAGGTCGGCGATCAGCTCCCGCTCGCCCTTGAGCAGGGTAAGCACCCGTTCGGCCATCGCGTTGAACGCCTGGCCGGCCTCCACCAGCTCGCGCGGGCCGCCGGGCTGTACGCGCACGCCCAGTTGGCCGTCGCCGAGCGAGCGTGCCGCCTGCGCGAACGCCTTCGCAGCGCCGACCACCTTGTGCGCCAGCCGGTCACCCACCCACACCGACGCGGCGACCAGGCCGATGGCCAGGGCGCACAGCGTGAGCCAGGCGATGCCGACGCCCTTGTTCAGCTCCGACTCGGGGACGAACACCTCGACGACGACGGTGGAGCCGTCGGGCAGCCGGGCCGGCTGGATGAAGGACTTGCCGCCCTCGACATCGACGAGGCCGCTGCGGTCGTTCTTGACGGCGGCGTCGACCTGCTCCTTGGACGCATGGCCGCTGCCGATGTTGACGCCGGGCACTCCGTGCACGGCCACCCGCTCGGCCGCGTCGCCGCTGGCCGAGTCGATCGTGTTCTCGATCGTCACCTGGTCGGGCTTCACGGCGAGCACGGCGACCACGGCCGCGGCCTGACGTTCGGCGTCGGCCCCGGCCCGCTCCTCGGCGAGCTGCTGCACCACGAGACCCAGCGGAATCAGGAACGCGACGGCCACCATCGTGGTGACCGCGATGCTGACGTAAGCGAGCGCCGCCCTCAGTCGGGTGCCGTGAACCGGACGCCGACCCCCCGCACGGTGTGCAGGTATTTCGGCGCCGCCGCGCTCTCGCCCAGCTTTCTCCGCAGCCAGTAGAGGTGAACGTCGATCGTCTGATCCTCCCCCACCGACGGCTGTCGCCATACCTCCTCCAGGAGCTCTCGACGGGAGACGACCCGACCGGGCCGGGCGGCCAGGTAGGCCAGCAGGTCAAATTCCTTGCGCGTGAGCGTCAACGGCGCTGCGTCAAGGTACGCCTGCCGCTGCGCCAGGTCCACCTTCAGGCCGCCGGCCTCCAGCACGCTCGGTGGCTCCTTGACCCCGCGCCCGGTGCGCCGCAGGACGCTGGCCATGCGTGCGTCCAGGTGGGCGCTGGTGAACGGCTTGACCATGTAGTCGTCGGCGCCCGCTTTGAGCAACCGGACGATCTCGGCCTCGTCGTCCCGGGCGGTGGCGATGATGACCGGTGCGTCGGATACGCCCCGGATCATCCGGAGGGCGTCCGCGCCGTCCAGATCCGGCAGGCCCAGATCGAGGACGACACAGTCGGGCGCGTCGGACGCCACTCTGCGTAGCGCCTCGAGCGCCGTCCCGACCGCGTACACCGTGTGCCCCAGGTCAGTCAACGAGCGCAGCAGGGCACCCCGCACCACGTGATCGTCTTCGACGAGCAGCACCGTCGCCATGGCATGCACGGTACTGGCCCGCTGAGACCAATGGGACGCCTGGGGCTCCCGGCCCTTTGTGGATCTTGGAAATCGGTGCACCGATTTCGGTGCACGGATTTCCAAGATTGCGGAACGAGACGGTGTCACCGCTTGGAGTTATCCACAGGTTCGAACTTTGACTTCCGCCTCCGACGGCGGGTGCGCGGACTTCCCCGCGTGACCGAGTGAGACGAGCCGCCGGGCTACGCCGCCGACGATCGCGGCGACAGCGTCAGCGGGACAGGAGTTGGTCTACGGGGGAGCGGTCGTCCGTGAGGACCCGGGCGTGCTTCGCCCACTCTCGGCCGTCCGCCACCGCGCCGGGGTCGGGCACCGTCGCCACCCTCGTCGCGATTTCGGCGACGGCCAGCGGCTCGTCGGAGGCGACCACAACGAAGTTGGCCGTCTGTTTGCCGTCCAGCGCCGCCTGCCGGGAGATCACGATCACGTGCTTGAACACGGCGGCCACCGTCGCCACTTCGGCGCGGGCGAACCGCCGGGCCGGCCCGTCGATCAGATTCAGCGCGTACACCCCGCCCGGACGCAGCACCCGCCGCACGTCCCGGGTCAGCTCCACCGTCGCCAGGTGCCAGGGCACCACGAGGTGCCCGAACGCGTCGCCGATCAGCAGGTCGCGTGACCCCGACGGCTGCGCGGCCAGCAACACCCGCCCGTCCCCCGTCAGCACCCGCAACGACGGAGAGGTTCGCAAGCCGAGCTCGGAACGGTCCAGCGACACCAGCCCCGGGTCCAGCTCCAGCACCACCTGGTCCCTGGCGCCCCGCGCCGCGTAGTACCGCGGCAGCGTGAACCCGCCCCCGCCCAGGTGCAGGACATCGTGTGGGGCCAAGGCAGCGGCCGCGATCCACTGGGCGTACGCGAACTCCAGGTGCAGCGGATCGGCCAGGTCCACATAGGAGTGCCGGGCGGAGTTCAGCCACAACACCCGTCCGCTCGGTCGCGCCGGGTCGACGGTCACGGCCGCGCAGTGGTACGCCGTCTCGACGTCGCACGGAGTCGGCGCCACCGCCGCCAGCCCGGCCGTCCCGAACCCCACCACCGCGAGCAGTGCGCGCCCCCGCCGGGAGATCCACAGCCCGCCGTACCGCACGGAGAGCCACAGCCCGAGCGCAGCCGTAGCACCGGCCAGCACCAGCACGATCGTGCTCGTGGGCAACGCACGTACCAGGACGAACCCGGTTCCGAGCGTCGCCGTGATCGCCCCCAGCGTCCCGACGCTCGACAGTCTCCCGACGACCCGACCGGTGACGCTCAGGTCGTCGAGTTGAAGCTTGATCACCAGGGGGGTGACCGCGGCGAGTAGCGCCGCGGGCAGGAACAGCGCGAGCAGCGCCAGCAGCACGACGTTGACCGCCTGCGTGCCGCGCAGGAACTCGCCGGCCCACCGCACCAGCGGCACGGTGATCGCCATGGTGACCGCCGCCGCCAGCAGCGCCGGGCCGATCAGCCGCCGCGGATCGACGCGGTCGGCGATCCAGCCGCCGGTCCACGCCCCGTACGCGATCGCGGCGAGCGCCACCCCGATGACCGCGCTGCTCGTCTGCAGCGTGACCCCGACGTACGGCCCCACCAGCCGCAGCCCGACGATCTCCAGCACGAGCACGGCGCCGCTGGCGTAGAAGACGAGCGCCGCGGCCAGCCGGGGATGTAACACGGGAGCCGATACTACGCAGACGGCTCCGAATCATCCCCGAGATCCAGCCGCGGAAGCGGCTCCACCGCGGGCCCGGCCAGCACCGCGCCGTCGAGTCCGAAGCGGGAGCCGTGGCACGGACAGTCCCAGGTCTGCTCGTCGTCGTTGAACGCCACCGCGCAGCCGAGGTGTGTGCAGCGGCCGGACAGCGCAACCAGCGTCCCGTCCTGATCGCACCGCACGGCCGCGAGCCGCGTACCCACCGTCGTGGTCGCGGCCTCGCCGGGCGCGAGGTCCGCGGGCGGGCGCGCGCCGACCGCCCGCAGGCGGTCGGCGACGAAGTGCTCGGCGACGGCGATCTGGTCGCGGATCAGCCCACCGGGCGACGGGAGACGCGCCGGGTCGTACAACTCGACCCATTCGCTCGTCCCGTCGCGGGTGTGCTCGCAGACGAGGTCGCGCAGAAGCAGGCCGGCCAGGGTGCCGTTGGTCATCCCCCACTGGCCGAAGCCGGTGGCGACCCAGAGCCGCTGGCTGCGCCGGGAGAACCGGCCGATGTACGGCAGCCGGTCCACCGACACGTTGTCCTGCGCCGACCACCGGTACGTGATGTGCGACAGGCCGAGCCGGTCGAGGGCCCACGAGGCGAGGGCGGCGTGCCGCTCCTCGACGTCGGCCTCGGCGCCGGGCCGGTAGTGCTCACCGAGCACGATCGCGAGCACCTGGGCGCCGCCGTCGGACGCCCGGTCGGGGTACGGGGTGGTGCGCACCGAGTGCCCGTCGCCGGCCGAGATGTACATGTGCGCCGGCGCGGCGGCCACCGGCATGGGCCCGGCGACGACGAGTTCGCGCACCGGTTCGAGCCGGGCGAAGAAGAACCCTCGGTCGAGGATCGGGTAGTGGGTGGCGACCACGACGTGCCGCGCCGCGAACTCGCCGGCGTCGGTGACGACGCGGTGCGGGTCGCCGGCGTGCACGTCGGTGGCGCGCACGCCCTCGGCGACGTAGCTGCCGTCGCCGGGCAACCCGGCCGCGAGCGCCCGCAGCCAGCGCACCGGGTGGAACTGCGCCTGGTTGGCGAGGCGCACCGCGCCGGCCACCGGGAACGGCAGGTCGACGGTGTCGACGTACGACGCCGCCAGCCCGAGGGACGCCGCGACGTCGGCCTCCTCGCGCAGTGCATCGAGGTCGCCGGCCTCGTCGCCGTAGACGTACGAGTCCCGGTCGCTCCACTCGCAGTCGACGCCGAGCCGCGTCGCCTCCGCCCGGATCCACTCCAGCGCGGTGAGCTGGCTCAGCCCGTAGGCGCGGGCGGCGTCCGTGCCCAGCCGCCGCGCGAGGTCGGCGTAGATCAGCCCGTGCTGCGCGCTCACCTTGGCGGTGGTGTGCCCGGTGACGCCCTCCAGCAGTTCCCGCGCCTCGATCAGGCCGACCCGCAGACCGGCCTGTTTGAGCAGGTGGGCGGTGGTGACGCCGGCGATGCCGCCGCCGAGGACGGCGACGTCGACGTCGGCGAGCTCGGGCGCCGGCCCGGGCGACGGAGCGGGCGCGCTGACGAGCCAGTAGGACTCCGGCTCGGGGAGCTCGACGGTCATGGCCCGGGTGTTACCCGGGACGCGAGCAGAACTCACCTGGCTGCTAAACCGAGGCAAGACGGGCACACGGCTCCGACAAAAGCCACATACTGAACCTGGGATAGGGAGGCGACGTGGCTGGAGGAGGTGCCCGGTCGGGAGCCGGCGGCGACGCCGCGGTTCTCGGTCGCCCAGCCAGACTGGCCGCCGTCGAGCGGGCGCGCGCGCTGCTCGCGTCGTCGGCCATCCCGCTCGACCGCATCGCGCGGCTGGCGGCCGCGGGCGGTCATGCGCCCGTCGGCGTGATCTCGCTCCTCGACGCCGAGCGCGAATACTTCGTGGCCGCCCACGGCACCACGCGCACCGAGGTGCCGGCCTCGCTATCGCTCTGCCAGCACGTCGTGAACACCGACCTGCCGCTGGTGATCGACGACGTCGACAGCGCGGACGCCCCGCCGGTGGCGCCCGCGGTGCGCGCCGCCGGCGTCGGCGCGTACGCCGGCTACCCGGTGCACCTGTCCGGGGCGGCGATCGGGGCTGTGTGCGTCGCCGACCCCGACGCCCACCACTGGACGGCCGACGAGCTGAGCGCGATCAGCGACGCCGCGTCGACCGTCAGCGCGTTGCTGTCCGAGCAGAACGCATCCGTGCCGATTGTCGTGACCGCTCCGGGCCCGGCGGCCGACCTCATGGAGGCCATCCGCAACCGCGCCTTCCTCGACGCGCTGCTCGGCGCCCTGGACACGGCCGTCGTCGCCTGCGACACGCACGGCCGGCTGATCATGTTCAACCGCCAGATGCGCGAGATCTCCGGGGACATGGGCTTCGACGGTCCGGACGACTGGCCCAACCGGCACGACGTGCACCACCTCGACGGCACGCCGATGCGCACCGCCGACCTGCCGCTGATGCGGGCGCTGGCCGGCGAGCAGGTCAACAGCGTGCCGATGCTGGTGCGTACCGCCGGCGAGCCGGACCGGCACTACCTGTGCAACGGTCGCCAGCTGCGGGCCGAGGACGGCGCGGTGGTCGGCGCGGTGATGGCCATCCACGAGATCACCGAGATGGTGCGGGCAAACCGGTTCAAGGACTGCGAGGTGGCGGTCTCCCGAGTCCTGGAGGGTGAGCCGCCGCTGGCCGAGGCCGGCCGCCAGGTGCTGCAGCTCGTCATCGAGACGCTGCAGTGGCCGTTCGCCGAGCTCTGGCTGCGCAGCGGCGACCAGAGCGACGACGGCGACCTGCGGCGGTGGGCGACGGCCGCCGCCACTCCCGGACCCGACGGGACCGACCTGCCACCCGTGCCGGGGCACCGGCTGGCCAGGATCGCCAGCGAACAGGGCCACCTGATCTGGGCCGACGACGGCGAGAACGGCACGGCTGAGCCCGGTCCCATTCTGGGCGTGCCGATCCGCAGCGCCGAGCGGACGCTCGGCGTGCTCGTCCTGTTCGCGAGCGCCGCGCACGAGCCGCGCGCGCCGCTCGAGGATCTGCTGTCCGGCATCGCCGCGCACGTCGGCATGTTCCTCGAACGGCGGCGCTCCACCCAGCTCGCGCAGGCGCTCGCGCGCAGCAAGGACGAGTACATCGGGCTCGTCGGGCACGAGATGCGCACCCCGTTGACGTCGATCTCCGCCTACACGGATCTCGTCCTCGAGGACCCGGCACTCGCCGACGACCTGCGCCCGATGCTGGCCGTGGTGCAGCGCAACGCCGCGACGCTGCGCAGCATCATCGCCAACCTGCTCGACCTCGCGGCGCTGGACAGCGGCCACGCCCAGATCCAGCGCAATCCCACCGATCTCAGCGACATCGTCGAGACAGGTGTGCGGACCGCGATCGAGAAGGCGGCCACCGAACTCCCTGACGTCACCGCCGAGATCGCCGCCGGGGCGCGGGTTCCGGGCGACGCGCCACGGCTGCGCCAGGTGGTCGACAACCTGCTCAGCAACGCGCTGAAGTACACGCCGGCCGGCGGCACGGTGGTGGTGCGGCTGCGCGCCGACGCCGAGGCCGCCACCCTGGAGGTCGCCGACACCGGCATGGGCATCCCGGTGAACGAGCGCACCAACCTGTTCCGCCGGTTCTTCCGCGGCAAGGCCGCCAAGGCGGCCAGCATCCCCGGCAGCGGGCTCGGGCTCGCGATCTCCCGGGCGATCGTCGAGGCGCACGAGGGGATGCTGGAACTCGTCGACCGGCCCGGCCCGGGCAGCACGTTCCGGCTCACGCTGCCGCTGGCACCCTCACCCGAACCGCCCGACGTCGAGCCCGCTTGACAGTGCCGCCCGGGCGAACGTGCGGGCGTCGTCGATCGCCGCGCCGCCGGGGTCGTTGTTGAAGTAGACGTAGGTGACGTCGAGCTTCGCCTGTGCGATGCGCTGCACCCACGTGCGCAGGACCGCGCGGCCGTAGTGCGGCCACGGTTTGGCCCGTCCCTCGTGCAGGCGCAGGTATCCCCACGACGCGGTCGTCCACAGTGGAGTGATGGGTCGGCTGCGCCGGTCGGCCCAGCAGAGCGCGGCGTCGTGGCGTTCGAGAATGGCCCGCACGCCGTCGGTCCACCACGAGTCGTGGCGCGGCTCCACGGCCACTCTGGTGCCCTTGGGCATCAGTTCGAGAACGGCATTCAGCAGGCCGGTGTCGCAGCGCAGACTCGGTGGCAGCTGCAGCAGCACCGGGCCCAGCTTCGGGCCGAGCGCCTCGGCCCGGCCGAAGAACCGCTGCACCGGCTCCTCCGGGTCACGCAGGCGCTTGATGTGGGTGAGATAGCGGCTCATCTTGACCGCGTAGCAGAAGTCGTCGGGGGCACGCTCCCGCCACGCGCCGAACGTGTCCCTCTCGGGCAGCCGGTAGAACGCGTTGTTGATTTCCACTGTGGAGAAACAACCCGCGTAGTGCTCCAGCCACCGCTTCTGCGGCAGGTCCCGCGGATAGAAGCGGCCACGCCAGTCCTTGTACTGCCAGCCGGAGGTGCCGAGCGCGATCACGCCGTTCCCATACCCTAGTTTGGTCGTATGGAACAACGGGTTCTGGGCCGGACCGGTCGATCGGTGGGCGTGGTGGGGCTCGGCGCGTGGCAGTTGGGCGCCGACTGGGGCGAGGTCTCCGAGGACGCCGCGTTAGCCGTGCTCCGGGCGGCCGTCGACAGTGGCGTCACCTTCATCGACACCGCCGACGTGTACGGCGACGGCCGCAGCGAGAAGCTCATCGCTCGCTTTGTGTCCGAGGCCGGCTTGGCGTCCGCCGGCCTCACCGTCGCAACGAAGATGGGACGACGTGAGCCGCTGGATCCGGCGAACTACACGCTCGACAACTTCCGGCGCTGGACCGACCGGTCCCGGACGAACCTCGGCGTCGACACGCTGGACCTGGTGCAGTTGCACTGCCCGCCGGACCCGGTCTTCGACTCCGACAGGGTGTTCGACGGCCTCGACACGCTGGTCGCCGAGGGGCGCGCCGCCGCGTACGGCGTCAGCGTGGAGACGTGCAGCCAGGCGCTGCGCGCGATCGCCCGGCCGGGCGTGGCGACCGTGCAGATCATCCTGAACATGTTGCGCCTCAAGCCGGTGAGCGAGGTGCTGCCGGCCGCGGCGGCCGCCGGCGTGGGCATCATCGCGCGGGTGCCGCTGGCCAGCGGCCTGCTGTCGGGCCGGTACGACGAGCACACCGAGTTCGGCCAGGACGACCACCGCACCTACAACCGGCACGGCGAGGCGTTCGACGTCGGCGAGACGTTCTCCGGCGTCGACTACCGCACCGGGCTGGAAGCCGTGCGGCGGCTGCTCCCGCTCACCCCGCACGGCGCGACCACCGCGCAGTTCGCACTGCGCTGGATCCTCGACCAGCCGGGCGTCTCGGTGGTGATTCCGGGCGCCCGCAACGCCGCGCAGGCGCGCGGGAACGCGGCGGCGGCCGACCTGGCGCCGCTGGACAAGTCCACAATGGACGCAGTGGCTTCCGTGTACGACGACCTGATCCGCGAATCGGTCCACGACCGCTGGTGATTGCCCACGATCTCGGAAATTGGGGCTTTGTGGATCGTGGCGGCTAGTCCGGGGGGAAGGCGCAGAACTCGTTGCCCTCGGGATCTGCCAGCACCCACCAGCTGATCTCGTCGTCGGGTTCCCGCAGCAGCTTCGCGCCGGCATCGAGGAGCGCGTCCGGCGCCGGGCCGGCGAGGTCGACGTCCCAGTGCATGCGGTTCTTCACGGCCTTGGGCCACGGCAGCCGGTCGAACACGAGGTACTCCCACGGGACGGCGTTCTCCAGGTACGCGCCGCCACCGTCGGCGGTGTGCGTGGTGCCGCCGAGGATTTCCGCCCACCACCGCGCCTGCGCCGCCGGGTCGCGCGCGCCGACCACCAGTTCGTAGACGTGCGCCAGCGCCCCGCCCGGCGGTTCGGGCGTCTCCGGTCTGGGTGCGAACGCGCAGAACTCGTTGCCCTCCGGATCGGCCAGCAGCCACCAGCTGATCTGCGCGTCGGGCTCGCGCAGCAGCCGCGCGCCGGCCGCGATCAGCGCCGCCGGCGTCCGTTCCGGTGCGGGCAGCCGCAGGTCGAGGTGCACGCGGGTGCCGCCGGTGCGCGGTTCCGGCACCGCGTCGACCCACAGCGTGGTGCCATCGCCGGTGTCCACCCGCGCCGAGCCGTCGCCCCGGTCGACGAAGGTCCCGCCGAGCACGCGGTGCCAGAACCGGGCCAGCGCCAGCGCGTCGCCGGCGTCCAGGCAGAGGTCCTTGAACGAGGCCGCCGTCATGGCGCCGTGAGGATCTGCGGGCCGTCGGCCGTGACGGCGATCGTGTGCTCCCAGTGCGCGGCGAGGCTGCCGTCGGTGGTGGCGACGGTCCAGCCGTCGCGGCGGGTGCGGTGCGCGTCGCTGCCGCCGGCGGTGAACTGCGGCTCGATCGCGAGCACCAGCCCCTCGCGCAGTGGCAGGCCACGGCCGGCGCGCCCGGTGTTCGGCACCGGCGGATCCTCGTGCATCGCGGTGCCGATGCCGTGCCCGCCCAGCCCGGCGGGAATGCCGTAACCGGCGCCCCGCCCGATCGCGGCGATCGCCGCTGCGATGTCGCCGATGCGGTTGCCGACCTGGGCCGCGGCGATGCCCGCCGCCAGCGCGCGCTTCGTGTCGGCGGACAGCCGTCGCGCGTCGGCGCCGACCGAGCCGATCTCGACGGTGACCGCCGCATCGCCGTGGTACCCGTCGATGTAGGCGCCGCAGTCGACGGTCAGCAGGTCGCCGTCGCGCAGCGGCCGCCGGCCCGGGATGCCGTGCACGATCTCGTCGTTGACCGACAGGCACACGACGCCGGGATACGGCACCGGCGCCCAGCGCGGTTGATAGCCGAGGAACGACGGTTTCGCGCCGGCCGCGGCGATGCGCTCGGCCGCGAGGGTGTCGAGGTCGATCGGGAGGACGCCGGGCGCGGCCGCCGCGGCGACCGCGGCCAGCGTCTCGGCGACGATGCGACCGGCCTCGCGCATCACGGCGAGTTCGGCCGGACTCTTGAAGACCACCATGGCGGGATAATAATCCCAGGATTAGAATCCTCGCCATGGTGCGCACGCCACTCACCGAAGCCGAGCGCGATCGCGGCCGGGCGCTCGGCCGCGCATTGCAGGACGCGCGGGGGCGCCGCAGCGCGGCGTCGGTGGCCGTCGCCGCCGGCATCCCCGTCGACACGTTGCGCAAGATCGAGCGCGGAGCCATCCCGACGCCCACGTTCTTCACGGTGGCGGCGTTGGCCCACGCGCTCGACCTCGACCTCGCGGAGTTGGCCCGCGTCACACCGCCTTCTGATACGTGCGGAACGTGCGGGTCGACAGCCACACCATCAGCACGGCGAGCAGCAGCAGGCCAACGGCCGGCAGCCAGACGTCGCCCCGGTCGGGCCGCTCGGCCAGCGCCTCCCGGGCCGCCACCACCGCCCAGTTGACCGGGTTGTAGTCGGTCAGCGCGCGCATCCAGTGCGGCATCAGGTCCTCGTTCATGAACGTGGTCGACACGAACGTCAACGGCAGCAGCAGCAACGTGTTCAGCCCGATGATCGTCTCGCGCTGACGCACGAGCATGCCCACCGCGTTCGACATCGCGCTGAACACGGTGCCGAGCAGCACCGCCATGACGATCAGCACGACGACGCCGGCCGGCCCGCCCGGGAAGCGCGCCCCGCTCGCCCACGCCAGCAGCACGATGATGAGCGACTGCACGGTGGTGCTCACCGCCTGCTCGATCACGTTCGCGTTCATGATGGCGCCGCGCCGCACCGGCGTGACGAGGAAGCGGTTGAGCGTCCCGCGCTCGATCTCCTCCATCGTCCCCATGCCGGCCCACATGTTCGACGCCATGGCACTCATCACGACGACGCCAGGCACGATGTACGTCAGGTAGGACATGCTCCCGAAGCCGGGCAGGTCCACGACGCGCTTGAACAGGTTGCCGAACAGGAACAGCCAGATCACCGGCTGGATCAGCGTGAACACGAGGTACCACGGCTGCCGGACGAACACCCGCAGCCGGCGCTGCGTCATCCACCACGTGTCGGCGATCATGCGGTCACCTCCTCGTCGAACCGGCGGCCGGCGTAGCGGAGGTAGACGTCGTCGAGCGAGGGCCGCGCGACGGTCACCGTCGCGGCCGGAACGCCGGCGCGCTCCAGCGCCGCGAGGGCGTGCGGCACCGCCGCCGCACCGTCGTCGGCGCGGGCGCTGAGCCGTCTTCCCGCGACGGTGATCTCGCGGACGCCGTCGACGGCTTCCAGCGCCCGGGCGGCGAGGCCGTCGGACGGTTCGTCGCGCAGTTCAATGTGGACGGCGTCCCCGCGCAGTTCGGCCTTGAGCTGATCCGGGCTGCCCGTCACCACGATCCGCCCCTTGTCCACAATGGACACCCGTCTCGCGAGCCGGTCGGCCTCCTCGAGATGGTGTGTGGTGAGGACGATCGCGAGTTCCTCGTCGGCGGCCAGCCGGCCGATCTCGGCCCACATCGCGGTGCGCGCCTGCGGGTCCAGGCCGGCGGTCGGCTCGTCGAGGAACAGCACGTGCGGCCGGTTCATCAACCCGATCGCCACGTCGAGCCGTCGCTGGGTGCCGCCCGAGTAGGTGCTGACCGGGCGGCGGGCCACCTCGGTCAGCGCGAACCGGTCGAGCAGCGCCGCGACGCGCTTGCGCAACTGACGGCTCGGCAGGCCGTACAGGCGGCCGTGCAGCATCAGATTCTCGCGGCCGGTGGCGGCCGGATCGGCGCCCGAGCGCTGGGCCACGACGCCGATGACGCGGCGCACCCGCTCCGGGTGGGCGAGCGCGTCGTGCCCGGCGACGGTGACGGTGCCGGCGTCCGGACGGGTCAGCGTTGTGAGGATCTTGATGGTTGTCGACTTGCCCGCCCCGTTCGGGCCGAGCAGGGCGAACACCTCGCCGGGGCGCACGGCGATCGACAGCCCGTCGAGCGCGCGCACCCCCTTCGGATAGGTCTTGACGAGGCCGTTCGCCTCGACGGCTGCAGCGACTGATGTCACCGGTTCCTCCGTTGGGTGCGTGGAACCGACCGCCGACCCGACTATCCTCATCGGTGCAGCCCTGAGGCCGGGTCCTGCGTGTCATGCGGCGGTTCGGTTTCCGGGTAGGTGGCCCCGGCGCGGTGTTGCCGCACCACGCCGGGGCCGTTCTCTTACTTCTCGGGCTCCTTCCTCAACCGCGCCTGGAACTCGTGCCACAGGTGCATGTCCGGCATGGTCCCGTCGGTCAGCTCGGTGACCAGGGACCTGACCCAGCGGGCCTCGGCCTCGGCGATCGCGAGCTTGTACTCGATTTCGATCAACAGCAGCCGGGGCACCGCCTTCATCACCTCGCGTAGCCGCGTGCGGTGCTCGGCGACGTTCGCCTCGATCGTGTCGGCCCGCTTGCCGAGCAGGGCGATCACCTCGTCGGGCGGCAGGATGCCGACGACCGACAGGGCGGCCTCGAACGCGGTGAACTCCGGCTCGGGCTCGCCGACCAGCTCGCGCAGCCAGTCGTCGAGCTCGTCGCGGCCGGCCCGGGTGATCGCGTACACGGTCCGCTCGGGCCGGCGGCCCCTGCGGGTGGTGCCGGCCGCCTCGACGAAGCCGTGCTTCTCCAGGTTCTGGACGACCGTGTAGAGCGAGCCCCACTGGATCTTGATGGACTCGTCCTTGCCCCGCTCGCGGAGCAGGTAGGCGACCTCGTACGGGTGCATCGGGCGTTCGACGAGCGTGGCGAGCACGGCAAGGGCGAGCAGATTGCCCACCTTCCGCCGCTTCGCCACTGCCCCACCTCATTCGCGCCCGATTACTCGTGGCCGAATATACGCTGACGGCGGCGCGCGCACCAGACCGAGACCGGCCTCGCTAGGCTTCCCGAGTGCGCATCGATGGGCTCGCCTACGAGACCGCAGGCAGCGGTGACCCGGTGGTCCTGCTTCACGGCGGATTGCTCGACCGGCACAGCTGGGACGCCGAGTTCGCCCTGCTGAGCGCGACCCACCACGTCGTCCGGTACGACGCGCGTGGTCACGGCGAGTCCGACGGTGCCACCGGCGACTACGCCGTCTACGACGACCTGATCACGGTGCTCGACCACCTCGGCCTGCCGCGCGTCACCGGCGTCGGGCTGTCGCTCGGCGCCCGGACGCTGATCGACGCCGCCCTGCTGCACCCGCAGCGATTCGCCGCGCTGGTGCTGGTGTCGCCCGGCTACAGCGGCATGGAGTTCACCGACCCGTTCGTGCTCACCCAGAACAAGGCGGTCGCCGAGGCGACGGACCCGGACGCGCTCGTCGAGATCTTCCTGCGGGCGTGGGTCGACGGCCCGCACCGGTCGCCGGAAGACGTCGACCCGGCCGTGCGGGAGCGGTGCCGAACCGCTGCACGCACGGCCGCCGCCAAGCCGCGCGGCGAGGGCACGATCCGGGAGGTCGGCGCCGCCGGTCGCTTCGCGGAGTTGAGGATGCCGGTCGACGTCGTGCTCGGCGACCTCGACTCCACCGACATCCTCGCCGCCGGTGAACGGATCGGCGCGGATGCGCCGGACAGCAGGATCCACCGCATCGCCGGCGCGGGCCACAGCCTGAACCTGGATCAGCCGGACGCCTTCGCCGCCGTGCTGCGAACCGTCATGAGCGGTCGAGGAGCTCCTCCGCGTAGTACGTGAGCGCGCGCCGGTAGTCCTTCATGTGCCCGGCCAGCGCGCGCACCGCCCAGCCGACCGCCTCGTCCGGACGGCCGGAGTCCAGCAGCGTCAGCGCGAGGAACGCGGCGCGCGCGTCGGCATATCCGTCGTCGGCCGGGGCGGCCGCGACCTCGCCCGTCAGCAGCGCCGCGCCCTCACCGGCGCGGCCCAGGTTGCGCAGAGTGCTGGCCAACTGGATCACCGCCTGGGTACGGCGGTCGCCGGCCAGCCCGGCAGCGAGGGCCTGCCGGTACAGCGGTTCGGCCTCGGCCTCGCGGCCGACGTAGTCGTACGCGCCGGCCCGCTCGAACAGCGCGGCGGGATCGTCGGGCGGCCGCTCGTCACACAGCTTGAGGACGGCCGCCAGCGTCTCCTCCTCGGTGCGCTCGTCGGCCGTCGCATAAATCGCTTCGATCTGCTCATCCCACTCACCCGACATGGCGACGATCGTCTCAGAATCCAGGCGCGTCAATCACCCCCTTTCGCCCACCTGGTACCAGGGCGTACCGTCGGCTCATGACGTTTCGGCGGGTACTGGCTGCGGGGGCAGCACTCGGGATAGCGCTGGTCACGGCGACCGCGTGCGGCGGCGGCGACACCCCACGCCGGGCCGCCGACCAGGCCGCCCAGGCCGGCCAGGCCGCCGCGCCCGCCGACGGGCACAAGACCACGCACAGCGCCCCGCCGGCCGCGCCGTTGCGCCCCGGCGAGCGCTTCCAGTTCCTCTCGATGGCGCAGCCGTACACGCCGAAGCCGCCGGCCGGCGCCACCGACGAGTACCGCTGCTTCCTCGTCGACCCGCACTTCGCGACGACCTCGTACATCGTCGGCTCGGAGTTCCTGCCGGAGAACGCCGACGTGGTGCACCACGCGATCCTGTTCCGGGTCGCCCCCGGCGACGTCGCCCAGGCGAAGAAGCTGGACGACGAGTCGCCGGGCGACGGCTGGACCTGCTTCGGGGACGCCGGCGTCAGAAGTCGCGACCTGAGTACCAGCGCGTGGATCGGCGCGTGGGCGCCCGGCGGCACGGAGCGGCTGAGCGACCGGAAGGTCGGTTACCAGATGGGGCCGGGCAGCCAGATCGTCATGCAGGTGCACTACAACCTGCTGGCGACGGGCGGCAAGGCCACCTCGACCGACAAGTCCGGCGTACGGCTGCGGGTCGTCGACGGCCCGGCCGACATCCAGCCGCTGCAGACCACGCTGCTCGTCGCGCCGGTCGAACTCCCGTGCCCGCCCGGCGAGACGGGCGACCTGTGCGACCGCGAGCGGTCGGTGCTCGACGTGATGAAGCGCTTCGGCAACGAGGGCGGCACGACCGTAGCCGGACTCAACCTCATCTGCAACGGCGGCCGCACGCCGCAGCCGGGCAACACCCAACAGTGCGACCACAAGGTGCGCCAGGCCGGCGTGATCCAGGCGGTCGCGGGGCACATGCACCTGCTCGGCCGCTCGATCAAGGTGGAGCTGAACCCGGGCACGCCACAGGCCCAGGTGCTCCTCGACAACGAGAACTACAACTTCGACGACCAGAGCGCCCGCCCGACGTCGACGCCCATCGCTGTCAAGCCGGGGGACACGTACCGGGTCACCTGTACCCACGACGCGACCCTGCGCGCCCAGTTGCCGCAGCTGAAGCCGCTCAAGCCGCGGTACGTGGTGTGGGGCGAGGGCACCAGCGACGAGATGTGCCTGGGCATCGTGATCTGGTCCAAGCAGTAGTGGCGCTACGGAACCGGGTCGCGCCCACCGGCGAGATCGTCGCCGACCCGGCCCGCGGCACGCTGACCGGCAACCGCGGCTGCCTGCACGGCACGGGACGCGACCTCGGCGTCAGCCGCTGGCGGTCGAAGCTCTGGATCTGCTGCGTGCTCGACTGGCGCGGCATCCGGCGCGACCCGATGCCGCCGAGGCGCTGGACGATGCTGTTCTTCCTGGACGAGGCGACCGCGCTCGCCGCCGGCCACCGTCCGTGCGCGTACTGCCGGCGCGCCGACTATCTGTCCTATGTGGAGGCCTGGCGGGCCGGGCACGGGCTGGCCGAGCGGCCGCGCGCCGTCGAGATGGACGCCGTGCTGCACGCCCAGCGGGTGGTAAGCCGCACCCGGCAGCAGGTCACCCGGCCGGCCCGCGCCGGCGACCTGCCCGACGGCGCGATGGTGCGGCGTGGCGACGAGATCGGCCTGCTGGTGCGCGGCGCGCTGCGGCCCTGGACGTTCACCGGCTACGGCGAGCCGGTGGTTATCCCGCCGGACACCGCAGTCGACCTCCTCACCCCGCCCGCGTCGGTGGCGGCGCTCCGGGCCGGCTACCGCCCGCGGCTGCACCCGTCGGCGCACTCAGCCGCCGATCGTGGCGGTCCAGAGCCCTGAACCTCCACGATCGCGGCATGGCGGCGCGGACCTACAGGACCGCGTCGGCCAGGCGGTCGATCTCGTCCAGCGACCCGACCGTCGGGTCGAAGGCCAGGTCGGTGACGCCGAGATCGGCGAACCGGCGGGCGATGTCGCGGGCCGCGTCCGGGGTGCGGACGGCGCTCTCCACGATCGCCTCGGTCCAGTTGCCGAGGAAGCCGTAATAGCTGCGCAGCGACGCCCGGGACGCGTCGTCGTCGGTCAGCCCGAAGTACACCAGCGCCCCGATCCGCGGTTCGCCCTCGCGGCCGGCCGCCGACCAGGCCTTGCGCACCTTCTCGATCATCGGGGCGGCCATGTCCGGTCCGCCGCCGCCGGCAGTCCAGCCCTCGCCGTGGCTGACCGTGCGGCGGATCGCGGCGTCGCTGCTGCCGCCGATCAGCACCGACACCCGGTTGCCGTTGGCCGGCGCCGGGCCGACGGGGAAGTCGTCGCCGGTCACCGTCTCGCCGGCCCACGACCGGTGCAGGAGGTCGAGCGTCTCGTCCATCAGCCGGCCGCGCCGATCCATGGGCCGGTCCATCGCGGCGAAGTCGTCGGCCCGGCCACCGACGCCGAGGCCGAGCATGAGCCGCCCGCCGGACAGCGCGTCCAGGCTCGCAGTGGCCTTCGCCAGCCAGACCGGCGGGTAGATCGGCCCGAGCAGGATGTTCGGGAAGAGCTTGATCGTCGACGTGGCACCGGCCGCCACGGCGAGCGTGGTGAGCGAGTCGTACGAGGGGTAGACGATGCGGTCGATCGTCGCCAGGCTCTTGAAACCCCGCTCCTCGGCGCGGCGCGCCCACTCGACCACCGTCGGCCCGGCGACGGCGAGCGTGTTCGGAAGCCCGATTCCGATGTCCATGCGATTCCTCCCGGGAATTCGTTGCGCAGCCATCGATCACGCTACTCCCGCGCCGGCGCGGCGACCCGCCGCCGGTCGCAAAGCGGCGCGGGAAACCCTGGACGCTCGCGTATGCGTCCGCGCGTCCCGGCCATGGCCCGTCCGAGCCCGGTCGACTTCACTCGACGGCATGACACTCCTGCGAGGCGCCTCCCTGGTAGCGGCCGCGATCACCCTCGGCCTGAGCGCCGGTCTGTTCTACACCTACTCCGCCTCGGTCATGCTCGGTCTCGGCCGGTCCGACGACCGCACCTTCGTCCAGGCGATGCAGAACATCAACGTCGCGATCGTCAACCCCTGGTTCATGGCGCACTTCCTCGGCGCGCTCGTGCTCACCGCCGTCGCCGCCGCGCTGCACGTCCCGCGCGACGGCCGGTCGGTGCTGCCCTGGATCGTCGCCGCGCTGGTCCTCTACCTGGTCGCGATCGTGGTGACCGGCGCGGCCAACATCCCGCTCAACAACCAGTTGGAAGCGGCCCGCGGCGTCGACACGGCCGAGGGCCTGGCGGCCGCCCGCGCTCAGTTCGAGGACGCCTGGATGCGCTGGAACATTGTCCGGACGGTGGCGTCCACGGCGGCCCTCGGAAGCATCGTCTGGGCGCTCGTCCGCTTCGGGCAGACGACAGTTTGAGAGCTAGAGCCTATTGACAGTGACTCTCACATCGGAGTTACTGTCAATTCATGCAGACTCTCACCTCTAGCCCGAAGCGGTGGTGGGCGCTCGTCGCGATCGTCCTCTGCACGCTGACCCTGGGCTTCGACACCACGATCCTCAACGTCGCCCTGCCCACGCTCGCCACGGAACTGGACGCCGGCACGAGCGAACTGCAGTGGATCGTCGACGCGTACGTGCTCGTCTTCGCCGGACTGATCCTGCCCATGGGCGCCCTCGGCGACCGGTACGGCCGCAAGCGGCTGATGCTGGTGGGCCTCGCCCTGTTCGCCGCCGCGTCGCTGTTCGCGATGTACGCGAGCGGCGCCACCGGCGTGATCGCCGCGCGGGCCGTCATGGGCGTCGGCGCCGCGATCCTGACGCCGCTCACCGCCGCGACGATCCCGGTGATGTTCGACGCGAAGGAGCGGCCGAAGGCGATCGCCCTGCTCACCATGGGCATGGGCATCGGCCTGCCGCTCGGCCCGATCATCGGCGGCTACCTGCTCGAGCACTTCTGGTGGGGCTCGATCTTCCTGGTCAACGTGCCGGTGGCGGTGGTCGCCCTGATCGCGGTGTCGGTGCTGATCCCGGAGTCGCGGGCGCGCAACCCGAAGCCGGTCGACGTCGCGGGCGGGCTGCTGTCGACGGCGGGTCTGGTGCTGTTCGTCTACGGCGTGATCGAGGCACCGGTCCGCGGCTGGACCGACGCGCTCGTCCTTTGCGCGCTGGTCGCCGGCGTCGCCCTGCTCGTGGCGTTCGTCGCCGTCGAGCGGCGGATCGCCAGCCCGATGATCGATCTGCGCTGGTTCCGCCGGCCGCGCTTCGCCTGGGGCACCGCCACCGCGACGATCGTGTCGTTCTCCCTGTTCGGCCTGCTGTTCGTCCTGCCGCAGTTCCTGCAGGCGGTACGCGGGTACGACGCCCTGTCCGTCGGGTTGCGGCTGCTGCCGATGATCGCCGGACTGTTCGTCGGTGCCCCGCTCGCGGCGCGCCTGACCACCTCGGTCGGCACGAAGATCCCCGTCGTCCTGGGCATGGTTCTCGCCGCGGCCGGGCTCCTGATCGGCACGCAGACCGGCGCCGACTCCGGGTACGGCTTCGTCGCGACCTGGATGGCGGTCTCCGGTCTCGGGATCGGCCTGGCGCTGGCGCCGTCGATGGACGCCGTGCTCGGCGAGCTCCCGCAGGACGAGGCGGGCTCCGGCACCGCCGTCACGATGGCGCTGCGGCAGACCGGCGGCGCGCTCGGCGTCGCCCTGCTCGGCAGCCTGCTCTCCGCGGTGTTCCGCGATGGCCTCGGCGACGGCGCGCCCGCGGCGGCCGGCGACTCGGTGAACGCGGCGCTGGCCGTCGCGGCGAGGCTCGGCGACGCGGGGCTGGCCGCCACGGCGCGCACCGCGTACGCCGACGCGATGGCGGCGGTGCTGCTGGCCTGCGCCGGGCTCGCGGTGGTCGGTGCGTTCCTGGCCGCGTTCCTGCTGCCCGCCCGCGCCGACGCCGTAAGCGTTCCCGCCGCCGATGCGCGAGAATTGACGGATGAGCTCACCCGGTCTGCGTGAACGGAAGAAGCAGAAGACCCGCTGGGCGATCCAGGAGCACGCGCTGCGCCTGTTCGCCCAGCAGGGTTACGACGCGACGACCGTGGAGCAGATCGCCGAGGCCGCCGAGATCTCGCCGAGCACGTTCTTCCGGTACTTCAAGACCAAGGAAGATCTCGTCGTCGAGGACCGGTACGACGACATGATGCTGGCGGTCATCGAGGCGACCCCGCCCGAGGTCGGCCCGTTCGAGACGCTGCGACGCGCGATGGTCGACGCGATGGGCGAGCTCGACGCCGCCGAGGAGCAGCAGATCCTGCTGCGGATGAAGCTCACCTTCTCGGTGCCGCAACTGCGGGCCCGTTCGATCGGCAACCTGATGACCGCGACCGACACGTTCGCCCCGCCGATCGCGCGCCGGCTGGGCCGCGAACCGGACGACATCGAGGTGCGCGCGTTCGTCACGGGGTTCATGGGCGCGATCGGGTCGGCGGTGATCGCCTGGGCCGAGTCCGGCGGCAAGCTCAAGCTCCGCGAGGTGGCCGAGCGCGCCGTGACCGCGCTGGCGAAGTTCTCCGCGATGTGACCCTTTCGCCGATCTCGGACGTTGCTATCGCCCCCGCGATGGCGAAACGTCCAAGATCGCGGGGTCAGCGGAGGTCGAACTCGTCTCGCAACGTCTTCGAGATGGCGTCCTGCGGGCGGCCCCCGGTCACGCCGTCGACGGTGATGTCGACCACCTCGTTGTAGAACGACACGAGCCCCTTGATTCCCACCGCGTCCGGCAACGGGTCCGGGTAGTACCAGGCCAGGTCCCTGCCGACGGCGAAGGACAGGTAGCTGGCCTCCCCCTTGTACGGGCAGTACGTGTGGTTCGTGCTCGGCCGCGCCTCGGCGCGCACGTCCTCGCGGGGCAGGTAGTACCGCGGCGGCAGGTTGGTCTCGAACAGCAGCACCGGCCGGGTGCTCTCGGCGAGCAGCACGCCGTCGCGCTCCACCCGGACGTGCCGGCTGCTCGCCCTGATGTCGACGCGGTGGAACGGGTCGCGGGCGTGCGAGCGCACCGCCTCGTCCTCCTCGAGCCACTCGTCGAAGGCCGTCGAGTCGACGAAGACGTAGCCGGCCAGGTCGGCGTCGGTCGGGGCGAAGGCGGCCCGGTCGAGGACGCGCTCGCCGAGGCGCACCGAGTACGCCTGCCCCGGAGTGGAGTGGACCGCGAACGGGATGCCCGGATGCAGGATCGGCTGGTCGGATTCCGGCGCGGCGTCGACCGGTACGAGGTCGGCGGCGACGTCGGCGGCCGGTACGGCGTACCCGGGAACGATCCGGCGCGGCTCCCACACCAGCACGGCGCGGGCGCTGTCGAGGGCCGGTTTGCCGTCGAGCATGCCCCGGACCCGCTTGCCGGTCGGCTCGTGCCGCAGAACGCCGAGGTGGTCCATCCACAGGTCGCGCATCCGGAGACTCATGGACACCGAGTCTTCCACGCCCCTGCGCCCGGATCTTGGTTGTCCGCTATCGCGATGGCGATAGCGGCCACCGGGAATAGCTACCGCGCGACGCGCGCCCCCGCCCCGCGCATCAGCGCCTCGACCTCCCGCTTGGTCGCCATCGAGGTATCCCCCGGCGTTGTCATCGCGAGCGCGCCGTGGGCGGCGCCGTACTCGACGGCCGCCTGCAGGTCGGCCCCGGTGAGCAGCCCGTAGATCAACCCGGACGCGAAGCTGTCGCCGCCGCCGACCCGGTCCAGGATCGAAAGGCCGGTGCGGTGCGTCGCCTCCACGAACGCGCCGTCGGCCCAGGCCACCGCGCCCCAGTCGTTGACGGTCGCGCTGCGAACGGTGCGCAGCGTCGTCGCCACCACCCGGAAGTTGGTGTACTCCGCCGTCACCGTCTCGATCATGCGCTTGAAGTTCGCGGCGTCCAGGTCGCTGAGGCTCTCGTCGGTGTCGGGCACGGCGAAGCCGAGCGCAGCGGTGAAGTCCTCCTCGTTGCCGATCATCACGTCGACGAGCCCGGCGAGGCGCCGGTTCACCTCGCGTGCCCGCTCCGGGCCGCCGACCGCCTTCCAGAGGCTCGGCCGGTAGTTCAGGTCGTACGACACCACGGTTCCGTGCCGGCGCGCGGCCGACATCGCGGCCTCCGCCGTGCGCGCGCTGGTCTCGGACAGCGCGGCGTAGATCCCGCCGGTATGCAACCACCGGACGCCCTGAGCCCCGAACAGGTCGTCCCAGTCGACGTCGTCCGGCGCGAGCTGGCTGGCCGCCGTGTGCCCGCGGTCCGACGTGCCGACGGCGCCGCGCACGCCGAACCCGCGTTCGGTGAAGTTCAGCCCGTTGCGGACGGCGCGGCCGATCCCGTCGTAGGGCATCCACCGGATCAGCGACGTGTCGACGCCGCCCTGCAGCACGAGGTCCTCGAGGAGCCGGCCCACCTCGTTGTCGGCGAACGCCGTCACCACCGCCGTGCGCAACCCGAAGCAGCGCCGCAGCCCGCGCGCGACGTTGTACTCCCCGCCGCCCTCCCACACGCGGAACGCCCGGGCGGTGCGCACCCGGCCCTCGCCCGGGTCGAGGCGGAGCATGACCTCGCCGAGCGAGATCAGGTCGTACCGGCACTCGCCGGCAGGCCGCACGGCGACGGTCATCGGGCCACCTCCATCGCGGCCAGCGTGCGGCGGGTCACCTCGGCCCAGTCGCCGGAGGCGAGCAGGGTGGGCGCCACCATCCACGTGCCCCCGACGGCGAGCACGGCGGGCATGTCCAGGTAGCCGGCCAGGTTGGCGGCGGTGACGCCGCCGGTGGGGATGAACCGGACGTCGCGGAACGGGGCCGCCAGCGCCTTGACCATCGCGGCCCCGCCGAGCTGTTCAGCCGGGAAGAATTTCACCGTGGTCACGCCGACCTCCAGCGCATTCTGGATCTCGGTGGCTGTCGCGACGCCGGGGAACACCGGCACGCCGAGCTGCTGGCAGTGGCGCACCACCGTCCGCCCGAACCCCGGGCTGACGATGAACCGGGCGCCGGCCTTGACCGCCTGGTCGACCTGGTCCCGGGTGAGCACGGTGCCGGCGCCGACGAGCATCTCCGGGTCGGCCGCCATGATCCGGATGCTCTCGGCCGCCGCGGCGGTGCGGAAGGTGATCTCGGCCGTGCGCAGACCGCCCCGCGCGAGCGCCGCGGCGAGCGGTTCGGCCAGGGACGCGTCGTCGAGAACCACAACGGGCAGGACCCGGCTGGCAGCGATTCTCTGTTCAGTATTCTGAACGGCAGTCACGTATGTGTACGCTACCGTATCGTGACGGCTGACGGGGACTTCCAACCGGTCAAGTCGGCTGACCGGACCCTCGACGTGCTCGAGGCGCTGGCCGCCGCGTCCAGCCGGCCCTCGCTGGGCGAGCTCGCCCGCGCGCTCGGCATCCCGAAGAGCAGCCTGTCCGGCATCCTGCGCACGATGGTCCGGCGCGGCTGGGTGGAGGCCGACGAGACCGGTACCCGGTTCGCGCTCGGCCTGCGGGCGTTGCAGGTCGGAGCGTCCTATGTGGACGGCGACGACGTGGTGGCCCGGTTCGCCGGGACGCTCGACGCGCTGGCGGCCGAGTTCGGCGAGACCGTCCACCTGGGACGGTTGGCCGGCACGGCGGTGACGTACCTGGCGAAGCGGGAGTCGGTCCACCCGCTGCGGCTGTACAGCGCGATCGGCCGCCGGCTGCCGGCCCACGCGACGGCGCTCGGCAAGGCGCTGCTCGCCCGCCGCGACGACGTCGTGGAGCGGTTGTCCTTCCCGCTACCCGCACTCACCCCGCACACGATCACGTCGGCGTCCACCCTGCACGAGGAGCTGGCCGCGATCCGGGAGCGCGGCTGGGCCGCCGACAGGGAGGAGAACAGCATCGGGATCACCTGCTTCGCCGTCGCGCTCAGCAGCGTCGACGCGATCAGCGTCTCCGTCCCGACGGCCCGGCTCACGGCGGACCTGGAGGCGAGAGTGGTGGCGGCCCTGCGGACGACGACGCGCTAGGAGTGCCACTCCGCCACGGGCACGCCGCCCATGCAGCGGACCCGCACCCGCACCTCGCCGTTGCCCTTGCCGCTCCTGCCACCGCCCGACCGGAACCGGACCTCGGCGTACTCGCCGCCCGGCCCGGGATCGGCCCGCTCGATCGAGTAGCCCTGCGCCGGCGTCCAGCTGATCAGCACCGCGCCGGCCGGGGTGCAGCCGGCGATCACGAATCCGGCCGGGCCGGGCAGCGTGCGCAGGTTCGTCGGGCCGGTCGGGGTCGGGCCCGGCGGGGTTGCGCCCGACTGCGTCGCGGATGGGGACGCAGTGGACGGCGCCGCCGGCGGCGGGCCGGCCCGGGCCAGCTGGTCGGCCGCCTCCGCCGAGGTCAGCACGTCGCCGCCGCTGCCGGTGGTGATGCCGCCGCCGATCACCTGCACGCCGGCGAGGCCCGTGCCGATGGCCGCGGCGGCGGCTGCGAGCCAGCCGGCCACGATCAACAGGGCATGCCGGGACATGCCTCGAATCATGCCCGGCCCGACGGTTAAGGCGGGCACCGCCGGACGCTAACGAACCGTTAACGCCACGGCTTTCCGGGCGTCGGCGGCTACTGTGCGTGCTGTGGCGCGCCTGCTTCTCATCGAGGACGACCCGCAGATCAGGCTGCTTCTGATCAAGGCGCTGCGGGAGCGCGGGCACGCGGTCGCCTACGCGGTCACCGCGATGAGCGGCCTGCAGGCGGTCCTCGACAACCGGCCCGACCTGGTGATCCTCGACCTCGGCCTGCCCGACGTCGACGGCCTGGAGCTGCTGAAGATGATCCGGGCCGTCACGCCGACGCCGATCATCGTCGCCACCGCCCGCGACGGCGAGACCGACATGATCAAGGGTCTGGACGTCGGCGCCGACGACTACGTCGTCAAGCCGTTCACCGCCGCCCAGCTCGACGCGCGGGTGCGGGCCGTGCTGCGCCGGTCCGCCGGCCAGCCGGCGACCGGCGAGACGGTCGTGGGCGGGCTGCGCCTGGATGCCAAGGCCCGCGTCGCGACGCTCGACGGGACGACGCTCGACCTGACGCCGCGCGAGTTCGACCTGCTGCTGTACCTGGCCGGGCGGGCCGGCGAGGTGGTGTCCAAGCGCGACCTGCTCACCGACGTCTGGCAGGTGCCCTACGGCGGCGCCGACAAGACGGTCGACGTGCATCTGTCCTGGCTGCGGCGAAAGCTCGGCGAGACCGCGCAGCAACCGCGCTACCTGCACACCGTGCGCGGCGTCGGGGTCCGGTTGAGTCCGCCGGCGGGCTCATCGGCCAGCCCGCCGGCCAGCCCGCCGGCCAGCCCGCCGGCGGGCTCGCCGGCCAGCCCGCCGGCGGATGAGGCGCCGTGAGGCGCCGGCTCACGCTGCTCGTCGCGGCGACGATGTGCCTCGTCATCGTCGCGTTCCTGATCCCCTTGGCGCTGCTGGTGCGCGACGTGGCCCGCGACCGCGCGCTGGTGGCGGCCAGCACGAACATGCAGGGCGTGATCACCGTGGTCGGGACCGCCGATCCGGAGTCGCTGCGGCTGTCGGTCGAGCGGGCGGCGGCGATGTCCGGCCAGCCGGTGACCGTGTTCCTCGCCGACGGCACGGTGCTCGGCACCCAGGTGCCGCGCTCCACGGCCGTCGAGCTCGCCGCGCGCGGGAGCAGCCTCACCGTCGGCACGGCCGCCGGCAACGAGATCGTCGTCGCGGTGCAGGGCCGTCCCGAGGGGACGGCCGTCGTGCGGACGTTCGTGACCGCCGACGAGTTGCGCCGCGGCGTCGGGCGGGCGTGGCTGGTGCTGGCCGCGCTCGGCGTCGCGCTCCTCGCGCTCGGACTGTTCGTGGCAGACCGGCTGGCCCGCACGCTCACCCGGCCGATCACCGAGCTGTCCCGCGTCTCGCACCGGCTGGCGAACGCGGAGCTTTCGGCGCGGGCGACGCCGGCCGGGCCGCCCGAGCTGCGGGAGGTCGCCGGGGCGCTCAACCACCTGGCCGAGCGCATCCAGGACCTGCTGCGCGACGAGCGCGAGCGGGTCGCGGACCTGTCGCACCGGCTGCGCACGCCGCTGACCTCATTGCGGTTGGAGGCCGAGACGCTGACCGACCCGGCCGAGGCCGAGCGGATCGGCACCGCCGTCGACGGCCTGCAACGGGCGGTCACCGCGCTCATCCAGCAGGCCCGCCGGCGCGGCGCCGCGGACGGCACACACTGCGACGCGGCCGCGGTGACCCGGGACCGGGTGGAGTTCTGGACGGTGCTGGCCGAGGACACCGGCCGGACGGTGACGCTCGACCTGGCGCCGGGCCCGCTGCCCGTGCGCGTCCCCGCCGACGAGTTGGCCGCCGCTCTGGACGCCGTGCTCGGCAACGTGTTCGCACACACCCCGGACGGGACGGCGTTCGCGGTCACGCTCGCTCCCCGGCCGGCCGGTGGGGCCATGATCACGGTGGCCGACGAGGGCCCCGGCCTGCCGGACGCCCAGGTCGAGCGCGGTGCCAGCGGCGGCGGCTCGACCGGCCTCGGCCTGGACATCGCCAGGCGCGCCGCCCAGGCCAGCGGCGGCCACCTGGACCTGACGAGCGCGCCGGCCGGCGGCGCGCAGATCCGCGTGACCCTCGGCCGCTGACCCTTTCGTGATGGGGCGGGGTCGGGCGGCTTAACCCAGCGTTAGGGGTCGGACAGCGCGGGGATAGGGCGGGGCGGGCGAACCTCGACTCGACAACATCGAGAGAGGGGTTCCACCCATGACACGCATGACCAGCCGGCGCCGGGCGCTCGCCGTCGCCGGGATCGCCGCCGCGGCGACGCTCGCGATCGGCGGTGCGGCGCTGGCCGCCGGCGGCGACGACGCCCCGAGCGGGACGGCGACCGTCGCGGCCACCGATTCCCCGTCGCCTGACGACTCGCCGTCGCCCGACGACACGGCCTCGCCGACCGACTCGCCCACCACCGACGACACCACCAACCCGGGTGCGGCGGTCGGCAGCGACCTCGCCGTCGGCATCGCGCTGAACGCCACCGGCGGCGGCACGGTGACCGAGGTCGAGGCCGAGTTCGAGCACGGGCGCGCGGCGTGGAAGGTGCGCATCGTCAAGGACGGCGTGCGCTACGACGTCTACGTCGACGCGAACACCGGCGAGGTCATCCGCTTCCGCAACCAGGTCGAAAACGGGGGCAACGCGGGCGACGACCGCCGCGGGCACGGCGGCAGCGGCCGCGACCACGCGGAGGACGACTGACCACGATCACGCGAGTTGGCGGAATTCGGACGGCGACGGGCCGGCACGAACAGCCCGTCGCCGAACGATCTTCGGATCTTGAGCCACAACGCCGCATGTCGTGCGTAGATAGCGGCATGACGCTTGAGCACGAAGAGGTCCTGGTGCGGCGCGGTCCGCGCAGCGGCCTGCCGATCGTCGTCGCCGTCCACTCGACCGCCCTCGGCCAGGCCGTCGGCGGCCTGCGCATGTGGCACTACCCGGACTGGCGCGACGCCCAGGCCGACGCGCTGCGCCTGTCCCGCGGCATGACGTACAAGTGCGCGGTTGCCGGCGCCGACAAGGGTGGCGGCAAGACCGTGGTCGCGTTGCCGGAGAAGACGGAC
>Ga0111539_10001596_pt1 | contig 30222 bp, 16 predicted proteins | sample RhiMethybrSRZTD1_FD_79667 | JGI IMG/M metagenome (GOLD analysis project Ga0111539, IMG submission 79667) | Populus rhizosphere microbial communities from Tennessee, USA - Rhizosphere MetaG P. TD hybrid SRZTD1 (version 2) (version 2) | ecosystem: Host-associated > Plants > Roots > Rhizosphere >...
CGACACCGTGCACGTGTCGGCCTACAACGGATTGAACACGGTAGTCAGCGGTCCGATTGGCCGCCTGGACGCCCTCGCGGAGCAATTCGACTCGAAAGAGCTCTACTACTCCAAGCTGCCGGCGTCCAATGCCTTCCACAGTCCCAGCATCGAACCCATCCTGGACGACTACGAGGCGTGTGCGCGTCGCACAAAATACAGCGCGCCCCACACCAGGCTGATCAGCACCCTGACCGGCAAGCCTCTCGCAAATGACGAGACGCCGGACGCCGTGTACTGGCGCAACCAGGCTCGGCAACCCGTGCGGTTTGCGCAGGGGATCCAGGCGCTGTTCGAAGAGGTTGGATGCGACATCGCGCTCGAGCTCGGGCCGCAGGCGGAGCTCGTCTGGCTGGCGCAGATGAGCTGGCGCCCGGAGCATTCCGTGCTCTGGGCGAGCTCACTCGCAAAAGGCCGCAACGCTTACGAACAGGTATTGACCGCCGCGGCACAGATCCATGCACGGGGAATCACGCTCGACTTTGCCGTCATGGCGCCCGGCGCCCGCGCGCGCCGGACGTTTGCGCTCCCGTCCTACCCTTTCCAGCACGAGCGCTACTGGGCCGGCCCGATGGGCGGCGATATCGCCGCTGCGCTGGGAGACTCCGTCTACCAGGTCCGGTGGAAGGCAAGTGATGGCTTGCCGCCATCGTCAGCCGCCCGGCAGCAGCGCTGGCTGATACTGGCTGGCGAAGCGGATCTCGGCGCTGCGCTCGAAATGGCGCTGCGCGCTCGCGGACAGGAGTCCGTGAGAAGCGAGCGCATCGACGGCAACGCGACCTCGCCGGCTGCCATACGCGCAATGCTGGAGACTGCACGACGGCAGGCACCGGTCGATCACGTCGTGCATGTCGCAGGGTCATTCGTCGATTCAGACGGGGGCGGCGACGCTGTTCGAGAGGCACAATCCTCGGGAGTGATGAGTGCCCTCCTCGTCGCGCAGGCCCTGATTTCCACACGGGAGGCAACGCGGCTCTGGCTCGTGACCCGCGGCGTTCATGCGGTGCTGGACGACGAGCAAGTCGAGCCCACCCATGCTCCCGTGTGGGGCTTCGGTCGAACGTTCGCAGTCGAGCACCCGGACCGCTACGGCGGATTGATCGATCTCGCCCTCGGGCGGGACAGCACCGCGACAGCAGCCGATCTCGCTGGCGCACTGCTACGCGACGACGGCGGCGATCAGGTGGCCGTGCGCGATGGCAAGTCCTGGACTGCGCGCTTCCGACGTGAGCCCGTGCGCGATGAATCGCCGTTGCGCGTCAGGGCGGACGCCGCCTACCTGATAACCGGTGGCACCGGCGCGCTGGGCCTGATGCTGGCACGGCACCTGGCCGGGCACGGCGCCAGGCAGATCGTCCTGACGAGCAGATCAGGGGGTAACGAGGCCGCGGGCGCAGTAATAAAGGCACTGGCAGATTCCGGATGCCGGGTCGACGTCTATACCGCCGACGTATCGGTGCACGCGGAAGCCGAGCGGTTGATGGAGCAGATTCGGGGTGCGCCCGGCGCCCTTCCACTGCGCGGGATTATCCACGCCGCAGGCGTCCTGGAAGGCGCCCCGATCGCGAGCCAGACGCGGGATCTGCTTGCGAGCGTGATGGCGCCGAAGGTCTGGGGCGCCTGGAACCTGCACCACCTGGCATGCAGGCATAAGCTCGAGCTCGATTTTTTCGTGCTGTTCAGCTCGGCCGCATCACTGCTGGGACTGCGCGGGCATGGCAATTACAGCGCCGCCAACGCGTACCTGGACAGCCTCGCCCATTACCGCCGCGGCAAGGGACTCCCTGCAGTTGCCATCAACTGGGGCCCCTGGGCCGAGGACGGCATGGCGACCCGCATGGAAGCCGAGCGGTGGGAGGAGATGGGAACGCACCTGATCCGCCCGAAGCTCGCGCTGCGAGCGTTCGACCTCCTGGCCGGCTCCGGCGCTGCTCAAGTCTGCGTTCAGCCCATGAATGTTGCGCGGTGGGCCACTCTGGCGCGCGCCGGGCGGCTACCCCCGATTCTGCTCAGGTTCCTGGAGGAGTTGTTCCTCCTCGCCGGGGTGGAGGGCGACATCGCGGGGGATTCCGCCCGGCGCGGCGCGAAACGCGGCCCCGGTGAGCTCGTTCGCCGCTTGGCCGCGCTGGGTCCCGCCGAGCGCCGGGAAGCGCTCGAGACGCACATGCGAGGGCGAGTCGGCGCCGTGCTGGGGCTGACGCCCGAAAGCGTCGATCCGGAAGCCGGCTTCTTCGACCTGGGCATGAACTCGATCATGGCCGTCGAATTGAGGAGCACGCTGCAAGCCGACATCGGCGATACGGTCGAGCTGCAGGCTGCGATTATCTTCAACCATCCAACCGTTCGCAGAATCGCCGCTTACCTTTTGACGTCTCTGTCCCCTGGTGAGGAACGCGCGCCGGTGCCGGTCCGGATACTCGATTCAAGCGAGGCTCAGGCCAAGGCGCTCGGCTGCGACGCAACCGGCCTGACGCAGGCGATCGACAGCGCCGTCAGCGAGGTCCTGGATCCTCAGCGCTGGTCCGCAGATCTCGACGAATCCGAGGAGAACAGGTTCAACCGCAAGGCGCTGGCTGCGATCCTCTCATTGCAGTCCGAGGTGGATCGGCTGCGATCGAGGACCGTCGAGCCGGTAGCCGTGATCGGCCTGAGCTGCCGCTATCCCGGCGCCAACGATCCCGAGGCTTTCTGGCGCATTTTCGACGAAGGACGCGACGAGATCACCGAGATCCCGGCCAGTCGCTGGGACGCCGCAACACATTACGACGCCGACCCGGACATGCCCGGCAAGATGAACACCCGCTGGGGAGGATTTCTGTCCGACGTCGAAATGTTCGACGCGGGTTTCTTCGGTATCTCGCCGCGGGAAGCACTGAGCCTCGACCCGCAGCAGCGAATCCTGCTCGAAGTCGCCTGGGAGGCGCTGGAAAATGCCGGCTTGGCGCCACGCCGCTTGCGAGGCGTTCGCGGTGGCGTATTCATCGGTATCTCCGTATCGGACTACGCGGAGAGGGTATCGCGCCAGGACATCGGGCAGCTCGACGCTTACGTCGGCACGGGCAACGCGCTCTGCGCGGCCGCCGGACGGCTGGCATTCACCCTCGGCTGGGAGGGGCCGGCTCTTGCCATCGATACCGCATGCAGTTCCTCGCTGGTATCGCTGCATGAAGCGTGCGCGAGCCTGCGCGCAGGCGAATGCGATATCGCGCTGGCTGGCGGCGTCAGCTTAGTGCTCAACCCCGCGGTATCCATGATTCTTTCCCGTGCGCACATGCTGAGCCCCGACGGACGCTGCAAGACGTTCGATACGTCGGCCAACGGCTACGTGCGCAGCGAAGGATGCGGCGTGGTCGCCTTGAAGCGGCTGCGCGATGCCGAGCGCGATGGCGACCGGATTCTGGCGCTGATTCGTGGTTCCGCGGTGAACCAGGACGGGCGCAGCAGCGGCTTGACCGTACCGAATGGTGTAGCGCAGGAGCGGGTGATTGCCGATGCGCTCGCGAACGCGGGTGTCGCGCCGGCCGACGTTCAATACCTCGAGGCGCACGGAACCGGCACACCGCTGGGCGACCCGATAGAAGTGCAGGCCGCGGATGCGGTGCTGTCGCGGGGACGCGATCCGTCCAATCCGCTTCTGGTCGGCTCGGCGAAGTCGAACATCGGACATACGGAGACCGCGGCCGGCATTGCCGGGGTCATCAAGGTCATCCTGGCGCTCCGCCACGAGCGAATACCCAAGAGTCTGCATTACCGGACGCCAAACCCGCACATTCCCTGGGAACAGCTCAACCTGCGCATCGTGACGGAACCCGTCCCCTGGCCCCCGGGAGAGCGGCGGCGCATCGCCGACGTGAGCTCTTTCGGATTCGTGGGCACAAATGCGCACGTGGTGATCGAAGAGGCGCCGGTCCGGCGCGTTTCCGCTCGCACCGGCGCAAGCATTCCCGAGCGGGGTGCGTGCGTGCTCGCCCTGTCGGCGCGTACGAACGGCGCGCTGGGAGAACTCGCTGGGCGCTACCTGGAGGCACTGGTGCGGGACGGCGAAGTGCCGTTGCCCGATTTGTGCCATGCCGCCAACACCGGACGCGATCACTTCGAGCAGCGCGCGGCGTTGGTGTTCGGTGATCGCGAACGGCTGACGGCGCAGCTGACCAGTCTGCAGCAGGGACTCACCGATCCGGGCGTTCATCAAGGCCGCCTCGCGTTGCGAACTACGCGCCATATCGCATTCCTGTTCACGGGCCAAGGCTCGCAGTTCGCGGGCATGGGACGCGACCTGTACTCGACGGAGCCGGTGTTCCGCGATCATTTCGACCGCTGCGCCGCGGAGTTCAGCCGACTGCAGGGCGGGGCGCCCGGATTGCACGAGATTGTTTTCGAAGATGATGGCAGTGGCCGCCTCGACGAAACCCGATACACACAGCCGGCGCTCTATGCACTGGAGACCTCCCTCGCTGCGCTGCTGCGCAGTTGGGGCGTAGAGCCGGACATCGTCCTCGGTCACAGCGTAGGCGAGTATGCAGCTGCATGCACCGCCGGCGTATTCACCCTCGAAGAGGGCATGACCCTGATGGTGGAGCGCGGCCGATTGATGCAGGGGCTGCCCTCGGGCGGCGCAATGGGGGCGATCTCCGTTGATGCTGAGACGGTCACGGCCGCATTTCGCGCAGGAACCGATGTGTGTGTAGCTGCTTATAACGGCGCGGAGACCGTCATCAGCGGTGCCTCGGAGGCGGTGGACGAACTGCTGCAGCGCTTCGAGGCCGACGGCCAGCGCTGCAGGCGGCTGGCGACTTCGGGCGCGTTTCATAGCGCCTGGATGGACCCGATCCTCGACCCGTTCAAAGCTCTCGCATCCCGGATATCCTGCCAGCTCCCGCGGAAGCGCCTTATCAGCAACGTGAGCGGGGACGTCGTCTCCGACGATACGGTCCTGGATGCGACGTACTGGACCGAGCACATCAGGAAACCGGTCCAGTTCGAGCGCAGCATCCGCGCGCTCCAGCAGCTGGCCTGCGATCTCGTGATCGAGCTCGGGCCACAGCCGGTGCTTCTCGGCATGGGACGGCGCTGCTGGGACTCGGACCGCGAACCGGTATGGGTAGAGACCCTGCGCCGGAACCGCAGCGACGCGGAGCAGATCATGACGGCGGTAGCGCGTATATACGCCGGCGGTGGGGACGTCGACTTCGCGGCCGTCGACGCACCGTGGCGGGACACCCGCCGTAGAGTATCCCTGCCCTTCTATCCGTTCCAGCGCCAGCGCTACTGGATCGACGCTCCCGAGCCCAGGGTCGACGCCGCGCCGAATCCGCAAAGCTGCTTGTACCACAGTGTCTGGGAGCAAAAGGCTCTGCCGCCGGCCGCGCGCGAGCACCGGCGTGCAACCTGGCTGGTCCTGGGCGATCGCGAAGGCATCGCCCATGAGCTCTGCCGACAGCTCGAGGGGCTCGGTCAGCGGTGCGTTTGCGCGCCGGCCGATGAACCGGTTCCATGGTCGCCGCAGACCCTTGCCAGGTTGTTCGATGAAGCGAATGCTGACGAATCGGCTCCCTTCGGGCACGTGGTGCATTTGCGAAGTCTCGATGGAACACGAGTCGAAAGCACCGACGAATTGCGATTCGCGCAGAAGCTGGGTATCGAGAGCACGCTGCGACTGGCACAGGCTTTGATCGGGTCTAGCTGGCGAGGGAAGCTCTGGGTGGTAACCCGCGGCGTACATCAGGTCACAGGGTCGGACCGGATCGAGCCGGCGCAGGGGCCGATGTGGGGTTTGGGCAGGGCTATCGCCATGGAGCAGCCGGAACTGTGGGGCGGGCTCATCGATCTGCCGCTCGACGGCGATGCCGCAGCGGTGTCCTCCGGCCTGGCTCAAGCACTCCAGTCCGGGGACGACGAGGACCAGATTGCCCTGCGCGACGGTCGTCGCTGGGTTGCGCGCGTGACACGGAGGCAGCCGCCCGGCGCGGCCCAGCCCCTGGAGGTGGCTGCGGATGGTACCTATCTGATTACCGGCGGCCTCGGCGACCTGGGTCTGCAAATGGCGCGCAGGCTCGTCGCGCGGGGAGCCCGCAACCTGGTGCTGGCCAGCCGCCGCATGGCCTCGGATTCTGCGCAGGAAACGATCGCGGACCTCGTGAACAACCATGATTGCACGATTCGAGTGATCCGCGCCGACATGTCCAGGGAGGCTGATGTCTCGCGCCTGTTCGGCGAGATCGAGGCCTCTGGCTTGCCTGTGCTGAAAGGCATTATCCACGCTGCGGGCGTGGCAAGCCTCGTTCCGCTCGAAAACATCGATGCTGAAGAGCTGGAGCGAACGCTGGGGCCCAAGGTGATCGGCGGCTGGCTGCTCGACCGTATCACCCGGGAACGCGGCATCAAACTGTCGTTCTTCGTGTGCACGGCCTCGATCGCCTCCGCGTGGGGGGCAGTCAGCCAAGCTGCCTACTCGGCTGCAAACGCCTTCCTCGAAAGCCTCGCCGAGTCGCGCAAGGCGCTGGGCGAAGCTGTCACGACGATCAGCTACGGCCCCTGGGCCGGACTCGGATTGATGGCGAGTTCGACCGAGCAGGGCGTCGCCTGGCTGCGCCGGCGCGGCCTGTCCCTGTTGGGCCCGTCGCTGGCGCTCGACGCGATGGAATCGCTGATGGTGGAGCGCGTCGCGCACGCCGCAGTGGCGGACGTGAACTGGGCGACTTTCCGTGTCCACGCCGAGGCCCAGCGTCCCTGCCCCTGGCTGGGGCGCCTGGGGCAGACTACTGAAACTGCGGGAGACGACAGCGCGTCCCGGCGGAATGCCTCGCTTGCCGCGGAACTCGAACGTCTGTCGAGCGCGCCTGAGGTCGAGCGCATACAATTGCTCGCTACGACGATCAGGACGGAAATATCCCAGGTCCTGGGCGTGCACCCGCAGTCATTGGAGGACGAGACTTCCCTGTTCGAGGTCGGCCTCGATTCCCTGATGGCCGTCGACCTGATCAACCGGCTGCGCCGCCGGTTGAGAAACACCCAGTTCACCCCCCGGCTGATCTACGACAACCCGACCGTCTCTGCATTGGCGGCGGCGGTCGGCCGCGAGTTTGGCGCGGCGCCCGGCAGTTTCGCCAGCGCGGAGCCGCCTCAAGGTGCGGGATCGGCCTCAAGGGCGCCGGATTCGTCGACACCTGGCGACCTGGCAGCTACCGAGGAGGCTCACTACCGGACCAAGAACGGCCCGCTTTACACGTATCGACGGTACCGGGACGGCGACAGGAGAGGCGTATTGCCTTCGTACGCCAAGTGCTTCGGACCAACGACGGCAAGCCTTCTGGATGCGGTTTTCGAGTGGAAGTACCTGGATCGTCCGGACCAGGGCCCATTGGTCGACATTCTCGAATCCAGCGGCGAGATCGTGGGCTGGAACGGGGCTCTGCCCGTACGATTCAAGATCGAGGGTGAAACGACGCCCGGCGTGTGGAGCACCGATACGCACGTCGCACCCGACCACAGAACGGTCACCGGGTGGTTTCTTCACCAGGTCGACGAAAATACACCCGGGATCAAGCTCGGGATGCCGAATGAAGCCATGTATTCGATTGCGTCGGCAATGGAATCGGTGATTGACCTCGACCAATTGCAACACCTGAAGACGTGCCTCAACCTGGGCGGAGTGCTGAGGGCGCGGGGAGCGAATGCCCTGCTCTGCTGGGTTTCCGGTCTGCTCTACTGGCCCGTTCCGAGGGCATTCGATTTCGGCGCTCGATTGCGCGCCGACAGGAGCGTCACCGTTTCGCAGATCCCCCATTTCGACAGCAGATTCGATGAGTTGTGGCGCACGGCGTCCCGTGACTACCGAGGCATCATGGTGCGCGATCAGGCGTTTCTGAGTTGGCGCTTTGATCGCTGCCCCAACCGGGGCTATACGCGATACGTCGCCGATCGCGACGGCGATGTCGTCGGCTACCTGGTGACCCGCGAATCCCGCTGGAAAGGCGGGATTCGGGGCAGGATAGTCGACTATCTCGTGAGCCGCGAGGATACCCGGGCCTTCGACGCTCTCGTCAGTGCGGCCCTGCGGGATTTCGGGGCGCGCGGGGCCGTTTCCGTCGCGTGCTCTGTCGCGTCGACCCGGACCGAGCACATCAGGCAGTTGCGTCGGCACGGCTTTCTGTCCAGCGAGCCGGGCGCCCGCATTGTTACCAGTCGCGGGCCGCATGACGCGAAGCTGGCCGCGATCAGGAACTGGCTCTTTACGTATGCCGATGGAGACATCGACTATTGCGAGGAGGAAAGCGAAACCTGAAGCGCTGCCTGTAACACGGCCCCCCGAGGCAGCCTTGAAGGAGGTTACGCCATCCCGCGCAGCCCGTCGAACAGGGCCGCGCCTCACTAATGAGCCGGTATCCGGGGTTTTCCGCTCGCCATCCGTTCGAGAGTATATCCCCGACAACTGTCACAGGTCTTGAGGTAGAAGCCGTTCCATAAATTGAAACGCATGCTCTCGTATTGCTCGTCGCGGATGACGGCTTCCGTTCCTTGCTTCACGAGATTCCATGACGGCGTGGTAACCGACTTGATCTGACAGCACGGCGTCACGTCTCCCGAGAGCAGGCTGTACAGGATCGGAATATCGCAGCTTTGCCGCAAAGGATTCGGCCACACCTCCAGCCCCTCATCGCCGAAGTCCTGCAGGATGATCTCGGACAGAAACGGCAGATCCGTCTGGAATCGATCCTTCCTGATCGATTCGGAAACTTCTCCGGCTTCCTTCAGATGCCGCTTCTTGTCCTCGGGGTAGATATCGATATACGACTCTTTGGGATTGATCGTCTGAAACTCGCCAACCGCATCGACGCCGCGCTTTTTCGCTTCCTTCACGATAGCAGGGAAATCGTTCTGACTGTAGGAGAACAGGGTCCCCCGGACTGCGACGATCGGCCGAGTCAACCCGCGCCGATTCCGGTGCGTTGTCAGGCGCTCGATTCCTTCCCAGACCCGGCGCAGGTCGCCGTCGATTCGGGACTCGGCGAAGCGCGTGGGATCAGCCGAATCGATGGAAATCTGCAGATAGTCGACTCCCACATCGCAGAGCTTCTTCACGTTCGACCGGCTGAACATCGAGCCGTTGGTGGTAAGTCCGATCCGAAGGCCTTTCGCCTTCGCGTACTTCACCATATCGAAGAATTTCTTGTTCATGATCGGCTCGCCTTCCCCGACCAGCGCGAGGTGCCTCAGGGCTGGCGAGGAACTGTCGAGGATCTTGACGAAGTTTTCGTAGGTCAGATGCTCCTGCTTCATGTGGCGACCGACGCAGTACCAGCATCCGAAGTTGCAGAACGTGGTCGGCTCCAGATTGAGGATCCGGGAAGCGCTCGTCCAGAGCCTCCCTTCAATGCGCGTCGGTTCGAGCGACTGGAAACTGAGCAACTGCTTCGCCCAGGGCAGCAGCAACTCGTGGACCGGCAGGTTGTAGTGATGGCACGAATAACACCACAGAATACGTCGCGACGGAGCCCAACTGCGCGACCCAAGGCGGACATGCGCGAGTATCCGCACTGCCCGCGCCTCATCGCAACTCGGGCAGCGTACAAACTCTCCATCCAGAAATCCGGGTTTCTGCTCCAGCGGCACCAGGTGTCGGTGGCACCGGTTCCACAGATCGGTGACGTCGATGGCACGATGCCAGGTGGCGCTTCTGGCAATCCGGAACAGCGCCAGCCGCATCCGGACCACGCGTCCACTATCCCGCAGTGTAATTCGCAGAGATCGCAGCGTGCGGGCGATACCAAAACGGGCGATTCCGGACCTTATCTCGCGCAGCGAGAGCAGCAGCAGTTCCAATCGGCGTGTCATGGTGCCAATTATATAACGATGATCGACGTCGGAATGGCGGATATCTGGTAGGATTACCTCAACGCAGTCGCGTTGCCGATATCCGCGCGCGGCCCTTCCCAATCTGACCGGCCCGTACTGCGCTTCGGCGAGAAACGGCCGTCAGTACGCGTTGTTCTTGTTCAGAACGGCGATGATCGTGCGCGCGAGTATCTTAACGTCGAGCCACGGCGACCAGTGGTTAATGTAGTAGAGATCGCAGTTCACGCGCTGTTCCATCTTCTCTCGAGTGGCAGTCTCACCGCGGAAGCCGTTCACTTGCGCCCACCCGGTGAGGCCCGGCTTCACACGGTGCCGCTGCATGTAGCGATCGATAGTCTGGGCATAGCTGTCATTCAGCCACACCGGATGCGGGCGCGGCCCGACCAGAGACATCGTCCCGGCAAGAACGTTGAAAAGCTGAGGCAGTTCGTCCAGACTCCAACGCCGCAGGACTCTCCCGATCGGCGTAACCCGATTATCGTGGGCAGTCGCCTGCTTCGCGCGCCCTGAATCCACATCGATTCGCATCGTACGAAACTTCCAGACATGGAAGCGCTGCCCGCCAGCGCCATGCCGCAACTGCTTGAACAGCACGGAGCCGGGAGACGAATGCTTGACGGCAAGCGCGATGAAAAACAGCAATGGCGCCAGAAGCACGATAAGTGCCCCGGCCATCACGACGTCCTCGATACGCTTCACCAGTCGTCCGTGACGCTCGATGCGCGAATCGGACAGCAGAACGATGGGCTGGCCGTCCAGTTCGTCGGATCGCATGCTCAACACCTGAGCGACGGAGAAATCCGGCAGCCAGTTCACGTTCACCGGAACGTTGACGAGGGCGCGTAATGCCCGCTCGGCGTCCGCGGAGCGTTCGAGCGGCAAAGCAACATAGATTTCGCTGACTTTCAGGATATCCACCAGCCTTTCGATATCGGAGAGCCCGCCCAGGTAGCGCCGCTCAGGCTTTACGTGGCCAACTCCGCCCTCAGCCGCGAGCCAGCCAGGTTCGGCGACGAAGCCTGCAATCTCGATACCCAGCCACGGATTCCGTTCAACGAGGTGCAGGTGGCGCTCGAGGGGCGCGCCGCATCCGACAACGATAGCGACGCGGACGTTGTATCCGCGCCGCCGCAGAAAGTGCATCGTCTTGCGAATCGCAACGTGCAGCACGAGCTGAGCCAGATAGCCGGTGGCGCCCCAGAGCAGAACGAACCTGGGCGAAAAATAAGGATGCAGCTGCGCCAGGTAGGCCGTGGCCATCAGCAAGGTGAGCACTATCGCCCAAGCCTGCAGCAGGCGGACCGCCTCCTGCAGCAGCGAGCGGGTGCGCAGACGGTAGAACAGGTCCGACCAGGAATACACGGCGAGGATCAGCACTGCCGTCACCGCGATCAGGAGAACGTGCTGTTCGCCGAAGGTGCCGCCGCGAATACGCGTAACAGCGTAGAGCGCAATTCCAACGGCTGCAGCGTCGAGCAATTGCCACAGCTCTGAGATCAAGGGATAGAACTGCCGGAGCAGGCCGCGTCTGAACCAGAGCGCCTGTGTTCGCTGTCGGTCTTCTTCGTCCGCGATACGTTCCGCCTCGGGACCGGCGTCGGATTTGGCTTCCCCGGTTCGGGTTGGCATCCCCTGCTCCCTATCTCCCCCCTCCGAGCGCGCCGTGCGCCCTCCGGAGCGATCCAATAGTAGCACTACATTCCGTACCACCAAGCAGGAACTGCGTCACATATTTCACGTCGTGAACGCGCTGCACTCCTGCCACACAGGCTGCAGCCGCAGAACTGCCGCACAGAAATGGCGCAATGCGCACCACGCTGGATCGACTCCAACGTCCGAATGGTGCAATGCGCACCACGCTGGATCGCCTCCAACGTCCGGCGAGTCGTTTCGGACGAAGCGCGCCCTTCTGGCGGCGCGCCCGGCGTTCGTCTGCATGACACGAACGCAAGCAGTCTGGCACACTTCCATTACCGGTCCATGACCTCCACCCGAAATACGCAGGCGGGCGCTGAACCGCGGTCGACGCAGACATGGTTCGGCATCCCGGTCCGTGAAGCTCGCTTGCGGACGCGTCTCATGCTGCTGCGTCTGTTGGGAGCTTCGCCGCTCCCCGCCCTGGCAAAACGCATGCAACCGCCGGGAGATCTGATCATCTGTCTGCACAACGTCGTGGCGCATCACGGTCCGCTGGGCGTCAATCGCGGACTGGACCTCACCGCGGCCGAACTGGAGGCGGTCCTCGCCCACTTGCGTGTCGAGGGCTACCGCCCGGTCTCCCTGCAAGACATCCGTATCCGGAGCAAGCCGGACCTCCGCCACGACGAAAGGCGGGTAGCGATCACGTTCGATGATGGTTACGCCGGAAACTTTCACGTTGCCTACCCTCTGTTGCATCGTCACGGCGTCCCTTTCACCGTGTACGTCACAACCGGGTTTATGGACCGTGAGGTGCGGGTCTGGTGGTACGCTCTGGAGCGATTGCTTGCCAGAGTCGACGGCGTCGCATTCGAGCACGCCGGACGCACGTTCACTTATTCGACTCTCGCACGTACGCAAAAAGTCCGTGCGTACCGTGCCATCCGCGCGCTGCTGCTGACGGCGCGGCCGGCTCTTGCGGACGAACTCCTCGAGCAGTTGTTCGGCGGGCGGGGCGGGGAACTGCGCGGACTTGCAGACGTCGATCTGCTGACGCCCGAACACGTACGCGCTCTGAGCCGCGACCCTTTGGTAACCATAGGTGCACACACCGTGTCCCACCCGGTATTGCGCGCCCTCTCCGGCGACGAATCGCGGCGCGAAATCCGCGGTTGCCGGGAACGCCTGGAAGCAGTTACAGGCGGCCCGATCCTGCACTTTGCCTACCCGTTTGGGAATCGCGCTGCATTTGGAACGCGCGAGGAGACGTTCGTGCGGGAAAGCGGCTACGTGACGGCCACGACCACCTGCGCGCGCCAGATCGACGAGATCGATCGGCCCACCGCGCTCCCCCGCATCATGCTTTCAGCCGAAATGGACGCTGTCACCTCGCTGAATGTCCTGCAGACCGGGTGGTTTGCATATCGCGATCGGGTAAGACCTACTTGAGGTGACCGTTCAACACTCCCTCGTAGACGGCCACCGTCTTCTGCGCGCACTCCCGCCACGAGAACTGCCGCGCGCGCGCGAAGCCCCTTTCAACCAACGTTTGCCACAAGGTTTCGTCGCTTTCCACCCGCCGGCATGCTGCCGCTATCTCCTCGACTGAATACGGATTCACGAGCAGCGCCGCCTCGCCTGCGATCTCCGGCAGCCCCGAAATGTTGGAAGTAACCACCGGGGTGCCGCATGCAAAAGCTTCCAGCACCGGGAAACCGAAACTTTCGTGCTCGGAAGGAAACAGGAGAGCACGTGCGCCGCTGTACAACCCTGGTAGGTCCGCCTTTTCCACGTGGTCCAGCAACCGCACGGCATCGCGACCCCGATACCGGTTCCAGAAGCGATAAAATTCCTGGTATCGCGGATCGTGACGCGCTACGACCACCAGTTTGTGGCTCCATGCGGATGCCGTGCGCAGTGTATCGAAGGCCTCCAGTACTCTCACGAGATTCTTGCCGGGGTTGACCGTGCCGATGTAGAGGAAGTACCTGGGGGGAAGATCATGCTGCGCCCGGACCCGGGCTTGTTCCGCAGGCCCGGCCGGCGCGAAAACGCTGCTGACGCCGTGATGGATAACGCTGATCTTCTCCGGTGGCACGGTGGGATGAAAGGTCAGGATATCCCGTTTTGCCTGCTGCGAAACCGTGATGATGTGCCGCGCGTAATGCACCGCATACGCATTCATGGCGTCGTAGTAGGTTCGCGCGAGGAAGCCCCGCATACCGCTGCGGAACGGCAGGCGCCGGCGGTCGATACGCGGAGCCTGGTCGTGAATCGTAACGACCGTGGGACACAACCGGATAAGGGGTGTCGGAAACGACGTTGCATGGAAAAGCTGAAGGCTGCGACGGGCCACATGATATGGGATTCGGACGTGCCCCGACGCACTGTACAGAGTGCCACGCCCGGAAATCTCCTGGAACTTCCGGTCCCACAGATGATTGAGCGACGGGGCGTTAGGGTACGAGCGGCTGGTAAACACGGAATAATCGTGCGTCCCCCCGAGGTCGGCCAAGTTCGAGAGCAACTCCTCGACATAGCGTCCGACCCCGTGCATCAAAAACCGCGCGTCGATCCCGATCCGCATGTGCGCCCCGCCCGACAGGGCGGTCAGCTCAGGCCGCGACGCCGGCCAGGGCCGCGCGCACGGTCTGCAAGACACGCTCCACGCGTACCGTTTCCAGGCACCTGAAATCGTGGCTGCAGCGGTACCTGAACAGGCTCTGGTGCGCATAGCACGGCCGGCACGCGAGTTCGACGTCCGTCACGATGGCCCGGCAGATGCTGTGCTCGGCGAGCACCTGCTGCGGCGGAGTCGAGCCGAAAATCGCCACGGATGGCACGCCCAGCGCATCGGCGATCATGATCAGGCAGGAATCGTTGCACACCAGACAGCGGCTTCTTGCCACGAGCGCGCTGGTCTCGAGGAACGAAAGCTCCCCTGTCCAATCGTGGAACCGGCGTGAATCCAGATTTCCGAACACACTACCCGCCTTCTCCCGATCCGCTGCCCCCCCGACCAGGATCACCTCGACCTCGAGCTCGCCCACGAGATGCACGATCAGCTCGCGATACCGTGCCGGCGGCCACGCCCGGAATCGCTCGTGATGGCCCACCCAGGGATGCACGATGACCAGCGGTCGGTCGGCGATACCCGCATCCTGCAGCCGGGATGCGACTGCAGCTTCAGCGCCAGCGTGCTGCCGCAGTGGAATATTCTGCGCGGCCCCGGCTGCGCCCATTGCCCCTACCAGGCTGCCATACTGGGCCAGTATCGACCTGTCGGAATGAAACGCGATGCTGTGGGTATAGATGAGTCCACCACCGTCCAGGTCGAACCCGGCCAGGTAACGTGCTCCGATAAGACGGGCAAGAACTCCGACTTCCACGAATCCGTCGCCGACGATCGGCACGACGATCAAATCGAAACGTTCTCTGCGCAATTCGCGGATACGCCGCAATTTCCGGAGAATACCGTGGGCGAAGTCGAAATTGAGGTGGCGGCATGGCGGAAACCCTTCCGGCGCCAGATCGAAAAGTGACGGGGATTGGTCGGTCAGAGTGGCGAGCTCCGCCGCTGGAAAGGAGCCGGCGAGCATCCGGATGAGTGGAATCATGCGCAGGCTGTCCCCGATACCGCCGAACTGCATCAACAGGGCTTTTCGCACTTCGCGCGGCGCCGGTGGCGGCGAGCTCACGCGCGGGAGCCAGCGGCTCACCGCCATGTACAGCCTCAGAAACGGTAGCTTGATGTTCTGTTTGAAAGACACGCCCGCCCCTGTACGCTGCCCCGTGCCGGTTGCGGCTTCAGAAACGTGCAGTATATCTTCTACACGCTCGATCTGGTCGCAGGCGACCCGCGCCGTACCGTTCAGCAGGATGCGACCGTAACGTGAGCGGTGCTGCGCGCACGTGCCAATCATGATAGATTCTGCGTGCGTGGAGATCAGACATGAGCATCAATAGGCAATCGCTGGAAGCGCGCGTTAGCTACGAGCGGGAGTTTTTCGACAAGGAAGCCGCTACCTACGGCGACGATTACTCCGTACACTTCAACTACGAAGAGGCCCTCAAGCTCGCGAATATCCGGGTAGCGGACCTGAAAGGCATGAAGGTACTTGACTGCGGCGCCGGATTTGGCGAACTCGCTGTATGGCTGGGCACGAAGGGCGCACACGTGACGGCAATCGACGTCTCTCCGAAGTGTCTGGAGGTGATCTCGAAGCGGGCCGCGCATTACGGGGTGTCGAAAAACGTTACCAGCAGGCTGCTGCCGATAGAACAGATCGATTACGAGAACGCCAGCTTCGACATGGTCGCGGGCGTTTTCATACTGCATCACGTGATGCTGGACAAGTGCGTGCCGCAGATCCACCGCGTGCTGCGGCCCGGCGGCAAGGCGTTCTTCCTGGAAACCAGCGCCAACAGCAAGTTGCTGATGTTTTGCAGAACGCATGTCGTGGGCCGCTTCGGTATCGCGAAGTACCAGGACGAGATCGAATACCCTCTCACCCCGCGTGATATCGAGTACATAGGCGAGGTGTTCGACGGACGGTGCAAGGTGCATTACCTGCCGTTCACGTTTCTCCGGATGATCGACAGTCACGTGTTCCGTCACAAGATCAGGCCGATATCGTGGTTCCTGTCGACGTGCGACAGGCTGATCTATAGGTATTTACCCTTCATGCGCCAGTACAGCTACTTCAAGACTATCGAATTGAGCCGCTAGCATCGAGCAGTAGAGCGCGCCTCGGCGCAAGGTGATTGGCAAGGCGACCGGACGCGACGCGCGTTGGGGCGCCGGATCGGCGCATTCAGGCCACCCACGTCTCCCGTCAATTCCGCAGGGATCGGCCGCAGGCCGACCGTCCGGAAATCGGATTATCCGATTGGCAATGAAGATACTGCACGTCAACGAGCATTACGGCAGCGTGGGAGGCACAGAGCGCTATCTGGCGGAAATCTGCGGCGCGCAGGCAAGACTGGGATGGGATCCGGTCGTTGTCGCGTCATCCACAGTGGCGATTTCAGCCGAAGCGCGACCGCCACGCATACACCTCCTGGAGCCATCGTATGGCCTCCGCAGCACGCATCGCGCCCTGGCACCACTCAAGCGCATTCTGGACACCGAGCGGCCCGACCTCGTACATCTGCATAACACGCAATACTTTCTCGGACCGTGGCTGCTGAGCGTGCTGCAGTCGCGCGCACCGGTTATCCAGACCGTGCACGATACTCGGATGGTCTGTCCGCGGTGGCTGTCCAAGATCATTCCGTCGGCCTCAGCCCCGTGCCGCTACCCCATGGGCTCACACTGTTTCCGGCATGGCTGCTACCCTTTTCACCGCACTCCCGAGGGAGTGGCACAGAATCTTCAAAAATTCCTCCTGGTCGGGTGGCAGCTGGCTTCGCTGCGGCGGCTCGAACGCGTGCTGGTGCCCAGCGCGTACATCCATGAACAGCTCCGGCTCAACGGTGTTCCGGAACGGCGGCTGGAAACGCTGCCGCTGTTTCTGCGGGCGGACTTCGCGCCGCCGGCACGGCCGGCGACGACCCGGTGCATCGTATTTGCAGGCCGCGTCGAGGAGTCCAAGGGAATGCGCCACTTTCTCGACTGCCTGGCGCGCCTGTCGGCATTGCCGTGGACGGCGCAAGTGGCGGGTGGCGGGCCCTTTCTTGTGGAGGCCAGGGCCGTCGCAGCGCGCCACGGCCTGACCGGACGCGTAGAATTTCTTGGACAGCTTTCCCGGGAGGATCTCGCGCGCGTACTGGGAAACGCGCGCGTAGTGGTCATGCCGTCGCTGATGCCCGAATCGTTCGGCTTGACCGGCCTGGAAGCACTTGCCTGCGGAACGCCCGTAGTGGCGTTCGACGCCGGCGGCATCACCGAGTGGCTGGCCGACGGCATTACGGGTTTCGTCGTTCCGTGGGGCGACACAACCGCGCTCACGGCACGCGTGCGGCAACTGCTGGAGGACGATATTCTGGCAGCCAACCTAAGCCGGCAAAGCCGGGAACATGCCCGCGGGTTCGAGCTGGCAGGGCACATGGATCGGCTATGCGGTATCTATACCGAAGTTACGGCGACGCATCACCGGGCCGAGACGGGTTGATGCCGCCCCGACGCGCGGCCAACTTTTGCGCCAGATCGGCCTCGACATGGGACTCCATCCGGGCGACCATCGTCGCCCAGGAGCAGCCGTCAGCGATCTCCATGCCTCGCATCACCGCAGCGCTCGTGCCCGCCCTGTTGTCCTGGAGACTGTTTTCGACTGCCGCGATGAATTCTTCCGCAGTCCGGGCGATACCGATGACCTCGCCGTAGAACCTCACCATGTCCGGAATCGCCGTCGAGACGACCGGCTTTCCGGCCGCCATGTACTCCAGCAATTTGGTCGGGTTCACTTTCAGGGTTAGCTCGTTCAGCCGGAACGGGATCATGCAGACGTCGAAGTCCTGCACGTATTGCGGCAGATCCGCGTAATTCTTCTGTCCCAGCAGCAGGACGTTAGATCTCTTCTGGAGAATGAACTCCGTTTCGATCACCTCGCCGATCAGCACGATCGACCACTCCGGGTGTGAATCCGCCATGTGAGCCAGCAACTCGGTATCCATCCTGCCGCAGATCCTGCCGAAGTAGCCGATAACGGGATGAGGGACGTCCCGGATGTCCGCGGGTATAGGAACATCCTGAATTCTCGCCTGCCTGAAATGGGCCACATCCACGCCACAGGGCACGAAATGCATGTTCCGGTTGTACACGTTCTTGTCCTCGTACAACGCGTAGGTCCCCGTAAAAACCAGATCGGCCTTCCCCAGCAGGCGCTGCTCCTTTTCCCGGACGTGGTCGGGCCGCCCCAGGAGCCCCGCATACTCGTCCTGTATGTCGTAAACCGCCAGCGATTCACCGAGCGACCCTACCAGGTACTCGTTCAACGGCGAATAAAACCACAATATCCCCGGCCCCATGTCCATACGGGCCATGGCCTCCCGGATGGCGCCCGCCAGGATGAGCTTGTTGATCGCTCGGATCAGGGGCACGCCGCTTTCTCCCCTGTTGATCAGGGGTTCGATAACCAGCAGATCGGGATTGCCGTGGCCGTCCCGGCGCGCGCTGCCGTCCGCGGTAATGAAATCGAGCCGGTCCCCGCAAACGATGACCGGATGGCAGTACAGAACCTTGTGGCGCTTCGACAAACCATCCATCGTGTGATGATTGCGCTGCCATGCGCCGCTCCAAGGAACGTGAGAAACGCACACGACGCCGAAAGACTCTTCGCCGCCCGGCGGGCCGCCGCGCCGTCGATACCGCAGCACGCGATACAACGCCACGAGCGGCGCCCAGAACATCGTCATCAGATGATATCCGACCGACACCGCGTAGCGCATGCTTCCCCGCAGCATTCCCTTTACCTCTTCACCCTAGACCAGCGTACCGTAGACGTTCTCGATCTTCGATGCGATGGCTTCCCACGAATACTGCGACTCCACTTTTCTTCTGCCCCAGGTTCCCATGCGCCGGCGCAGCTCTGGATCGTCGAGCAGCCGGATTATCTTCTCTGCGATGTCGGACGGGTCCAGACTGACGAGGAATCCGCCGCACCCGTTTCCGGTAAGCTCCCTCAATGGCGCGGTATCGCCTGCGATGACCGGTTTCTCGAACGACCAGGCTTCCAGAAACACTCCGCCCAGTGCCTCGAAAAACGACGGCATGCACAGAATATCGCACGCCTCGATCGCGCTGGTCTTTTCATCCAGATCCACCTCATTGAGCTCCACGATTCTCGGGTCACGGTATTTCCTGAAAACCTCCGCAGCATTGCCTTCCCTGGGGCCGATGAATACGAACCTCGTTCCGGGGCTTTTTCCCCAGACCCGTGCGGTTGCAGCCAGAACCTCCTCGAATCCCTTGGCGCGGTTCTTGCGGCCGAGGAACAATACCAGCGGCTCTTCGCCGATCCCGTGCGACCGCCGAAACGACGCCGCGTCGTGCTTGCTCGAGATCAGTGGCCCGACGCCGATTTCATGGATCCTGCTCGCCGAAATGCCTTCCGCCACTAGATATTCCTTCTCGAATCTGGTCATGCTGATCAGTCCATCGGCCGCCCGGGCGGTTCTCAACCAGAATTTGTCATGATAACTTCCAGAAGCGAGATACGAGCCGATCGAGCCGGGCGCGATTGCAGCCTGCCCGCTCCAGTCCTCCTGGTTCGGTGCGACGTCCCGCAATGCCTGATTGATCTGCAATAGCGGGGTAAACACGAAAGGAATGCCCATCGACCGGGCGCAGGCCAAAGCGGTATGACCGTAGAAGGACGCCCCGTTATGAACGCAATGTATGAGGTCCGAGTCCTGCACGTGGGCGAGAAACTTGCGCTGGAGTACCTTGCGGATGACAGCCATCGAGATCTCCTGCGCCCGGTGATGAAAACGGACGAACGGCACCAGCAGCTTTTGCTCCCAGGTCTCTAACCGGATCCGTATGACCTCGGCCTTGTCGTCCCAGTAGCGCTCCTTTCCGGCCACGGGGCGAGTCAGCGTCCCCCACCAGAGATTGTCCGGCTTGTCGGCCTGGCTCGTGATCTGCGTGATCACTCGTACGTCGTGTCGCCGGCAGAGCCTGCCAACCAGCTCGTGGGTATGAAGCTCGCACCCGCCAATGGCAGGCCAGTAGACCGGCAATATGAAGCTGATTTTCAATCACTTGATCCTTTCCGTTTTCATTCTACCCTGCCTCGCTCCTTGACATACTCTCGCAACGTGACAGATTTCTTTATGCTGAAGCGCGGTATCGCGCGCGCGATCAGGTACGCGTTTCGTGCTCACATTCCGTTTCGCAGCGTGTCTGAAGTTGGTAACATCGCGCATGCTCGCGCCTTCGACCGCTCTTCCCGCCTGTTTTCCGCACGGCGAACTTGCAGTTCTGCGGTTTGGTGCCGGGCGCCATGGCCGCGCCGCAGAATTTCGTCGAGTTTCGTTCATCTTATCCGGACCAGGGCGAGTGAGCCTGGAAGTTGCGTGTTGACCTCGCCCGCCCTGTCGGGCGAATCGATCATTTGCGTATCATGGCTCAACTGGGACTGGCTGCCACTGGTGCCGCACCAGATGATGACGCGGCTCGCGGTTCGCAATCGCGTGCTGTTTGTTGACCCTGCCATCGCCCTGACGACCGTTCTGGCTCACCCCGCGCAGGCAGGCTACCTGGCCGGCAAGCTGCGGCGCTGGGTCCAGGGGGTGCGCCGGATCTCCGAAAATCTCCACGTCTATCATCCGCCACCATTGCTGGTGGCTCCCGGGCATCTGCGCGTGAACGATGCACTGGGTCGGCGCGTGCTGACCTGGGCGGTGAAACGAACTGCCGCCCGGCTCGGTTTTGGCAACCCGATCCTGTGGCTGTACGACCCCTATACGGTCGAGCCGAACGGCCAGTTCGGTGAAAAGCTGGTCTGCTACGACTGCAACGACGATACCAGCAGCTTTGCAAAGCTCGGTTACAAGCGTCGCAATATGCAGGAGATGGAAGCTGCCCTCAGCCGGCGCGCCGACGTCGTATTCGCCACTTCCCGCGCGCTCTATCGCCAGAAACACGACGTAAACCCCAATGTCCACTATCTGCCTTCAGGCGTGGATTTCGATCTGTTCAACAGGGCGCTGCATGCCGACGTCGCAGCGCCCGATCAGCTTTCCGATGTAGCGTCGCCGGTGATCGGCTACGTCGGTGCGCTCAACAACTACCGCATCGAGTGGGGATGGATCGAGGCGCTGTCGAAACAGATGCCGGAGGCCACGATCGTATTCGTTGGTCCGCCGATCGAGCAGCCGCCAAGGTCGGTGACCCGCCTGCCAAATGTGCGCTTCGTCGGGCAGAAGGCACCGGTCGAGTTGCCGGGCTACCTCAAGTGCTTCGATGTCGCAATCATTCCCTACAAAGGGGAGGCCTTTCTCAAGAGCTGCCAGCCCACCAAGACGTTCGAATATCTGGCCGCGGGACTGGGTGTCGTGTCCGCGCCTATTCCGGAGCTCGAGCCCTACGCCGAGGTGGTTCGCTTCGCTGCCGGCGACGCCGAATTCGTGCACCGGATTCGGGAAATGCTGGCGCTGTCGCGGAATGCGGATTTCCGCAGCCGCTGCGTCGCTATTGCCAGGGACAAGACCTGGGACGCGCGGGTGACGGCCGCCAGTGCGTTGGTGCGCGCCAGCCTGGCGCGTAAAGCCGGCATGGCCTCGGGGACGGGTGCGACGGCGTCACAGACAACAACTGCCACATGAGCGCACAACAAACCGAGTTCCTTATCCTGGGAGCGGGACCGACGGGACTGGGGGCCGCGTGCCGCCTTCAGGAGAAAGGACGAGACTGGCGGCTGCTCGAAGCAAGCGCCATATTCGGCGGCCTCGCCTCGTCGTGGGTAGACGCCCGGGGCTTCACGTGGGATATCGGCGGTCACGTGCAGTTCTCCCACTACGACACGTTCGACCGCTATATGGACCAGGCGCTGGGACCGGACGGCTGGCTGATGCATCAGCGCGAGAGCTGGGTGTGGATCAGGGGCAGGTTCGTTCCCTATCCATTCCAGAACAATCTGCATCGTCTGGACCCCGCTGAACGCTGGCGCTGCGCGCAGGGGCTATGGGAAGTCGCCAGGCAAGCCGGCCAGGGGCTTGGTGCCGGCGCCTTGTCCCATTTCGGAGACTGGATCGCCGCTACCTTCGGCAGTGGCATCGCCGAGATATTCATGCTGCCTTACAACAGGAAGGTGTGGGCCTATCCGGCCGAGGACCTCGATTTCGGGTGGGTCGGCGAGCGCGTGGCAGTGCCCGATTTCAGCCGGATACTGCGCTCGATATGCACCCAGGAGGACGACGTCTCATGGGGCCCGAATGCAGTCTTTCGTTTTCCCGTGCGCGGTGGAACCGGGTCGGTATGGGCCGCAATCGGACGGTCCCTCGACGCAAGTCGCATCAACCTGGAGGCCGAGATCGTATCCGTGAACGTCGCCGACCGCCTGGTAACCACCCGATCCGGGGAGCAGTGGCGTTACCGGTACCTGATCAGCACACTCCCGCTCAACCACCTGATCCGCCTTGCGCCGGGAGTGGTCGACCCCGGGCTCGCCGACCTGTTCCGGTTTTCTTCCACTACGGTGACCGGTATCGGGGTGTCGGGTGCGACGCCCAAACATCTCGAAACCAAATGCTGGATGTACTTTCCCGAGTTGAACAGCCCGTACTACCGCGTGACCGTGTTCAGCAACTACAGCCCCAACAACGTACCACAACCCGGCCGCCAGTGGTCGTTAATGGCGGAGGTTGCGCGCCCGCGCGGTGAGCAGGTCGACGTTGCGCAGCTCGAGCGCGCGACACTCGAGGCGCTCCACGAGGACGGTCTGCTGGAGGATCCGTCGGCGGTGATTTCCGTAACCAGCCGTCACGTGCCCCAGGGCTATCCCACTCCATTTCGCGGACGGGACGGTATCGTCGATCCGATGCTCAGGGCATTCGAGCGAAATGGCGTTTACAGCCGGGGACGATTCGGCGCGTGGAAGTACGAAGTGTCCAACCAGGACCATTCTTTTGCACAGGGATACGAGTGCGTCGAGCGTTGCACCAGTAACGGCGGTCCCGAATGCGAGCCCACCTTGTTCACGCCTCATGCCGTTAACGGTCGGCGGAATCCCTGATCCTGTTTCATTTGTTACACCACTGCCCCAGCCGCCCGGCCTTGAGGAACTCCTCGAGTTGCGCCGCAGCCAGCTCGTGCCCCGCAGGCGTCCAGTGCATATCGACATCATAGAAGAGTTTCTTTTCCCCGGTGTGGCCGCGAAAGGCGGGGAACAGATCCAGCAGTGGAATGCCCTCGCGGGCTGCAAACTCTCTGGTGGCCTCGAGGTTCCGGTCGGAGACCTCGAACCTCTCCGGCAGGAACGACCTCCTCCCCTTCGACCATTCCTGTGCGCTGACCTGATGCCCCCAGGGATAGGTAACGAGCACGAAACCGCTCCCCATCGTGCGGCTGAATTGATAGGCGAGCGATATGCTCTCGAAGACACCGCGCCACGCACTACTGTAGTCCGCGGCATGGGCTTTGAGGGTATGTCCCAGCAGATCGCGGTTGGCGCGCTCGACTGCATCTTCGAACGCCTGCTGGTGATGAGAACGCATTGCTGTCCGCACCACCCATGAGCCAAGCCACATGTGGCTCGCAATCCACCGGGCGACGATTCCCTGAGGCCTGGCGTGCTGGTAGTCCACCATGCCGTCGACCGCGAGAGGCACGCGGTCCTTGTCGAAACGGGCCAGGCTTCGGTAGTACCGTTCCTGGACCGGATCCCCCTGGTCCAGGGCAAGCACCACAATATCGGGTTTCAGCGCAGCTCCAAAGTTCTTCAGAAACAAGTACTCGAGGATAGGCGAGTAACTCTCTACTCCGGCGTTGAGGACCTGGATGGCAAGCGCAGAGTCCTCGTTCAACTCGCGCTCCAGCAATGCGGCATAGGTCTGTTCGTACTTGACCCCGGTACCAAAAGTAAATGAGTCACCCATGACGAGGATCCGGCACACTCCGGGCCGCTTTCGCGTCTCGACGTTGCTGCCTCGAAGGCCTAGATTGTTCGTCGTGATCGTGAGGTCATATTCGGGCCGCACCATCAATGACGTCGTGTTCGTGGCGTAACGGTGGTGAACGATGGCATCAGGAATACTCGGCCTGGTATATGTCGGAAGCAGCAGCGCTCCGAGCACCAGATCGCAGGCCAGATAGGCCGAGACGCTAGAGATGAGCACGAGCCAGGCGTTCGCAACTGCTTCTCGCCAGCGCGTCCTGAGAAGCATGAGCGAGATGGCACCAGCGAGTATCCCAATCAGCAGGATGAAAAGAACCACGCGAGAGTAGAAACCGACGGGCCCCTCCCGCGCGTTCGCGATCGCGATGACCAGCGCGGCAACACCTGACGCAACCGACATGACTACAATCAGGAACCATCTCATCGACATTCTGCTGGTATCCCCGTATGTCAGTTACTGAGGTGTCACCACCGTTTCCGCCCGCGCCCGGACCACAAAGACCGCATTGCGGATTTCAGAATTGCAGATAGACGAACTGCTCGCCGCCCCGTGACAGCACGAGCAGGTCAAACACGAGCCGGCGAGAACACCACCCTGCGCGATGATATGTCGCGATCCGCAAGGTCACGACCGCGCCGCCGAACCGTACCCATCCGTAAATTTCGAAGTTCAGCCCCGAGCCGTGCCAGAGTCCAATCGCGGTGAATGTGACATAGAGGTTCAGGTAAACGTTCCCGTGCGTGGAGCAATTCCGTGGACTCCCGCGTAACCCGCTAGTAACCGCGCGCATTGCGCCAGGTAAACAAGGCGGTCATCGTGTAGTTCCAGACCGCGCCCACCCGATGCCTGCAACCGCAGATACAACCCAGTACGTGTTCGTTTGAAACAAGTAGGACGCGATTCCAACGTTGGCTACAGCCCCGACGTGGGACAACTATTGACAAGTCAGGCATGCAGTTCTCTCAAGAACAGGTGGCAGCCGGTCAGCAACCGGCGGCTTGGCTTCTCGTAGCACCCGCGAAAGCCGGTTAAGGGGCAGAAGGCTTTTCGCACACCAAATAGGCGGGTAAGTACGAAACGAAAGGAGCCATCTCGGTGGCTGCGCTGCCAACCGCTCGAACGATTTGGACCCGGCAGATCCCCCCTCGATCATTCTGAAACAGCAACTCCTCGTGAAAGACGTTCTTTGCAAGACTCCACCAGACCATGATCAGCCGGCCATCCTCGGGAATGGGTACGGGACGACCGGACTGAAGAAGCGCTTTCGTCTCCACCAGAGAATTGGGAATGGAAGCCCACACCCGAGGTACCCACAGATAACGATAGGTTGGCGTGACAAGCCCCGCGATTACCCAAATTCCAACCAACACGAGAATAGTGCGTTTTTTCGAGACCCATCTTTGAATCGCCAGATAAGTGCCGACAGCTGCAGAAATTATGAAATACGGTATTACGCTCGAGACATAGTGATGATAGTAATCGCGTTGGCTGAGAAAAAAGGCAACCGGCAACATCGCCAGCGAAGCAATCGACAAGATCCGGAACGGCGCTATCGATTCCTTCCAGAATTCTTGCGGAAGACGCAGTAGCGCAGGAGAGCAGCGATAGAATTGAACCGTCGCCACCAAACCAATCAGTAATGATGCCAGCTGTAGCGCAAGAACAGTCGCCTCCATCAAGGACTGGGGTTTGAGTACACGAAAACTGAAATGCGACGCATAAATGTATGGGTAAATAAGGCTTTTCGCGACCGCTCGCCAGTTGGCGCCGGAAGCCGGGATCCCGCTGCGCAAATGTTGTGTATTGACAAACCCGGCATGAAATTCATGCCAAAGGTACGGCAGGTAGGTTAGAAGGAGACCAATTGCGCCAACGCCCACCAGACGCAACAGTCGGGTCCAGGGCCAGGGCCCCCAAACTGGCGCCGGAAGCAAAATCATCAATCCACATGCAGCGACAGCCAGCGTTCCGCCAGGGTGGATCTGCAGCGCGACTCCGGAGACAACCCCGAATATCAGGCAGTGGAAGACCGGGGGCGGCTTCGTGCCATCGGCCTGAAACCGCCTGCGAAGCTTCAGGGCCAGCGCGAGCAAGACCGGCGACACGACGAAAAACAGATGGGGATTCCATATCCGGTCGGAATGGACCGTGTGCCAGGCCGACCAGGTGACAAAGACGGCAATCAGGAGACGCATGAGCTCGGGCAAGCCAAGCTGCCTGAACGTCCGGTCCATGAACCAGATGGCAAAGGCCGTGAGCGCTATCAACCACAAGACCCCCAATCTCGGGTCGACTCCGAACACGAAGGCGGGAGCATAAAGCAGAAATACGGCCCCCCCTGGTGTCAGAGTGGGGGGCTCGGTTCCTGAAATCGGGGCGCCGAAGACCGGAAATGTGCCCTCTTGAACCACCCGAAGGGTTTCGTTGTAGAAGTAGGCTTCGTCGGGGCCCAGATGGCCGTGATTTGGCAGCAGCCAAGCGGCCCATGCGAGCCAGGCGAGCAATTGAAGCAAAATGATTCGATCGATCGACATGACCTTTGTTCGGATCGGATGGCCGACCTCATGATCGAGCCCGAGCAGGTTCCCGTGGTGCACAAGCACGCCGCCGGAACAATAACGGATCGCTCAGCACGCCTCAAAACCGAATATAGAGAAATTGCTCACCGCCTACAGACACTGCAAACAGACCGTAAACGACGGCGGCGAGTACAGGCGCTCGAACAATTCGAACCCGGCAGATCTCCCCTCTAAACGTGGAGCGCGGTGCCTTTGGCAAGTCGCAGGCAACGGGATTTTATGCTACGTTGAGTTTCTTCGAAGACTCAAGGATAGCGATATGAATGTCGCCCGACGAGTCACGTTGCTGCGCGAGGCATCTGGGTTGTCATGGGGTCCATTAGTTCCTTCGGGCATCGTCCTAACATTCGCCGTATTCAGTGGACATGCGCTGCCAGTAATTTCGGCCTAGCTCGTACTCCGGTCGGACGGCATCGTCTGATATCGTGCGAGAGGAACCTGGCTTGGCGAGGTCGCGATCGACGCGTCATTTTCGATACTTCGGAAGCTCCCCGAAATGTTCGCGGCCGGAAGTTTTTATGAACGGCGAGCGCTTGCAGTGGCCTTTCCGAGCCATGGTATTCGTCGCCATCGCGGTAGTGGTGATGTTGAGTGCAACGATCCCGGGACGCATAGCCGACGGCGCCTACCTGAACCATGTCTCGGGAACCTGGGCGGCGCTCGCCGACGACGCTGCCCGAGGCGTCCTTTACCGGCCGCTGTTATCGGCCGATGGATACGGAGGCACACGATATTTTCCCTTGCCGTTCCTCGCGCATGGGCTCTTGGCGCAGATGGGGATTCCGCTGCTGCCCGCCGGGCATGCCCTGTCGCTGGCCGCCGGCATCTTACTCGTCTTCGCCAGCGCGCTCGCACTCTCAAGGCGCGGGGCGACGACTGTCTTGGCTTGGTCGTTCGGCGCTCTGACGTTGGCTTCCCCAATAGCATTCGGGGCGCTCGGAAGCATCCGCGGGGATGTGCTGCCGCTGGCGCTCGGAGTACTCGGCGTTGCGCTCGCGCCTCGTCAATTAAAGGATCCGATTTGGCCGTGTGCAGTGGTAATCGCGCTGGCGATGCTCGCGAAGCCGACCCTTGTCTGGGCACCCTGTGGCGTGGCCATCGCAATTGGAGTCCGCCAGTCGACCTGGCAAGCGGCAAGACTCCTTGCAATCGCTGCAGTCGTATGGCTGGCCGGGTTTGGCGCTTGCCTCTGGTGGTCGGAAGGCAACATGCTAACGGGGTTTCATGCGACCGCGCTCGGTGGAGGACTCTCGATCGAGACACTCGTGTTCAATCTAAGGGGCGCCTTTCATCCGAGCGCCCTGCTCTGGATCGGAGGAGGCCTCAGTGTAACCCTGCTGCGCGGGCGCCGGGGAATGCTGGACGCCATCGGTGCGGCCCTGCTAATTTGCCTCCCGATCACGCTCGTCGTGTTTGCATCCCCAGGCATCAGCATCAATATGCTATTCGATGCGGACGCGCTGGGCGCGCTGGCGCTAGGCGCCGCGCTCTTGGACGGCGAGTTTCGCTCCAGGATTACGCCGGCGGTGATGGGGCTTGCCGCAATGCTGGGGGTCGTGGAGGCCGTCGCCGGCCGACCTGACATCGTGCATCGCAGCGAGCTACAACTTACCGCCGCGGCTCTTCCCACTGGCGTGGCACCCGTACTGTCGGAGCACCCTTGGATCCCTCTGCTCGCAGGCGAACGACCATTTCTCCTCGACCCGTTCAGCCTCAGGCAGACGCGCATCTTCTCGGCTGCCGTGGATCGCGACCTACTGGCTCGGCTAGATGCGAAGGGGTTTCGCGCGGTCGTATTGCTCGGCAGACCCGAGACTTCGGAGGACTGGTACCAGCACTTTCAATTTGGGCCGGGCTTCACGAAGCATCTCCTGAAGTCCTATCGATTCGATCGCGTCGTTGGTGGATTCGTCCTTTACCTCCCGCGCGACAATGTAAGCGAAGAAACGCCCGGACGAGCGAGCGCCCCAGAACTGGATCCAACGTACCTGGATCGCTTGTTCGGACCTAGGCCCCTGCGTAAGCTACTCGATAGGCTTCGCGGAAAGAATTCTGGGGAAAGTAAACCCTAGGCGGAACAGAAGAAAGGAAAGACGACCGTATCGACAAAGGTCACCGTGCCGGAGCCAGAGCAAGTGTATGGAGATTGGATCCACGGCTTATTCGCTGTCGTCAATTCCCTTTGGGCTTGCCCCAGGTGTAGACTGAGGTTACGGCGTAATTCCAAACCGCACCAATCACGATCCCCATCAAAGCAGAGACAGTCCACCCTGCCGTTTGCCCGAGGAAAAGGTACGTCGCAATCCCTATATTGGCGACGGCGCCGACTGAGCAGGCAATGCTGAAAGACAACCAGCCGGTCAACAGCCTCCACCCCTTGAGCCGGCGATCACGGTAGGTGAAGGCATTGTTGATGAAGAAGTTACTGGTCATCGCCACAAGAGTGCCGGCAGTCTGTCCAACCGTAAAGCTGTAGCCGGCGTTTCGATAGACGGCCCAAAGCACCGCCATGTGCACGAACACGCCCAAGCCACCGATGACAGCAAAGGGTATGAAACGTACCGGCACGTAGCGGCCAAGTGACTTGTCCAGCAGCAGCAGCAGGTATTCCCAGGCCACCTTGCTATCGACTTTGCTCTCGCCGGCGTGACGGCTGCGGAAGGTGTAGGCCATCTCCCGAATGCGAAGTGGGCGCGACACCGATACCAGTATATCGAGCAGAATCTTGAAGCCGATCTGGGACAGTCGAGGTAGCGCTTCGTGCAGCACTTCACGCTTGAGCATGAAATAGCCGCTCATCGGGTCTCGGATAGTGGTCTTGACCACCCAGTAGGAAAGCCGCGTAGTGACGCGACTAGCCAGAACTCGTTTCGAGTCCCAGGTACCGGTGCTGCCGCCGTCCACATACCGGCTTCCGATGACGACGTCTAAATCGTCCTCCTTTAGCGCGGCGAGCATGGCTGGCAGCAGGCTCTCGTCATGCTGCAGATCGGCGTCCATGACCGCCAGGTACGGAGAGGACGACGATAGCATGCCCTCGACGCACGCACTGGCGAGGCCGCGGCGGGAAATGCGGTGCAGGGCGCGCACCCGCCTGTCGCGGCGCGCGATCTCGCGCACCAAATCAGCAGTGCCATCGGCCGAATCATCGTCGACGAAGATCGCTTCCCATTCAATGCCATGGAGGCAATCGTGCAGGCGGCGGACCACTTCGTGCAGATTATCGCGCTCGTTTACAGTTGGCACGATAACGGACAGATCGGGGCCGGATGCAGGGAACAGTGTCGTCATATGAGCAGAGCTATTACGTAGAACCGCTTGCGATGCATGAAGGAATAGGACGTTATCAATACATCTGCCGGTGTTCCCGTGGTGCACAAGCACGCCGCCGGAACGATAACAGATCGCTCAGCACGCCTCAAAACCGCAGATAGAGAAATTGCTCACCGCCTACAGACACTGCAAACAGACCGTAAACGACGGCGGTGAGTACGACGCCCTGCGCCATGACATTCATGCGGCCGTAGCGTGCCGCCGTAGCCGCGTACCA
>Ga0111539_10001597_pt1 | contig 30210 bp, 22 predicted proteins | sample RhiMethybrSRZTD1_FD_79667 | JGI IMG/M metagenome (GOLD analysis project Ga0111539, IMG submission 79667) | Populus rhizosphere microbial communities from Tennessee, USA - Rhizosphere MetaG P. TD hybrid SRZTD1 (version 2) (version 2) | ecosystem: Host-associated > Plants > Roots > Rhizosphere >...
AAGGCGCGAAGGTCAGAGCTCGAAAGAGCTTCGCTCTTTCTCGCCGCCGAGAAAGACGAACCATCGCCGGGGTTCAGATCCGCATCGAAGCGCCAGGACATGGGTCTCCATTGCCGGGAGAGGATATGGCGGCTTTGGCGGTTCGATCAGATGTGACGAATCGTGAGAGGCCAGCTCTAGGCCTGCGCGAAGACGGCGAGGATCAGGACCACCACGGCGAACACGTAGGCGCTGACCACGAAGGCCGAGGCGCGGACCACGCTGCGGCGCGCGAGAGAGGCGTCGGAGGGGAAGGAGGAGGCCGCGGCGTCCTCCACCACGGGCCGGCGCGGACGCACGATCGGCACCGGCGGCCGGGCGGAGATTGTGCCGATTGCACAGCAGCCGGGGCACTCCAGCTCGGCCAGGTGGACTTCCGCGCACTTGCGGCAGATCGAGTAGACCCTCATGGTGGCGGCCTCGAGTTCAACGCACGACGCGGCACGAGGATTTCGACATCGCCGCCGGACGCCGGTTCTCGCGATCTGACTCGGACTGGCTTACAGGTTGGCCAGGTGCTCGAGCGCCGGGAGCACGTTGGCGATGTCGCGCTCCACCAGGGCGGGCGGGGGCGTGAACCAGCCGTAGGGGAGGAACCATGTAGGCGGCGCTCGCAGGCGCGGACCGGCGCCGATCTCGATCAGGAACGAGAGCGCGCCGTGCCGCTCGTAGAAGTGATCGATCTCGGCGCCGCGAGCCTGGAACAGCCTGCTGCGGCGGGCCAGCTGGAGCACGCGGTAGGCCCGATGCGGCTGGGCGGCGGCCATCGAGCTGGCGATCTGGATCATGCGGTCGAGGTCGGGCGGCGCCCGGCGACTGCCGGCGTAGGGCGTGAAGATCCACTCGCCGAAGGCGTGGAGCGAGACCGCATAGGTGGGCCGTTCGCGCGCGAGGAGCTGGTCGATGGCGAGCGTCTCCGGCTCCGATAGAGGGCCCGCTCCGGGCGAGAAGATGCGGCCGAGCAGGCGGTTCAGGTAGTAGCGGTCGTCCCACCCGACTGCGAAGTTGCGGTTGAGATCCACGCCGCGGGCGTTGGCGCGCCGGAAGCGGCGGGCGCCGCGGGCAAGGTCCTCCTCGACCGCGCGGAAACCGTCCGGGTTCGCCATCGGGACGACGACCAGCCGGTGCGCGCGCCACGGCGAGCCGGCGGCGGCGGCGCGTGTCAAGAGCGCGGCGGCGGTGGCGACTCCGACGTGCTCCATCGCGTGCAGCCCGGCGACCACGAAGGTGGTGGCGCGCGCCGGCTCGTCCGGGTCTACCGCGAAGGCCCAGAGCGGCTCACCGCTATAGCTCGCGCCGATGCGGATCGGCTGGGCGCGCGGGGCGAGCGAGGCGAGCGCGCGCCAGGTGGCGGCGTAGGTCCGGTAGGGCGCGCGGACCGCGTCGGCCGGGGCCGGGTCGGCCAGTGTGGCGGCCCAGTCCGCCAGCGGCGAGTCGGGCTCCACCATCGCGAGTATACTGCCGGGCGTTGCGGCTCCTGGTCGTCGTCGCCACGGTTCTCGCGCTGCTGGGCGGCCATCAGGCCGCAGCGCAGGACGGCGCTCGGCGCGACGAACAGCCAGCACCGCCGCCGCCGAAGAAGCCCGTCCTCACCCGGCCGCCCGAGCTGGTGCAGGCGGCCGCGCCCGAGTACCCGGCCGCCGCCGCGGCCGCCGGCCTCGAGGCCGCGGTCAAGGTGCGCCTGACCATCGACGCGACCGGGGCGGTCACCGAGGTGGCGGTGGTCGAGCGGGCGGGCAACGGCTTCGACGAGGCGGCGGTGGCAGCGGCACGGCAATATCAGTTCCGCCCCGCCGAGTGGGACGGCGTCCCCGGCCCGATCACGGTCGAGACGACGATCCGCTTCGAGCTCCAGGAGGTCGAGGTGCCGGTCCCGCAGAAGCCGCCGCGTGCGGCGCCCGGCAAGCCGCCGGCGCCGGGCCACGCCGGCGATCCGGCCAAGCCGGTCACCGTCGAGGGGCGCGCGCTCGAGCGCGGCGTGCGGCGCCGGCTGCCCGGCGTCATCGTCTCGGTGAGCGAGCTCGGCCTCGACGCGGTCACCGACGAGGAGGGCCGCTTCTATTTCCACGGCGTCCCGCCGGGCAAGTACACGCTCATCGCGGTGGACGAGAAGTTCGACCGCTTCCGCCGCTCGCTCGAGCTCGGCGCCGGTGAAAAGATCGAGGTGACGCTGTACATGCGGCCGGTCGGCGGCAACCCCTACGAGACGGTCGTCGAGGGGGAGCGCGAGGTGCTCGAGGTGACGCGGCGGACGCTCGACCGGCGCCAGCTGACGACGGTGCCGGGGACCTTCGGCGATCCGATCCGCGTCATCCAGACCCTGCCCGGGGTGGCACGCACGCCGTTCGGCAGCGGGTTCCTGCTCATCCGCGGGTCGAACCCGGACGACAGCGGGGTCTACATCGACGGCCATCGGGTGCCGCTGTTGTTCCACTTCCTCGGCGGGCCGTCGATCCTCAACCCGGAGTTCCTCGAGCGCATCGACCTCTATCCCGGCGGCTTCCCGGCCCGCTTCGGTCGAGCGCACGGCGGCATCGTCTCGGTCGAGACGCGGTCGGCCAAGAGCGACGGCGTCCACGGTTCGGCCGACGTCGACCTCCTCGACTCGGGCGCCTACCTGCGGCTGCCGGTCGGCAAGCACGGCGCCTTCGCGGTGGCGGGCCGGCGGTCCTACATCGATCAGCTGCTGCCCTTCGTCCTGCCCGAGGAGGAGCCGGGCCAGACGCTCGTCGTGGTGCCGATCTACTACGACTACCAGGCACGCTTCGACTGGGACGCCGGCCGCGAAGGCAAGGCGACGCTGTTCCTCATCGGCTCGGCCGACACGCTCGACGTCCTGTCGGAGGACGCCGAGGCCGAGGAGTCGCTCAGCCTGAACAGCGCGATCCGCTTCCTGCGCCTGATCGGCAGCTACAAGCGGCCGATCAGCGGCGGGTTCGACCTGACCCTGTCACCGGCCTGGGGGCGCGACTCGATCACCTTCGCCGCCTCCCAGGCCGACTCGCAGGGCCCGACCACGTCGCTCGGGATCACGCAGGACACGCTTGCCTACCGCATGCGGGTGGAGGGCAAGGTGGCTCCCTGGGCGCTGCTCGACGCCGGTCTCGACCTCGAGTCGCGCGTCACCAAGTACGAGATCACCGCGCAGCTCGACTTCGACGTCAGGAGCGACAACGACCGCGACGAGCCGCTGACCAGCGCTGCCCGGGCGACCGACATGTACGGCTACGCCGCGCACGCCGACCTCGCCATCGACGTCGGCCGGGCGCGACTCATCCCGGGGCTGCGCTTCGACGGCTATCTCCTGGCCGGAAAGCCCCGCTACTCGCTCGACCCGCGGCTGGTGGCGCGCTACGCGCTCGACGCGCACTGGACGGCGAAGGGATACATCGGGCTCTTTCACCAGCCGCCCCAGCCGGAGGCGCTCGACGAGCAGTTCGGCAACCCCGAGCTCGGGCTCGAGTGGGCGGTCCACACCGGGCTCGGCGGCGAATGGAAGCCGACCAAGCTGTGGACCACCGACGCCGAGGTCTACTACATCGACCGCAACGACCTGGTCGAGTTCACCCAGGACGCGACGGTCGACCCGATGACCGGAGAGCTGGACCCGGTGAACTTCAGGAACAGCCGCATCGGCGACACGATCGGGCTCGAGGTCCTGATCAAGCGCGAGGTGACGCGCAACCTCTACGGCTGGCTGTCCTATACGCTGAGCCGGACGCGCGAGCTCGAGTTCGACGACCAGGACTACGAGCTCAGCACCTTCGACCAGACCCACGTGGCCAACGCGGTGGCGAGCTACAAGTTCAACAACGGATGGGAGGTGGGGGCGCGCTATCGCTACTCGACGGGACGACCGCAGACGCCGATCGTGGGCGGCACCTTCGACGCCGACGACGGCGACTACCGCAACGTGAGCGGCGGGTTCCGCACCACGCGGCGCAAGGCGTTCCAGCAGACCGACGTGCGGGTGGAGAAGACGTGGGTGTTCGACACCTGGATGATCGGCGCCTACCTCGACGTGCAGAACCTGTTCAATGTCGAGAACGTGGAGGCGACCCAGTACGACTACCGGAAGCGCGATTCGGCGCCGGTGACCAGCGTGCCGTTCTTGCCGACCCTCGGGGTGCGAGGGCAGTGGTGAGGCGGGCCTGGTGGATCGGGCTGGCGCTGGGCGGGGCGACCCTCAGCCTCGCCGCCGCATGCGACACCGACTTCGAGGACCCGTCGATCGTGCTCGACCTGCGCCTGCTCGGAATGCGCGCCGAGCCGCCGGAGATCGTGACGCCGGTGGATCCCGACGACCCGACCGACGTGGACCTGGCCGACATCCCGCCAGTCCAGGTCTGCGCGCTGGTGGCGGAGCCGGACCGCGATCGCGGCGCGCACTTCCGCATGCGCATGTGCCCGCCGACCGGCGGCGGCCGCTGCGAGGGAGCCGACGAGGGTAAGGAAGAGCAGCTGGTCGTCGAGCTCACGGCGGCCGATGTCGGCGACCCGGACACGCTCGGAGCGACCGACATGTGCGCCACCGTCGAGCCGTCGGCCGACCTGGTGGTGGTGGTCCAGCAGTCCGTGCGGGCGGACGACCTCGCCGGCTTCGGCGGCATCGCGGTGCAGGTGGACCTCGCGGTCACCCCGGAGGGAGGCGACGAGGAGGACACGGTGTGGGGCTTCAAGCGCGTGCGCTATTCGCCGCAGCTGCCGGCCGAGCGGGTGGCCAACACGAATCCGAGCCTCGAGGGCATCACCGGCGCGCGCGCGGCGACCGGCGAGCGCGACCGCGACTTCGAGATCCCGCTCGGCCGCTGCGGCTCGGTGGCCCCGTTCCTGGTGGCGCCGGGCGAGCGCATCACCATGCTGCCGCGCGAGGCGGCGGGCGCGCGCGAGGACTACGTCCTGCCCACATTCGAAGGCGGGTCGCGCAGCTACACCGAGAACCTCACCTACCAGTGGCATGCGACCGCGGGCGAATGGTCGCGGTTCGAGACCGGCGGGACGATCGATCCGGTCGGCAACGAGCCGCCGCTCGACACCCGGTGGACCGCGCCCGACGATCTCGAAGAGGTGGGCGACGGTCTCGACGTGCGGATGTGGATCGTGCAGCGCGACGAGCGCGGCGGGCAGTCCTGGTACGAGACCTGCGCGCGCGTGGTCCCTCCCTGACCGGCGCTGGCTTCGCGTACGATGCGCGCGCCATGCAGCGCCGACAGAACGTATCGACGGGAACCGTGTGGGAGGACCTGGTGGGCTACTCGCGACTGGTGCGAGTGGGCGACATCGTCGCAGTGACCGGAACCACCGCGACGGTGCCGGGCGGCGGCCACGTGGGAGACGGCGACGCCTACGCGCAGACCGCGCAGATCCTCCGCAACATCGAGCGCGCGCTGGGCGAGGTCGGCGGCAACATGGCCGACGTCATCCGCACGCGGATCTTCGTCACCGACATCCGCCGCGACTGGCAGGAGGTCGGCCGCGCGCATCGCGAGGTCTTCGCCGCGATTCGACCCTGCACCTCGATGGTCGAGGTGAGCCGCTTGATCGACGACTGGATGCTCGTCGAGATCGAGGCGGACGCGGTGATCGGCCATGGACCTGGCTGACCAGGCCGCGCCGCGGTTCATCGACGTCGCCGGGGGGCGCTTCGGCTACCTGGCGGCCGGGCCGGAGGCAGGTCGGCTGGTGGTGTGCCTGCACGGGTTTCCCGACCACGCCGAGAGCTTCGCGCCGCTCCTCGCCCGTCTCGGCGACGCCGGCTACCGCGCGGTCGCGCCCTGGATGCGCGGCTACGCCCCTTCCACCCTCGGCGGACCGTACGACGGAGAGCAGCTCGCCGACGACGCGCTCGCCATCGCGCGCGCGCTGGCCGGCGGGCGCCGATTCGCCCTGATCGGACACGACTGGGGCGCGCTGGCCGCCTGGTCGGCGTGCGCGCGCGAACCGGCCGATCTCGCCTGCGCCATCACCATGGCCGTGCCGCACCCGATGGCGACGGCCGAGCATCTGGCGCGGCGCCCATCCCAGCTCCGCCGCAGCTGGTACGTCTTCTTCTTCCAGCTGCCGCGAGTCCCCGAATGGGCGCTGCCGCGGCGGGACTTCGCCCTGGTCGATCGACTCTGGCGCGCCTGGTCGCCCGGCTTCGCCCTCGAGGCCGGCGCGCGCCGCCGCCTCCACCGCTGTCTGGCCGCCAGCCTGCCCGCGCCCATCGATTACTACCGCGCCGTCCCCCGCCAGCTCCTGGCGCAGCGCGCCCGCCACGGCCGGATCGCCACCCCGACCCTGCACCTGCACGGCGCCGACGACGGATGCATCGAGCCGGCCGCCGCCGCGCGGCAGGCTCGCTTCATGAAGGGGCCGTTCGCCTGCCACATCCACCCGCGCGCCGGCCATTTCCTCCACCTCGAGCAGCCCGACGATGTCGCGGAGCGAGCCCTCCGCTGGCTCGCCGCCCACCACGCCTAGCCCGCCGCGCCTGCCTCCCTGCCCACCAGCCCCTCGCCTCGTGTCCTCGCTGACGCGACCCGCGCGGCACCGGCGACACGCTCCACCCCACGGCGCCGCGGCTGCGCGCGGTTCGACCGTCGGTGACCGCGGCACCTCGCTTGCACCGGCGCCCCGCGATGCGCGACCGCGACGACCTGCCCCCGTCGAGTGCTCACCTGAACCCACCTGCGCTCGAACGGGAGGTCGAGCCCGCGAAGCCCTGGCTGCGGCGGGGTCGGACCCAGCTCGCGATCGTCGCCGCGTGCCTCGCGGTCATCGCCGCCAGCGGCGCGGTCGTGTGGGTCCGGGTCGCGCGCTTCTGGATCGCCCCCGCTCCGCTGCCCACTGCCACTGTCGAGCCAGCCGCGGCGGTCGAGGTCCCGACGGCCGCGCTCGCCTCCGACGACCCCATCGGCGCGCCGGTGACCGGCACGCTCGACGACGATGCCGACGGCTGGCGGGGCGTGGCCGCGTCGCCAGACCCGTTCGGGGTCATCGCGCTGTGGACCGACCGCTCGCTCTGGGTCAGCCGCGACGATGGCCGCTCGTTTCGCCAGGAGCTCGCCGCCCCCGAGTCGATCGGCGCGGCCACCATCGGCGAGGACGGCCGCGTCTTCGCCGCTCGTCACGGCGGTCGCTTCGGAGTCCTCACGCCGGGCGGCAGAACCCGCTGGCTGCGCCTCGACTACGACCAGGCGCTGGCCATCGCTCACGGCGGCGCGTGGACCGTGCTCCTCACAATGAGCGCCGACCGCAGGACGGGCCTCGCGCCCATCCTGTGGGCGACCCGGCACCACGGCGACGCCTGGCGACGCCTGGTCGCACCGGCGGCCGGCGATCTCGACAACCGCCTGCGGGTCTCCGCCGACGGCACCATCGACCTCCTGGTCCGGGTCACCGGCGATCTCGCGCCGCACATGCGGCACTACCGCGGCCACGTGGACGGACGCCCGTTCGCCGCCATCCTCGACAGTGAGGACCCGCAGCCCTTCGGGCTCGGCCACGACGGCTCGACCGTCCAGCTCACCGGGTACGACAGTGACACACGACTCGAGCCCTACCACCTCGCCGTCGCCGACTGGGACGTGGTCCTCGGAGCGGGGGCCGGTCGCACCATCGCCGTCGCCGACCGCCGCCTGCTCGCCCTCGAGGGCTCGGTTGCCCGCCCGCTGAGCGACCGGGTCCCCGGCCGGGTGCGCGCTCTCACCGCCGACGGAATCGGCCGATCCCTCGCCGTCGTCGGCCGGGTCGGACTCCGCCACTCGGCTGCCCACGGCTGGCGCCGGCTGTTCGATTGCCCCGCCGACGACACTCATCCCTGAATCCCCCGCCCCCGCCGGCGAGCCGCGCGCACGTCCGAGGCCGCGTCGCCGACCGCGAAATGCCCCCCTCCGGATCTCCGCTGGCAGCCTGCCGCGCCGGTCGTCATAATCGAGGGGGGCGCCGATGTTTGAATACCTCGCGCGAGATCGGCGTCGTCTGCGCCGCGGAACCCGGGCCTTCGCCCGCGCGGTCGACCTCGGCGAGGCGTGCGTCTTCATCGACCACGGATTCCAGTGGGACGGCTCGAGCAATGTGTGGCTCACCCGCGCCCGGGCCAGCTTCGTCCTCGACGCCGGCCCCGAGTTCGACCTCCGCCCGCGCAGCCTGTTCAACCGGATGCTGGGCCTCGGCTGGCGCCGCGCCCCGATCGATCCTTACTTCGACGAATTCTTCGCCGTTCGCACCTCCTCGCCCGACGAAGCCTGGGACGCGCTCACGACCCGTGCCCGGACGCTCCTGGTCGGCTCCTTCGACGACGCCCGCCTGATCTCCGACGGCCATCACGTCACCCTCTGGCGCGAGGCCGACTTCGGCCGCGAGGCCGACGCCGAAGCAGCCGCGGAGCTGGTCGCCGAGATCGTGACCTACCAGAGCCCCGTCCTCGATCACCTGCGGCGGCTGCCCGGCGCGACCTATTCCCCGGCGTCGGGCCCCTGGAACGATCGCAAGCCGCCCCACGTCTCGCTCGCCGGCCCCGTCCCGATCCGCATCGGTCCGGCCTCGTTCGGCCACCGCCCGGTCATCTCGGTCAGCGCCGCCTGCGGCCGGGCCACCGCCCCCTTCACCGTGAGCCTGACCGCCGATCGCGATGACGCCGAGCTCGCTCTCATCGCCGCTGTCCTCGAGGCGGCGCGCGACCTCGGCGCCGCCACGCTCCGCTGCGACGGCCACCGGGTCACCCTGTTCTGGGGCGGCCTCGAGACCTCACGGGAACGCCTGCTCTCGGCTGCGAGTCTGGTCGGCTCCTTCGCCTCCGGCCAGCTCGGTGGCCTCTACCGCTGACCGTCTCTCCACTCCGCTCAGTGGCACTCGACCGGCAGCGCCGGTCGGTTCTCGAACCGCACGGCATCACCCTCGAACCTGTCGTCCGGCGAATCGATCGTCTCGAGCACTTCGCAGATCCTGCGCGCCCGCTCGGTGACCAGCGCCGGCCGCGGATCCGCCGCATCCTCGAAGCTCTGCACCTGGCGATCGACCATCACGCCGAGCTGATCCACATCGGCCAGGCAGAAGCCCGTGCCGTCCTCGTTGCAGGTGGCGCTCTCCAGCGTGCCGTCCGTCAGCGCCTGCGTCACCGCCTCGATGGTCGCCTCGCTCGCGTCGCCGATGGCGATCACGCGGTCGTCAGCGCCGCTGAAGAGCCGGTTCTCCCCCAGCACCATGATGGCCTCGAACACCACCGGGAGTGCGGCCGCGTTCGAGGTGAGCCCGGCCAGGGATGGCGGGCTGGTGTGGAACCGCTCCACCGCGCCCGTCCACAGCCCGCAGCGGAAGTCGGAGAACACCGGCTTCTTCCAGTCGAGCGCCCTGACCCGCAGCACCTGTTGCGGCGTCAAGGCGCGCAGCGCGACCAGCTGCTGCTCCGTGATGATGTCAGCGTCACCGCGCACCGGGATCTGGGTCAGTGCCGAGTCACCGGTAGGCGGCGGCAGCCGCATGGTGTCACCGTTCACCCAGCCCCACTCCCAGTTGTCGGGGCGGATCGCCTTGTACATGTTGCGCAGCCCCGGATCGACCACCGCGGCGCTGAAGAGCACACCGCTGGTGAAGTCCTCGCTCACATAGTTGATCTGCTCGCTGCAGAACAGCGGCCGCAGCATGTTCATGGACTCGTCGAGGTTCGCCGGGTTGCGCCGGTCGCGCAGCCGCGCCTGGGCGACCTTGAGATGGCCACCGTCCGCGATGATCTTCTCGAACCGGCTGGCAGGTCCCTTGTGCTTGTCCATGAACTCGCTGAAGTTCGGCTTGCTCGTCACGCCGGTGGGCAACTCGTACTGAAACGAGGTGAAGCCAGGCTCGGCGTTCCAGTGGGTCCAGGGCCGGTTGATCTCGTTCATGATCGGAGTCATCGGCATCCCGGTCGGCAGCTGATCCGACGGCGTCAGGTGGCATTGCTGGCAGCGCTTCGGCTCGACCTCGATCGCGACCTTCGAGTCGTCGTCCTCGGATGGCTTGAACGCGTAGAACCGATACTTCCGGTTCGTCGCATCCCAGGCGAACATCTCGACGTCCCGCATGTCGACGTCGCCGGTCGCCTCGTCGCGGAACGACGCGGCGATGAAGAACTCGCTCGCCTTCACGTCGTCACTGGAGCACCCGACCGAGATGAGCCGCGGAAACGGCTCGTCTACCACCAGGTTGTCCGAAAGCGCGAACGTCATCACGGTGTCGGCCGCGCATCCCCGCTTGTCGTTCACTCCAAAGAGGAAGGACTTGTAGTCTCCTTCCATCAGGCCCTTCGCGTCGACCGACGACGCCCGCAGGAAGTCCGCGATCGGGTCCGCGCGCCCGTCCAGCTTCGTCAGGAAATCGCCGGCCGCGTCGCACTTGTCGCCGCCACATGACGTGTCGCTTCCGACCGATGTGCATCCAGCGCTGGCCAGGGCCATCCCCAACGCGATGAGGGCCGCGACGGCGCTGAGCGAGATCCCTGTCCTGCGACTCATACGGTCGCCTCCAAGCACGGCCCATGCCACGACCCGCCATCCAACGCGGCGCCCCGGCCGCAAACCGATCTCGGGCGCTTGCTCGGAATGCAGTGACGCACGTCGGCTCCTTCGGGCAATCGGGGCCCGAGCAACTCGACTGGACGGCGACTCCACTAGCCACTCCAGATCTTCGCTTCTCGGCAATGACTCGTAACGCCATCGGTGCGAATTGGCTCGCTTCCTGCACTTTCCGCCCGCCGGCAGCCGGGAGACATCCACATGAAGCCCGCCGATACGATTCGCTCCATCGCCATCGCGGGACCGGTCCACCTGTCCGCCGCGCTGCTCCTCGCCCTCTCGCTGTTCCCCCCCGGTTGCAGCTCGGAGGGCTCCGGAGGCGACGATCAGTGCGCCGGAGAGAAGTGCGACATCCCGGACGGCGAGGATGACGACCTTTGCGCCCTCCGGCGGGCCGACGCCTTCAACGACAATCAGCTCGCCTTCACCGAGAAATTCCTCCGCTGGTCCTGCAACGACGTGGACGGCGTGACCGAGTCCGACCGCGGTCAGGAATACTGTGAATACTTCGCCATCGCCCAGCTGCCTCCTGCCAACGAGGGGGAAGAGGCGCCCGCACCCGCCGTCCTCGGGCGCAACCTCGGCGCCGACTACACGAGCGGCACCACCGAGCCCTCCATCGACCTCACGTTCAACCAGATCACGGCTCTCGAAGACGACCCCAGCGCGGTCGTCGCCGAGTGCGTCTTCAGCTCGTGGAACAGCGACATCCCCGGTCCCCTGCCCAGCTGCACCGAATCCTCGTGTCCCGACGTCCTCGGGGTCCGCGTCGAAGAGAAGGACTTCCGCATGAAGTTCGACGTGAACTCGATGGAGGCCGCCCAGGCCCTCGTCGAGGACTGCTCGGTCGGCGACAGCGACGGTGAGGACGACGACTTCACGCGCGGCTGCATGCTGAACGCGGACATCAACGACACCGCCTTCCGCAAGTCCGACACCACCGTCTGCGCGGCGACGATTCGACTCTCGGAGTGCGCCTGCGCGCCGACCGGGAGCGACTCTCTCGCGGAGATGGTCTCGCCGGCGGAGCGGCGCGGCTTCCCGCTCGGAACCTGGTCCAACCCCTCCGGCCTCCCGACCGGCTGCCGATTCGTGGACGCCGGCGACGACAGCCAGACCATCGTCACCTGCGACCTCACGGCCTCGGACGTCCTCGACTACGCCCTCGATCTCAAGGGTCGCTGCCAGACGAAATACGCGGACAACGTCGTCGTCCACGTCCCGATGCCGAGCAGCGAATCGGTCACTTGCTCGCCCGACGAGTCGGCCAGCCCGTACTCCGACTCCTGCTCTGTGCTGCCCTGGGTCCTGCGGCCCTGACGCGGCGAGAACTCCGTCTCGGCACACGGTTTTTGCGCTTCGGGATAAGTGGCCCGGACTCCGCGCCAGCCATGGCTGATCGAGTTGCCGGCGCGCACTGTGGGCACACGCAAATCGCCCCGTCGTAACCGACAGGGATCGCCAGAACCGCTCGCCTTTCTCACGGTGGCATGGCGGTTGCTGAAGCCCCCGATGGAGGGAGAAACCCATGAGACTCATCGACCGCACCGTTCTCGTGCAGCTAATCGCGAGCATCCCGCTCGTGCTTTCTGCCTGCGCTGTCGAGGGCAGCGGCGACCCGACCGGAGGCGAAGACGAGTGCACCGGCGACAAGTGCGACGACCCGGGCGCCACCGCCGACCGCGAGTGCAAGGACAAGTGCGGCAGCTCGAGCAACGCCTGTTTCACCGAGTGCCGCGACGCCGCCGCCCTCGATCATTGCGAAGCGCGCCGCGCCGACGCCATCGACAGCGCCCAGAAGGCCTTCACGCCGAACAACATCCGGTGGGCCTGCGCCGACGTAGAGGGCGTGAACACGAACGGCAGGGATGACCGCGGACAGGAGTACTGCGAGTACTACGCAGTCGTTCAGCCCCCGCCGTCCACCTCCGGCGGCGCCCTGCCCGACCCGGTCGACCTCGGCCGCAATCGCTCCAGCGGCTCGCCCACCCCGCTCTCGCTCACCCTCAACGACGATCAAATTTTCGCGCTGGAAGACGAGCCGGACGCGGTCGTCGGCCAGTGCGTCTTCACGTCCTGGCACCAGGACATCGACCTTCGCTACCCCGTGTGTGGCGAGTCGAACGTCACCTGCCCCAAGCTGAGCCTTGCCGAGAGCGCCAAGCTCCCCTCCTGGCAGACCAGCCGTGAATACACGAAGATCCCGCTCACGGACGAGTGGATGCGGATGAAGGTCAGCATCAACTCGAACAACGCTGCCGCCGATCTCTTCGAGAAGTGCCTGACGGATCCGCCGGCCGGCGACCCCGCCAAGGCGGACGACCCGCTGCACGACGACTACATCCGCGGCTGCTGGAAGGCGTACAAGCTGTTCAAGACCGAGTGGCGGCGGTCGGATCCGACCGTCTGCGCCGCCGGCGTCCGCCTCGCAGAGTGCGGGTGCGGTGTCGACACCAACGGCGACGGGACGGCCGACATCACCGACCCGGTCGAGATCTCGCGCGGCGTCGTCCCGTTCCAGCCCGACCAGGACGGCTCCCTCCGACTGCGCGGCTTCCACCTCGGCACCTGGTCCGACATGAATCAGCTGCCGTCCGGTTGCCGCTACATCGAAACGGGCGACACCGAGAGCACCAAGACCCTGGTCGCCTGCGACCTCACCGCGAGCGACGTCATCTCCGCACAGCAGGACCCGAAGCAGAAGTGCCGCGAGAAGTACGGCGACAACGTCGTCGTGCACGTTCCGGTCCCGGCCGGCGCCATCGTCTGCACCCCGCCGGCCGACGGCCAGTACTCCGCCACCTGCAGCTCGATGCCGTGGGTCGTCGGAGCGAGCACCGGCAGCTGAGCATCGCCTGCAGCCGACAGCCTCAACTTGACACGCGGGCCGGCAGGCTCCCCCTCCCTCCCCTGTCGGCCCGCCCCCTTCTCTCGAGCGACCCGCGTACCCTGGCGCCGCCCCCGCGCCCCATCTGGCCCCGTTCCGGCGGCGACTGGCTACTCGACTAGCCGGTGGTTTCGGTTCCAAGCCTGCGCAAAGACGCCGGGACCGCGTGGCCCAGGAATCGCACTGTTGGACGACGCTGTGGACCGTTCCGTCGCGCGGCTGGGGATCGCGATCCTGCTCGCAAGTCAGGCCGGCGGCTGCCTGGCCGACGACCCGGGCCCCTCCGACTGCCTTCTCGATCAGTGCGAATCGGCCCAGAGCCGCGACGAGGTCCTGACCGCGATCGACGGACACGGCGACGTCATCGCCGGGTATCTGCGCGACGCCGTCACCGAGCGCGGGACGCTCATCGGGGACTATCACGAGGTCCTCGACGGGGTCGGCTCGGCACTCGGATGCGCACCCGAGACCGAGAGGAGCTTCGTCGTCCTGTCGAACATCGGGTTCATCCCGAAGACGGTCTTCACGAGATGCGCCGACGACCCGCAGCTCGCCAGCCGGTTCTTCCTGGCGGTCCCCGCTGTTCGTCAGGCGGACGAAGACGTCGATATCGATCCGCAAGTTCTTCACCTCTCGGCATGGGATGAAGATGCTGGGACCTTCCGCATCTACTCGACCCGCCCAACCGAGGACGGCGAGATGGGCGTCAACGTGTCGCCCTCGTTCTGCCTCGGTTGCCACGGCGGGCCGCACCAGCTGCCCTACTGGCAGCCTCTGATGAACGAGATGACCAATCCCTGGTCGGGCTGGAACGCGGAGCCCGGGTTTCGCTCGCAGCTGTTCGAGGAATTTCTCGACGAGGGCATCGCCGGCGGGACGGTGTACCAGGACCTCACGGCTGACGGTCTGCTCGACTCGGCGTCGAACCTCGAGCCGATCATCCGCGCAGGTATCGACCGCCTCAACGGCGCCCGCGTCCTGAAGCGCGAACGCGCGGCCGACGTCGAGGGCGCGCTCGCTCTCCTGCAACCGATGTACTGCGACGAATCGATCAACTTCGTCTCCGAGGTTCACGGCGGCGGACAGATCCGGGCCAGCGCCGTCCTCGATCCCACGATGGCGACACACATGCGCGCGGCAGGCATCGACGGTGGCTGGTCCTGGCTGGCCGGCGACGACCTTCGGGTCGCGAGCGCCCCGTCCGAGTGGGAAGCGCTCACCCTGGTTCCGGTCCGCGGCGAATCGACCCTCGCCGTGGAGGTCAGTCTGGTGGCGCGGCAGGTCCTCGACCCCATGCAGGCCTTGCGCGTCCGTGCCCTCGACTGGACGCGGCCGGTGCTGAGTGAGTTCCGCTGCGAGGTGTTCCGGGCAGGCGCGGAGCGGATCCGCGGCGGCGCGATCGACGCCGAGCTCGCTGCGTTGACAGACGATGCGTCGACCGCCGAGCTCGTGCCGCTCGCCTACGACGAGATCATGAAGCTGGCCACCGCCCACGGCCTGGTCCCGCTGGCCGCGCCGGGTGCCGATCTGATCGCGATTCCCGATGCTTCGCAACCGGATGTACAGTCGCGCCTCAGCGAGGGGGATTTTTCCCCGCTCGAGATGTCGGTCGCCCAGCTGGGAGATCGCATCGAGTCCTACGTCGCGAGCATCGATCGGGATGACCTGTGGGCGATCCGCCAGGTACGTGCGTGCCGCGCGCTGGGCGAATACGCGGTAACGCCCATCTACTCCGACCTCGATTGCGACTGAGGCTGTCACGCGACCGGCGCCGGGCACTCGTAGGGACCTGAACAGAGCGGACAGTCCATGGCGCGGGTCTCGCGCCACTCCGCCTCGAGCCGCCGCCACGCTTCGTCGAGGAGGCGACGACTCATGAGGTCGGCACCGGGCTCCACCTCGCCGCTCTCCTGCAGCGCTCGCTCGATGCTCTCGCCGAGCTCGAGCTCGAGATCGACGAGCGAGACCAGATCGACGTGACAGCGAACCCGCGCATAGACCAGGTCCTGCATGACGCGAGTGTTCCAGTTCATGTGGCTCTCCACGCTCATGCCGCCGCGGTCGCTACACCGTTGGTCGGCGTCGCCTGCAGCTGAGTCCGCGCACGCGTGACGAGCTCTGCCCTCAAGTCCGCCGCCGAGTCGGGGTTCTCGTCGAGATACGCCATCATCCGGTCGCGGCCCTGCGCCAGCTTGACGCCCTTGTGCGAGTACCAGGTACCGCTGCGGCCGAGCAGACCGTGGCCCTCCGCGGCGTCCACCAGTTCGGCCGTTCGGTTGACGCCGTGCCCGTACAGGATCTCGAAGTGCGCCTCGCGGAACGGCGGCGCCAGCTTGTTCTTGACGACCTTGACGCGCGTCTGGTTGCCGATGAGCTCCTCGCCGCGCTTGATCGGCTTGCCCTTACGGATGTCGAGGCGCACCGAGCAGTAGAACTTGAGCGCATTGCCTCCTGTCGTCGTCTCGGGATTTCCCAGAACGAAGCCGATCTTCTGCCGCAGCTGGTTGATGAAGATGACGACCGTCTTGGTCCTCGAGATGGCAGCCGTGAGTTTCCGCAGCGCCTGGCTCATCAGGCGAGCCTGAAGTCCCATGTGGGCGTCACCCATGTCGCCGTCGATCTCGGCACGCGGCGTGAGGGCGGCGACCGAATCGATGACGATCAGATCGATCGCCCCGGTCCGCACGAGCGTGTCGGCGATCTCCAGGGCTTGCTCGCCGCAGTCGGGCTGCGACACCAGAAGATCGTCGAGCTTGACGCCGAGTCGCCGGGCGTAGTCGGTATCGAGCGCGTGCTCCGCGTCGATGAACGCGCAGACGCCGCCACGTGCCTGCGCCTCTGCGATCGCGTGGAGGGTGAGGGTCGTCTTGCCCGAAGACTCAGGCCCATAGACCTCGACGATGCGCCCGCGCGGCAGACCGCCGACTCCCAGCGCCAGATCGATCGAGAGCGACCCGGTCGGGATCACCTCCACCTGGGTGATGTCCTCGCCGTTCAACCTCATGATCGAGCCATCGCCGAACTGCTTCTTGATGACTTTCAGCGCCTCGGTGATGGCGCGGGTCTTGTTCGATGCTGCATTGCGATCCGATTCGCGACTCACGGGTGTCTCCTTTCGTCGTGCGCGCTGTTCTTGCTGGCGCGTGTGCGCCGGCCATCGCAAGGCCGGTGCCAGCGCAAACGGGCGAACTGCGGTGGGCGGTGTCCGGCAGACCGGACGCGCTGTCCGGTATCCGGACACGCTGTCCGGCCGGCCGGACGCGGCGCTCAGTCCGAGCTGGGTCCGCGACCGCCAGACGCCGCCAACGGTTCGCCGTCGAGCTCGTCGCTGTCGTCTGCCACGTCCAGCGAGAACAGCCGCCCCAGCTGTTCCTCTCGATCGGCGGCGTCCTTGTAGCCGAGATCGATGAGGGCGGCACAGAAGTTTCCGTCGAACAGCAAGTACGACAGGAGGTCGCTCTCGTGCTGCGCCTCATTGCGAGCGAGTCTTTCGATCAGGCGCCGCGCCAGCCGGGATCTCACGGCGATTCGCCCCTGCGACACGAAATCCGACGCCAGCGCGCCGATGTCGACCGACGGACGCACGCGGTCGGCCTTGAGGGGCCGAATGGGGGCGCCACGCAGCCGCGTCAACTCTCGACTCAACACCTCGGTGAACCGAGGCCCGAAGGCCCGCTTGCCCGCCGCGAGAATTGCGTTGAGCCGCTCCATTCGATCCATGTCGTAGTCGGTGTGATCCAGGAGCAGCGCGTTCAGCGCCTTGCCGGCGAGGAAGAGCGGCTTCGGGTAGGCGATCTCGCGTTCCTCCTTCAGGCGCGCGATCTCCGCCTCGGTCTGGACGTGCCGAAGTGTCACGACGAGCAACCGATCGGCACCCAGGCGGATGGCCGGAGACATCGGCGTGTTCTGGCGGAGACCGCCGTCGACGTAGAAGGATCGCCCGATCTTGACTGCGGGGAACAGCATCGGGATCGCTGCCGACGCCAGGGCATGCCGTGGCCCGATGGCGGCGCCGCGATGACGTACGAATGGATCTTTGCTCCAGGCGCGCGGGATCGGATCACGACTCTCGATGAAGACGACCGTGTGCCCGGTTCCGACGTGCGTGGCGGAGATCGAGATCGACTCGAGCGTTCCTGCCTTGAGGTTGCGGCGAATGCCTTGCCAGGGAATGGCTCGAAGCACGAACCGCTCGAGTCCGGCGGTCTCGAGGAGGCCGCCGTATCGATACGTCCCTGGCGGCGGAGGCGGCGGATCGCGACCCAGGAGCTGGGTGGCGGCACGCAACATGTCTCTCGTCCGAAGGGAAAATAGCTCCTCGACCCGCAGAGACCGCCACGCGTCGCACAGCTCGGTCGCTTGCAGATCCGGCCGCTCTGCGGTCGCGGCCAGGTAGCTGACGTTGATCGCGCCGACGCTGGTACCGCTGAGAATGTCGAAGTGGACCTGGTGCCCGATGACCCGGGGCAGCCGCTCGCGCAAATAGCGGATAACGCCGGCTTCGTATGCGCCGCGCGAACCTCCGCCCGAGAGCACGAGAGCGATCCGTGGCTTACGTCGCACCGGACTTCCCCCTCAATGATTCTAAACCGATCCGACCGCGCCCGTGCCTCGTCCCTCCGACTTGGCCGCAAGCGTGCGGAATTGCGCCGGCGCTCGTCGCTTTTCTCGAACTGGCCTGTCGGCCGTGGTGTCAGTCTCCCATCGTGACCACGCGCAGGCGCCGGGGGGCCGTAGCAACCGCAGCTGTCGCAATCGTCGGGTGCTGGTGGCCCGTCGCGAGCGCCGAGGCCCGTGCCGACCTTCAGGGCATCGAGGTGGCGGACGTCCACGAGGCGGAGCACAGCATCTCGATCCGGATCGACGGATGGATCGCAGCCGTCGAAGCGCGCCAGGTGATCGTCAATCAGGGGGACCGCGATACGGAGATCTTCTACGCGTTCGACTTGCCGCGCGAGGCGGCGGTGACTGGAGTCGAGATACGCTTGCCCGACGGCCGCCGGGCCGTTTCGAGCTCCGTGGACGCGCGAGCCGCGTTTCACTTCGTCTCGGACGAGGACAGCCCGGGGCGCCCTGACCTCGGTCTCCTGCGCGTCGTCGACCGGACGGCGGGAAGCGACGACCGCCTCACGCGGTACGAGCTTCGAGTCTTCCCCGTCCTGGCGGGCAAATCGGCGGTCGCCATCGTTCGTTGGCAGGTCCCCGTTCGCTACCGAGATGGCCGCCTCCAGCTGCGCATTCCCGGCCGCGGGACCGCCAACAATCGCGTCCATGAACGGTTCGACGTGACCTGGCGAGCTCCGGCTGCCGCTCGAGGGCTCCGCGACGTCCGCGCCGGAGGCACCATTTCTACGGCCTCGTCGGCCGCGCCGGTGCGAACGGCCCGCCTCCGCTTGGTGGCTCCGGCCGACGCAGACATCGTCCTGGAGGCGCGCCCCGTCTTTCGCAGTGTACAGCCCGTCATCGCCGACCTCGCCACGACCCCTCTCGACAAGGGAGGCGGCGCCTACGCCCTGGCGCTGATGTCGCCGTCCTCGGTCGACTCCCATCCAAGCGCGTACGAGCGGATCATCTTGCTGGTCGACACGTCGCGCAGCTTGGGCCGGTCCGGTATCGCCGCGACCAGAGTCCTGACCGATGCCCTGCTGGACTCCGCAACACCGACTGCGCAGATCGATGCGATCCGCTTCGATCGTCGAGCCCGCGCGATTGTCGGCCGCCTGACCGCGAACCGCAGCGAGGTAAAGAAGGGTCTGACAAGCGCCCTGAGCAGCGCCGGAAACGACAACGGGACCGATCTCGGAGCTGCGCTCGACGAGGTCGCGTCGCTGCTGCAGCAGGCCGGGCCAACGGCGGCATCGCCGGTCGGCCGGGTCCCCCGCGGGGCGACCGATTCGACCCTCGTGGTCATCATCACCGACTCGGTCCTTCCGCTCGGTCTCGATGGCGCCCAGGCCCTCAGCCGCGTCGGATCGATCGCGCTCAACGAAGCCCGGATCGCCTCGATCGTCCTGGTACCGGACCAGGCGCCGCTCCCCGACCCGTACGAAGGCCCCCTCGGCGAGCTTGCTCGCAGAACCGGCGGCCGCATCGTGACTGTCCGCCACGGCGAAGCCAGCACGCGCGCCGCAGGGCTCTGGAGCGCAATCGCCCAGCCGGCACCTCTCCGCGAGCTCGAAGTCCAGTGGCAGGGAGTATCCGTCACGGGCGAGAGCGAGATGCCCGCCCAGCTCGAACCCGGCGAGGGCGCGGTCCTGTTCGGCTGGTACCGGGGCATGCGACCGAACGTGCTCACCGTGCGCGGTGACCTGCGCGGTCGCGAGGTATCGGTCCGGACCCGCAAGGCCAGCGCGCTGACCGCGAGGACCGTCCTGGCCCTGGCTCTGATGAACCGCCCGCCCGAGGAGCTTCTGTCCCCCACGGCCGCCGCTCGAGGAGACTCCGCCGAATCGGCGCAGCGCGCCCTCCTGTCCGCCGCCAGCCGCGTCGGGCTGGCAACACAGGTCAGCAGCCTGGTCATCCTCGACACCAGCGACGCCTTTGCGCGCGACCGCCTGGCCCTGGCGCGCAAGTGGGGGCCCTCGCAGTACCGGCGATTTCCGCCCCCTGCGGAGAAAGCCGTCGGGGAACGTGAAGCTCTCGATGTGCGCCCGGCCATCGGGCGATCGGCCCCGCCGGCGTTTCGCCGAACCGGCGAGCTCGACCGCGGCATCATCGAGAGGTTGATGAAGCACCACGTCGTTCCGCGCGCGCGAGCCTGCTACGACCGCGCGCTTCGCCGCGACCCGGATCTCACCGGCGCAGTGACGATCGAGCTCGAAATGGTTCGCGGTGAGGTGCAGGACGCCCGCATCTCGCGAACCACCATCTCCGACGCGATCCTGACCGAATGTCTTCTCGACGCCGCGTTCGCCACGCCCGTCCCGCAGGTCGCACTCGGAGATACGAGCGAAGTCGTTGTCGTGGCACGATATCCGCTCCGGCTTCGCAGGATCCAGAAGCGCCCGGAGGTGAGCCCAGGCGTCGACAGCCGCCCATCGGATCCGAACGACCCGCTTGGCGGCATCGATCCGTAAACGATCGAGCGTTCTCATGAGAGCGTCGCGGTGGCCGGATCAGACGTCATCCGCGCCAGAGGCAGCCGCAAGGTGGGCGATCTGACGTGCAGGCCGTCGAGGGCCCGATAGCCGGCGGCCTCGCGGATCGCATCCATATCGATCTTCTCCGCCCCGTCGAGGTCGGCCAACGTTCGCGCGAGCTTGATGAGCCGATCGATGCCACGGCCGCTCAATGCGACGCGTACGCGGCAAAGGCGCTCGAGCTCTCGCTCGGCCCGATCGGTCAAGACACAGGTCGCGCGCATTGCCCGCGGCGACATCTCGGCGTTGAGTCGAGCGCCGAAACCCTGCAGGCGTTGCCGCTGGACCTCTCGGACCCGGACCACGCGTTCGCGCACGAGGTCCGAGGCTTCTCCGGCCGTCGAATCGCGCATCTGTTTGATCGAGAGGTGAGGGACGAAGACCTGGATGTCGACCCGGTCCAGAAGCGGCCCGCTCAGCTTGTGGCGATATCGCTCGAGCGCGCCCGCGCTGCAGGTACAGACCTTCTGATCCGAGCCAAGCCAGCCGCAGGGGCACGGATTCGCCGAGGCCGCGAGCAGAAACGAAGCAGGGAAGGTGACAGAGCCGGTCGCGCGCCCGATGGAGACTTCACGATCCTCCAAAGGCTGGCGAAGTGCCTCGACCGTCGAGCGGCCAAACTCCGGGAGCTCATCGAGAAACAGCACCCCATTGTGGGCCAGCGACACCTCGCCGGGCCGCGGGGGGCTGCTCCCCCCGACCAGAGCTGACTTGCTGATCGTATGGTGCGGAGAACGAAACGGTCGCTCGTGGACGAGTCCGTGCTGCGCCAGCCCGACCGCGGAATAGACCTTGGTCGTCTCGATGGATTCGTCCCGCTCGAGCGGCGGCAAGATGGTCGGGATGCGTCGCGCGAGCATCGTCTTGCCGATGCCCGGCGCGCCGACCATCAGAAGGTTGTGCCCACCTGCGACGGCGACCTCGAGGGCGATCCGCGCCGCCGGCTGGCCGCGCACGTCGCTCATGTCGATATGCGGGGCCTGGGCCGCCCGTTCATACGTCGAGAAGGTCGGTCGCGGCAGTTCGACGTCCGCCAGCAGGGATCGAATGATGTCGCCAATGTGATCGGCGCCAAACACCTCGATCCCCTCGACCTCGGACGCCTCCGCCGCCGACGCAGCGGGCAATACGATCCCCCGCATCCCGACCTGCCTCGCGAGCAGCGACGCGGCCAGCGCACCGCGTACGGGTCGCAGCGAGCCGTCGAGGCCGAGCTCACCGAGAAGGAGCAGACCGGCGAGACGGTCCGGTTCGAGCACTCCCTCCGCGATGAGGACCGCAAGTGCGATCGGTAGATCGAAAGCTGCGCTGTCCTTGCGCCGATCGGCCGGCGCGAGGTTCACGGTCACCTTCTTCCTTGGTAATGGATGACCAGCGTGCTCGAGCGCTGAGCGAATGCGAGCGGCTCCCTCGCGCACGGAGGCGGCCGCTAGCCCGACCACATTATATGAGGGGAGCTGCCCGGGCGCGGTGACGACCTCGACCAGTACGCGGTACGCGTCGATGCCGAGCAGTGCACAGGAGTGGAGGGTGGCGATCATCGCGCGCGACAACAGCAAGCGCCGTACCCATCATCGATGGCGCGTTTCCGCGGTCCTGCGCCGATGGCTGTCCGGTGGGCCGGACGCGCTGTCCGGTGGGCCGGACGCACCGTCCGAGCGACCGGACACCACTCGAACCCGTGGTAGCCTCCGACTGTAATGGTGAACGCCTGGTCTCGTGCACTTGGTTCGCCGCTCCTGGCCGTGGCGTTGCTCGGCACCGCGTTTGCTTGTTCCGAGCGCGATGCAGCAACCACCTCCGATGTTCACCAGAACGTATCTCCGACCGGAGATCGCAGTTCTGCGAGTCGACCATCGACTTCTCGAGAGACGCTACAACCAGCAAAGGCGGCGGCGCCGGGACGCGACGCAGGACCGGCGACCGATCCACCGTCAGCTAGCAACGAATTTCATCTCGACGGCGCAGACATCGAGTACGAGGCCGCGCGCCGAGACGATCGTCCGCGCAAGGGGCGTCCCATCGAGCTCGTGCTGCGATCGACCCCGTCCGGAGCGACTGCCGCCATCGATGGTGTTGCGATCGGGCGGACGCCCGCCGTGTGGCAGGGCTCGACCGATGGCAGTTCACGCGAGTTCACATTCGTCCTACCGGGTTACTCCATTGCTCGGTACCGATTCATTCCGATGCAGAGCGGAGTCGTGCACGGTACTCTCGGCCGGCTCAAGTCAGAGCCGGATGCGGGGCCCGTGGGGCAGGACAGCCCCTGAGAGCGATGCGACCGACGCTGACAACCGTCGCTTGCATGTCTCTCGCCGCGATGGCGAGCGGAGGAGCGCGGGCCGAACCGGCCGCTCAGCGAGGGACCGTTCGCGGCGTCATCACGCTGTCGCGCAATGGCTCGCCCGTTGCCAACCGAGCCGGGATCCTCGTGTACGTCGTGGGGTTCACGGAGCCGCCGCCGACGCAGATGGCCGAGATCCAGCAGCGAGGGAAGCGCTTCACGCCACCGCTCATCGGCATCACGGCCGGCCAGAAGGTCTCCTTCCCGAACGGCGACCCCTTCTACCACAATGTCTTCTCGCCCTCGCTCGTTCGTCAATTCGATCTGGGCCAGTACCGCACTGGAGAGACCCGTTCGCGGGTCTTCCCGAAGAGCGGTGTGGTCGACGTCTACTGCAACATTCACCCTCAGATGTCAGCGACGATTCTCGTGCTGCCGAATCGGCGATTCGCCATAACCGCCAGCGACGGATCGTACACGATATATGGCGTCCCCTCGGGCCGGTGGAAGGTATACGCGTACAGCCGGCGCGCGGAGAAGCCAGTCGGAGCCGAGGTGGAGGTTCATCCGGGCGGGACCGCGGTCGTCGAGCTGGTTGTGACCGAGACCCGGGGCGACTTCCGTCATCGGAACAAGTACGGCGAGGCGTACCGCGATCCGTCGCGCTATCGCTGAGCGGGCGCGATCCGCCGCGGTCTCGCGGCAACCGGATCGCGCTAGGAGTCGTCCCGCAGGCGTCTCTCGAGGCTCACGTCGAGCTGGCTCTGGACCAGCCGCAGGATGCTGTCGGTTTCGCCCGGGTCGACGGAGAGAAGAATCGCCAGGCGGTCCTTCGTGAGATCGAGGAGAGTCGACCGGGCCTTGCTCAGCCAACGGGCTGCTGTCGCACGATGTACCTGGTAGATCGCTCCGATCTCGTCGATGCTGAGCTGGTCGCAGATCTGGTAGCGAAGCAAGAGACGTTCGCGCACCTCGAGCTGCTCGATGGCGTCGCGCAACGCGGTCGCCACCTGGCTCCGGTAGGCGTGCTTGAGCTGCTCGATCTCCGGGTCTCGCTGGGTCTCCTGATCGTGCAGGATGTGTTCTTCGAGGGGGAGCTCCTTCCGGACCTTGCGTCGCATCCGGAGGAGCTCGCGGGTAGCGATCACGCGGATCCATCCACGCAGCGACCCGCGACCGGCGTAGTCGCCGATGCCGACCGGCCCTCCGTCGGAGACGAAGAGTTGCGTGCGGACGACCTGTTTCACCTCTTCGATGTCTGCGTCCGAGGCGCGGAGTGCGGCTCCGGCGGCGCGGATTTCGCCGAACGTGTGGCTCTCGAACGACGTCAAGGCGCGCTGGTTTCCTTGAAGCGCAGCGCAGGCGAGATAGAGATCGGATGTCGCGAGCTCGCCGAGCGAGGCAGCGGGGTCCGTCGCAAATGTGGCGACGCGCCCGATGTGGGCTGCGAATCGCTCCGCGGCGAGGTCGAGGTCCGGCCACTCGTCGCGGGCTGCGGCCCACGCGGTCTGGAGCGCTTGTTCCAGGCGCGCGAGCGCGCTCTCCGGTGGCGTGCCGCCGTCGGGCGTCGGAGGCAGCGACTCGAGGAAGGAGGTCGCCAGGGGATAGCGTATTCCGGGTTCCGTCACGGTCATCGCCTCGACCCTGCTTCCGGTTCCGAGTATCCTCGCTTTGCCACCTGGCCTGGTAGCCCAATGGGATGTCTGGACGCCAACGTGCTGCAAGCCTGGCAGGACGGGCGGCTCGTGGACGCCGAGCGTCGCGTCACCGAGGAGCATCTCGACTCGTGCGCGGATTGCCGGCACCTGGTGGCTACGCTCGTCACCGGTGAGACCTCCGCGCGCCCGCCCGTGCTGGCTGGTGTAACCATGACTCTCGGCACGACCCTGCCTGCGATGGCGACGCCGCACGATGGAGTGCTGCAGAAGGGGGCACAGATCGGCCGCTTCGTCGTGACGAAGCAACTCGGCGTCGGCGGCATGGGAGTCGTCTACGCGGCGGAGGATCCCGAGCTCGGTCGACAGGTCGCGGTCAAGCTCCTGCGCGGAGCCGTCGCTCGCGACTCCATCCAGGCTGCTCGGCGCGTCATGCGAGAGGCTCGGCTGGCGGCGCGAGTCTCCCATCCCAACGTGGTGTCGCTGTACGAGGTCGGTCAGCACGAGGACCGCGTGTTCATTGCGATGGAGCTGGTCACCGGCAGCAGTTTGACCGCGTGGCTCAAGGAGCGGCCGCGCTCACCCAAGGAGACTCTCGCTGTTTTCGTCGATGCGGGGCGCGGACTGGCGGCAGCACACGCGGCTGGTGTCGTGCACCGCGATTTCAAACCAGACAATGTGCTGGTCGGGACCGACGGGCGAGCCAGGGTGACTGATTTCGGGCTGGCGCGACATGGGGAGGACAGTGGCCGCGCGAGCTCCGACGACGTGGAGCGTGCCCGCACAAAGCGAAGCAGCCTGAGCGACCTCAGCAATGCCGCGGCGATCCTGGGCACTCCGGCGTACATGGCTCCCGAGCAGCACAGCGGTGCGAACACGGATCCGCGGACGGATCAGTTCAGCTTCTGCGTCGCATTGTACGAGGCGCTGCACGGGCAGCGGCCGTTCGATGGGACGACCTGGGAGGAGCTGTCCGACTCGGTGATGGCGGGTCGCGTGAAACCTCCGCCGCCGAGCTCGCGAGTGCCGGCCTCGTTGCACCGCATCGTGGTGCGCGGCCTCGCGGTACGGCCGGGCGACCGGTACTCGTCCATGAACGACCTCCTCGGCGCGCTGGGGCGCGACCGCGGTCGGCCGCTCCGGGCATGGGCGTATGGCTCGTTCGTGTTGCTGGCCGCGATGGCGACGGCGCTGGCGGGCGACTGGATGGCCCGGGAGCGAACGCTGGCGGTGACGCGCAGCTCTTTCTCTGCCGCCCGGCAGCAGCTCGGCCGATCGCTCAAGCTCCGGTACGAGACCTTCGCCGCGATGTCGGACCTCTCATACGTGCTGCCGGTCATGCGGCAGGTCACGGGCAACGTTGACGACGCGGACTTCGGGCTCGGGGCCGAGGAGGATGATCGTATGCAGCTCGCCGAGCTGCATGCGAACTTCCAGTCTGCCGACTGGCTGCCGTGGGCGAAGGCGTCGCGCCGCGGTTTCATCGGAGTGGCGGACTACAAGGGGCGCTTGCTCTACACGGGCGCGGCGCCCGACCTGTGGGGAACCGATGTCCGGGTCCTGTCGGCGGTGGATAGCGCCTACTCGGCCGGGTCCTCGTCGGAGGGACACGCGATGGTGATTCGCGGGGACGACCCGCTGATGCTCCGCTCCGGGCTGCTCGGGAAGAACCCGCGGCCGGGACTGTTTGTCGTGTTCGCCCGGGCGACCGTTCTCGGGGACGTTCCGCGTGCCGTGTTCGTGCAGACGATCGACGGCGCCAAGCTGCTCGACGATGTTTCGCTCGGTGAGGGAGTGCAGCTGGCGCTGGTGGCGCCGAGCGGGGCGTCGGACGGGGGAGGGATCCCGCCGCGGGTCCTGGCCGCTGGTCGCGATTCGGTCGGGACGGCAGACGAGGTGATGGAGGACGGCCGATCGTGGCTGGTGCAGAGCTACCCGTTGAGCGGCCTCGATGCCGCCCAGCAGGAGATCGCGCGGATCGTCCTGGCGAGGCCGATCGACGCGGGTCTGGCCGGGCTATTTCCCCGCGCGCGCCTGGTACTGGGACTCTTGACGATCCTGCTCCTGGCGAGCACGGTGTCGGCCGCGCTCCTGGCGAGGAGCGCCAGGCTCCGGCTCGCGGCTCCCCGCCTTTGAGGGCTGGGGAGCTCGGGTCTCGTAGATGAGGAGGGAAGCGCCGCCGCGCTCGAAGCCGATGTGGCGTGGGATGAGCACCCAGCGGCTCGGGCGGGCACGCCAGCGGTAGCCGGGTTGATCGTCGTCGAGCGGGAGGCGAGCAACGCGGTCGGCGCGCTTGGCACCGGGCGTGAGCATGTAGAGGTCCAGCCACTTCTCCTCGGCGCGCTTTCGCTCGACCGCGTCGGGGTGCACCGGATCGATCTCGAGGGTGAAGAATACGGGCTGGCCGGGCTGCGCCGGCTGCGGAAGGAAGCTGGTGTGGAGGTAATGGCGGAAGGGCTCGGCAAGCTCGACGGGGGTGGGTCCAGCGCCGTCGACGTAGAGGATCAGACCCGAGAGATCGGGGGCAATGGCGACGAATGTGCTCTCGTTCGGATGTTGAGCGAGCACCTGGAGCCGCTTGGTGTGCTCCATGAGGTCGGCGATCGGGATCTTCTTGGCGAACGTCGCGCGCGGGAGGTCGTACCACGCCTCGATGTTCGGGGACCGCTGGTCCTCCTTCTTGTCGTACTCACCGCCCTTGATGCCGATCGCGCGCGTGTAGCCGAGGGTCCAGTGGTTGATCTTGAAGTCGAGCTTCTGACTGAAGCCCTCCAGGTCGGTCGTGACGACCGCGCGCTTGCCCAGCCGCTTGCCGGACCCGAGCGCGAAGACCTCGACGGTGTGCCGGATGGACGGATGCTCCTTTTTCTTCTTGGGAGCGATCTCCTCGCGCTGATACACCGTGAGAGCGTCCTCCCCATCGTACTGCGTACGAACGATGTCGGTGGCAGGACCAAACTTGCGAGTCACTGTTCCCTTGCCGTCCAGAATCGCGCCGGCGACGGTGCCCTCGGATGGCCCCTTGGCGACGACGAGGAAGTGCTCGCCGTCGACCACGTCCTGAACGGTGAGCGGCGCGGTGGTGAATGGCTTGAGGTCGAGCCGCATGATCTCTGTCTTGGTGTTGAGATCCCATACGACCAGCTCACACAAGGCCGCGGCGTCGGTGTTGACGTACAGCAAGCGGCCGCCGGCGGCGTCGAATGAGAGCGGCGAGTCGACGAAGCCCCGCACCGGAGTGAGGGTATGGAGGAGCGTGGCGTCCTGCGGCTTGCGGTCCTTGGCTTTCCGGGTCTGACCGAGGCTGTTGTCGGAATCGGCGTCGTTGGCCGCCGACCCCTGCTCGGGGCTGCCGGTGTCGGCCAGGCGATCGGGTACCGGTCCGCCGCCGCCGGGAACAGTGTCGGTTCGCGAGCCTCCGCCGCACCCGAGCCCGATCAGCCCCGATTCCGCGATCAGAACCGCTGCGGTGACCCATCGCCCGATCGCGAATCGCGCCATGAACATCATCCTACCAGGTCAGACAGGAGCGGCGGCACGGGCGCCAGGACCGGGGCCGCGCCGGGCCAGGCGAGGCGATGTGCGTGGAGGAACAGGCGATCGAGCCGAGGCCGATCGGACCCGTAGAGTGCGTCCCCGCAGATCGCGTGACCGGCATCGGCAAGGTGGACGCGAATCTGGTGCGTGCGACCGGTGACGAGGTCTATCTGGAGCAAGCTGACCGGCTGGCCATCTGGCGCAGTACCGCGGCGGATCAGCCGAAACCGCGTGAGCGCTGGGCGGCCAGGGCCGACGGCCATGCGGCGGTGGTCGCGCGGATCGCGCCCGATCGATCCGGACAGCGCACCTTCCGCGCGAGCCCAGTGGCCCCAGACCGCTGCGAAATATGTGCGTTCGAGCTGATAGCGGGCGAGGAGATCGGCGAAGCGGCGGCGGGCTTCGGGTGTTCGGGCGAACAGGACCAGGCCGCTCGCGTCGCGGTCGAGTCGGTGGAGGAGGCGCGCGTCGCGGTCGATCGCGTCGGCGACGAGCCGGTCGAGAGCGCCCGCGGATGACGCCCGCGTCGCCTGGCTGGCGACCCCGGCCGGCTTGTCGATGACGAGGACCTCGGGGTCCTGATAGACCAGCCACTGCGAAACCAATCCGGCGACGGAGGCGGACGACGAGAGGCCGTCGGCCGAAGCCGACGGCGTGGCAGGCCTGGCCTCAGGACGCGAGGCGGGGGCACCCGAAGGCCATGCGCCGGAGCGGGTCGCAGCGCCGGAGCGGGCCGGAGCGGCGTTGGAAGCGTCGGGGGTGGGGGCGGCCCGGGCGGCGGCGCGGACGGCGGCGCTGGGAGCCGCGGCGGCCGGGGCGGCGGCGCTGGGAGCCGCGGCGGTCGGGGTGGCGGCGGGGACGGCGGCGCTGGGAGCAGCAGCGGCGGGGACGGCGGCGCTGGGAGCAGCAGCGGCGGGGACGGCGGCGGGGGCAGTGGGGGTCGGGGCAGCAGCGGCGAGGACGGCGGCGGGGGCAGTGGGGGCAGGGGCAGCGGCGGCGGGGCCGGTGGCGAGGGTGGCGACGGCGGCGGGCGGGGGCGAGGCGAGGTGCACGGTGACGCGGTGGCCGGCGGCGAGGACGTGGGCTGGATCTTCGATGCGGCGGCGGCCGAGGTAGACCGCGCCGCGGCGGATGAGGGTGTCGGCGTCGGCGGGGTCGATGGCCAGGCGTTCGGCCAGGAAGTCGGCGAGCAGGCGACCGCGGTCGACACCCGAGGTCGTGAGCTTGCGCGGCCGCGCGGTGGTGTTTGCCCCCGTCGTCGTGCTCTTGCGCGGCCCGGCCATGGCGTGTGCGGGACTATGGGTCCTGGTCGAGCCGCGGGTGAATCGCGGTGGTCATCTCGAGCGCGAGGGCAGCGGCGATCTGGGCGGCGAGCTGGGCGTTGGCGACGGCGAGGGCGCGGTTGGCCATGACAGTGCGGCCGCCGGACAGGCCGGCGAGCCGGGCCAGCAGGAACGGCGTGAGGTCCTTGCCGCGCACGCCGACGCGCTCGGCGTCGGTGTTGGCCACGTCGATCCACTCGGTGATCTGCTCCGGCGGAATTTCGGCCTCGGCCGGCACCGGGTTGGCGACGAGGACGCCCCCCTGCCGCAGACCGAACCGGGTGAGGAGGGCCTGCGCGACGTCGATGGGGCGGTACATGCGGTGCTCGATGGGGAGCCCCGAGTGCCGGCTGTAGAAGGCGGGAAACTGGTCGGTCTTGTATCCGATGACCAGGACGCCGAAGGTCTCGAGCGTCTCGAGCGTGCGCCGCAGGTCGAGGATCGCCTTGGCGCCTGACGAGACGACGCCGATCGGAGTTCGCGCCAGGGTGTAGAGGTCGCTCGACACGTCGCTCGGGTCGCCCTGATGGACGCCGCCGATGCCGCCGGTCGCGAAAAGCTTGATCCCGGCCCGCGCGGCGAGCGCGCACGTCGCGCTCACCGTGGTGGCCGCGTCCCGGTGCTGTACGGCGAGGGCGGCGAGGTCAGCGGCGCCCGCCTTGGCGACACCGACCCCGGGCCGGGCGAGTCGTTCGAGTGTCGCCGCGTCGAGACCGATCCGGGCGACGCCCTCGATCACGGCCACGGTGGCGGGAACCGCCCCGGCGGCCCGCACCGCCGCCTCGAGGTCGATCGCGGTCTCGAGGTTCTGGGGA
>Ga0111539_10001598_pt1 | contig 30209 bp, 30 predicted proteins | sample RhiMethybrSRZTD1_FD_79667 | JGI IMG/M metagenome (GOLD analysis project Ga0111539, IMG submission 79667) | Populus rhizosphere microbial communities from Tennessee, USA - Rhizosphere MetaG P. TD hybrid SRZTD1 (version 2) (version 2) | ecosystem: Host-associated > Plants > Roots > Rhizosphere >...
ACACCGGCTCCTCGATGACGAATGCGCCGGCGAGGTTCTTCGTTGGATCCGGAGTGCCGTCCGGCCGGCGCGGCGTGTGGCAGTTGCCGCAGCCCGCGACGGTTTCTACGAGATAGCGGCCATGCTGGAGCGGATCCGCACTGTCGCGAATCGTTTCCGCCGCGGCGGCCGCGGGCGGGGGCGCAGCAGCGGGCGCCGGGGCAGGGGCTGCCGGAGCGGGCGATTCCTCGCGGGAGCAACCCGCGACCCCCAAAATCGTTACGAATGCCGCCCAGATCGCGAGGGTCGGGCGCGTTCCCCGTTGGCCGGTTCTCACCTGTAGTTCTCCTGGTTGGTGGCGCAGAACAGTCGGCAAGCATACGAAAAAACCAGCGCCGTTCGGAAGAAGAGCCGCTGTCGGCAACGACGAACCCGAGTGAGCCGCGTGTGCGCGGTTTGGCCCCGGCAAACCCGCGGACGGACCGCGCCAACCGCGGCCGGGTGGTCAGATTATGGTTTCTCCAGAGAAAACCATAGCTTAGGAGTGGTTTATTAACGGTTAAGGATGGGCTAATTTGTCCGTCTTGAAAAAGGACCGCCAAGCGTCCTGAAGGCGCGCAGCGCGAATGGCTTCGGAACCAGACATCCTACGAGAACAAGCAGCGAGCATCGTGCGCAGTGGTGCGCTCGGGCGCTCGCGGTCGTACGCGCGCTTGCTCGAGTTCCTCGTCGAATGCGCCCATAGCGGCCGCACGCCGAAAGAGCTCGAGATCGCGATGGAAGTGTTCGGCCGCGGCGCCGACTTCGATCCGAGCCAAGATTCGATGGTGCGCGTGTATGCGCACAACTTGCGTCAGAAGCTCGAGCATTACTACGCGACGACGGGACGCAACGAGCCGCGGCAGCTACTGCTCGCGCGCGGCGAGTACCGCATCTCGCTGGCCGAGTTGGACGAGCCCGAGGAGAGCGCCGAGACGATAGCGCCGGCCGCGTTGCCGCCGTCGCCGCAACCGGCTGCGGTGCCCGAGCAGCCGCGCTCGGCGTTCACGCGCTGGCGCCTCGCAGTTGGCGGAGCGGCCTTGCTCGGGCTTGGGCTAGCGCTCGGCGCAGGAATCGTGATCGAGAGCGAGCCGGCTGCGCCCGCCGCGGCGGCGGTCGCGAAGTCGCCGCTGTGGGCCGACATGCTCGACGACGATCTGCCGATCCTGGTCGTGGTCGGCGACTACTACATCTACGGGGAGCTCGACGAGCACGGCGACGTGACTCGCCTCGTGCGCGATTTCAACGTTGGCTCGAGCGCCGAGCTCGACGAGCTCATGAAGAACGACACGACGCTGATGTCGAGGTACATGGACCTCGATCTCACGTACTTGCCCACGGGCAGCGCGTTCGCGTTGCTCGATATCTTGCGAGTGCTCTACACGACCCAGAAGTCCGTGCGCGTCGTGTCGATGTCGGAAATGAACGAAGCGGATCTCAAGTCGAGCCACGTCATCTACGTCGGCTACATCAGTGCGCTCGACAAGCTCGAGGACTTCGTCTTCGCGTCGTCGACGCTCACGATCGGCTACACGTACGACGAGCTGCGCAATCTGGACACGGGCGAGACCTACACGAGCGAGGCCGGCTTCCCCGAGGTCAATCACAACTACCGCGACTACGCCTTCATCTCGACGTTCCCGGGCCCCGGCGGCAATCAGATCATGATCGTCAGTGGCACACGCGACGCGGGTCTCATGCAGGCGGCGCACGCGCTGGCCGACCCGATGTTCGTCCAGAGCATGGAGCAGCAACGGCCGGACACGGGCAAGAGTCAGCCGCCGTCGTTCGAGATGCTCTACGAGGTCACGGGCTATGGGCGCACGAACCTCGACGCGATGCTCGTCCACACCGCCGCGCTGAACTACCAGCAGATTTGGGGCGGCGTGCTGCGTCAGCCGCCCGTGAACTAACCCTTGGGCGGCAGGGCCACCTCGGCCAGCATGCAGCGCACGCTGCCGCCGCCCAACCGCTCGATCGTTGCGATATCGGCGGTGACGAACTGGCCATAGCGCTCGAGCGCGCCGCGCGTCCGGGCGGCCAGCGCGTGTAACGCCGCCGCCGACATCGCGATCACGGGGCCGTTAGAACCCGCAAGCTCGAGCAGATTGCAGGCGAACCCTTCGAGCTCCGCTCGCGAGAGATCGACGACCTCGCGTCCCGTCGCCTCGAGCCGCGCGACGATGCTGCGTCGTTCCGCGGCGTCCGCAATGGCGGCCGTGCACAGCGCGGCGAAGTGCGTGCCGAGCGAGAGCACGACGTTTGTGTGATAGATCGGTCGGCCCGCGGCGTCGACGGCCGTGAACGGCACCACCTCGTAGCGCAGAGCGCGCGCGAGCTCCGCGAGCGCATTGACGTGCGTGCGCGGCGAGAGGCACGCGTAGGCCACGCGTTGAACGCGGTCGAGCACGACACTGCCCGTGCCTTCGAGGTATTCGCCGCGCGCTTCGAGGCCCGTGAGGTCGATTACATGCTCGATGCGATAGCCGCACGAGTCGACGAGCGCATCGAGAAGGTCGCGCCGCCGCTCGAGCCGACGGCTCGGCGCCAGCATCGGATACAGCACGGCTGTTCCGTCGGCATGCAGGGTGAGCCAGTTGTTGGGGAACACCTCGTCGGGTAGCGCTGCGTCCCGTTGCCCTGCGAACTGATGCACTCGCACGCCGGCGCCCGCGAGCGCGAGAGCCAAAGCGTCGAACTCGTGCTGGGCGCGCTGCGCGGTGTCGCTCGAGCCCGATGCCGCGTGCTGGAAGAAGTTCGAGGCGGCCGTTTCGGCGTTGCTGCCGAAGTGCGCGGGCCGAACCATCAGCACGGCGCCGGCTGTCTGCTGCTCGCTCATTCGCAGCGGGCTGCTGAGCCGCCCTGAGCTTGCGACGCAGCGCGCTCGAGCTGCGCGACCGTATCGCGCACCGCGGCGCCAAGCTCGTCCGCGGGCGGAACCGCCGCCAGCGCGGCGCGCGCTTCAGTGAGCGCTTCGTCACGGCAGCCGCGGTCGGCGAGCACGTTCGCGAGGTTGTTGCGCGCTGCGGCGTTTTGCGGCGCCGTCGCTAGCAGGCGTCGATACAGCGTAGTCGCTTCGCTCAAGTCGCCGGCCGCGTAGCGTTGGCCGGCCGAGGCGAACAATACGAGCTCCTCGGTCGGCCAGCGCTCGAGCGCTGCGCGATAGCCGCGCTCGGCCGCCGCGGAGTCGAGCAGGGGCTCGGCACCGGCCAGTGCCCGAATGTACGCACCCGCCGTTGCGGTCGCGGGCAGCTCGCCCGGCGCCAACGCGACGAAGGCCCAATTCGCGCCGCGCTGCCACTCGCGGAGGAAGCGCGAGCTGGTCTCGATGCGCCGCTCTTGCGTGCCCGACCGCAGGACGACCTCGTCGCCGGCCAGGCCGACGACGACGGCGTAGTGCCAGATGGGCACGCGATCGACGCCTAGATTCTGTAGCACGAGCACGGGCCGTCGTGCGGCGAGCTCGGCCGCGAGCGCGCTTGGCTCGGGCTCGAGGACGTACGGAATGAAGCCGTGGCGGCGCGTCGCGCCGAGCAGCTCCGGTTGCAGGCTGCCGCGCAGGCCGGGGGCGTAGACCTCCGGCGACAGCGCGTCGGCGTCGACGTCGGCGCCGGCGTGCTTGAGCACGGTCGCCAGCGCGGCCGGGCCGCACTGATAATCCGTCTGCGGAAAAAAAGGTACGGCCGTCAGCTCGACGGCGGGAAGATCGACAGGCAACTGCGGTGCGCTCGCGCAGCCGAACAGCGCGAATGCGGCCGCGACAACGCCGGCCCTAGATCTTGTTGAAGATATCAATGACGCCGGTGAGCTCGAGGATCAGCAGCACGACGAACACGATGCCGACCACGGCGAGCACGCTGCCGCCCGCCGGCATGTTCTCGAGATCGGTCGCGAGCTGCTCGAGCTCTTGATCGGTCAAGGCCGCGATGCGCTCATCGGTCGCGGCCGGGTCGACCCCGTAGCGCTCGAGCTGGCTGCGCACTTCCTCGCGTGCGAGCACGGCGTCGATGCGGGCGCGCGTCGCCTCGCGGTCGACGGACGTGATGTACTCCTGCGTGCTGATGACGCCGGCGTACGCGGCGCTTTGCATCGATGCGGCGACCAATGATGTCGCGAGCACCGCGACGAGCGAATTGCGATTCCAGTTGCGCATGAACAGCCTCCCTGTGCGCTCGAAACACTAGCCGAGGTGGCTAGGCTGCGCTAGTCCTCGGTCCACCAAGCCACAAACTCGTCGAAGTCGATACGCCCGTCGTCGTTCGTATCGATGTCCTTGAAGCCGGTTTCGATCTCGCTGTGGGACATTTCCGCATCGAGCTCGTCGAGCATGGCGGAGAACTCGTCGAGCTGGATGCGGCCGTCGCCATCCCGATCGTTGTAGTCGAATGCCTCGCGCAGCTCATCGAGCTTTTCTTCAGTCGGTCGATTCTTCGCCATTACTGCCGCTCCCCCGGGCTACTTGAGTCGGCGCTATTCTCGCCTTTTTTCGGCGGCGCCGTCTGCTTGCCGTTGTGAAGCGGACGTCTCGTCCCGTTCGTCCCCATCGACCGCCGGCCGGCCGATGAAGTCGTAGAGTACCCCGACCATGGCGTTCAAACCTGTGACGCGCAGCACGAGTGCCGGTGCCGACAGCGCGCGCCGCGGCTTGCGCAGCTCACGCACGCGGCGCGCCAGCAGCGCTGCGACGATCGCGCGAGCGATACCGGAGATCACGAAGATATAGAGCAAGCTGCTGACGACACCGGACGCGCCGAACAGCACGCCGCGCGCCGGCAGCACGACCTGGAGCAGCGAGCCGAGCATGGCGCCGCCGAATACGCCGGCGGCCGTCCCGACGTTGTGGAACGCGACGTATGCCGCGCGCCGCGTTTGCGGAACGAGCTCGTAGAGCAAGTTGCCGGCCGACAGCGTGAAGCCGGACCACGAGAGACCCGACAGGGCTTGGAACAGAACCAGCGCCCAGAAGTTGTCCGACAGCAACCAGATCGCCGGCACGATCGGCAACGAAATGCTGGTCACGATCAGGATCAGGCGGTTGCCGTAGATGTCGGCGACACGCCCCCACGTCGTCAACATCAGAAACTGCACCAGCACGCTCGAGCCCTGCAGCACCGTGAACTGAAAGTAGCTGAGGTCGAGGTCTCGCAACATGTAGACCGTGAAGAACGGCGACGAGATGCCGACGGCTGCGTTCATCAATGCGACGTAGACCGAGAAGCCGATCGCGCCAGTGGAGAGCAAGGTTCGCCACCAGTGCTCGATGTGCATGTCCGGCGCCGTCGTCGTCGGCGGCATCTCGTGCAAGAACGTCAGGTGATGGACCGAGATCGTTCGCGCGACGAATGCGATCAAGAAGATCACGACGAAGCCGAGATACGTTCGGTCCGCTGTGTCGAGCTCGTGCAAGATCAAACCGCACGCGACGAGGCTCACGAACGTCGTGATCGTCATGAGCCGAGTTCGGTGCGCGAAGTAGCGCCCGCGCCGCCGCTCCGACACGAGGTCGCGCATGATGCTCGTCCACTGCGGCGCCGCGAGGTTGTTGGCGCTGTGGTAGAGCACGAGCAAGACGAGCAACGCGGAGATCGAGTAGCTGCCGAGCAATGCTGGCAACACGATGATCGGCAGCCAGAGCAGCGCCTGAAGCGCGCAGCCGAACAGCACGAGCCGCCGGCGCCCGACGTAGTTGCCGATCCAGGCGGAGAAGAGCTGAGCGAACGACGCGAGCAGCGGCGGCAGTGTCGAGAGCAGAGCGACCTGCGGTGCCGTCGCGCGCAAAAACAACGCGAATGCCGAGAAATACGTCTCGCCGGCGCCGACTTGCACCGTGTAGGCCATGCCGTCACGGACGGAGTGGGTCAGCGCCTTGTCGACGGCAGGGTCTTTGGAAAACTGGCCCGCAGGCATACCTACACCGCGTCGCTCAAGGTCGCGTCGCGGCTCCTCTCGCTCGTGAAATGGCCGAAAGAGGTGCCGGTGTTACGGTTTCGGTTCGCTCAAGGTGCGGCTATTCCCGGGTGGGCACGGCGCGAATCGAAACCGTAACACCGACACCGACGCCGGCGGTTAGCGCGGGATTATAGGCTCGTGAGCTCTTCGAGGAGGGAACGGGTGCGCGTTTGCGGGAAACTACCCGCCCGCGCGGACGTCGTTAGCGTCCGCGCGGGCCGGCGCACCTTCAGCGGGCTACTGCGTCGCTCGCTCGACAGCCGGTGCGGGGGGAGGGGTGACCGGCGTCAGGTGAAAATCGATCTCGGCTTCGGGCATGTCGGTCGGCATCACGACCGGGATTTGGACCGACTCCCGAGGCGGTTGCGCCGGCACAGTGATGTGCCGCTTCGCAGTGACCATGACAGTCGTAACACTCGGCTCCTCGGCCGCCATCGCCGTAGCCGCCGCAGCGGCCAACAACATGCCAGCAGTCAACATTCGTAGCGTGTTCATCGCAGCACCCCTCTTAGTTTCCATGGAGCACAAGGTAGTGCTAACCCGCCTTTAGAAACATGCGGAAGGGCCGAAGAAAGACTTAGCGCGGCCAAAGATTGGCCGAGTTATCTCTAGCGTCTTGAGATTCGAATCGCGGCGCCGTCTCTCAGGCGCCGCCGTCCTCGAGCAAGCTGCGCAACATCCACGCGTTCTTCTCGTGGACCTGCATACGCTGCGTCAAGAGATCGCAAGTCGGTTGGTCGTTGGCGGCGTCGGCCGCGGCGAATGCCGCGCGCGCCGTCTTCGCGACCGCTTCTTGCCCAGCGACGAGGATACGGATCATTTCCTTGGCGCCCGGCGTGCCTTCGACTTCCTTGATCGAAGCGAGCCGCACGAACTCCTTGTACGTGCCGGGCGCCGGCAAGCCGAGCGAGCGGATGCGTTCGGCAATCAAGTCGAGCGCATTCCACTGCTCCGTGTAGTGCTCCATGAACAGCACGTGCAGCGTCTGGAACATCGGGCCCGTGACATTCCAATGGAAGTTGTGCGACTGCAGGTACAGCGTGTAGCTGTCAGCCAATAGATGCGACAGGCCCTCCGCGATCACGCCTCGGTCCTTCGCCGAAATGCCGATGTCGATTTGCATTGTTGTGCTCATGGTGCCTCCTGGATCTAAGCGAACAGTTTACGCCGCGCGCGCGGCCCAGCGCTTCAGGTCCTCGTAGCCGCCGACGCGCTCACCGTTGATGAACACCTGCGGCACCGTCTGCGATCCGGCAATCGCGCCGAGCGCTTTCAGACGGATGTTGTGCGTCAGCGGAATCTCCACGTACTCGATGCCGCGCTCGTCGAGCAGAGCCCGCGCCTGCACGCAGTACTGGCAGCCGTCGCGAGTGAGGATTGCCACCTGGTCCGGTTTGCGAGCCTTCGGGTTCACGTAGGCCAGCATCGTCGCGGCGTCCGATACCTCGAATGGATCGCCGGGTTTGTTGGGCTCGACGAACATCTTCTCGACGACGCCGTCGCGCACGAGCATCGAGTAGCGCCACGAGCGCTTGCCGAAGCCGAGATCGCCCTTGTCGACGAGCTGGCCCATGCCGGCCGTGAACTCGCCGTTGCCGTCGGGTAGGAACAAGATGTTATCGGCGCCCTGATCCGCGGCCCACTCGTTCATGACGAACGCGTCGTTGACGGAAATGCAGACGATCTCATCGATGCCGTTTGCGAAGAACGCCGGCGCGAGCTCGTTGTAGCCCGGCACGTGCGTGCTCGAGCAGGTCGGCGTGAACGCGCCGGGCAGCGAGAACACGACGACGCTCCGTCCGTCGAAGAGCTCGCTGGTCGTGATGTTGCGCCACTCGCCGCGTACCCGCGTGCGAAACGTGACGTTCGGAACTCGTTTCCCTACCTGACTCTGGGTCATGACGTACCTCCTTCGTAATGGACGGCACTTTATTGGCTTGCACGGTGTGCCGGCCAATACTTTGTTAGTATCCGACCGATAGGCAAAACCTATTGATCCGAAGTCACCGCATGACACTGACCGAGCTCAAATACCTGATCGCCGTGGCCGACGAAAAACACTTTGGCCGCGCCGCCGAGGTTTCGTTCGTGAGCCAGCCGAGCTTGTCGGCCGCGATCAAGAACATCGAGCAGGAGCTCGGCGTGCGCGTGTTCGAGCGCAGCAAGCGTGGAGTCGAGCTCACCGAGGTGGGCGCCGAGATCGTCGCGCAAGCCAGGCGCACGCTCGACGAGGCCGCGCGCATCAAGGCCGTGGCGAAGCGGGGCAGAGGCCGCTATCGCTTGCGCCTCGGTGTCATTCACACGATCGCGCCGTATCTTCTCCCGCAGCTCGTCGTCGCGCTGCGCAAGGTCGCGCCCGAGATGTCGCTCGACATCGAGGAGAACATGACCGCGAATCTCGATCGGCTCCTGCGATCCGGCGAGCTCGATGCCGCGATTCTCGCGTTGCCCTACGAGGCGCCTGGTATCGAGGTAGAGCCCGTCTACGACGAGGAGTTCGTCGTCGTGGCCCCGCAGGGCCATCCGTTTGCGCGGCGGCGCACGATGCCGGTCGAGGAGCTCGATGCCGGGGAGTTGTTGCTGCTGCCGGTCGGGCATTGCCTGCGCGATCAGGTGCTCGGCGCGTGCACGGAATTCTCGCAGCCGCCGCCGGCGGGCAGACTCGGCAATTCGCTCGAGACGCTGCGCAGCATGGTGGCGTCGGGGCTCGGTGTCACGGTGCTGCCGAAGACCGCGCTGACGCAACGCTACGCCACGCCGCTCGTGAAAGCCGTGTCGTTCGCCGAGCCGCGACCGAAGCGCCGCGTCGCAGTTGCGTGGCGGCGGCGTGAAACGGGGGAAGGAAGCGAACGTCAGCCGAAGGCCGTGCGCAAGCTCATCGAAGCCATCAAGAACGTCGACTTGCCCGTCGAGCTACTCGGCGGCGCGGAGTAATTGCTCGGCGCGATCCGTGAGCCGCCGGTCGCGGCCGGCGAGCGTCTGGGCCTTGCGCGCCATCGTCGCCGCCTGCGCAGAGTTGCCGGTCTGCAGCTCGAGCTCACCGAGCTCGAGCCAGAGGACGGCGTTGTTGGGATCGAGCCGCAGCGCACGCTCGAGCGACGCGCGGGCGGCCGGCAGGCTGCCCGCCGCGCGTTGCGCGCGGCTCTGCTCGAGCAACGCGGCGCTCGCGCCGCTCGCGTCGCTCTGCGGTCGGGCCGACGGGACGTCGCGACCCGGCGGCTCCGAGCGCGGCGGTTGCGGGCTGCCCGGTGGAACTGTTGCGGACGGGTCGCCGCCCGGTACCGGCCGCGTGTCGCCGGACGTGCTCGGTGCGGGCGGCGGGGTCGTAGCCGGCCGTGACGCGCTGCCGGCCGGGCTCGACAGTGAGGCGCAGGCCGCACCGAGGACCAGATACGCGAGCAACGCGCCGCGAGCGATGGCCGAGCGCGTCTTCATCGTCGGTTGCTGTCGAGCCAGGAGCGGATCCGCGCGCCGATGCCCGTTTCGCCGTTGCAGCCGAACACGTGCGGGTAATAGTCGGTCTCGGGCACGGGCACCGCGATGGCGTCCGGGCAGCGCGCGGCCATCGGGGCGCCGGTCAGATAGTCGATCCAAGTTTCGTCGACGCCGTCCGGCGCCGGCGCGCTGTACGAGTTCGGTTCGAGCGCCGCGGTCACGCCGGCCCAGATCTTGCCCGCGCCCGACGAGCCCGTGAGCCCGGTCGGGCTATTGTCGTCGGCGCCGACCCACGCGACGATCAAGTGAGTATTCGTGAAGCCGGCGAACCAACTGTCGCGCAGGTCGTCGGACGTGCCCGTCTTGCCGGCGACGACGATGTCCTCTGGCAGCGCCTGCCGCACGGTACGGCCCGTGCCGCGCTCCATGACTTGCACGAGCGCTTGGTTCAGTGCGTAGACAGCGCCCGCATCGGCGGCTTGCGCGATCTCGATCTCATACCGTTGCAGCAGCTCGCCGTCCTCGCCGACGACGCTGCGTACGGCGCGCAGCGGCACGCGGAAGCCGCCGTTCGCGAGCGTGTTGTAGATCTGTGCGACCTCAATCGGCGTCAGCGCCAGCGCGCCGAGCAACATCGACGGGTACAGCGTCGGTTTCTCGGCGAGGCCGAGCCGCTGCAGCGTGCCTGCGATCGGCTCCAAGCCGACGTCGAGCCCGAGCCGCACCGTGGCCATGTTGTACGACTCGGCGAGCGCTCGGACCATCGGCACGAGGCCGTGTGCCATGTTGTCGAAATTGCTCGGCGTCCAGGTTCGCTTCTTGTCGAGCTCGACGACGATCGGCGCGTCGTCGATGACGCTCGCGAGCGAGTAACGGCCGGACTCGAGCGCGGCGAGGTAGACGGCGGGCTTGATCAGCGAGCCGATCGGTCGGCGCGCGTCGAGCGCGCGGTTGAATCCCTCGTAGCTCGCATCGCGGCCGCCGACGAGTGCCTTGACCTCGCCCGTGTGCGGGCTCGTGACGACGATGGCGCCTTCGAATTTCTCGGCTCGTTTGCCGAGCCCTGCGATGCCTTGATCGAGACCGCGCTCGGCCGCGGCTTGCACGGCGGGATCGAGTGTAGACATCACGACGAGGCCCGTGCGCTCGAGGTCGTCGCGCGCGTAATCGGATGAGAGCTGTCGCCGGACGAGCCCGAGGAAGGCCGAGTGCGCCCGGCCGCGACGCTCGTTGCCGACCAGGCCGAGCTGCTGCTCAGCGGCTTTCTGCACTTCGTCGTTGTTCGCGAGCCCTTCGTCGGACATGCGCTGGAGCACGAAGTTGCGGCGCTCGAGCGCGCGGTCGGCATGGCGGCGCGGATCGTAATAGGTGGGGCCGCGCACCTCGGCCACGAGCATCGCGAGCTCGTGCAGCTCGAGCTCACCGAGCGGCTTGCCGAAGTAGAACTGGCTCGCGAGCCCGAAGCCGTGAATCGCGCGCGCGCCGTCTTGTCCTAAGTAAACCTCGTTGACGTATGCGTGCAGGATCTCGCTCTTGCTGTAGCGCAACTCGAGCGCTACCGCCATGAAAGCTTCTCTGATCTTGCGCCACCAGGCTGCGAAGCCGCTGCGCGTGTTGGTCAAGAAGTAGCTGCGCACGAGCTGCTGCGTCAGCGTGCTCGCGCCCTCGCGAATCTCGCCAGACGAGACGTTCACGAACAGCGCGCGCATGACGGCGATTGGATCGATGCCGAAGTGGCTGTCGAAACGCCGGTCTTCGACGGCCTTCAGCGTGTCGGTCAAGAGCGGCGGAATCTCGTCGGGCGCGACGATGAGGCGGTCCTCGCCGTGCGACGGAAACAAGCTGCCGATCAGGAGCGGATTCAAGCGCACGATCGCCGCGCGGCCGCCGCTCGAATCGCGCAGCGCGGCGATGCGGCCGCCGACGAACGTGATCGCGACGAGCTGCTCGGGTTCGACATCGCCCGCGAACGAAAAGCCGCGCGTCGCGACTTCCAGGCGTCCCAAGCCGACGCGGTACGTGCCGGGGCCGATGAGGCGCGGATCCTCGCGGTAGCCGAGGCGCTTCAGCTCGGCGACCAAGTCGTCGGCGGAAAGCGCGCGGCCCGTGTAGAGCTCGAGCGGCGCGGCATAGACCTGGGCCGGGATGTCCCAGCGGCGGCCTTCGAACTCGCTGGTCGCAGCCCAAGCGAGGTAGCCGCCGTAGGAGATCGCCAGCATGAACGCCACGGCCGTGAGGCGCAGCACTAAGCTTCTGATGCGCGAGGCTTTAGTGGGTTTCTTGGGGCTCGAGCGGCGGGCCATGCCGGGCACCTTGCATCAGTTACCGGCGCACATCAAGCGCGCGGCCGCCGCAGCGCGCCTGCGCTTCAGGCTTCAGCCGGCGCACCTATCGGCCGCGCGGCTACTCCGCCGCGTTCAGCTTTTCGAGGGCTGCGCCCAGAACACGATGAGCACGATGATCCCGATGAGCGGGAGAAGGCAGATCAGCCACCACCAACCACTCCGGCCGGTGTCGTGGAGCCGTCGCGCGCCGACGGCGAGCTGCGGCAGTAGCGTCGCGAGCGTAAAGACGCCGCCGATCGTCGGACTGATGTAATTCAGCACCACGCCCACGATGACCAAGAACAATATGAACCACCAGAATTCCGACCGCGAGGCGACACCGTTGAAGTCGACGTACTTGCTGAAACACGTGCGAATCGATTCCGCGAATGTCATCGCTTCCTCCCCCCACGCCACTTGGCGCTGAAGACATCCTAACGGCGAACGGCCGCGTGTACTATGTCCACCGTTCCAAGCGGAGGACGTCGTGACGCATGACCGCCCGCACATAATCAAAGGCAAAGTCACAAGCGCCGAGATCGTCAGGCGCGTCGATCTCACGCCCGAGCATTTCAAGATTTGGTTGCGCTGCGCGGAGCCGTTCACGTTCGAGCCAGGCCAGTACTGCACGCTCGGCGTCGCGGGTGTCGAGCGGCCGTACTCGATCGTGTCGTCGCCGCGTGAGCCGCTGCTCGAGCTCTTCGTCGAGCTGATTCCTCCGCCGGTCGGGCATCTGACACCGCTGCTGCACGCGCTTGCCGTTGGCGCCACCGTCACGCTGCGGCCGCGCGCGAAAGGCGTGTTCCTGTTGCGGCCGGAGTTTCGCAATCACGTCATGGTGTCGACCGTCACGGGCGTCGCGCCGTTCGTCAGCATGCTGCGCTACTGGCTCGAAGGTCCCGCCGATAACCGGCGCATGTATGTGCTCGAAGGTGCGAGCTTCCTCGACGAGTTCGGTTACGACGACGAACTGCGCGAGCTCGCGGCGCGAAATCCCAGCGTCCGCTTCGTGCCGACCTGCTCGCGCCCCGACGATCCGCGTAACTTGAGTTGGAAGGGGCAGGTAGGCCGCGTGCACACGGTCGTCGAGCATTATGTTCGCGAGTGGGCGCTCGAGCCGACCGACACCTGCCTGTATGCCTGCGGCCACCCCGGCATGATCGAAGACCTGCGCACTCGCTATACCGGAACGGGGTTCACGTTCGAGGAGGAGCGATTCTGGAAGACTCCGTAGCTGCAACGATCGAGCGTTCGGGGTTACAGTTCTGTTTCGGGAGGGGAGCAACGGATGGTTCTAGCTTCGATCCACAGGGTAGTGGGATGCGCGGCTCTAACGCTGGCTGCGACCGTCGCGGGCTGCGGCGGCAGCGATTCCGCCGCCGGTGCGACTGGCGGTGGGCAATCGGCCACCAGCTGGACCGCGGGGCAGTTCTTGCCAGCCGCGAGCTTCGCGGGCCGGTGCGTCAACCCTCGCTCGGGCACGAATCCGTCGACCGGGCAGCCTTACAACGAGACTCGCGGAACGGCGACCGACGAGAACAACTTTCTGCGCTCGTGGAGCAACGATCTCTATCTCTGGTACAACGAGATCCCCGACCGTGACCCGGGTCTGTACGCGACCGCCGACTACTTCAACCTGCTGAAAACGCCCGCGACGACGGCGTCTGGGCGCGGGAAAGATCGGTTCCACTTCACGTATTCGACGGCCGATTGGTTGAGCCTGTCGCAGTCGGGCGTCGAGGCCGGGTACGGGCCGCTGTGGGCCGTCGTCGCGGCCTTGCCGCCGCGGCGCATCGTCGTTGCTTACACGGAGCCGGGCTCGCCGGCTGCCAACAATGCGGCGTTCGCTCGCGGTGCCGTCGTGCTCAAGATCGACGGCGTGGACGTCGTGAATTCCAACACGCAGGCGGACGTCGACAAGTTCGTCGCCGGCCTGTATCCGGACCAAGCCGGCGAGCAGCACACCTTCGTGACGCGCGATCGTGTCGGCGTCGAGCGCACCGTGGTGCTGACGTCGGCCGCGGTTACGAAGACTCCGGTGCTCGTGTCGAGCGTAATCAATTGGAACGGCGGCAAAGTCGGGTACCTGCTATTCAACGATCACATCCGGACCGCCGAGGAACAGTTGATCACGGCCGTCAGCAACATGCGCACCGCGGGCATCAACGACTTGGTGCTCGACGTGCGCTACAACGGCGGCGGGTATCTTTTTATCGCGAGCGAGGTCGCATACATGATCGCGGGGCCCGCGCGAGCCTCGGGTCGGACCTTCGAAAAGCTCGAGTTCAACAACAAGCACACGTCGGTCGATCCCGTCACGGGCCAACCATTGACGCCGGTGCCGTTCTTGAGCACGTCGAGCACCAATCAGCCGCTGCCGACGTTGAACTTGCCGCGTGTTTACATCGTGACGGGCGGCTCCACGTGCTCGGCCAGCGAGTCGATCATCAACAGCTTGCGCGGCGTCGGCGTGCAAGTGATCCAGATCGGCTCGACGACATGCGGCAAGCCGTACGGCTTCTATCCGCAGGACAACTGCGGGACGACCTACTTCTCGATCCAGTTCAAAGGCGTCAACGACGCCGGCTTCGGCGACTACGCGGACGGTTTCTCGCCGAGCAACACGCCGGGCGTCGCGGGGACTTCCGTCCTCGGGTGCTCGGTCGCCGACGACTTCAACGACGAGCTTGGCGCGACGACGGAAGATCGTTTGCAGGCCGCGCTCAATCACAGCATCGGAGGCAGCTGCCCCGCACCGACGGGCCAGAAGCCGTCGTTCACGAAGCCGTTGAACGGTGCGGCGGGCGAGGAGCCGGACGTCGAGGTGCGCAAGTCGCCGTTCCTCACGAACCGTATTCTCGAGCGGCTATGAGCGCTCCACTTCGCGCGTACTGGCTGGCGGCGGCGACGGTCGCGCCGATCGCGTGCAGCACGCTTTCGGCGCAGGAGCAGCCCGCCGTAATAGCCGCGCCCACGACGCAGAGCCGTGCAGAGCTCGAGCGCGTCGTGTCCGCGGCGTTCAACGGTCAACCCGTCACGCTCGCCGCCGACGCGCTGACGCGCGAGAGCGTGCTGACGATCGAGCGAACCACGCCGCCAGGCGAGCAAGGGCGCGCCGCGACGGGCCGCACGCTCGAGATGCCCGCGCGCCTCAACCTCGTGCTGCGCGGCACGCGTTGCTTCCTCGTACGCGCGGCCGACGGCCGCGAGTGGGAGCTCAACGAAACGCGCTGTGTGCCGGCGCCGGCCGGCGCGGGTTAGGAAACGCCTTCAGCGCAAGATATCGCGCAGCCGATCCTTGAGGCGATCCTGCACCGAGTCGCGCAGCTGTTGGCGAGCCAGTTTGCCGAAGTCCGGCTTGATCTCGGGCGCCGTCACCGTGCCGTGGATCGTGAACGGCACCTCGGCGCCGACGTGCCGATCGAGTGTCTCGCAGTTGGGAATCCCGACGGACCCCGTGAGCTTCGCACCGAGCTCGTAGTCGAGCCGCTGGTCGACGAGCCCGAGCGTTCCCGCGCCGTTGGCGTCCATGTACTTCGTCCGCGCGAGCATGTCCTTGCTCGTCGCCGTGCCGGCCGCGACGACGGCCGAGCCGTGGATGCCTTCGAACGCCGTCACCGGCGGCAGGTCGGGCGGCGCGGGCGCGCCCTGCGTGACGTTGTACGCGGCGCACAACGTGCGGCCCAAGTTGAAGCCCTTGATCGCGCCGTTCGCGATCTCGAAGCTGACGTTGCCGCCGGCCGTGTTCACGTTCTCGATGACGGTGCGGCCCTTGCCCGCGAGGTTCAGCTCGAAGTTGCCCGTGCCGCTGAAATTCGGCTCGCTGGCCGTCAGCGCTGCGATCAGCGGCTCGAGATTGAGCCCGGTCGCTTTTCCATCGAGCGAGAGACCCGGCTCGTTACCGGCGGCGTGCACGCGGAAGTTACCGGCGAACGTGCCGCCGTAGAGCTTCGTGCGCGCGTTCTCGACCGCGAGATCGCCCTTGCCGATGACGATGCGGCCGCCGACGTCGTTGAACTGCATGCCCGCTAGCTTCAGCGAGCCGACATGCATCGTGCCGTCGAGATCCATCGTGTTGTTCTGCGGCAGCTCGATGTCGCCGGCCGTCGCCTCGCCCTCTTTCGCGTCGCGGGCTTTCGGCGGCAAGTAGCGGTCGGCGTCGACGGCGTCGACGTCGAGCGTGAAGCGATAAGCGGGCGTCTCGAAGCCCTGCAGCGTGAACGCGCCCTTGATCTTCGTCTCGTCGAGGGCGAGCACGACGTCGGAGAGCTCGGCGCGATCATTCGTGATCGTGAACTTCGTGTCGACAGTCGCGCGCGTGAATGCTTTCGGATCCGAGGTCGCTTGCGGCGGCAAGCCGAACCGCTGCAGCAGCTCTTGCGGCGAGAATTGCGCGATCGACCCCGTGCCTGTCCAGGTTGCGGCGGTCGAGACGTTACGCGCGGCGACGTTGCCGCTCATGCGCAGCCCGAATGCTTCTGCGCGCAGCGATTGCACCGTCAGCGTGTCCGCCCCCGAGTCGAGCGAGAAGCCCGCGCCGAGCTCGAGCATCCCGAGCTCTTTCGCCGTGAGATTCGGCGGCAACATGCCCGCGAACGCTTTCACGATGGCGTCGGACGGGAATCGCGACGTTTGTATTTGGCCGCGGAACACGTTGCCGCGCGCACCGGGCAGCGCTTCCAGCGTGCCGGTGACGGTCGTGCCAAGTGCCGTCAGCTTGAGGTCGCGCAACGCGGCGCGGCCCGTATCGAGAGTCGTGTCGAAGCGCGCGTCGAGCGCCAGCGTGCCGAGCGCCGTGACGTCGACGGTTGGCGGCACCGCGCCGCGCAGCAGCGCTTGCAGTGCCGCATTCGGAGTGAGCTCGGCGACGACGAGGTGACCCGCAAGCTCGTTGCCGCCCGTCAGCGTGCCTTCGCCGGTGACGTGCGCTCCGAGCGCCGTGGCGTCGATGCCAGTCAGGCGCACGATCTGCGGCTCTTGTTGGAACGCGAACTGCGCACCGAGCTTCAGCCCGCCCAAGTCGCTGCCGGTCAGCGATGCGGGAAGCGAGACGCGCAGCTGTTCGAAGATCGTCGCGAGCTCCTTCGCCTCGGCGGCGACGCGGCCCTCGACCGTGGGGATCGAGAGCAGCTTGCTGCCGGAGACTTGCCACTCGGCGCGCGTGCCCGCGATCTCAGTGACGAGTCCCTCGGCCGTCAGCGTCTCGGCGTCGCGGTCGAACGCGATGCGCTCCGCCTTCGCGGCGAGCTCGCGCGCGGGCGAGCCGTCGCCCATGTCCACGCGCACGGTGGTGTCGAGGTCGGTTGCCGTCACCGAGCCGTTCGCCGCGGCCGCAACGGTCGCGCTCGTCGCGAGCGCCGCTTTCATGCCCGAGGTCTCGTCGGCGAAGTTCAGCGCCGTCTCGAATTCGATCGGCTCGCCGGTGCCGATGCCGCCCGTCGTCAACGACAAGCCCGTGACGCTGTAGCGCAGCTCGCTCGTGTTCTCGCGCCAATAGACATTGCCGTCGCGAATGCGCACGCCTTCGATCGCGAGCTCGTTGATGCTTGCGGCGCCGGGTTCCGCGTCCGGCGGGGTGGGCGCGGGCTCATTCGCCGCCGCGAGCAGATCTTCCCAGTTGCCGCGCAAGTTGGCGTCGCGCGCGAGATTCAAGGTGAATCCTTCGAGCTCGACGGTTCCGACTTCGACTCGGCGCGACAAGAGCGGCAGCAACTTCACGCGCGCCGCGATGCGTTGCACGGTCGCGAACGGTTGGGCCTCGCCGCCGAAATCGGCCGCGCTGCCGATCGTGACGCCGCCCGTCTCGAGGGCGAGCCACGGGAAGTAGGTGAGGCGGAGGTCCTCGTCGACCTTTAGCGCGCGGCCCGTGCGCGCCGTGAACGCGTTGGCCGCGACGCCTTTGTAGTCGTTCGGGTCGAACGTCGAGGCGACGATGGCGATGGCGACGACGAGCAGCACGACGATCGCGCCGACACCGATGAGTACGAATTTCGCGATGCGCATGGCTCCTCCTCTACAGAAGCCCGGAGAGCAACGCCGCAATGCCCAAGAACGACAAGAACCCGGCCACGTCGGTGACCGTCGTCAACACGATAGTCGACGACTGAGCGGGGTCTTGGCCCAAGCGCGTCAGGGCGATGGGGATGATGGCGCCGGCGATGCCGGCGATGACCATCGACAAAACCATGGCGATACAGATCACCAGCGCCAAGCCGGAGTTCCGGCTCCAGAGGAGCACGCCGGCCGCCGTCGTCGCGGCAATCGCGAGGCCGTTGATGATGCCGACGCGCATCTCCTTGAACAGCACGCGGAACCAGTGGCGCGTCGAGATCTCGCGCAGCGCCAGGCCGCGCATCGTCACGGCCAGCGCTTGCGCGCCCGCGTTGCCGGACTGACCGGCGACGACCGGCAATAGCACGGCGAGCGCGGTGAACTGCGCGATCGTCGACTCGAATAGTCCCACGACGGCCGCGGCCAAGAACGCCGTCCCGAGATTGATCTCGAGCCAGGGCAGACGCTTGCGCACCGCGAACACGGGCTCGGAGAGCGCGCGCTCTTCGCGGCCGGCGCCGACCATCATCTGAATGTCCACCGAGGCCGCTTCCTCGAGGGTCTTGATCAGCGCGCCGTGGCGGATCGCGCCGATCAGCCTGCCGTGGATGTCGATGACGGGCAGCGAGTCGAGCTGGAAGTCGCGCAGCTTCTGCGCGACGTCCTCGCGATCGTCGAACGGTGAGACCGTGGCGCTCGCGGGCCGCGCGATCTCCTTCAGCATGTCCGTCGGCTCCGCGATCATGAGGTCGTGGAGGTCGACGATGCCGATGAGGCGCCGTTCGGCGTCGACGACGAAGAGCTGGCGCAGATCCTTCGGCTTGCTGAGGCGGAGTTGCTCGAGCGTCACGGCCGCCGGCTGCTCGCCGCGGAAGCTCGGGATGCGCTTGTCCATGACGCGGCCCGCCGAGCCCGGCGGGTAGTCCATGAGCCGCCGCACTTCGGCTTCCGCGCGACGCGGGAGCAGCGCGAGGCAGCGTGCGCGGGAGTCCTCGGAGATTCGCGGCAGAGAGATCGCGAGCACTCCGGGATCGAGCGCGTGCAGCGTTTGCTTCAGCAGCTTTTCGGGCAGGGCCGGCACGATCTCGTCGATGCGCGCCGGCGAGAGGTGGCCCCAGACGCGCACGAGCGTCTCGGCGTCGTGCGCGGCGAGCACCTGCACGGCGGCCGCGTGCCCGAAGCCGTCGATGACATCCGCGGCTTGTGCCGGATGCTCGAGCAGGAACTGGCGATTGACGCGATCCAGCGCGAGCGTGTGAGCGGCGTCGTCCATGTCCCGTTACCGTTGCCGGTCGTTGCCGATCAGGTCCCCGATGCTACGCCACAAGCTGCCGGCGCCGATAGCGAACAGCTCCGAGACTTCGGACATCTCTCGGTCGCCGTTCGCTCCCGCGTGGTGATGGATCTGGCGGAACGCCTTGCGCAGATCCGCGTACGAGATGACGCCGATGAATTCCTCTTCGCGATTGACGACGGGCGCTTCCGTGTGGCGTTCCCAGACGCCGTGCTCCTGCGCGGTCGCGAGCGGCTCGCGCGCCCATAGGGCCTCGGCGGGCTCGAGCAGCGTAATGACCTTCTTGCGGCTCGAGACCTGCAGCAGCGCGAGGCCGCGCACGGCGCCGCGCAGTCTGCGCGCCCGGTCGAGCACGTAGATGCGCGCTTGATCCGCCTGCTCGCTGCGCGCGACGCGGTCGCGCGCTTCGCCGCAGTTGCAGTCGTCGGGCAGTGTCAGGACGCGCGGCTCGATCCAAGCGCCGACGGTGTTCGTCGGATAGCTCAAGAGCAGCTTGAACGCCATGAGCCATTGCGGGCCGATCGAGCTCAGCACGTTCTCGCGCAGCGCGGTAGGCAAGTGCCGCAGCACGGCCACGGATTCGCGGCTGCCGAGCCGCTCGAGCAGCAGCGCCGCGTCGGCGGGCAGCTGGCGCTCGACGCACGCCGCGGCGCAGGTCGGCAGCATGTAGCCGACGACGGGCGCGGCAGTCGCCAGGTCGACCGCATTCAGCACGTCGTTCGCTTGCTCCGGCGGCATCGACTCGAGAAGACGCGCAGCGTTCTCGGGGTGCAGACGCAAGTAGGCGGCCACGAGTGCTTCGCGGCTCATGGCGTCTTCCTGATCTTCACGAACGGCTCGGCGCTGAAGTTCTGCCCGGGCACCGAGACGTCACCGGCATCGGTCTCGATGAACACGCAGCCGTCGACGATCTCGACGATGCGCCCCTGAATCGCGCCGATCTTCACGACGTCGCCGGGCGCGTAATGCTTGCGCGCGTAGTGCGCGCCGATGAGATTCGCTAGGTGCTGACGCGTGCCGAGCGCGAACACGAGCGCAATGCCGCCGAAGACTGCGGCCGCCGTGACCGTGGTGAGCTGGATCAGGAAGTTGACGTTGACGCCGAGCTGGTCGATGCCGATGACGACGCAGCTGATGACGATGACGGCCTGCGCGAGGCGCCCGAGCAAGCTGCTCTGGCCGACGCCGAGTCCGACGGAGGCTTGCTCGAGGATGTGCCGAACCAGCGTGCCGCCCGTGAAGCCGACGACGATGATGATGACGCCGCCGATGGCCGACGGCAGATACGCGAGCAGGTTTTCGGTCCAGCGCTCGAACAGGCTGCCGCCCAAGATGCGCAGCGCACTCGCGGCGAAGACGAGAAGCACGATCCAGAAGACGACCGTCGAGAACGCCCTGCTAGTGACCCGCGCCAGCGCCTCGGAGCGCCCGGAAGAGCGCGGTGCGAGACGGGCGAACAGCCAGTCCATGCTTTCGAGCGCGCGGCGCACGAGGCCGCGGATCAGGTGCGCGAGCAGCCAGCCGATCAAGAGGACCGCGATGGCCGTCAGGACGATGGGCAGGTAGGTCACGATGCTCTCGACCGTGTCCCTGAACACGGCGATCAGCTGCGCTCCCCATGCCTGCAGTCGGTCCATGCGCTCCAAAAGCTCCGCTGTTGCTGTCGCGCCATCCTACTTGACTCAAGTGCGGCTCGGGAGACGGATGTCTCAAACATGAGCACTCGCTCGAGGACCTCCGTATATTTAGTTCGAGAGGGGGTTCGAAGGATTCCGGAATGATCGCCGTCTGGATTGTCGGAGCATTGCTGCTGGGGCTCGCGGTCTCGCGCATCGGCTTACCGCCCCTCGTCGGTTTCCTCGCATCGGGCTTCGTGTTCGCCGCGGTCGGCATGGACAGCACCCCGGCACTGGATGAGCTCGCGCACGCGGGCGTGTTGCTCTTACTTTTCGCCGTCGGCTTGAAGCTGCGCATCAAGACGCTGCTGCGTTACGAGGTCTGGGGCACGGCGACCTCGCATCTCTTGTTGACGGGCCTCCTCGGAGTCGCAGCGGCCGCGATCGGCGGCTGGTTGTCGCCCGGCTTGGCGCTCGCATTGGCCATCAGCTTCGGCTTCTCGAGCACCGTGCTCGCGGCGAAAGTCCTCGACGGCAATCGCGAGCTGCGTGCCGTGCACGGCCGTGTCGCGATCGGCATTTTGATCGTCCAAGACGTCGTGGCCGTCGTGATGCTCGCGTTCGTCAACGCCGAGACGCCCTCGCCGTACGCGGCGTTGCTGTTGCTGTTGCCGTTCGCGCGGCCCGTGATCGCTTGGCTGCTCGGTCGTTGCGGCCACGGCGAGCTGCTCGTGCTGTTCGGCGCCGCGCTCGCGATCGGCGGCGGCCAGGCGTTCGAGTCGCTCGGCCTGAGCGCCGAGCTCGGCGCGCTGCTGCTCGGCACGATGCTCGCCGACCACAGGCGCTCGCAAGAGCTGACGAACGTGCTGTGGGGGCTCAAGGAGCTGTTCCTCGTCGGGTTCTTCTTGAACATCGGGTTCAGTGGGCCGCCGACTTGGGGCGCGATGACCGATGCGCTGCTGCTCGTTGCGCTGCTGCCGGTCAAAGGCCTGATCTTCTTCCTGCTCTTGATCGGGCTCGGGCTGCGCGCGCGCACGAGCTTCCTGACGGCCGTGAGCCTCATGACGTACAGCGAGTTCGCGTTGATCGTCGTCGACGTGGCCGTCGGCAACGGCCTGATCGGCTCGCAATGGGTCGTCATCACGGCGCTCGCCGTTGCGCTGTCGTTCATCGCGGCCGCTCCGATCAACGCATTCGCCCACGAGTTGTTCCGGATCGCGAGCCCGTGGCTCGAGCGCCTCGAGCGCGAGAAGCGTCACCCCGACGACGAGCCGATCTCGCTCGGCCGCGCCGAGATCCTCATCGTCGGTATGGGCCGCGTCGGCTCCGGCGCGTACGACTACTTGCGGCAGCAGAACGAGAACATCGTCGGCATAGACAGCGATCCGGCCAAGATCGAGTCGGGCGTGCGCGAAGGCCGGCGTGTCGCGTACGCGGATGCGGAGGACCCGAGTTTCTGGCACCGGCTGAACCTCGATCGGCTGCGCGCGATCATGCTCGCCGTTCCGGACCTGCAGGCGAAAGTGTCCGCTGCGCGGGCGTTGCGGCGTCGCGGCTACCGCGGGCTCGTCAGCGCCACGCACATGTTCCCCGAGGAGCGCGAGCCGATCCTCGAGGCCGGCTGCGACGTCACCTACAACTACTACACCGAAGCCGGCGTCGGCTTCGCACGCCATACGTACGAGACGTTGCGCCCGCCGCCTGTCGCCGCAAGCGCCGCCGCCAAGCCAGAAAAAGCACGGCAATTCCAATAGCGCGAAACGTTTGCATGCGAGCGGCTTGACCGGGTGAGCGCGCGTCCCGCCGCCGCGACTGGCCCAACTCTTGCACCTCCTGCTGCGGGCTCAGTCGGGGAGGGTGCGCCATGCATGCGTCGGCTATTGCTTGTCGTGCAGTGCTCGCTGTCTCGGTTTTGCTCGTTGCCGCTTGTGACAGTAGCTCGTCGAGTCCGTCGCCCCCGGAGCCCGCGCCGGTCGCCGCGCCACCGCCGGCGCCTCCGGCACCATCGCCGCCACCGTCGGGAGACACGCTTCCGCCGCTCGCGAGTGTCGTCGTCGATGTCGCCGACAACCACCAGGTCGGCGCCGTGTATTGGCAGGACGGCGACACGTCGACGGGCGGTGCTGGTCAGGAAGTCCAAGGCCTCCGCTGCGGGAGTCCGGACGAGACGTACCACGTGCATACGCAGGTATCGTTCTTCTTGAACGGTCAGCAGCTCGCGCTGCCTCGCAGCATCGGCAGCGTGCAGCTGAACCCCACGAATCACTGCTATTACCCGATCCACACGCACGACCACTCGGGCAAGGTGCACGTCGAGGGTCCAGCGCCGGGACTCTTCACGCTCGGTCAGCTCTTCGCGATCTGGGGTCAGCCGCTCGGCCCGACAGACGTAGCCGGTAATCCGGGTCTACCGGTCGTCATCTACATCGTCGACGACGGGAGCGCGTCGCGCTATCAAGGCGACTTTGCTGCCATCGAGCTCAAGTCTCGCCGCGGAATCGTGTTCCAGATCGGTACGACGATCGCCGAGATCCCGCGCTACACCTGGTTCGGACCCTGAGCTCGCCCGACATACATATATAAGGTGCCGAGCCGTGCGGCGCTGCCCGACTACCCGCGGCGCCGCGCGGCTCTTATGATGGCGCCCTCATCGCCGGGGCCGGCTCGGCTCGAGCGCGATGCGCAACCAAACCGAAACAAGGATCCACTGTGGCTATCAGCATCTACGACCAGTTCGTTCCCGTGTTCTCGCACATGCTTTCGGCGCTCGACAAAGTCCTGAGCAAGGCCGAAGCCGACGCTGCCGCGCGCAAGATCGATCTCGACGTGTTCGTCAACGCGCGCCTCGCGCCCGACATGCTGCCGCTGACGCGTCAGATTCAGATCCTCACGGATCAAGTGAAGGGCTGCGCGAGCCGCCTCGCGGGGCAAGAGCCGCCGAAGTGGGCCGACGACGAGAAGACGTTCGCCGACTTGCACGCGCGCGTCGCGAAGACGATCGCGCACCTGAAGACCTTCAAGCCGGAGCAGTTCGACGGTGCCGAGAATCGCTCGGTCGAGCTGAAGTTCCCGAACGCGACGTTCAACTTCACGGGCAAGGACTACTTGCTGAATTTCGTGACCCCGAACTTCTACTTCCATTACACCACGGCCTACGCGATCCTGCGCCACAACGGCGTGCCAGTCGGCAAAGGCGACTTCTTGGGTAATCGATAGAACCGCACCGGAGAAGCCTCGCTGGCGAGGCTTCTCCGAGCGATGACGCCGTAAAGAGACACGCATGGACTATCGGAACCTCGGCCGCACCGGCGTAAAGGTCAGCTCGCTGTGCCTCGGAACGATGATGTTCGGGCGCAGCGCGAACGAGCAGGACTCGATCGCGATCGTTCATGCCGCGCTCGAGAAGGGCGTCAACTTCGTCGATACCGCGAACGCATACTCGGCCGGCGCCAGCGAGCGTTTCGTCGGCACGGCGCTGCAAGGCGGCCGGCGCGCGTCGGTCGTGCTGGCGACGAAGGCGTTCTTCCCGCAGGACCAGAAAGATCCGAATGCGCGCGGGTTGAGCCGCCGCCATCTCATCGAGGCATGCGAGGCGTCGTTGAAGCGCTTGCAGACCGATTGGATCGATCTGTATCAGGTGCACCGCTCGCAGTCCGATATTCCGATCGACGAAACGCTGCGCGCGCTCGACGATCTGATCCGCGCCGGCAAGGTGCGCTACATCGGCACCAGCATGTTTCCGGCGTGGAAGAGCGTCGAGTCGCTCTGGGCCGCGAAAGAGCTCGGCCTCAACCGCTTCGTCTGCGAGCAAATGGCGTACAACCTGCTCGACCGCACGGCCGAGCGCGAGGTGATTCCCGCCGCGCAGACGTTCGGCTTCGCGCTGATCCCGTGGGCGCCGCTCTGCGGCGGCTTGCTGACGGGCAAGTACAAGCGCGATGACCAGACCGCCGCGGGCCGTTGGCAAGGCGGCAAGGACAATTTCGGCCGGCCCGCGACGCCGGCCACGTTCGACGTCATCGAAGGGCTCGTCGCGCTCGCGAAGGAGAAGGGCTGCACGCCTTCGCAGCTCGCGCTCGCGTGGAACGCGTCGCAGCCCGGCATCACGGCGCCGATCATCGGGCCGCGCACGCTCGAGCAGTTGCTCGACAACTTGGGTGCGGTCAACGTGAAAGTTACAGACGCCGACCGCGCGCGCATCGACGCGCTCGCGCCGCCGTGGTCGCAAACGCTGCGCTACTACGACGCCGCGCTCGCGATCGACTTCAAGCCGAATCTCGCGCGCTGGTAGTCCGCATCGAGCGCGCGCTCACGCGCCGCGAAACATGTTCGACGTCGGCAGCGGCCGCAGTTGCAGCCAGTCGACACGCCGCCAGCGGCGCAGTGCGAGCGCGCGAAACGCGAGCGCGCCAGCCAGCTCGACGACGGTGACGATGCCGACGTTCAGCGGAGAGTTGAACGGCCCCAGCAGCGCGAATTGGCTCGCCATCATGAGACCGAACCCGATGAGGTGGAGCGCCCGTCCGGGAACCGACGCGAATGCGAGATACGTGCTGAATAGTCCAGCGCATGCGGCGAGCGCGAAGCCGGCGAGGACCTGCTGCGGCACCGCCGCCACGACCGGCGACAAGTAAAGTGCCGCGACTCCGACGAGCAGCAGCAAGCCGCTGCGTAGATTGCGCAGCAGCGCGTGCTCGACTTCGCGCCGAACGCCGTCGCGCGATCCTGGCGTCCGCAGCCATAGCAGCCGCGACCGGTGGACGATGCCCGTCGCGTGACCCCAAAGCAGCATCATCGTGCCGAACGGCCAAACGAAGCTCGTGAACGCGAAGAACTGGGTGAGCGGCGCCGGTAAAAACAAGAACGCGCCCAAGACCATGATGACCACATTCCCAGCCACCCACGCGGTCCTGACAACGAGCGCTCGGCCCTTCTGAACGGGCGGCCGTCCCGTGACGAGCGCACGAAGCGCAAGCTCCCGCGTCAGGGTTCCTTCGAGCTCGGTACGGGCCCAGGCGCCGGCGGGCGGCTGAGGAGCGAACATCACCGCTCGGACGCGTCGGGTGCGAACGTACCATGCGAAGAAAACGATCCAAGCGAGCATTGCGGCGCCTGGCCATGCCCAGGCGGGAATCGCCGCGAGCATTCCCCGGGTTGCGCCCGAGGACAGACCGACCCAGGCAACGATGAGCATAGCGACCGACAGCCATATCCACCGCCAGTCGCCGAACATCACGAACATCCACATGAAGATCGCAGTGGAGACCGCGAGCACATAGCCGATGATTTCGAGCGGCATTGGTCCGCTGCCGGTGCGCTCGTTCAGGAACAACAGTGCGAAAGGCGCGAGCACCGTCACCATGAAGAGTGTGATGCCAACGAGCATTCGCGCGCGGAAGTGCGGCAGCAATTGATTCGCGTGCGGTGCCGACAGAGCACGGAACACGGCCGCGCTCGCGAACACCGCTGGAAAGAGGACGAGAACGAACAGTCCGACGACGCCGAGGATCCAGAGGCCCTCGCCGTCGCTCACGAGCTCACCGAGCACGAGCAAGCCGCACCACGCGGCGCCGAGGCCGAGGAGCAACCGCTGTAGCGGCAGCGCCGTAAAGAACGTCCACCAGACGCGCAACACGGCGTTCATCGATGCAGCTCCAGGAAGATGTCCTCGAGCCCGAGAGACTCGACGTCGAGCGAGCCGTCGAATCGTTGCGCGAGGGCAGCGGCTTCCGAGGGTTGCCACCGCGCGACGGTCGCAATCGCGGTGTTGCCGTCGACGCGTGTCACTAGCGCGTTGGGAACCGCAATATCGCGCGGCAACGCCGAGCGTGCGCGGATGTGCAAGCGCACTACGGATTCCTTGAGTGCGTCGAGGTAGCCTTGCCAGTACAGGCGGCCGTCCTTGACGATCCAGACTTTGTTCGCGGCCCGCTCGAGATCGGACACGATGTGCGAGGAGAACAGCACCGCGCGATCCTCGTCCTCGGCGATCGCGAACAACTGTTGGAGGAACTGCCGCCGCGCGATTGGATCGAGGCTTGCGACGGGCTCGTCGAGCACCAGCAGGTCCGGTCGATGGCCGAGCGCAGACAGCACGGCAAGCTTCTGGCGCTCGCCGACGGATAGCGAGTCGATGCGCCGCGTGAGCGGCACGCTCCATTCCGCGACCAACCGCTCGATGAGCGCGCGGTCCCAGTTGGAGTGGAAGGCAGACACGATCGCGAGGTGCTGCTTGCCGTTCAACATCGCGAAGAGCTCGTCGAGCTGCGGCAAGAAGCCGATGCGGGCCTTTGTTTGCGCCGACATCGCGAGTGCGTCCTCGCCGAACACGGTTACGCTGCCGCGGTTCGGCGTGCTGAAGCCGAGCAGCGTCTCGAGCAGTGTGGTCTTGCCGGCGCCGTTCTTGCCCAGGACGCCGATGATGTCGCCGGGAAAGACGTCCGCGGACACTGCATCGAGTGCCGTTTTCGAGCCGAATAGCTTGGTCACGTCTCGAGCCGTCATGATCGGTTCAGCCATCGTTCTTCTCCCAAGTGTCGCCGAGCAAGGCGACGAGCTCTTTTTTTCCGACTTCGAGTTGCCGAGCCGCGAGCACGACGTCTCTGATCGCGGGCTCGAGTTGCTGCAAGCGCTGCGTCAGCGGCGCCTGATTGCGCCGGCGTGCCGCGACGCGCATCGGCTTACCGCGCTGCCGTTCGAGTAAGCCCTCCGACTCGAGCAGCGCGTACGCCTTCGAGATCGTCATCGGGTTCACGGTGTGCAGCTCCGCGAGCTCGCGCACCGAGGGCAGCTCCGTGCCGGCCGCGAGCTGCCCGCCGGCGATGAGCCGCGTGATCTGCTCGACGAGCTGTCGGTAGATCGGTATTCCGGATTGAGGTTTCAGCACGAACAAGGCTGTGTCTCGCCGTTTTCTGGTCTATGTGTATCACGACACTAATACACATCGCGGCGTCGATCAAGGGTACTGGTCGCGCCTCAGGCACGTTGGGCCGGCTTTCAATCGCAGAATGGGCTCAAGGTGACTAAATACGGGGCTCGTCAGGTCAATCACGCGCGGATATACTTATCGCTATACGTATATCCATAAAGGAACGAGCCATGCAGGTCTCCAAATGGGGCAACAGTCTGGCGATCCGGTTGCCCGCGGCGCTCGTCGAAGCGCTCGATCTCCGCGAAGGTGACGATGTGACGCTGCACGCTGCAGGGGCGCGCACGCTCGAGGTGGAGAGAACTCCGAGCGCGAAGCAGCTGGTCGCCCGTCTGCGGAAGTTCCGCGGGCGATTGCCCAAGGATTTCAAGTTCGATCGGCTGGAGGCCAATGAGCGCGGCTGAAGTCTTTTTCGACACTAGCGTCGTGCTGTACCTGCTTTCGGCCGACGCGCAAAAAGCGGACAGAGTCGAAGCGCTGCTCGCTGGCGGCGGTACGATCAGCGTGCAGGTGCTCAACGAGTTCGCGGCGGTCGCGCGACGTAAGTCGGCACTCTCATGGCAGGAGGTGCGCGAGGCGTTGAGCGTGGTCCGGGCGACGTGCGTCACGTATCCCGTAACCGAGGATACTCACGACCGCGGTGTCGACATCGCCGAGCGCTACGGATTCGCACTCTACGACTCGATGATCGTTGCTGCTGCACAGGACGCTGGTTGCACGACGCTGTTCTCCGAGGATCTGCAGCATCGGCAGATCATCGATGGCACATTGACGGTTCGAAACCCGTTCATCGGGCGAGCCTGACGCTGGCTCCGTCGGCGTGCTACCGTTTCGCCGCCGCGCGCGAACAACTAGATGTCCACTAAACCAAAGCTCAAGTTTTGGGCCATCCTCGGCCCCGGCCTATTGCTCGCAGCAACAGGCATCGGCGGCGGCGACCTCACGACGGCGACCTTCGTGGGCGGCATGCTCGGCACGAGCGTGCTCTGGGCCGTCGCGCTCGGCGCGTTCATGAAGTTCGTCATCACCGAAGGGATCGCGCGTTGGCAGCTCGCGACGGGGCAAACCATCATCGAGGGTGTCGTGCAGCGGCTCGGCCCCGTCGTCATATGGATCTTCTTGCCGTACTTCCTGCTGTGGTCGTTTTTCGTCGCCTCGGCGCAGATGAGCTCGAACGGGGTGGCGCTGCACGCGCTGATCCCCGTGTTCGACGACGACAGGCAAGGCAAGATCGTGTTCGGCGTGCTGGCGAGCCTGGTCGGCTTGGCCATCGTTCGCCGCGGCGGCTATCGCTGGTTCGAAGTCGCCATGAAGATCGGCATCGGCGTCATGTTCATGACGATCGCGCTGACGGCCATCGCGCTGTGGCCCGGCGCCGGCGAGATTCTGCGTGGGTTGTTCGTGCCGACCATGCCGCGGGCCGACTCGGAGGCCGTCACGTGGACCGTCTCGTTGATCGGCGGCATTGGCGGGACGCTGACGGTGCTTGCGTACGGCTATTGGCTGCGCGAGGAAGGGCGCACCCACCCCGACGATCTCCGCACCTGCCGCATCGATCTCGCGGCCAGCTATTTCGTCGTCGCGCTGTTCGGCATCTTCATGGTCATCGTCGGGCAGAGCGTGAAGGTCGAAGGCGAGGGCACGACGATGCTGATCGTGCTGTCGGAGCGGCTCGGCCAGGAGCTCGGCCCGATCGGCAAGTGGTTGTTCCTGATCGGCACGATGGGCACGGTGTTCAGCAGCTTGCTCGGCGTTTGGCAGGCCACGCCGTATTTGTTCGCGGAGTGCTGGCGCCTCGGCGTGCGCCGCGACTCGAAGCCCGTCGACACGAGCGCGCCGACGTATCGATGGTTCCTGCTCGTGCTTGCGATCGTGCCGATGATCGGCCTCTTCGCGAGCTTCCGCGAAGTGCAAAAGCTCTATACTTTCATCGGCGCTTATATTTTTCCGACGCTCGCAGTCGTGTTGATCGTGTTCAACTCGCGCGGTGCGTGGGTCGGGCAACGGTTCAAGAATCACCCGGTAACGATCGGGATTCTCGCCGGCGTGCTCGCGTTCTTCACCTGGATGGCTCTAAACATCGACACTTGATATGACCGCTCCGTCGCACGTTCGCGCTCCAAGACCGCTCAACACCTCTTTGCCGCAACATGAGAGCCTCGTCCACATGTTGCTCGCGGCCGTCGACGCACAGCCCGATCTGCCGGCCATAATCCTCGAGCAGCAGCGCATTACGTACGCGGAGCTCGGCCGCGCGGTAGCAGGGCTCGCGACGTGGTTAGCGGCAGCGGGTGCAAAGCGCGGCGAGCGCGTCATGCTGCTGATGGCGAACTCCATCGAGATGACGACGGCGTTGAACGCCGCTTGGGCGACGGGCGCCCAGGTCGCACCCATCAACCCGTTCCTGACGCCGTCGGAGCTGAAGAAGCAGCTTGGCGACGTGCAGGCTTGCGCGATCATCAGTGACAAGCTGTCCGAGGAAAAGGCGGCGCAAGTCGCCGCGCAGTTCAACATTCCGAACAAGCTGACGCTCGGCGCCGGCGGCACGACGCTCGACACCTGGAAAGCCGATAAGTCGTTGCGGCTCGATCGCT
>Ga0111539_10001599_pt1 | contig 30206 bp, 23 predicted proteins | sample RhiMethybrSRZTD1_FD_79667 | JGI IMG/M metagenome (GOLD analysis project Ga0111539, IMG submission 79667) | Populus rhizosphere microbial communities from Tennessee, USA - Rhizosphere MetaG P. TD hybrid SRZTD1 (version 2) (version 2) | ecosystem: Host-associated > Plants > Roots > Rhizosphere >...
CGTGAGGCCGCCGGTGACGCCGGCCTCGGCCATGAGCTGCTTGGCCTTCGCGAGGTCGGGCCCGCCCTTGTGCGCGTTCACGCCGGTGGCCCACGGGCTGGGCTCGGGCGTGGGCTCCGCGGTCACTACGTGGCTGCCGAAATACACGAGCTTGACGATCTCCGCGCGGTCGATGGCCCATGCGATGGCCTGCCGCAACCGCTTGTCGTTGAACGGCGGCTTGCTGGCGTTCAGGTTCAGGTAGAAGGGCAAGTACGGCCGGCCGGCCGAGGCCTTGGGATCGCGCCCGCGCTCGAGCTCCGGGATGCGCTGGGGCGGGACCGTCTGGATCCAGTTATAGCGCCCGGTCTGTAGCCCCGTGAGTCGCACCGTGTCGTCGGCCGGGGCGTAGAAGATGATCTTGTCTATGTACGGGCGGCCCGGACGGAAATACTTGTCCCAGCGCTCGAGCGTGATGTGGTCGTCCTTCACCCATTCCACGAACTTGTAGGGTCCGGTGCCGATCGGGAAGAGCTTGGGGTCCTTCTCGTTGAGCGCCTTCTCGTTCACGACCTCGGTGGCCTGCGAGAGCATGGCCAGCAGCGGCCCGAACGGCTTGGACAGCGTGAAGCGCACCTGATACTGGCCGACCGCCTCCACGCCCTCGACCGGCGTGAAGAAGATGCGCATGGGCAGCTTGTTCTTGGGGTCGAGCAGGCGGGTGAACGTGTAGACGACGTCCTTGGACGTGAGCGGCTCGCCGTTGTGGAAGACGGCGTTGTCGACCAGGTCGAAGAGCCAGGTCCGATCGTTCTCCTGCTTCCACGCTTTCGCCAGGCCGGGAACGAACTGGCCCGCCTCGTCCACGTTGACGAGCTTGCTGTAGACGTTCTGGTAGACCTGCAGCGACGAGTAGAGCTGAGCGAAGCCGGGATCCATGTTGACCGGCTTGTCGACGGTGGCCACGCGGAGCGTGCCGCCGCGCTTGGGTGAACCCTGCGCGAACGCGGGACGGCGCCCGAGCCCGCCCACCGTGCCGAGGCCGACGCCGGCGGCGGCGCCCGCCGCGCCCCTGAGCCACTGGCGCCGCGTCAGACCGGAGCGCGCGCTGGTCGAGTGGGAGTCGCTGTCGCCCGTGCGGTGCCTCTGGCTCATCGTCGTTCTCCTCCCAGGACTCCGTCGTACGTCACGCCATCCTTCATGACCAGGCCCACTCGATCCATGGCCGCGATGTCCTGCAGCGGATCGCCGTCGATGGCGATCAGGTCGGCCCGCTTGCCGACCTCGAGCGTCCCGGTGTCTCGGTCGATGCGACACGCCTCGGCGCCCCACTTGGTGCCGGCCAGCAGTGCAGTGTGCGTCGAGACGCCCAGGCGCACGAGCGTCTGCAGCTCGAACGGCATGGCTCCGTGCACGGCGTCGGTCCCGCACGCGAAGCGCACGCCGGAGGCGAGGTGACGCGGGAAGTTCTCGTCCACCACCCGACGGGCCCAGCGCATCTTCTCCATGATCGCCGGCCGCTGCCCGTCGCCGCCCTCGATGCCGCGCGGATGCAGGAAGATCGCGAAGGTGGTGATGAGCCATACCCGGCGCTCGATCATCAGCGCGATGTCCTCGTCCTCGGCGAGCGCGGCGTGCTCGATCGTGCCCACGCCCTCCTGCACGGCCAGCCGCAGCCCGGCTCCGCCGTGGGCGTGCGCGGCGGCGTAGGTCCCGGCGCGCTCGGCCTCCTCGACGGCGGCGCGGATCTCCTCGCGCGTGTAGGCGCTAGACGTCGACATGGCGCCCGGCGAGCTGACGCCGCCCGTCACGAAGATCTTCACGTGGTTGGCGCCGCGGCGGAGGTTCTCGCGCGCGCCGCGGCGGACCTCGTCCACGCCGTCGTAGCCGACCAGCGCTCGGCCGTGGCCGTTGTTGGCGGCCAGGCCACGGCCGGCCACGAGCAAACGCGGCCCGGTGATGACGCCGGCCTCGATGGCGTCGCGCACCTCGATGTCCACGAAGTGCTCCTCGCCCATGATCCGCATCGTCGTCGTGCCAGAGGCCAGATCCTGGCGGAGATTTCGCGTGGCGGCCAGGGCCTGCGGCACCGGCCCCCGGCAGAGCTGGCCGAGCTGATCGCCGAGCCCGGGGACGATCGAGGCGTGCGTGTGGCAATCGATGAGGCCCGGCATGACGAAGCGATGGCTCAGATCGAGCGTGCGGGCGCCGGCCGGCGCCGCCGTGGCGTCGGCGCGCCCCACCGCGGTGATGCGGCCGTCCTCGACGATGATCCCCGCGTCACGGAGAGGGGCTGCGCCGGTGCCGTCGAACAGCGTCCCGCACCGGATCGCCCACACGGTCACCTCAGCCTCCGTTCGGCACGGTGATCCCGTAGTCGCGCCGCGCTGCCTCCGCCGAGACGTAGCCCTCGTGAACGTCGCGGCGCACCGCCTCGGGATCGCGCTCGGCCGGCGTCCCCAGCCCGCCACCGCCGCCCGTCATGATGCGCACGCGCTCCCCGGCGGCGATCGGATGCTGGGTCGCCTTGCGCACGTGGCGCACCGAGCCGTCGGGTGAGGTGATCTCCACGCCGTTGACCGCGCCCGGCTGACCGCCGGCCAGGCCCCACGGCGGCGTGGCCTTGCGCTCGAGGCTGAAGGTGACGAACGCGGAAATCAGGAATTCGTACTCGCGCTCGATGCCCAGGCCGCCGCGGAACCGGCCGGCCCCGCCGGAGTCCCGGCGCAGGCCGTAGCGCAGGATCCGCAGCAGGGGCAGACGCGACTCGACGACCTCGACGGGATTGTTCCGCGCCGTCGAGCCCGCAAAGATGATCATCGCCGACTCGCCATCGAACGTCGGGCGCGCCCCCGTGCCGCCGGCGTTCAGATCACCCTGGATGAACAGCCGACCCGTCTCGGGATGTGTGCCGAAGGCGATGGTCGGCATCTGATCGCCGTAGGCGCCGGCCGGTACGCGGTCGGGGATGGCCGGCGCCAGCGCGCGCAGCCCCAGCTCGATCAATAGATTTATCGGCACGTAGTAGCGCGCCGTGGGCGCCGGCTCCTCGGCGGCCAGCACCGAGCGCTTGGGAATGACCACGCGCAGCGGCCGGAAGCAGCCCTCGTCGACAAGGTCGTGCGGCGTGGTCAGGCATTTGATGAGCAGCCGACAGGCGCTGATCGTGATGGCGTCGCCGCAGTTGAACGGTCCGGCCACCTGCGGGTCGGAGCCGGTGAAGTCGACGGTCATGGCGCCGTTGCCCACCGTGATGGCCATGGCCACCCGGACGGGCTGGTCGAGCGTGATCCCGTCGTTGTCGAAGGTGCCGTCCGCCCGGTAGGTGCCGGCGGGAATGGCCGCCAGCGCGGCGCGCGTCCGGCGCTCGGACTGCTCCATGTAGATGCGGGTCGCATCGAGCACGGTCTGCCGGCCGTACTTGGCGAGGATCTCGTGGAACGAGGCCTCGCCGGTGCGGCACACCGCGATCATGGCCTGGACGTCCTTCAGCGTCCCGCTCTCGGTGCGGATGTTCCCGCGGATCATCCGCATGACCTCGTCGTTGATCTCACCGCGGCTGAACAACCGGACCGACTGGAAGCGGAGTCCCTCCTGACGGAACTCGCGCGAGCCGACCTGCATGCTGCTGGGCACCGGCCCGCCCACGTCGCTCCAGTGCGCCTTCACCGACACGAAGCCGGTCAGCTGCCCCTCCCAGAACACCGGCGCGGTCATGGCCACGTCGTTGAGGTGGTTGCCGTTGCCGGCGTAGGGATCGTTGTGGATGAAGATGTCGCCCTCGCGGAACGCCTCGAGCCCGCGGTCCTGGATGGTGGCCTCGATGGGAAAGCCCAGGTGCCCCTGGAACACCGGCAGCCCGATGCCCTGAGCGATCATCTGCACGTCAGGATCGAAGATGGCGCAGCCGAAGTCGAGGCTCTCGCTGATGATGTGGTTGTACGCGGTCTTGATCATGGTCAGGCGCATGCGTTCCGCGGCCGCGTTGAGCGCGGCGCGGACGACCTGGACGCTGATCGGGTCGAGATCGCTCATGCGTTCACCTCGACGATCAGGCAGCCGTGGTCTTCGACCGACAACCGATCGGCGACGTCGATGATAGTCGTCGTCCCCGGCTCCTCGATGACGGCCGGGCCATCGAAGGTGTCTCCGGGCCGGAGATCGGCGCGCTGATAGACATGGAAGAGGCGGGAGTCGCCGGCGCGCATCGAGTAGATCGGGCGCGTCTGGTACGGCGCCGCGCCCGTGCCGCGGCGCTCGAGCTGCGGCAAGCGCGGGCGGTCGATCGGGAAGACGACGGTCAGTCGCAGATTCAGGAGCTGGACCTCGACGTCGGGCGCGGCGTAGCCGTACGCGCGCTCGTGCGCGTCGTCGAACTGCTTGCGCAGCCCGTCCCAGTCGTCGATCTCGGCCAGCGCGACGGTCACCGTGTGCTCCTGGCCGAGATAGCGCAGGTCGGCGGCCCGCAGCGTGACGGGCTTGCCCTCGCCGGGAAGAATGGCGGCGACCTCGTGCTCCATCTCGGCGTAGCGCGCCTGCGCCCACGTCGCGTCCGTCCGCTCCAGCGGCTCGAGCACGGTGCGCACCAGGTCGTGCCGCAGGTCGGTCGCCAGCATCCCCCACGCCGAGAACGTGGACGGCGCCGGCGGGATCACCACGCGGGGGATGCCCAGCTCGCGGGCAATGGCCACGGCGTGCAGCGGGCCGCCGCCGCCGTAGGCGGCCAGCGCGTAGTCGCGCGGGTCCAGGCCGCGGCCGGCGGTGTTGCTGCGGACTGCGAGGGCCATCTTCACGTCGGCGAGGCGCACGACGCCGGCGGCGGCGTCGAGCCGCGAGAGGCCGAGCGGCCCGGCCAGCTGGTCGTCGACGGCGCGCGCGGCCGCCGGTGCGTCCAGCGGCATGGTGCCGCCGAGGAAGCGGGAGCCGTCGATGCGCCCGAGCACGACATTGGCGTCGGTGACCGTCGGCTCACGGCCGCCCAGCGCGTAACAGACGGGGCCGGGCTCGGCGCCCGCGCTCTGCGGGCCGAGCGTCAGCGCGCCGCCGGCGTCGATCCAGGCAATGGTGTCGCCGCCCGCGCTCACCTCGCGGATGTCGATCACCGGGATGCGCAGCGGCCGGCCGTCCACGTGGTACTCGTCGGTGGTCTGGACCATGCCGTGGTCGACGATGGCGCACTTGGCGGTCGTGCCGCCCATGTCGAACGAGATCAGCCGCGGCATGCCGAGCACGGCGGCGAGCGCGGCGCAGCCGACCGCGCCCGCGGCCGGCCCGGACTCGATCGTGTGCACCGGCTTGGCCCGCGCCGCCTCCAGCGAGAACGCACCGCCGTTGGACTGCGTGATGAGCAGCCGGCCGCGGAAACCCCGCTCAGCCAGCCGAGTACCGAAGGCGCCCAGGTAGCGATCGACGATCGGCAGGACGTAGGCGTTCACCACCGTGGTGCTGGTGCGCTCGTACTCCCGCCACTCCTGCGTGAGCCGGTGCGAGACGGAGACGGCCACGCCCGGCATCTCCTCCGCGAGGATCGCGGCCGCCCGCTGCTCATGCACGGGATTGCGATACGAGAACAGGAACACCAGCGCCACGGCCTGCACGCCCTCGCCGGCCAGGCGCCGCGCGGCGGCGCGCACGGCGGCCTCGTCGAGCGGCACCAGCACGTCGCCGCGCGCGGTCAGACGCTCCGGCACTTCCAGGCAGCGGCCGCGGGGCACGAGTGGGGTGGGACGGCGGTACAGCACGTCGTACATCCGGAGGAAGTTGCCGCGGCCGATCTCGAGGACGTCGCGGAAGCCGTCGGTGGTGATGAGGCCGGTGCGGGCGCCCTTGCCTTCGAGCAGCGCGTTGATGCCGATGGTCGTGCCATGGATCACCAGCCGGGTGTCGGCGAGGCGGGCACCGGCCTGGTCGACACAGCGCAGGACGCCATCGAGGAGTGACTGGGGCGTGCTGAGGGCCTTGGTGTTGAGCACGGACCCGGTCGTCTCGTCCAGCGCGACGAGATCCGTGAAGGTGCCGCCGATGTCGACGCCGATGCGGAGGGCCACGGACCGGCAGTATAGGCCCGGCGCGTCAGGCGCCGCAACGACTTCGGCGCCGACGCGCCGGGAACGGACCGGGGCTACTTCACGATCACGGAGGTCATCGCCGCGCGGCAGTTGTTGCTGTTGCTCGACTCCACCACCACGGCTGTCTGGTCCGAGCACGCCAGCAGGAAGTAGGTGCCGCGCGGCGTTCCCGACGGCACGTGAACGCTGACGCTGCCGGTGGAACTGGCTCCGGCGGCCAGCGCCGGCACGCTGCGGCGGTTGTCCAGGGCCCGGTCCGCCGCGCTCTTCATCGGATCCGACGACAGAAAGTAGCTGGTCACCGACGGACCCGACGCGGTCCCGCCCTGGTTCTTCACGGTGTCGGTCACCGTGAAGTGGCCACCGCGCCGCACACTGGCCGGCGGATTGGACACCGCGGTCTCGATCAGGTCGGCCGGGGCCGGCGGCGGTGGGGGCGGCGGCAGCGTGACCACGTGGTACTCATCGGCGCCGATGTCGGAGGCCGGGCCCGAGGGCCGCGCCAGGCCCTCGAAGTCGGTGAGCACGTCGGTCGGCGTCATCGCGGTATCGCGTGCGGGTGCGTCTGCGCGCAGGTGATAGTCGCCGGCGGCGCTGTCGACGAAGAGGGCGTCCGGCGTGGTGGTGAACGAGTGCAGGTCTTGGCCGGTCGCCTGACGCCAGGCGGCCAGGGTGAGCACGGAGTTCCCTCCGTTCGTCGTGAACCGCCCGATCACCGCGTTGGAATCGCTCACGAAACCGCTCAGGCTGTCGGTCGAGATGTCGATCGCCCCGCGGAAGGTGTGGAGCGTGAGCAAGATATTGTTCACCACGTGGTTGCCGGTGGCGCCATCCTGGATGTTGATGGCCCAGCGCCCGTCGGCAGCCTGCACGATGGTGTTGTGGGCGACGAAGTTGTTGCGCGAGGGCTGGCCGCCGTCGATCTGGTAGAGCGAGATGCCGCTGGCGTGGTTGTCATAGAGGATGTTGTTGACGATGCGCGAGCTCTGCACGCCGTCACCGTTGATGCCCGAGCCGCCGGTGCGCCCGTTGCCGTGGATCACGTTGCCCTCGACGACCGCGCCGGAGATGACGCCGTCGCCGCCCTGGCTCAGGTCGCCGTTCATGTGGATGCCGTTGCCGGAGTTGCCCCACACGTGATTTCGCCGGATCACCGGACGATCGCCGCTGTTGCCCACGTAGATGCCGTGCTCGGCCACCGAGCGGGACATCTCGTTGTCCTCGATCAAGAGGTCGTCGCTGAAGCCGGTCAGGATGCCCCAGCGCCCGTTCAGGTCGCCGACGTTGCGGCGAATGGTGACGTGATGGTTGGTCACCGAGCGGATGCCGGTGCGCGGCAGCCCCACGACGGTGAAGCCCTCGATCACGATGTAGCTGGCACCCTCGAGATTGATGCCGTCCTGTGTGCGCACCGGGTTGGGGCTGTCGACGACCACGCCCGGGTCGGCGCTGAACACGATGGGGTTGGCCGCCGTGCCGCTCGTCGTGAGATTGAAGCCCGCGTAGTGGCCGGCCCGCACGATCACGAGGTCGCCGGCGCGGACCAGGTTGGCGGCCCGCTGTAGCGTGCGCCAGGGCGTGATCGGCCCGCCATCGGCGCTGTCGCTGCCGGTCGGCGCGACATAGAGCGTGCGCAGGGGCGCGGCATGGGCGGTACCGGCGGACAGCACGATCGCGGCGAGCAGGAGACTGGTGAGCCGGAGACTAGAGATACGCATGCGCCGGACCGTGCAGCACGCGTGCCAGCCGAACGATACGACGGGGCGCGAACTTACGCGGCGTCGGCGGGGCGTGGCGACATTCCGCCGACGCCCCGTGTCACGCGCGCTGCTGGCTGCCGCGGAAGTGCGGCATGACCTCCTTGGCGAACCACCGGAGCTGGTCGACCATCACCTTCTGCGGCGTGCCCATGCTGATCGACATGTTCACGTATTCGAGGCCCGGATAGCGCGACTGGAGGTCCTTGAGATACGCCGTCAACTCCTCCGGCCGGCCCGCGAACCACGCGCCCGACTTCATGTAGTGCTCCACGGTCGGCACGCCGGCGGCGCCCCAGCCGCCGCGCTTGGTCGAGGCTTCGAGCTGCGCGGGGGTAATGCCGGGCACGAAGCCGAGCGGGCCGAACATCTTCACGTGTTCTTCATAGAACGGCGTGATCTCGCGGATCGCGCGCTCCTTGGAGTCGGCCAGGTGGTAGAAGATGCTGACGCAGAGATCCTCGCCGAGCGCCAGCGTCTTGCCCGCGCGCGCCGCCGCGTCGCGGTAGCCGGCGATCGGGCCCTCGGCCATCGTGGCCGCCCCGCCGCCGATGACGCCCTTGATCCCGTGCTTGACCATGAAGTCCAGGCCGCGGGCGCTCGCGCTCACGATCGGCTGCCAGCACTCGAACCGGTGGATCGGGCGCGGCACCAGCGTCAGCTCGCGCAGCTCGTAGCCCCGGTACGGCACGGCCGGTGGCAGCGTGTAGTGCTTGCCGTGGTGCGCGAAGGACTCCTGCTTGAAGGCCTTGAAGATGATCTCGACCTGCTCCTCGAACAGCTCGCGGTTGGCCTCGGCGTCCAGCATGGGGGCGCCGAAGGTCTCGACCTCGCGCGTGTGGTAGCCGCGCCCCACGCCGAAGATGGTCCGGCCCCGGGTGAGGATGTCGGCCGTCGCGTAGTCCTCGGCGAGCCGGAGCGGATGCCACATGGGCGCGATGTTGAAGCCGCAGCCGATCTTGATCTGCCTGGTGATGTGCGACAGATGCACCGCCGACATCAACAGATTGGGCAGCGCCTCGTAGCCCTCGTGCTGGAAGTGGTGCTCGGCCAGCCAGATCACGTAGTACCCGAGCTCGTCCATCACCTTGGCCACGGCGTCGGTCTTGTCGAAGACGGTGGCCAGGTGCGCGTTGGAGAAGCGCCGCTCGTTGGCCGGGGTGGCGTCCTGGCCCATGTCGGGCAGATCGACGTGGCCGGCGTAGACGGTGCCGAACTTCGTGATCACTGACTGACTCCCTTCGAGGACTCCGAGCGGGTGGCTCCGGTGGCCAGCAGCGCGTCGATCTCGGCGGCACCGAACCCGGCCTCGCGCAGCACTTCCAGGCTGTGCTCTCCGGCGCGCGGCGGCAGCCGTCGGATGCTGCCGGGTGTCTTGGCGTAGCTGGCCGGAATCCCCGGCATCCGCAGGGTGCCCTCGCTGGCGTGCTCCATGATCTGCCAGAATCCCGTGGCCTCCAGGTGCGGGTCCTGGAGCAGCGTCTCCAGGGAGTTCACGGTCATCGCGGGAATGTTGAGGCGGTCCAGCTCGGCCAGCCATTCGGCGTTCGTGCGCGTGAGCGCGATCTTCGACAGCTCGCCGTACAGGAAGTCGATGTGACGCAGGCGCGAGCCCAGCGTCTTGAACCGCGGATCGTCGAGCAGATCTTGACGCCCGTTGAGCGCGAAGAAGTCGCGCCAGTTCTGATCCGTGTAGGGAAGGATGGCCAGGTGACCGTCCTTGGTCTTGAACGGCTTGCGGTGCGGGCTGAGCACGCGCTTGTAGCCCACGCTGTCGATCGGCGGCACGAAGCTCTCGCCGTAGAGATGCTCGACCATGATCCAGGCGGCGAGGCTCTCGAACATCGGGACCTCGACCTCCTGACCCTCGCCGGTACGGGCCTGATGGTAGAGCGCGGCCAGCACGGCGGCGAACAGCGTCATCGAGCTGGTCTTGTCGGCCACGATGGTCGGCACGAAGCGCGGCTCGCCGGTCAGCGCGCTCTGCAGGGACGCCAGCCCCGACGCGGCCTGGATGATGTCGTCGTAGGCCGGCTTGTCGGCGTACGGCCCCGTGGCCCGGAAGCCGTAGGTGCCGACATAGACCAGCCGCGGATTGACCGCGCGGAACATGTCGTAGGACAGGCCGAGGCGCTTGGCCGCCCGCGGCCGGTAGTTGTGCATGAAGACGTCGGCGTTGCTCGCGAGCTTGAGCAGCACCTTGCGCGCCGCCTCTTGCTTGAGATCGAGCACGATCGAGCGCTTGTTGCGGTTCACGGCGAGAAAGAACGCCCCCATGTCGGGATTGCGCATGGGACCGAGCTGCCGGGTGGTGTCGCCTTCCGGCGGCTCCACCTTGATGACCTCGGCGCCGAGGTCGCCGAGCTGCTGGGCGGCCCACGGGCCGAGCACGACCGTGGTGCAGTCGATGACGCGAACGCCGTGGAGCGGTCCGCTCATGCCGATGGCCTCACGCGGGGGCGAAGATGCTGGTCGTGCCGGGCACGGCCACCGGCGTGGCTGTTGCGCCGTTCGACGGGGACGCAAACCCGAGGTCACGCTGCAGCACGGGCATTACCCGCTCGGCGAACATGCGCATGTTGAGCTGGGCATCCTCGTGCGGCATACCGCCGTAGCCGAACTCGCCCACCAGGTGATCCATGCCCGTCAGCTTGTGCAGCTCGGCGATCTGCTGGATGCAGTCATCCGGCGTGCCGACCACCTGGATCTTGACATAGAAGTCGGTGGCCTTCTTCCGGAAGCTCTCGTCCTTCATCTTGGAGTACGTCTTGGCCATGCCGCCGTAGAACTCGTAGCCCTTCACCGTGGCCAGGTGGCCGTCGGAGAAGTGATAGTGGGCGTCGATGGAATCCCACTTCCGGGCGAGGTACTGCGCGGCGCGCTCGTTGGCCTCTTCGCGGCTCTCGGCCACCGAGATATTGGTCGAGATGATCGGCGGGCGCGGCGTGTGGCCCACGCTCTCCGTGATGTCGCGGTAGCGCCGGATGTCCTCGGCCGCCTTCGGCCACTCGTTCTGCATGATGACCAGCAGGCCGAAGCCGAGCTTGGCCATGATCTCGGCCGACTCCGGGCTGACCGACGAGGCGTAGAAGCGGCGCTCGGGGTGCGAGATGGGGCGAGGCCGGATCGACGTCGGCGGGATCTTGAAGAACTCTCCGTCCCAGTCGAACACGTCCTGGGTCAGCGCCTTGACGACGATCTTGGCCGCCTCCACGAAGCGCGGCCGCGCTTCCTCCATCGGGACGCGGAAGCCGGCGTACTCCACGGTGGCCGCGCCGCGGCCGAAGCCGAACACGCAGCGGCCGTGGGAGAGGATGTCGAGCAGCGCAATCTGCTCGGCCACCCGCACCGGATCGTGCCAGGGCAGGACGATGACCGCCGTGCCGAGGATGATGCGCTTGGTGCGGCCGGCGATGTAGCTCAGCAGCTGCGTGGGTGACGGCGACATGGCGTAGCCGGTGAAGTGATGCTCCAGCGCGAAGACCGAGTCGAAGCCGAGGGGCTCGGCCAGGTCGCCCAGGGCCAGGTGCTCGGCAAAGACGGAGGCGTCCGAGCGGCCTTCCTTCGTCAACATGTTGAGCGAGATGCCGACTCTCATGATGTCCTCCCGGTCGATTTCCTGTCGTCGACGGCCCGGTAGCCCAGCAGCGCGGAGATGGAGTGCGCCGTCCGCTTGGCCTCGCCGGCCAGCCGACGCGCCTGCGGGCGCACACGGTCGGTCGGGCCGGCGACCGCGCAGACCCCGATGACCTGGGCACGATGGTCGAAGATCGGCGCGGCCACACCGGCCGCGCCGCGCACCATCTCGTCCAGGCTGATGCACACGCCGGTCCGCTGGATCTCCTCGAGCGAGGCTTCCAGCGTGGGCAGACTCGTCACCGTCCGCTCCGTGTGGCGCACCAGCGGCAGCGCCTTCAGAACCTTCTCCCGCTGCTCGCGGGGCAGGAAGGCCAGGATCGCCTTGCCGCTCGAGGTGGCGTGCAGCGGCCGACGGTCACCGACCCCGGCGGCGTAGCGGATGATCTGCTCGCTCTCGACCTTGTCGATGTAGACCACGGACAATCCGTCGCCGGCCAGCGTGCCGAGGAACACGGTCTCGCCGGTCCGACGCATCAGCTCGACGAGCTCGGGCCGGGCCACCTCGGCCAGGTCGCGTCGGGCCGAGGCCGAAGTCCCGAGCTCGAAGATGCGCAGGCCGAGGCGATAGTCACCGTCGCGACCCTGCGCCAGGTAACCGCGCGCGGTGAGCGCCCGGAGCAGGGGCAGCAGGCTGCTCTTGGGCGCCTCGAGCTGCGCGCTCACTTCGTGCAGCGCCAGGCCGTCGCGGCTGGCCGAAACCAGCTCGAGGATGTCGACGACGCGGTTGGCCGCGCGGTGGCCGCTGACCGTCTTGGCAATCACCCCTTGACCTCGAAGCCGAAGAGGCGAGCGGCGTTCAGGCCAAGGACCTTAGCGCGCGCGCCGTCGGATAGCTGCCCCATCGTCCGCTCGATGGCTTCGGCCGAGTGCGGCCACGTGCCCTCGTGGTGCGGGTAGTCGTTGCCCCACATGAAGTTATCAGCGAGGTTCATCGACTCGGCTACCGCCAGGCCGGCCGGATCTTCCTGGAACGAGGCGAAGCCGTGCTCGCGGAAGTACTCGCTGGGCAGCTTGGCCAGCTTCGGCCGCACCCAGAAGTGATGCTTCCGGTACGCCTCGTCCATGCCGTCGAGCAGCCAGGCCACCCAGCCGATGCCGGCCTCGATCGTGGCGAAGCGCAGCTTCGGGAAGCGCGACAGCACGCCGGAGGCGCAGAGGTTCGCGACCGGTTCGATGGTGGGTGACAGCGAGTGAGAGACGTAGTTGATGACGGCGCCGCCGTTGCCGCGCGAGGCCCGCGGGTCACGTCCGGTCGAGACGTGGAAGGTGATCGGCAGGTTGGCGTCCTGGATGACCGCCCATAATGGATCGAACAGGGGCAGGTTGTAGTTCGGATGATCGACGTCGTGCGCGCCCCACACCGGCTTGCATGGCAGAGTCAGCGCACGGAAGCCGAGCTTGGCCACCCGCTTGACCTCGGCGATCGAGCCCTCCAGGTCGGCGGTGGCGATCGCCGCAGCCGGCGACATGCGATGGTTGTAGTTGGCGAAGACCTCCCACGCCCACTCGTTGTAGACGCGGCACTGGGCCATCGCGAAGGCGGCGTCCGGCGTGGCCCACATCGACAGGCCCTTGTTGGGAAACATCACCTCGGCGTCGATCCCGTCGCGGTCCATGTCGCGCAGGCGCTGCTCCGGGTCGGCGCCGGAGAGCTGCCGCAGCCGATCTTCCCCCTCGAGCTCGTCGACGCGCAGCCGATCCGGGCGGTGGCCCTCGGACACCCGCCACTTCACCCCGTTGGCGTCGACGATGACGCGCGGGATCCGCTCGCGATACTTGGCGTCGATGCGCGTGGCCCAGAGATCGGCGGGCTCGTTGACGTGCGCGTCGGCCGAGACGATGAAGTACTTCCTGGGATCGCCGGGGCGCGCGGTGCGCGGCCAGCTCGCGTTCCCGGGCGTCTTCAGACGCCAGAGGTTGGGTTCGTTGATGACGAGCTCGGTCGTGCTCATGCGCTCTTCCTCCATTGCACCAGCGTGAACGGTGGCGTCGCGTCGTCGTGCGGCTCGAACACGGCGTCCACCGCCGCGCCGATCGACACCACCTGCTCAGGATCGCCGAGAAGATTGCCGATCATCCGTACGCCGCCCGCCTGGGGCAGCTCGACCAGGACCACGATGTAAGGCCGGTGACCGCGGAGCGCGGGATGCACCGGATGCCACGCGCGCTCCCAGGAATAGATCAACCCGCGCCCCTCGACACGCTCCCAGGTCAGATCGAAGCTCAGGCAGCGATGACAGATCCACTCGGGGCCCCACTGCCAGCCCTGGCAGCTCCGGCAGCGCTGCACTCGCAGCTCGCCCTGGCGCGTGGCCTCCCAGTACGGCGCATCGAGGCCGTCGGGCTCCGCCACCGGGCGCGGCATGCTGGCCGGCAGGTGATAGGTCGGCGCGCTCACAGCGCGTCCTCGGTGCCGAGGATCATGCTCGACACGGGAGTGACCATCGGTCCCGAGATGACCAGCCCCACACGCGCGCCCGGCACCTGATTCGTCGACTGCCCGCGCAGCTGACGCACCGCTTCGATCTGTAGCTCCAGGCCATGCATGTAGCACTCGGCGAGATTGCCGCCGCTGGTATTGAGCGGCAGACGGCCGCCCGGCGCCGTGAGGTTCTCGGGGACCAGGAACTCGTTGGCTTCCTCGGGGGCGAAGAAGTCGTGCTCGACCAGGCTCATGAGCACACCGCCGGTGAAGTTCTCGTAGCTCTGCACGACGGAAACGTCTTTCGGGCCGAGGCCGGCCATCTCCCACAGGCGCGGCGCCACCGTGGTGAAGCTCGACGAGGCATAGGTCGGCGCGTTGTGGCCGCGCGCAGCGTTGCGGTACTCCGAGCCCTGGGCGGCGGCCAACAGATACGCCGGCCGCTGGCGCAGATCGCGCGCGCGCTCGGCCGAGACGAGGACGAGCGCGGCGGCGCCGTCGTTCTCCATGCAGCAGTCGAACAGCCGGAACGGCTCGACGATCCAGCGAGAGGCGTCGTAGGCCTCCGCGCTGAGCGGCCGGCCGTGCATCACCGCGCGCGGGTTGGCCTGCGCGTGATGGTAGGACGCCAGCGCGATGGCGCGCTGGGCCTCCTGCCGGATCCCGTGGTCGTGCATGTAGCGCATGACCTTCATGGCGAAGCGCTGCGCCGGCGAGATGAGGCCGTACGGGAAGGTGAGGGCCGCCTCGCCGCTGGCGGTGGCCGCCGGCGGGGCGGCACCGAAGCGCTGGAACTGGCCCTGCGCGAGCGCGCGGAACACCACCACGCAGTCGGCGTAGCCGGCCGCGATGGCCGCGGCCGCGTTGCCGACGGCGGCCGAGCCGCCTCCGCCGCCGCCGCCCCATTGCATGTTGGAGAAGCGCAGCTCAGGCAGGCCGAGCGCGGCGGCCAGCCGCGAGGGCTCGTTACGGTCGTTGCTGTAGGACGCGAACCCGTCGATCTGCCGGGGGTCGATCCCCGCGTCCTCGCACGCCGCGAGAATCGCGCGTAGCGCGAGCTTCACCTCGGGCTCGGGCGCCTGACCGTGCTTGTAGTACGTGGTCTCGCCGACGCCCGCCACCGCCACCCGACCTCGGATCGTTCTCATGCCGGAATCCTGTTCCGCATTTGGTACGGCGCACTATAGTCCAAGCCGAGGCGGTTGTCACCGGGCTACTCGGGGAGCCGCTGCTTGATGCCGCACTGCGGGCACGCGATCTTCTGGCCACGCGTTCGTCGCGTGATGGGCAGGGGGGCCCGGCACGACCAGCACTGCACGCCCGGATAGGCCTGCCGGGTTGGCTCCGGCACCGTGGGCGGTTGCGGCAAGGGGGCCAGGCGTGGCGCGCCGCCGGCGTCCTCCGGTGTCGGCGCCGTCCAGGCCGCGCTGGTATCCATCGGCAGATCGGCGATCCCGTGCGCGCGGCACCATTGCGACCACTGCTCGGCGTCGAGTTGGCCCCCGAGCGCGCCCGACACCACGGTGAGCGGCTCCACGCTCACCCCGGCGCGGACCAACCGCGGCATCTCGCCTGGCCCGCCGACGGGGCTCCACCCGGCCCGGTCGAGGGCCGTGCTGATCGCCGCGCCGACGGCCCAGGCGCCGCGGGCGAGACGGATCATCTCGGGCGAGGTGACGCCCTCGTCCTTGTCGGCCCGATCTCCGAGGGTTATGGCCAGGCCCCGGGTCCGTGACGGGACGTCGGCGAGCACCATCCCGCCGAAGTACGGGTGATACGCCTGACTCACCTCCGCGTACCAGGGCATCATTACGCGCGAGGGGGTCTCCTCCCAGGTGACCTGCTGCAGCGCCGACGCCCGCTCGGGCTCCAGCATCGCGCGCACGAGATCGCGCTCGCGCGCGGCGGGATCGGCGAGCAGCGCCAGCGCGGGGCCGCTCTCCGCGAGCGCGACGTCCGGTATGCGCTCCAGCGCCTTCAAGCGCTCGCCCAGTGGCGGATGCGTGTCGTATCGGCCTCCGGACTGATCGCTTCGCGCCTCCGTCTCCACGGCGTGCATCGCCTCCGCCACCCGCTCCGTGCGCAGGAACTGGCGGAATCCTTCGGCCAGCGGCGGCAGAAATCCGCGCTTGAGCAGCGGGACAACGTCGCCCGACCAGTACGTGTCGGAGACGACGCCGGCCCCGAGGGTCTTCGTCAGGGCGTCGCTCATGGCCCGGCGGCCCGCGATCGGCGCCGCGAGCGCGTCGGCCAGGAGCTCCTGGTGCCGCGAGATCCTGTGTGTGAGCGCCAGGTACAACTTGCCGTAGGCGATGAAGACCCACTGCAGCACGACCACGTGGTCTTCGAGGACGGCGATGGTCCGTCCCATGGCGGCGCGCGTGCGGTAGATCAGGGGACCGAGCCGCGTATCACCGCGGTGAAAGTGACCGAACTCGTGGGCCAGGATCGCCCGGAGCTCGCGCTCCGTCACCACGGCCATCAGCGCGAGGCCCAGACCCATCACCCGGCGCCCACCCACGCCGAGCGTGCCGCCGCGCTGCATGACCCACGCGTTCGCGTCCGGGATCAGGTAAACCGTCCTGGGCGGGCGCTGGCGCGTCGCAGCGGCGACCTCGTCGATCAGCGCGAAGAGTCTCGGGGCCTCCTTGCGATCGAGCGTCGGCCAGGGAGGATCGAAGTGGTCCCGGTGAGGCCAGATGGCCCAGAGGATGGCCCCAGCGGCCGCCAGGAGGAACAGGGCGACCTTCAAGAACAGCAGCTTGCCGTAGAACAGCCCGGTGCCCGCTATGAACAGGAGCACGCCGACCAGGGTCAGCACCGCCACGTAGAAGCCGATCGCCAGCAGCAGGGCGGCAAGCGCCCGCAGCGTGAGCCAGGCGCCCTCGGTCAGCGAGCCTCGCGTGGAGCCGTGCGCCACCCTTCCTCCCGGGAACCGGCGATGGACGATCGGGTCGAAGGCACGGAGTGTCCCGAGGACTATAGTTCATGCGCGCCTCGCCTGTCATCCGGTCGACCCGACGCGGTACCCTGAACGCGATGACCCGTGCCCTCGTGAAGTGGCTCGTGGTGGTCGGGGCCGTGGCCCTCGGCGTCGTGTATGCCGTGGAGGACTTCCGGCTGCAGACCGAGGCGCTGACCTTCTACTACTCCACGCAGTTGAAGAATGGCCGCGTGCAGGTCTACTACGATCAGCCGCAGACGGAAGTGTGCGTGCGCGCTGTCTTCCCGCACGGCGGGCGCCGCCCGTGCTGGTACGCACGCCGCGAGTCCGTGCGGCGCGTCAGCTAGCGGCGTCTACGCGCGAGATGGCGCCGCCGTGGTCGCCGGCGCTGCCACCGGCTCGCCGTCGCGGCGGGCCACGATCAGGCGCGGCAGCAGCGGGATGAAGCACAGCACCAGCGCCGTCGTCCCCGCGTTGAGCCAGACGAGCTGGTGAAACGCCCAGCCCTGACTGTCGATGAGCCACGAGCCCAGGACGTCCGATCCCGAGATGGCGAAGTTGCGCGCGCTCATCATCAGCGCGAAGCCCAGGCTCTCGCAGCCGGGCGGGGTGGAGCGCACGGCCAGGTCCATGAGGGCCAGCTCGGAGGCGATCACCGCGAAACCGCCCACGGCGTGAATGAACGGGGCCGAACCGCGGCCGTAGAACAGATAGAGCAGCGTCACGAGCGCGTTCGTCGCGATGGCGCCGGTGAGGAGCTGGCGGAGCGTGAACGTGCGACAGACCACGCCGTAGATCGCGGCGCCGATCAAACCGGCGCCGCCCTCGATCGTCTCCATCAGCCCGATGAGCGCCGGGCTGAATTTGAGCGTGTCGGTCTGCCAGTAGAGCAGGGGTGTGGTGAACCCCGGCGCGATGTAGACGAGCGCCAGGAAGCCGCCGGCGGCCCACAGGGTCCGCGACCGAACGAGCAGGCGCAGCTCGTGGCCCGCGGCGTCCAGCACGGCGCGGTTGCGGACCGCAGTCGGTGGCTCGACCAGCGCGAAGAAGGTCGTCACGGCAAGGATCACGAGCATCGCGGTGGCGACGCCGACCGTCCAGCCGAAGGCCATGCCGGCCAGGTACCCGCCGAGCAGCCCGTTGCCCAGGGACACGGCGCTCTGCAGCAGCTGGCGCACCGAGGTGATGCGACCGGAGATGCCGTAGCGCTGTCCGGCTTCGACCATGAGGCCGCCCATCACGGTGCTGGCCACGACGAGGAAGATGTTGATCCCCAGCGCGACGAGCAGCAGCGGCGCGTGCGCGCGGGGCACGATGCCCAGCAGGAACCAGCCGACCGCGGCGAGGCCGGCGGCGAGCATCATGTAGTGACGTCGCCGGGTGCCGAAGAGCGGAAACGCATCGGACAGGATGCCGGCGATCGGCTTGACGTTCCAGGGAAACGACACGATCAGCAGGAACGCGGCCAGCGTCTGCGCGTTGAAGTGCAGCTCGTTCTTCAGGAGGAATTGCAGCGGGAGCCGCCCGATGACTGCGGGCTGGGCGAGGGTGGTGACGAACGCTCCCAGCCCCACCATGATGTAGTACTGCCGAATCGTCAGGCCAGTACCCATCGTCTCTCCCCGGGCGCCGCGGGCGCGACGCACCTCTCCATCATTGCCCAGTCGGCCATCCATTCGTTTGTTTCCGTTCGGGGGTGCACTCGCTAGCCGTATGGCGAAATCCGCGCTGCGGCTCGTCGGGATCCAGATCGCGGTCATCTCGTTTGCCGTGCTGTTCCAGGAGCTGTTGCTCATCCGCTGGATGGGCCAGCAGGTCCGGGCGCTCGCCTACTTTCCCAATCTGATCCTCATCGCCTCGTTCCTGGGGCTGGGCGTCGGCTGCATCGCCCCGAGCCACCGGGCCATCCGCCATCTGTGGGGCCCGAGCCTGCTCGCGCTGGTCGGTGCGGCAGTGCTGCTGAGCCGCACCGTCATCACGCAGGAGTCGGCGTCGGAGCACCTGTGGCTGCTGTACTACGATCTGCCGCCGACCGCGCCGGTGATCCACGGGCTTCGGCTGCCCCTGCTGGCGGTGTTCGTGCTGACGGCGCTGTCGTTCGTGCCGCTCGGCCGCGCGCTCGCCGAGCGCCTTCAGGTCTTCCGCCAGGCCGGCCACACCCTCTCCGGCTACCTGTGGGACATCGGCGGCTCCGCGGTGGGCGCGGCGGCCTTTGCCGCGATCTCCTTCCTCGGCACCCGGCCGCCGGTATGGTTCCTGGTCCTGGCGGCCGGCGGGCTGGTCGTGCACTGGCGCCAGTCGCGGAAGCTCGCGGCCGCCGGCGCGGTGGCGGCCCTCCTGCTGACCGCGTTCCACGATCGCGCCGACGTCTACAGCCCGTACTACGCGTTGACTGCGGACCAACGGCCGGACTCGCCCGCCATCGCGGTGCTGGCCAACGGATCGCTGCACCAGTACGCCATGCCGATGGGGCGAGGGGCGACGACGGGCACGAGCTTCACGACGCTGGCTCGCGACGGTATCACGTGCCGTACCGCATGCTGACGCAGACGCCGAAGCGGGTGCTGGTGATCGGCGCAGGCACCGGCAACGACGTCGCCGTCGCGCTGGACGAAGGCGCCGAGCGCGTCGACGCGGTGGAGATCGATCCGCAGATCCTCGCCCTGGGCGCCCGGGTGCATCCCGATCGGCCGTATGCCTCGCCGCGCGTGCGGCGGATCGTGGGCGACGCGCGCTCGTATCTGCAGGGCACCGACGCGACCTACGACCTCATCGTTTTCGGCACGCTGGACTCGATGACCCGGCTGTCCGCGCTCTCCAGCATCCGGCTCGACAACTTCGTCTACACGGTGGAGTCGCTGCAGGCCGCGCGGCAACGGCTGGCGCCCGGCGGAGGCCTGGCGCTCTATTTCATGGTGGGCCAGCCGTACCTGCTCGAGCGACTGGGCGCCATGGTGAGCGAGGCCTTCGACGAGGCGCCCATCGCCGTCGTCGAGCAGCGCAACGTGTTCAACACCATCCTCATGGCCGGACCCGCCTTCGCCCATCACGACGGCGCCCGGCGCCAGGCCATGGCCCGGACCATCCGCGACGAGGCGAGCCAGCGTATCGAGCCGTCGCGGGACGACTGGCCCTTCTTCTATCTCGAGCAGCGCGGGATCAGTGGCTTCTATCTCAGCCTGATGTTCGGGATCGCGCTGATCGCCGCGGCGGCGCTGCTGGGCGTCTCGCGCGCCTTCCGGGCGAGCGCGCGGAGCTGGACGACAATCGACTGGGAGATGCTGCTGTTCGGCATGGCGTTCTTGCTGCTGGAGACGCGCGCGGTCACCGCGCTGAACGTGCTGTGGGGGGCGACCTGGTTCACCAATGCGGTCGTGCTGGAGTCGATCTTCGTCGTGATCTTCTTCGGCACCCTGCTCAGCGCGCGCGTCCCGCTGCCCTTCAGCGCCTGCGTCGTCGCGCTCCTGGCCTCGCTGGCGGTGCTCTACGCGATGCCGCTCGGCGCCTGGCTGGGACCGGGGCTCGGCCTGAAGGCGATCGCCTCGCTCCTGGTGGCGGGCCTGCCGATCTTCTTCGCGTCGATGTGCTTTGCGCAGCGCTTCGCGGCGCGCGAGGACGCGGCGGCGGCCTTCGGCTCGAATCTGCTGGGGGCCGTCCTCGGTGGCCTGGCCGAGTTCCTCTCGATGGTCATCGGGCTGCGCCACCTGGTGGGCGTGGCCGCGCTGCTGTATCTGGCCGCCGCCTGGCTCGTCGTGCGCCGCCGGGCCACCGTCGTCGGCTTCGAGGCGCCCAGACCAAGCCTCGGCTAGCGCGCGGTCGCCTCGCGAATCGCCCGCCAGATGCGCTCGGGAGTCATCGGCATGTCGAGATGCCGGACGCCGAGCGGGGCCAGCGCGTCGTTGACCGCGTTGACCAGCGCCGGCAGCGCGCCGACGGTGCCGGCCTCGCCGACCCCCTTGGCCCCGAGCGGATTGACCTGGGTCACCACCTCGTGGGAGTCCACCTCGAAGAACGGCACGTCGTCGGCCCGCGGCATCGCGTAGTCCATGAACGAGCCGGCCAGGAGCTGGGCGGTCGTGTCGTCGTACACGAGATTCTCGAACAGCGCCTGGCCCAGACCCTGGACCACCCCGCCATGGATCTGGCCTTTCACGAGCAGCGGATTGACCATCCGGCCGACGTCGTCGACGACGGTGTGGCGGACGATCCGCAGCACGCCGGTGTCCTCGTCGATCTCGACCTCGCAGATCTGGCAGCCGTTGGGAAACGTCACCGCGGGCGGTGTGAACGCCGCCGTCTCGGTGAAGCCGGACTCCAGGCCCGGAGGCTGCTTGGGCTGGTAGGCAGCGCGGGCCACCTCGGCGAAGGCCACGCCCCGATCGGTGCCGGTCACGAGGAAGCGGCCGTCGCGGAACACGATGTCCTCGGGGGCGGCTTCCAGCGCCCGGGCCGCGATGCGGCGGCCGCGCTCGACGATCTTCTCCGTGGCGCGCAGCATCGCCGAGCCGCCCACGGTGAGCGCGCCCGAGCCGCCGTTGCCGCGGCCGGCGCCCAGCGCGTCGCTGTCACCCCACAGGACCTGCACGCGCTCCGGCGCCACGCCCAGCTGATCGCACACGATCTGCGCGTACGCGGTCTCGTTGCCCTGACCCATCGAGGTCGAGCCGGTGTTGACCGTCACCGAGCCGTCGGGGTTCACGCAGATCTGCGCGGTGTCGGGGTTGACCGAGGTGTACGGGCCGCCGGCAACCTCGATCGCGTTGGCGATGCCGAGGCCGCGGAGCTTGCGGCGCGTGCGCGCCTCGGCACGGCGCTTTTCGAAGCTGGCGTGCTCGGCGACCGACAGCGCCAGGTCCATGCTGCGCGCGAAGTCGCCGCAGTCGTAGGTGAACACCAGCCCCGTCTTGAACGGCATCGCGGAGGGCGGGATGAGATTCCGGCGCCGCAGCTCGATCGGATCGATGCCGAGCTCGTGGGCGGCGACGTCGATCACGCGCTCGATGGCGAACGTCGCCTCGGGCCGGCCGGCGCCTCGATAGGGGCCGGTGGGCGTGGTGTTGGTGAACACGCCGGTGGTCTGATGGTGAATGGCGGGCGTCGTGTACACGCCGGCCACGCCGCCGATGTTGTTGGTGCCGGGCCCCGCGCTGCGCTGGGTGAGATACGCGCCGACGTTGAGGTTGATCGCCACCCGCAACGCCAGGAACTTCCCATCCCGATCGAGGGCCAGCTCCGCGGTGGAGACGTTGTCACGGCCGTGCTCGTCGGTGACGAACCCTTCGCGGCGGTCCGACGTCCACTTCACCGGCCGCCCCAGCCGGTGCGCGGCCCACAGCACCAGGATCATCTCGGGGTACAGCCCGCTGCGCATGCCGAAGCTGCCGCCGACCTCGCCGGTGATCACCCGCATGTGGCTCTGCGGCACCTTGAGCGCAGCGGCGAGCAGTGTGCGCGTGCCGTGCGGTCCCTGAATGCCGGTGTGCAGCGTGTAGCGCCCGCTGCGCCGGTCGAATTCTCCGACGGCCGCGCGCGGCTCGAGCGGGGCGGCAGCCACGCGGGTGACGATGAAATCGACGCGCGTGACGTGGGCGGCGCGCGCGAATGCCTGATCCACCGCGTCACGTTGACCGGCCTGCGCGAGGAACGCGACGTTATCGGGCACCTCGTCCCACACAGTCGGCGCCCCTGGACGGAGCGCGTCCATCGCGCCGGCGACCGCGGGCAGCGGCTCGTAGTCCACGGCAACCTTCTCGGCGGCGTCTACCGCGTCCTCGTGCGTCTCGGCGATCACGAGCGCGACGGGATCGCCGACGTGGCGAGCGCGGCCGCGGGCCAGCGCGGGCCGTGGGGTGGGGAAGGCCGGTGAGCCGTCGCGGCGCTTGCGATTGCGATCGGTCGGGAGATTGCCGACCCGATCGGCGGCCAGATCGTCGGCGGTGAAGACCGCGAGCACACCGGGCGCGGCGAGCGCCGCCTGGCCGTCGATCCCGCGAATGCGGGCATGGGCGTGGGGCGAGCGCACCAGGACAGCCCAGGCCTGCTTGGGAAGGTTGACGTCGTCCGAGTAGCGCCCCAGTCCCTGCACGAGCCGCGGATCTTCGACCCGGCGCACCGATTGCCCGACGGCGAATTTCTCGACGACGATCGGATCGCTCACGATGGCCCTCTCAGTGTGCCCGTCACTTCATCTTTCGGGCCTGCCTTGCCTCTACCCTGTCCCAGCATCGCGTGTGGTAGAGCCGGTCCTTGATCTTGACCCAGTCTTCAGGCGACACGACTGTCTTCTCGCACACGACACAGATCGTCCGCGATGCGCCGCTATTGCCACCGTCATCGCCACCGGCGATCCGGCGGAGGCGCGTCACCCGAAACAGCGTCGTCCTCACGCAAGCGGCGCCGACCGCGATCCTGTGGCGGGACTCCACGACCAGGGTCTGACTGGCGCGCGCAAGGTCATCCCCAAGCATCACCCGTCTCCCAACATTTCGGGGTCCCCTGTTCTAGACGCCGGCGGGTACGGCGGGATCGAGGAACTTGCGGCCGGTCGGCGCGTTGGCCTCGAACGGACTCCAGAGCCCCAGCTCCTTGCCGATCTCGCGCACGGCCGGCAGCACTTCCTCGCCGAGTAGCTTGATGCAGGACCGCGTGTCCGCGTGGCTGACGAAGCCGTCGGCGGCCCAGAAGCCCATGATCGACGGACGCGTCTCTTCGAGCAGCTTGCGGATGCGCGGGATGACCGTCTTCGGCGTGCCGGCCAGGATCTGACCGTTCTGCAGCTGGTCTTCGAACGCCGCGCCGCGGGGATTCGAGCGGCGGCCCACCGCGTACTCGACGAAGGCCTGGCGGTACGACGGCGAGAAGTACCCCGAGGGGCTCGACCACACCGGATGCGCCAGGCCGGTGAACTCGCCCTGCATCCACATGAACTGGCGCGCATTGGCCATCGCCTTCTCGTCGGTCTCGGCGATGTGGCAGCGCTGCAGGTAGCCGCGATACTCGGGGCCGCCGGCGTAGCCGCACTCGTTGGCCACCTTGTCGTACTGCTCCCAGATCTTCTTGGTGGCCTCGATCTCGGTGCTGAGCGCGATGTAGGGGTAGCGCTGCTGCGCCGCCCAGATGATCGTTTCCTTGCTGAGCACGCCGGGAATCCACACGCGCGGGTGCGGCTTCTGCAGCGGCACCGCCCATGGGTTCACCACGCGATGCTGGTAGTGCGTGCCCTCCCAGCGGAACGGCCCGGGCTGGGTCCACGTCTTCACGATGAGGTCGTGGGCTTCCTCGAAGCGCTCGCGGTTGTAGGCCGGGTTCACACCGGTGGCCAGCTGCTCCTGCCCGCCGCCGCGCACGAAGCCCGAGACCAGGCGGCCGCACGAGACCATGTCGATCATCGCCAGCTCTTCGGCCAGCCGGACCGGGTTGTCGGCCAGCGGCAGCGGGTTGCCGAGCAGGACGATCTTCACTCGCTTGGTGGTGGCGGCCAGAATCGACGCGAACACGTTGCACTTGGCCTGCATGCAGAACGGCGCGTTGTGGTGCTCGTTCAGCATGATGCCGTCGAAGCCCACCGACTCGGCCAGGCGGTAGTGCTCGAGGTACTCGTTGTAGAGCCGGCTGCCGGCCACCGGATCGAAGTGCTTGTTGGAGAACATCAGCGCGGTGGCGCCGAAGTCGCGGCCCGCCGCTTCGTTGTAGGCTGACATCGGCTGCTCGGTGAAATACATCAAGTGCATTAGAAGTCTCCGATCAGGCGAGCGAGCTGCTCAGGCTGCTCCATCTCCACGAAGTGTCCGGCGTTGTCGACCACCGACAGCCGCGCCTGCGGCAGCGCCTTGGCATAGCGCTCGCCGCACTCGAGCGGCACGATGCGGTCCTCCCGTCCCCACACGACCAGGGTCGGCGTGCTCACGCCACCCAGCAGGTGCGGGAGCGAGGCGTTGTACATGTACGGCTTCCAGGCCACGCGGAACGTCATCTCGCGGTTCAGGTCCCACTGTTCGAGCGTGGGGGTCGGCGGCTCGGCGCCGTAGATCGCGTCGAACTTCTTCTGATCGGCGAAGCCCAGCCGCACGTAATCGATGTAGGACACGAGGGCTTGGTCCGCGATCTCGCCGCGCTCAGGCTTGATGCCCATCGGCCCGACCAGCACGAGCCGGCGGAACGCGCCCGGCGCCATGGTGGCCATCTCGGCGGCGATCCATCCGCCGAACCCGAGCCCCACCACCGTGACGTCAGTGCGGCCACGTGTGGCCGCGTGCTGCGAGAGCAGGGTCTGGTAGACGGCGGCGATGTCGCGCACGTTGCGCAGCCACATCGGACGCTCGGAGCCGTCGTAGCCCGGATGCGCCGGCCGTAGCACGGTGGCGTCGCGGGCCAGCGTGTCGTAGAAGGGCAGGCCGGGCGGCGTGCCCACGTCGTGCTGGAGCACGAGCAGGGGTGCGCCCGAGCCCGCGCGGTTGAGCTGCAAGGTGACGCCGGCAGTCGGGACGGTCTCGGATGTCCAGTTCACGGGGCGCAGTGTACCCCAGGGCGGCGCGACGCGGAACCGGGTACCGAACGAGCGTTCCGCATTCAGAACGCGACGGCGATCAGGAAACGGGTGGCAGGTGCTGGCCCGCGACCGGATTGGCGACGGCGTCTTCGAGCGTGCGCGCCTGCCGCCATTCGCTCGGCGGTCGCACCTCGCCGGTGGTGCCGACCTGGTCGATGTTCCAGTAGATCTCCAAGTTGTTGCCGTCGAGATCGCGGAACTCGACGGCGACCTGACAGCCCGCCCGGCGCCGCCCCTCGAACACGATCGGCACGCCGCGCTCGCGCAGCCATGTGCGGGCGTGGAACACCTCGGCCAGGGTGCCGACCTCGAACGCGAAGTGGTTCAGGCTGCTCGCCTCCAGCGCCCGCGCGCCGCCCACCAGCGCCACCCCGTGATGGTCGGTGCCGTACCGCATGAACACCATGCCGCCGGGCACCATGCTCTCCGGATACCGGTCGCTGACCTGAAGCCCGAGCACCTCGGTGTAGAAGCGCACCGCGGCGTCGAGGTCGGTCACGTTGAGCACCACGTGCCCGAGCTTGCGGAGCTGAAACGGTCTCACGTCGGCCATGTCGTCCCCCTGCGTCAGAGAATCTAACACATTGATATCGTGGCCCGCGGCGGCCGCCGGCTTGCGCGCGGAGGCCGGAGCCGTCACACTTCCGTCGTGCTACGATCCCGGCTCCGGGTACCCCGATGATCCTCACGCCCGTTCGCTACGCCGATGTGGTGGTGCTCACGTTGCAGGGTCGCCTGGATCAGTCGACGGCGGAGGACGTGCGGACAGCGCTGGCGCCGCACCTCGAGCGATGCGCCGAGGGGCAGGACCATCTGGTGCTCGACATGGCCGGCGTCGACTACGTCAGCAGTGCCGGCCTGCGCGTCTTGATGCTCGCCTCCAAGCAGGCCAAGGCCCAGAAAGGCTACCTGGTGCTGGTGAGCGTGCAGCCGCTGGTGCAGGAGATTCTCGAGATCAGCAAGTTCACGCTCATCCTCCGGACCTTGCCCGCCGTGCGCGATGCCCTGGCCGAGACGTCGCCGGCTGGGCTGGCCGCGTTCGAGCCGCGCTGAGGCCGCGATGCGAGTCAAGTTCTGGGGGACGCGCGGCTCCATCCCGGTCGCGCCGACGACGGCGGACATCAGACAGAAGCTGGTGGCCGCGCTGACCCAGGCCGCTGGCCGCCAGCTCGACACACCGGCGCGCATCGAGGCGTTCGTGGACGGCGAGCTGGATTGGGCCGTGCGCCACACGTTCGGCGGCAACTCCGCGTGCGTGCAGCTCGATGCCGGCGATCCGTATTACGTGCTGTGCGATCTCGGCAGCGGCGTGCGCGGCCTCGGCAATCACGCCCTGGCCACCCGCCGGGGCGAGCCCGCCGAGTATCACGTGTTCATGTCTCACACCCACTGGGACCACATCATGGGGTTCCCGTTCTTCATGCCCGCCTACATCCCGGGCAACGTCATCACGATCTACGGTTGCCACGCCTGGCTGGAAGAGGCCATTCGACGCCAGCACGGCGCGCCGTCCTTTCCCGTGGAGTTCGCCCAGCTGGGCGCCGAGATCCGGTTCGTCCGACTCGAGCCCGATCGTCCCTACGATCTCGTGGGATTCCGGGTCACCGCCAAACGGCAGCGCCACACCGGCGATTCCTATGGGTACCGATTCGAGCGCGCCGGGCGGGTCGTCGTCTACTCCACCGACTCCGAGCACAAGCTCGACGATCCCGCCGCCACCCGCGCGTTCGCCGAGTTCTTCCGCGATGCCGATCTCGTCATCTTCGACGCGCAGTATTCGCTGGCCGACTCCATCTCGATCAAGGAGGACTGGGGCCACTCCAGCAACGTGGTCGGCGTCGAGCTGTGCCAGATGGCGCGGGCCCGGCACCTCTGCATGTTTCACCACGAGCCGACCTACGATGATGCGAAGATCGCCGCGGTGCTGGCCGAGACCAGGCGGCTCGAAGAGATCACGCGCGACGGCCACACCGTCCTGGTCTCGTCGGCCTGGGACGGAATGGAGATCGATCTCTAGGCCATGACGGCTTCCCGCGCCGAGGCCGGCGCCGCGCGGGGCACGTCGCTGCGGCGCGGCCGGCTGTTCGGCTTCCTGCTGGTCGCCGTCCTCGCGGGCATCTGCGCGATGCCGCGCGTGCCCGGACTCGAAACGCTGCGCCTGTCCTGGTTCGACGTCTGCCAGCGCGCCGCACCCCGCGCGCGCGTGTCTGGTCCGGTCGTCATCGTGAACGTGGACGGCCGCAGCCTGGCTACCCACGGGCAGTGGCCGTGGCCCCGCACGTTGCTGGCCTCACTCTTCGATCGCATCGCTGCCGGCGGCCCGGCCGCCATCGGGCTCGACGTCCTGATGCCGGAGCCGGATCGGCTGTCGCCGCAGCGCCTGCCCGCACTGGTCCGCACCATCGGTCCCGACCTCGCGGCGCAGCTCGCCGCGCTGCCGAGCAACGACGCGGTGCTGGCGGCAGCGATCCGCGGACGACCGGTGGTGCTGGCCATCGCCGGCGTGGATCGCGTCTCCGAGCCCGCGTCGCAGCCGCCCGGCCGGATGGCTCCCGTGCGGTCGGTGGGCGGCGACCCCATCCGGTTTCTCCGGCGCTACGACACGACGCTGCGAAGCGTGACGGACGTCGACTACGCGGCGGCCGGCTACGGCCTGCTCAACGCCGATCCCGAGGGCGGCGCCGTGCGTCGGGTTCCGCTGGTCGCGGTGGTCGGAGATGTCATGATCCCCACGCTGGCGCTCGAGATGTTCCGGGTCGCCGCCGGTGTGCCGGGGTTTACCGTGAAGGTCGGCGACCGCGGGATCGAGCGGATCGGGGTCGACACGTTCGTCGTACCGACGCAACCCGACGGCTCGGTGTGGCTCCGCTACACCGGCCGGACGCCGGCCCGCTTCATCTCGGCCGCCGACGTGCTGGCGGGCACGGTCCCGCGCGAGGTGTTCGAGCGCAAGCTCGTGCTGGTCGGCGTCACCGCGCTGGGCCTGTCCGATCGCCGCACCATCGCCGGCGGCGCGGCGCTGGACGGCGTCGAGATTCACGCCGAGCTGATCGAGAGCATCTTCGATGGCGCGCTGCTCGCGCGGCCGACCTGGGCGCCGTGGGCCGAGGCCGGATTCCTGTTCGTGAGCGGCCTGATCCTGGTGCTCGTCCTGCCCATCCGCCGCCCGCGCGTGAGCATGCCCTTGCTGCTGGTGCTGGTGGGCCTGGCGACCGGCGGCAGCATCGCGCTCTATCACTGGCGCTTCCTGCTCTTCGACGCGGCCATCCCGTCGATCGGCCTCGGCATCGTCTTCACCACGATGCTCAGCGTCACGCTGGCCGACGCCGAGCGGCAGCGGCGCGAGCTGCGGCGTCAGGTCGAGCTGCAGCGCCTGGCCGCGGCGCGCATCGAAGGCGAGCTGTCGGCCGCCCGGCGCATCCAGATGGGGATCCTGCCCAAGCCGGCCGACGTGCTCGCCGGCGAGAAGCGCTTCGGCCTGTCGATCGTGCTCGAGCCGGCCCGCGAGGTCGGCGGCGACCTGTACGACTTCTTCAAGCTGGACGCCGACCGTCTCTTCTTCATGCTGGGCGACGTCACCGGCAAGGGGCTGGCGGGGAGCCTGTTCATGGTCGTGAGCAAGTCGCTCTACAAGAGCACCGCGCTGCGCCGGGGCGACTCCGTGGCCCGGATGATGCGCGAGGCGAACGCCGAGATCTCCCGCGACAACAGCGAAGACCTGTTTGTCACGGTGTTCGCGGGGGTGCTGGACGCCAAGACCGGCGCGCTCGAGTACTGCAACGCTGGCCACGATCGCCCGTACGTGAAGTCCGGCGGTGGCGGTCCGCTGACCCAGCTGGGCGCGGCCAGCGGGCCACCTCTCTGCGTGATCGAAGACTACGCGTATGCCGCCGCGAAGACGCGGCTGCGCCGCGGAGACTGTCTGGTCCTCTTCACCGACGGCGTGACCGACGCCCGCAACACCACCGGCGACATGTTCGGACGCCCCCGGCTGGAAGCGCTGCTGGCCGAGCTCCCGTCGGACTCGACTCCCGAAGCGATCACCAGTGCGATCCAGAAGGCCGTCGCCCGCTTCGCCACCGGCACCGAGCCGGCCGACGACCTCGCCATCCTCGTGCTGAGATGGGACGGGCCGGCTGGAGCTAGCGGACGGTAATCTCGACCCGCCGGTTGCGCGGCTCGACGACTTCGTCTTCGGTGGCGACGATGGGCTCACGCTCGCCGCGGCCGGCGATCGTGATGCGGTCGCGCTGGATCCCGAGCTGCACGAGATCGTTGCGCACCCGCTCGGCGCGGCGCAGCGACAGAGCGTCGTTGTAGGCGATGGTGCCGACGCGATCGGTGTGGCCCACCACGACGATCTCCGGGGCGGGGTGGTTGGCGATCTCCGGGAAGATCTTCTGCAGCTCGACCGTCGACTCCGGCGTGAAGTTGTCGCTGTCGCCCAGGAAGTAGAGGACGAAGGTGACCGGACGCGGCGGCTGGGCGGACAGCGCCGGCGCGAAGGCCTCGCGCACGGCGGTGGCGTCGGACTGGCTGCGCGCGATCTCGCCGGGATCCTTCACGCGGGCCGTGGCGTAGGCGCTGTCGAGCGTCTGCTGCTGGCCGGCGTGGGTGACTACCAGCGCGCCGGTCTTCCCGTCGGAGCCGGGCAGGAGCACAACCTCCTCGTCGTGCGTGGGTGGCGCGACGCGAACCGTCTGCGCGCAGCCGGCCGCGACGAGTAGCAAGGCCAGACCCAGCCAGCCCCTCCGCATCGCGGGAGGCCTAGGGCGCGACGCGCGAGGAGCGGACGACGAACTCGGTGCCGCGCACGCCCAGGATCGTCGCTGGCGTCCGCACGCGCATC
>Ga0111539_10001600_pt1 | contig 30201 bp, 25 predicted proteins | sample RhiMethybrSRZTD1_FD_79667 | JGI IMG/M metagenome (GOLD analysis project Ga0111539, IMG submission 79667) | Populus rhizosphere microbial communities from Tennessee, USA - Rhizosphere MetaG P. TD hybrid SRZTD1 (version 2) (version 2) | ecosystem: Host-associated > Plants > Roots > Rhizosphere >...
CACGCGGCCTACGTGAACAAGCTCAACGAGCTCATCGCGGGCAAGCCGCTGGCCGAGCTGTCGCTCGAGGAGGTGGTGAAGAAGACCTGGAAGCAGACCAACGAGGTGCCGGTGTTCAACAACGCCGCCCAGGTCTGGAACCACACCTTCTACTGGAACTGCCTGTCGCCCAGGGGCGGCGGCGAGCCGGGCGGCAAGGCCGGCGAGCTCATCGCCAAGGCGTTCGGCGACTTCAAGAGCTTCAAGGAGAAGTTCTCGACCGCAGCGGTCGGCCGGTTCGGCAGCGGCTGGGCCTGGCTGGTCAAGACGGCCGACGGCGTCGCCATCGAGACCACGCCCAACGCCGAGACGCCCATGGCAGACGGCAAGACCTGCCTGCTCACCTGCGACGTCTGGGAGCACGCGTACTACATCGACTACCGGAACGCGCGGCCGAAATACGTCGAGGAGTTCTGGAAGCTGGTCAACTGGGACTTCGTCAACCAGAATCTCCGCTGAACCTCATCTAGAGCTTTCGCTAAAGGTCATCTAGAAGTTCCGCTGAAGCGGAACGTGATCTCGCGGACCGCCTGCGCCTCGACGTCGACCAGCAGCACCGAGTCGACGTCGTAGGCGATGCAGTACTCGAGCAGCTGGCGGCGGGTGGCGGCGTTGGTGAGGAGCGGAGCCGAGACGCCGGTCTTCACCTCCGCCACGTAGCGGCGGCCGTCGCGCTCGACCACGAGATCGGCGCGCAGCTCGACCAGGTGGGGCTCGCCGTCGCACTCGATCGACCAGACCATCCCCGCCTGGCGGTCGAGGATGGCGAAGCCGCGCTCGGCGAGCATGTCCTCGGCGGCGAGCTCGCCGGCAACCGCCCGCGTCCAGCGCCGGCGCAGCGCGGCGCGGGAGCGCCAGCGGGCGATGGCCCGGGCCGCGAGCAGGCAGGTGAGTGCCAGCGCACACAGGGCGGCCACCGCCCACGGGAGAACGTGTTCGAACACTGCGCGGACAGTGTCGCGGGCGAGGCTGATCGCCACGGTCGAGGCGCTCCTGCTTTCGCTTCCGTTTCCGCTGCTCTACGGTTCAAGGTGGTTTGCCGGCACACAGGTGGAAAGCGGTTGAAACCGCGGGTTCGCCCGGTCACGCTGCGCTTGGTTCGATGAGTCGAGAGCGGACCAGAGCGGGCGGAGTACTGGTGGTCGATGCCGACGCCGACTCCCGCACCGAGGTGGTTGCCATCCTCGCCGGAGTGGTCGATGGCGCGGTGCACGTGGTGGCCTCCATCGAGGACGGGCTGGCGGTCCTGCGCGCCGGCACGGACGACCCGAGCCCGCGGATCGACGTGGTCCTGCTCGATCTCGCGCTGTGGTCCGAGGGCGGCTCGCGGCTGTGCCGAGCGGTGCGCGAGTCGGACCCGCGCAGCTCCACCCCCATCGTGGTGCTGGTCGCCCACGAGACCGAGAACCTGATCGACGCGGCGCTCCAGGCCGGCGCCACCGACCTCATGTACCGCCCGATCCGGCCGCGCGAGCTGGCGGCGCGGGTCCACGCGGCGCTGGCGGCGCGGCGCGAGCGCGAGGAACGGACCCGCCGCGAGCGGCGGCTCGCCGAGATCAGCCGCGAGCTCATCGACACCAATCGACACCTCGAGCGGCTGGTCTGCGTCGACTCGCTGACCGGGCTGGCCAACCGGCGCCACCTCGGCACCATCCTCGCCGGCGAGTGGCGGCGCGCCGTGCGCACCGGCGGCGAGATCTCGGTGCTCATGATCGACCTCGACGAGTTCCACGCCTACAACGAGAGCTGGGGACACCCGGGCGGTGACACCTGCCTGCGGCGCGTCGCCGAGGCGCTCGCCGGCCAGCTGCGCCGCCCCTCCGACCTCCTCGGTCGCTACGGCGGCGAGGAGTTCCTGGCCATCTTGCCTGACACGGCCGCGGAGGGAGCTGTCCTGGTCGCAGACCGCCTGCGCCAGGTCGTCGAGTCGCTGGCTCTGCCGCACCCGCGCTCGCCCCACCGGGTCGTCACGGTCAGCATCGGCGCCGCCACCGAGCGCGCCGAGTCGAGGAGCGCGTCCGAGGACATCGTCGCCGCCGCCGACCGCGCCCTGTACCAGGCCAAGCAGGCCGGGCGCAACCGGATCGCCGCCGACGGCATCGTGCGCGCGCTCGACGTCCCCCGCCAGCGCAAGCCGACCGGATCGGATCGCTGGCCATCTCCCGTCTGGATGGACCCGGTCTACGCCGACCGTCTGCCCGCCGTGATCGACCACATGCGTCGCTCGGTCGCCAGCCTGGTCGAGGCCGTCGACGCCCGCGACGCCGTCCGGGTCGCCTCGCTCGTCTCCGAGCTCCGCTCCAGCGCCGTCCACTACGGCCTCGACGCGGTGGACCGCATGGTCGCCGCTCTCGCCGACGCGCGCGCCCGCGACGATGGCCCGTCGGTCGCCCAGCTCCTCTCCGAGCTCGCCTGGTACATCGACCGCGTCCCGGTGGTCTACCGCCAGACGACCGACCTCTTCCGCCCCCGCCACCGCATCACGTCGTGACCTCCGGCGTCAGCCGGCCGGCGTGAAGCCCGCCTCCTCGGCGATGTACGGCACGTACCGGTAGTCCCTGACCAGCCGGATGCGTCCGTCCGCCCACTCGATGAGGAGGAAATAGATCGGCCGGTCCGAGCCCTCGCGCATGAGCGCGATCGCGGGTGCGCCATCGACCTCGCCCGGCTCGGCGCGGAGCTTCTCCTCCGGCATGACCTCGGCGTAGCGGGTGAAGTAGTGCGTGGCCGAGGGCCCGGTGCGCTGCCAGCGGGACACCAGATCGAGGCGGGCGTCCTCGGCGAAGAGCGCGCGCAGCCGCTCCCAGTCGCGCGCGTTGAACAGATCGGCGTAGAGCCGGAGCCGCTCGCGGTCCGCCGGGGCGACCGCCGCGGCCGCGTTCGGTGGGCGCGGCGCGCTGGCGCCGGCCCGGGCGCGCACCAGCGCCGCCTTGACCGCTCCGACCGTGGTTCCCATGGTCGCCGCGGTCTCCTCCAGCGAGAGGCCGAGCACGTCCTTGAGCGCGAGGGCGCTTCGCTGGACCGGCGGCAGGCTCACGAAGACCGCCAGCGCTGCCTCGACCAGCGCCGGGTCGGGGGCGCGCGTCTCGTCGCCGGTCGGCTCCGGGACCTCGGCCACCGGACTCACGTACCGATGTTCATGGCGCCGGAGGAAGTCCATGGCGGTGTTGTGGGCGATGCGGAAGAGCCAGGGTCGAAGCGGTGGCGGCTCCTCCATGCTGGCGAGCGCGAAGCAGGCCTTGGCGAGGGTGTCCTGGACCACGTCCTCGCCGTCGAAGATCGAGCCGGTCATGCGCGCGCAGTAGCGATGCAGGTCCGGACGCACCTCGGCGACCAGCTCGAGGAACCGCTCTCGGGCGCCCGCCACCTCGGCGACGAGCGCAGAGACGGGGGCGCGAGGGCTCATGTGATCGGCTCGACGCCCCGGCCGGAGACGCCGATGGCGGTGACGCCGTCGGCGACCTCGCCGCGCAGGACCGAGGCGATCGCGTCGGCGACCTTCTGGGTGTCGAGGAGGATGTCGAACCGGTTCAAGTAGTCGCGCCCCGAGATGCCCAGCGCCGCGCCGTAGGTCGACGACGCCACGTCCGCGATGGTCGTACCCTCGATGAGCTGGGTGGGCAAGACCGCCAGGGTCCGGATGCCGAGCTTCCGGCTGTCGGACAGCCGCTGGGCGTAACCGGCGAGAAACCACTGCATCCGCTTGGCGCCGGCATAGCCGCCCGACAGGTGCGATCCGTTGATGGCGGCGCCGCTCGAGACCAGGACCACGCTGCTCCCGGGTCGCAGCGGAAGTCGGAAGGCGGCGCCGAGGAGGTGGAAGGCCGCCTTGAGGTCGGAGTTCCAGGCGGCGGAGAAGTCCTCCCACGACAGCTCGTCGAGCGGCCCCATCACGGGCTGGACGCCTGCGGTCAGGACGACGACATCGGGCCGGATCTCGCCGAGGAGCCGGGTGGCCAGCGACGGGTCGCTGACGTCGGCCTGAACGATCTCCACCGACTCCGGCGCCTCGGCCTTGAGCGCGCGCAGCCGGCCCTGGTCCCGGGCGACCGCGGTGACCCGCACGCCTTCCGCCGCCAGTGTCCTGGCCGTCGCCTTGCCGACCCCGGAGCTCGCGCCCATCACGATCGCGGACTTGCCTCGAAGGGTTGCCATCGCCGTCACCTCCTGTGAGGAAGACGATCGAGGGCGGGCAAAAGATACGGCGACGGTCAGTCGCGGCCCGGGCGGCGCCGGGCCCTCTACCGGTGGGCGATGGGATCGGCGGCTCCGTCCGGGTCGTTGCACGCGGCGCCGTCGCTGTTGATGGTTCCCCCGCCGGCGAGCAGGAGGCCAGCGACGTGCGGTGTCGCCATCGAGGTGCCGCTCAGCGTGGTGGTGCCGCCGCCGTTGTGGGTCGACACCACGTCGACGCCGGGGGCCGCGGTGTCGACCGGGGCGCCGTAGTTGGAGAAGCTGGCCAGGCAGTCGTCCTGGCCGATGGCGGAGACGGTGAAGACGTTGGGATGCTCGACCGCGGCGGGGCTGTAGCCGCTGGCGTCGGCGGCGTCATTGCCGGCCGCGATGGCGAAGTAGATGCCGCGATCGGCCGCGTTGACCACCGCCTGGTCGAGGCTCTCCTGCGGGCCGGGCGCGCCCAGGCTCATGTTGGCCACGTCGCCGGCCGAGGCGTTCTGCGCCACGTAGTCGATGCCGGCGATGACGTCGCTCAGCGCGCCGCGACCCGACGCGTCGAGCACCTTCACCGCGACCACCGAGGTTCCCGGGACCACGCCGACGACGTCGATGTCGTTGTCGATGGCGGCGATGGTGCCGGCCACGTGGGTCCCGTGCCCCTGGTTGTCGTCGCCGGTGCCGCCTTCGGTCGACACGAAGCTGCGCGAGCGCGCGGTGTCGACGTTGAGATCCTGGTGCTCGAAGTCGATGCCGGTGTCGATGATCCACGCGGTGGCGGCGGCGGTGCCGGCCGGGCCGCCCACCCGGGCGATGCCCCACGGGGTCTCCTGGGTGCCGGGATCGGGATCGGGATCGGGATCCGGGTCGGGCTCGGGATCGGGATCCGGGTCGGGCTCGCCGTCGCCGCCGCACCAGGGATGGTCGGGCTGGTACTGGCACCACCAGGGCTTGTCGTCCGAGCAGGCCGGATGGTCGGGTACGTACTGGCACCAGTCGGGTGGCTCGCCGAGCGAGACGATGATGTCCGGCTCGACGATGGCGACGCTCGGATCCGCCCGCAGCGCCTCGGCCTGGGCCGGCGTCCCCTGGAACACGAAGCCGCGCATCGCGGTCTGGAACACGCGTGTCGCCTGGAATCCGTGCACCTCGCCCAGATCGCGCGACAGGCTGGCGGCGCTGGTCACGTTCTGCTCGAGCACCACGATGTAGCGGCCCTTGACGGCCGACTCCAGCTTGTCGAGGTCGGGCACCTGGCCCTCTCCGTCGACCGTCGTCACACAGGCGGCCGCCAGCGCGGCCAGGCTGATCGCGAGCGCAGCTCGTAGCATGGTTCCCTCCCTTTCGCAGGCAGGTCGTTCTGCAATCGCGCGGCCGATTCAGCACCACGGCGCTGTGCCCACTTCGGCGACGAGTGCAGCCTCGCCCCCGAGGAGTCGCTTCCACCAGCGCCGGCACAGGCCGTCAGAGCCGGGCAAACCACCGCGGTGGGGGCTTTCTGCCCGCCGTCGACTCCGAGGCGACATCGCGCGGGGCGCGGGCGGCAGTTCTCCCCGTGCTTGCCGGGGCTTCGCGCGACGGGCGATCGCAGCGGTTGCGGCACTGCCGTTGCAACCTGGGCCAGCCTCGCCGGAGGGGAGGAAGCCCATGGCTCGATGGTTCATGGTTGGCCTGGTCGTCGCCGGTCTCGCGCTGGCTGTGGCTGCGTCGGCATGCAGCGTGCTGTCGCCCGGTGAGGTCGGCGACTCGAATGCGTGCAGCGGCGCGGACGGCGGCGGCGGCGGCGGCTCCGGCGACGGCGGCGGTGGCGTGGTCACCATCCCGACCGGCGAGAATCCTTTCGTCGACGCGATCGGCTACATCAACCCGGAGTACGTCGCCCAGGTCGAGTCGTCGGTCGCCGCGCATCCGGCCGAGGCCGAGCGCCTGCGCGCGGTGGCCGGCGTCTCCAGCGCCATCTGGCTCGACTCCATCGCCAAGGTCGCGCGGCTCGACGGCTTCCTCGACGACGCCCTGGCGCAGCAGAACCAGCTGGGCCGCCCGGTGGTGCCGATCTTCGTGGTCTACGACCTGCCCAACCGCGACTGCGCCGCCCTCGCCTCCAACGGCGAGCTGTCGGTCGCCGACGGCGGGGTCCAGCGCTACAAGACCGACTACATCGACGCGATCGCCGCCGCCCTCCGCGCCCACCCGGACCAGCGCATCGCCCTGGTCATCGAGCCCGACTCGCTCGGCAACATCGCCACCAACCTCGGCAACCCGCACTGCGCCGAGTCCGAGGCGGCCTACCGCGAGTCGGTCGCCTACGCGATCCAGGAGCTGTCGATGCCGCACACCTTCCTCTACGTCGACGCCGCCCACTCGGGCTGGCTCGGCTGGACCGACAACACCACCAAGATCGCCACCATCTTCCAGGAGGTCCTCACCGCCGCCGGCGGGGCCGACAAGGTCCGCGGGTTCGCCAGCAACGTCGCCAACTACACCGTGCTCGACGCCACCAGCGAGCTCTTCGACTACCAGGGCAACCCGTGCCACGACGAGGTGACCTACGTGCAGAACCTGGCCGCCGCGCTGGCCGCGGTCGGCATCAGCGACAAGGGATTCATCATCGACACCAGCCGCAACGGGCGCGGCGGCATCCGCAGCGAATGGGGCGCCTGGTGCAACGTGCGCGGCGCCGGGATCGGCGAGCGCCCGGCCACCAGTCCGCGCCCCGGTCTCGACGCCTACGTCTGGATCAAGCCGCCCGGCGAGTCGGACGGCACCTCCGACCCGTCGGCGCCCCGCTTCGACGCCCACTGCGCCGGACCCGACTCCACCCCCGGCGCTCCCCAGGCCGGCCAGTGGTTCGACTCCTACTTCGTCCAGCTCGCCGCCAACGCCAGCCCCGCGCTATGACCGCGCGAGGACGATACCTCAGCCGGGAGCCAGCATTCCGCGGACCGCGATGCGGAGCTCCTGCTTGCGGTGGCGGCGCGCGGCGGGGGAGAAGGGGTCGGGGCCGGCCAGCTCGGGCTCTTGCTCGGCCACCGCCGGGTAGAAGAGGACGACGCCGATGAGGTTGAAGAGGGCCTGGCGGATGTTGACGTGGCGAATGGCGCCGGCCCGCCGGGCGCGCTCGAGCCATCCCCAGAGGATGGTGAAGACCTCGATCGACGCGTGCGGCTGGTCGACCGGCGAGTCGATCGGGGCCGCCATGCCCTGGAGGAACAGGCGCGCCGCATCCGGGCGGTCGGACAGGAGGTCGACCAGGCCGTCCACCACCGCCAGCAGCCGATCGAGGTTCGGCGGCTCGTCGCGCAGCGGGCGGACCAGGGCCACCACCTCGCGCAGTGCCATCGCGAAGACGTCGTTGGCCAGCTCGACCTTGCCCTTGTAGTGGTGGAAGAGCGAGCTCTTGTGCAGCCCGACCTCGTCGGCGATGCGCTGCAGGCCGACGCCCTCGAAGCCGTGGCGGGCGAAGAGGCGGAGGGCGGCGGCCTGGATCCGGTCCTTGCTGGTCACGCCAGCGCCCGCGCGGTCAGGTCGAGAAAGCCGTGGAAGAGGCGGACGCCGGTGGTCGGCCGCGACCCGGGGCGGGGGAAGATGAGCGCCATCTTGCGCTCGTAGTCGGGGTCTTCCGGGTTGTCCGCCCAGAGGTACGGGGTGCGGGTGCCGGGGATGTTGCCGAGCTTCTTCGACAGCCCCCAGAGCATGCGGTCGGCGCGGCGGAACAGGTCGGGCGCCTCGAGCCCGAGGGTGCGGTAGTGCTCGATGAGGCGGATCTGGGCGGCGCCCAGGAGGTTGCCGATGGTGGCGACCTGCCAGGCGATGCGCTTGCAGTCGGCCGGCGAGCGGCGGGCCAGCCGCTCCGGCAGGTGCAGGATGCCGAGCCCGACGTGGCGCGCCTCGTCGCGCTCGATATAGGGCAGGAGGTCGCTCAGCACCGGCTCGACCTCGCTGTCGGCCAGGAAGCGAAAGACGGTCTGCGCGGTGCCCTCGGCGAGGAGCTGCATGGCCAGGAGCTTGAGGTCGAGGTCGCGGCTCTCGAGCAGCGCGCGCACCCCGCTGGCGAAGAAGGGATCGATCGGCGGGTTGGGGACGTGGAGCGCCGCCAGGTAGTCGCGCAGGGTGTAGAAGTGGCGGGCCTCGTCGAACACCTGGCTCGACGCCGCCATGCGGGCGTCCGGGTCGTCGAGTCGCTCGGCCAGCTCGGCCGAGACGATCCAGGCACCGAGCTCGCCCCACATCAGCATCGCGATGAGATGCGACAGCGCGGCGCGCCGCTCGGGCGACAGCTGGACGCCGCCGTGCCGGCTCATCGCCTCGCGGAACAGCGCCGGGCCGTCCCACAGGTCCCGCCCCGCCATGGCGTAGATGCGGCGCAGCCGGTGGGCCTGTTCCTCGGCGAGCGCCAGCGGCTCCTCGAGCACCAGCTGGCGCGGCGGCCAGGAGCCGAACCGGCCGACCCGGGCGCGCACCGCCATGGTGACCGCCTTGTAGACACTGGTGGCGAACAGCGCGGGCAAGCTCATGCGACGACCTCCTGGTTCCCAACCGATCGGTTGAATCGTGCCAACCGATCGGTTGGTCGTCAACCGCGATCAGACCTGGACGTTGACCGTCCCCTTTGACGCGCGCGATGTTCTTGCGATCGCTCGACATCGTCACTGTGCGCGTCAACGAGCGCGTCAATGTCCACGTCGCCGTCAACGATCACGACGTCGTGAAAACCCTCTAGCGGGCGGCGAGGAGGAGATTGATGTAGGGCGGGAGGCGCCGGGATGCCGTGCTTTCGGCGCCGTCCGGCTCGGCACCGGCGACCCCACTCGCCAGACAGATGGCCACGGCAATGGCCAGGGATTGCCGGACCATGGGACATCGTAACCCGTCACAGCGTGCGCACCGCGAGCACGGTGGTGCACAGCTGCCACGTAGCGAGCGTCGCGCGCGTCACGAATTGCCCGGCCAACTGCCGGCCGCCTGTCCTGGCGTGGCAGTTGCTACATGGACAAGGCAGAGGCATCCGATGCACTACACCAAGCGCACCCAGTCGCCCGAGTCGCCGACCCGCCATCCGGGGGCAGACTCGCGCCGCCGCCCGATGCCGACCATCAGCAGCGACGAGCTGGCGACGGTGGCGGGTGGACGCGGCGAAGACTTCCAGGCGCCGTAGCTCGCCCTCGGCTACTTCGAGACGACCACGTAGACGGTCGAGCCGTCGCGGAAGAGCAGGATGGCGAGCTTGCCCTTCGCCTTCCGGTACTCCTCGTCGAGCTGCTTGGCCGACTTGATGGCGGTGCGATTGAGCTGGAGGATGACGTCGCCCGGCCGGAAGCCGATGCCCTCGCCGGCGCCGCCGCGCTGCACGTCGGTCACCACCACCCCGTGGGTCACGTCGCGCGGGATGTCGAACTTGGCCCGGAGCGTCTTGTCGAGCGGCGCCACTCGCAGCCCCAGCTTGACCTGGTTGCCGCCGGCGACATTCTCCGCGCCCCCGCTGCCCTGGCCGGCCAGCGCCTCGGCGTCCGCCGGCTGCTCGGCCAGGACGACGTCCACCGTCTGGTGCTTGCCGTCGCGCACGAACTCGACCTTGACCGTCCGGCCCACGCCGAGCCCCGCCACCGCGTTGCGCAGGTGAGTGGCCTTCTCGGTGGCGGTGTCGCCGACCCGCACCACGACGTCGCCGCGTCGGAGCCCGGCCCTGGCCGCCGGGCTGCCGCTGATCACGCTGCCGACCAGGACACCGCGCTCGGCGCCGAGCTTCAGGGTGTCGGACAGCTCCTTGGTGACGTCCTGGATCGAGACCCCGAGCCAGCCGCGGACCACCTTCCCCTTGGCGATGAGGCTGTCCATGATGGGACGCGCCATGTTGGTCGGGATCGCGAAGCCGATGCCCTGGTAGCCGCCGGTCCGGGACAGGATGGCGGTGTTGATGCCGACCAGCTCGCCGCGCAGGTTGACCAGCGCGCCGCCCGAGTTGCCCGGGTTGATGGCGGCGTCGGTCTGGATGAAGTCCTCGTAGTCGACGATCCGCATGTTGGCGCGGCCCTTGGCCGACACGATCCCCATCGTCACCGCCTGGCCGATGCCGAAGCCGTTGCCGATGGCCAGGACGATCTCGCCCAGCCGGAGCTTGCTCGAGTCGCCGATCGCGATCGGCCTCAGCTTGCCGATGTTGCCCTTCAGCTTGAGGACCGCGAGGTCGCTCTTCGGGTCGGTGCCGACCACCGTCGCCCCCATCTCGCGCCCGTCGCTCAGCGCCACCTTGATGTCGGTGCCGTTGGCGACCACGTGATTGTTGGTGAGGACGTATCCCTTGGCCGAGACGATGACGCCCGAGCCGAGGCTCTGACCCACTCGCTCCTTGCCGCGACCGCCGAAGAACTCCTCGAAGAACGGATCGTTTTCGAACGGAGAGCTCCCGCTCGATACCTTCTGTGTCGAGGAGATGTTCACCACGCTCGGCGTCACCTTCTCGGCGGCGTCGGCGATGACGTCCGGGTCGCTGAGGAGAGCCGGCCCGGCGTGCGCGGTCTGGCTCGAGATCGACAGAGCGGCGGCGAGGAGCGCCGCCGACACCCACGCAATCCTGTGTTTCATGGTTCTTCCGACCGGGAAAGTTCCCTATTTATTCCCCTTGCTTGGAGAGCTCGGGGATCCTGCGGGCTTGCTCGCCGGGGGCTTTCCGCCCGCCGGCGCCGGACTTGATCCTGACCCCGGTTTGGCTCCTGCGCCAGTGGCAGGCTTTGCCGGCGCGGGAGTCCCGCCGCCCGGTGCCGGTGTCTTCGGCGTCATGGTGGCGCCGCCGCCCGGGCCGCCCGGCCGGGGAGCCGGCTTCATGCCGGGCGGACGCGGGGGACCGCCGTGCCCCGGCGGCATCCGGCCCGGCGCCGACTTGCCCTCGTCCTTGATCTCGCCGCCGCCGAACAGCTGCGGGATGTCCTGCTCGACCCGCTCGGCCGCCATCTTGCCGACCTTGCCGGGGATGCGGGTCAGCTCGGTCTTGACGTAGTACTCGACCTTCCCCTCGTCCGACTTGTCCTTGTCGTCGTCCTCGACCGACGGCGTCTTCACCTCGGGCGTCACCACGCTCTTCTTGTAGAGCTCGAACTGGCCGAGCACCTTGCCGCCGCCGCTCCGGTACTTGATGGTGAGGATCTTCTCGAGGGTCGACTCGTCGATCGCCGGGTCGTACTCGGTCGGCTTCAGCCGGTCGACCTGGCTGAGGAAGTTCGACAGGCTGAGGTCCGGCTGGCCCGGCTTGTCCTTGCCGGCCCAGCCGAGCGTCTGCGCGCCCTTCGGGTCGGTGGTGTCGGCGCGAACCAGCTCGCGCGAGTTGCTGCCGCCCTCGGCCAGGATGGTCTGCACGCCCGGGTAGCGGTCCTTCTTCGGCTTGGGCGCGTTGGGGTCCTGCGGGTTCTTCGGCGGCTCTTCGTCGGCCGCCTCCTCCTGGAAGCGGTGCAGGTCCTTGAGGCCGAGCGAGGTCTCGGCGCCGTCGATGTGGCGCAGGATCTCGCTGTGCGAGATGACGTAGCCCTTGCCGCTGTCGGCCTGGAGCACGTAGCGGTCAGAGCCGCCGAAGACCCGCTCGCCCACGATGAGCGAGTGCTGCTTGCCGCCCTTGAAGAAGACGGTCAGGTTCTCCTTGCTCTCGGTCAGCCCGTACTCCTCTTTCTGCTGATCCGACAGCTTGCCGAGGTCCTTCAGGGCGCGCAGGTGCGACAGGTTCGCCACCACCTCGCGGCCGTCCTTGCCGACCGGGAACTCGCGCGTCGTCGTGACCATCTCTTCTTCGGGCGTCGCCGCGCTCGAGGAGCTCGAGTCCGGGGTGTCCATGCCGCCGGTGTCGTCGTCGGGCGTGTCGACCGCGTCCTCCCCCGGTTCGGTTGCCTGGAGGTGATGCGGCGAGGCCGCCGGCTTCTTCGGCGCCGGCGTGGTGGCCGGCTTGGCCGGCGTGGTCGCGCCCGGCTTGGCCGGGGTGGTCGCCTTCGCGCCCGGCTTGGCCGGCGCGGTCGCGCCCGGCTTGGCCGGCGTGGCCGGCGTGGTCGCGCCCGGCTTCGCGCCCGGCGCGGCGCCCGGCTTCGCGCCCGGTCCACCCGGCGGCATTCCGGGCCCGCCCGGCGGCATCCCGTGCCCGCCCGGCGCGGCTTCCTTCTCCGGCTCGTCGCCCTTGACCGGCACCTTCGGCTTGGGCGGCTTCTTCGACGTCGTCACCGACCCCCAGTAATAGGAGTCGTCGCCCTGCTTCCGCTTCTCGACCCGGACCGACTTGTTCTCGGCGTCGTAGGCGAACGACTCGAAGTCGCCCACCGACTCGTTCCACACCGTCACCTCGCCGGTCTTGGGCGGCTCGGTCTTTTCACGGGTCCAGGTCTGATACGCAAAGCCCAGCGCGAGCACCGTCAAGGCGCCGTGGGCCACCGGTCCGATCTTCATGACCGCCTCCTCTGAGCGCGGCGTCGCCGCCACATCACGCCGGTGAGCCCCAGCCCGAGGATGATGAGCGGAGCGCCGACCAGCGACAGATAGAACCAGACCACGTCCTCGCTCTTGGTGTGCTCGATGAGGACGTCCTTCTCGGAGATGGTCTCGCCGGCCAGGTCCTCCTCGCCGCCGAGCCACTTGACCGCGTCGACCACCAGCGCCTGGATGAGCGGCACCTTGCGCAGGAGGACGTCGCTGAAGGCCTCGGAGTCGGCGAACACCATCGCCCGCATCCCCGCCTTCTCCTCCTCCTTTTCCTTGTCGTTCTTGTCGTTCTCGTCCTCGATGGCGGCGGCGATGTTGTAGCGATCGCGCTTCTCGCTGCCGTCGTCGTACTCGCGGTCGCCGTCGAGATCGACGAACGAGGTCGACATCGAGCGGACCACCCAGGTCCGCTTGGGCGGCTCCTTGCCCTGCTCCACCATGAAGTCGTGCGGCAGGAGGTGGCCCGACTCGATGAGCAGGATGCCCGACCGGACCCCGCCGCGGCTCAGCGTGGTCACCGACGCGTGCGACGAGAACTGGTTGGTCAGGATGAGCCGGTGGTCGGACGAGTTGTGTTGCTGGACCATGAACTCCTTGTCGTCCATCAGCACGCCCGGGTCGAACTTGACGCCCAGCCGCCCTTCCAGCGGCCCGAGGTTGGTCGCCTTGGTCTGCGGATCGAGCACCAGGAGCAGGGCGCCGCCCTTCTCGAGGTAGTCGTCGATGGCGCTGAGCTCCTCGTCGAGGAGCTCGTGCCGCGGCCCCAGCACGAACAGGATGGTGCAGTCGTCCGGCACCGGCTTGCCGAAGCCGTCCCAGTCCTTCACCTCGTAGTTGAGCAGGGACATGAGCTGCTTGAGCAGGGTCGAGCGAGCCAGCGGGTCCTGCGTCTCCATCGGGCCGGTCGACTTCGGGTCGTTGAGCTCGCCGTGGCCGACCGAGAAGTAGGCCACTCGCTTGGCGCGCACCACCTTCATGAGCGCCTTCTGGACGTCGGCATCGAACTCGCGCAGCTTGTCCTTGCGCGCCTTGCTGAAGTCGGTCGGCAGGGTGAGCTTCTCGCTCTGCGACGCCACCGGCCCCTCGTCCTTCTTCTCCTCCGGCTTCTTCTCGTCCTTCTTCTCGTCCTTCTTTTCCTCGGGCTCGCCGCGCAGGAGGACGATGGTGCCGTCGGCGTTGACCTTGTGCTCCTTGGCCAGCGTCGGGGAGACGTAGCGGTCGTGGCGCTCCACCACCACCTTGCCGGTCTGGTCGCCGAGGCTCCTGAAGTAGGCCTCGACCTCGTCGGCCACCTGGTTGACGTCGGGGAAGAACAGGAGCACCCGCAGCGGCGCGTCCATCTTGTTGACCATCGCCACCGTGGCCGAGCCGGGCTGCGAGGTCTTGAAGTAGCTGACGTCCTTGGAGATGTCGCGGTCCTTCATCGTGTTGCAGGTGACCATCAGGAAGGCGGCCGCCAGCGCGATGGTCAGCCCGTTGGTCGCCATCTCCTTGACCCGGAACAGCTCGACCGCTGCGTCGTCGGCGACCTTCTCGCCCTTGACCGGGAACCAGTCGCGCCCGACGAAGCCGAGCGAGGTCTCGATCATGATGAGCGGGATGACCGAGAGGCCCAAAATGATGAGCCAGATCACCGTCGCCATGATGTACGTCTTGTGCTCGACTCCGTCCTTGGCAGCGACGAAGAAGTAGATGAGCAGCGCCACGCCGACTCCGGCGTGACAGAGCAGCATCACCGCCTCGACCGCGCGCCGCCGCCCGGTCTCGCGGGTGAAGGCCCAGACCCGGATGCCGGTGACGCCGATGACGCAGAGCAATCCCAGCCCGGTCAGGACGGTGCTGGTGGTGTCCATGTGGGCCAGCGCCCGCTGGCCGGCGAACAGGCAGACGAGACCGAAGAAGAGGATCCCCGTGATCCACCACGGGGTGGAGGTTTTCATTGCCATCGCTTCGCCTCCATGGTCTTGACCGCCAGGAGCAGGAAGAAGTAGGTGACCGCCAGGTAGTACACGACGTCCTTCAGGCTGAAGACGCCCTGCATGAAGCTCGAGGCGAAGTGCGAGTGCCAGAGCCCGAGGTCCTGGAAGACGGTGTTGATGGGCGGCGGCAGCTTCTTGGCCAGCTCCCACAAGAGGTACATGATGCCGGTCAGCGAGGCGCCGACCGCGGCGGCCACCAGCTGGTGGCGGGCCAGCGAGCTGGCGAAGATGCCGATCGCCAGCGACGCCGAGCCGAGCAGGAACAGGCCGATGTAGCCGACGAAGATCTGGCTGGTCGTGATCTTGCCGTTCACCTGGATGAGGAGCGGCATGTAGAGCGAGAGCAGCACGATGCCGCTCAGGAACACGAACGAGGCCAGGAACTTGCCGATGACGATCTCGATGTCGCGGACCGGCGAGGTGTTGAGCAGGACCAGCGTGTGGGTCTGCCGCTCCTCGGCCAGGAGCCGGATCGACAGCGCGATGGCGGCCACCACCGTGGTGCCGCTCGAGAACTCGAAGAAGCGCTGCAGGACCACCGCCGACAGCTGCTTGCCCTCGCCCAGCGCCTTCGACTGGAACAGGATCCCGCAGACGAGCAGGAGGAGCGAGGCGATGACGTAGCCGATCGGCGACCTGAGGTAGGCCGCCAGCTCTCGCTTGAAGATGATGCTAATTGCGCGCATCGCCGTCTCCTTCCGCTGGCCGCTGCCTGCCGCCCTGCACGAGCTTCAGGAAGATGTTCTCGAGCTTGCGCTCGCTGCCGCCCAGCCGCACCACGCCGTGGCCGGCCTCCACCAGCTTGCGGCACAGCTCGGCGCGGACGTCGCGCTCCGCCGTGACCTCGAAGGAGAGCGCGTCGTCCTCCTTGCCGGTGTCCTCGACCTCGGTCACCCCGGACAGCCCGGACAGCAGCGACTTCATGCCGCCGTCGCGGTACGGGTCGCCGTCCGGCTTGGGGACCACCGCGATCGACACCTTCCAGGTCGACACCCCGCCGGTCGGCTCGATGTTCTTGAGCAGGCTCTCCTCGGTGCCCGAGGCGATGATCTCGCCTTCTCCCAGCACCAGGATGCGGTCACAGGTCTCGCTGATCTCGGTCAGGATGTGACTCGAGATGAGGACCGTGTGCTTCTCCTTGAGGTTCTGGATCATGTTGCGCATCTCGACGATCTGCACCGGGTCGAGGCCGCGGGTCGGCTCGTCGAGGATGAGCAGCTTCGGGTCGTGGATGATCGCCTGCGCCACGCCCACCCGCTGTCGGTAGCCGTGCGACAGGGTCGAGATGACCTGGCGCTCGACCTCCTTGAGGTGAGTGAGCTCGAGGACAGCCGGCATCCGCTTCTTGACCTCGGCGGAGGTCATCCCGCGGATGCGGCCCGAGAACTCGAGGAACTCGGTGACCACCATGTCGCCGTAGAGCGGCGGGTTCTCCGGCAGGAAGCCGACCAGCTTGCGGACCTCGTGCGGGCTCTTGACCGCGTCGATGGCGCCGATCTGGATGGTGCCGGCCGACGGTCGCAGGTCGCAGGCGAAGATGCGAAGCGCCGTCGTCTTGCCGGCTCCGTTCAGTCCGAGAAAGCCGACCGTTTCACCGTCGCCGATCTCGAACGACACCGGGCCGAGCGCTCGCTTGGCACCGAAATATTTGGAGACGTTCTGTGCACGAATCATAAGCCTAGGCAGCTCCTGGGGTTTCTTGCGTCACCGAGAGTCCTGGGGGGTGGTCGAAAGTTGCGCCAGCCTTACCAACCGGCGGACCCCTGTCAAGACTTCCCCTCCACGAACGGTCCCTGCAAAAAAACGAAACCAGGTCAGAGGGATGCCCCGCTGGGCCCCCGGCCCCTGCTGATACCTTACGGGCGATGCCGCGCGGTCGAGGCGGGCGGGTGGTCGCGTTCGGCGTGGGGGCCGTCCTGGTCCTGGCACTCGGCGTCACGGTCGGCCTGGTGGTGGGCAAGCGCCTCAAGACCGGTTCATGGTCGGTGCCGACCGGCAACGATCTCATACCGGTCGACCGCTCGGACGAGGGCGGACCGCCGCGCGTCATCTACCTCCGACGCGGCCCCATCAGCCTGACCGGCGGCGAGGACGACGCCGCCCGCCGGGTCTCGAGCGTGGTGCAGAGCGGCGGGGCGCACTCGCACGGCGCTCACAGCGAGGAGGCGGAGGAGGCGGTGGCGACCCCGGTCTCGTCACGCGGCCGGGTGGTGAAGCTGCGCGGCTACCGGGGGAGCAACCGGAGCTGGACCGCGATCACCCGCTGCGTGGGCAAGCTGTTCGCCCCCTTCGACGTCCAGGTGACGGACGTCGAGCCGCCGGCGGGAACATCGTACGTGATGGCGGTGGTGGGCGGGCGGCCCCGGGACGTCGGCCACCCGCACCGGGTCGGCGGGCTGGCTCCGTTCAACGGCGAGGTGGTGCCCGGGGCGGTGGTGTTCGCCTTCAGCGACGAGCTGCGCAACAACACGCGCGCCACCTGCGAGGTCATCGGCATGGAGGTGGCGCACGCCTTCGGGCTCGACCACGCCTACGCCTGCCCGGACGTGATGACCTACCTCCAGGGCTGCGGCCCGAAGTCGTTCCGCGACCTCGAGGTGCGCTGCGGCGAGTCGGGGCCGCGGGCCTGCCACGGCGGCGCGGCCACCCAGAACTCGTACCGGCACCTCATGAAGGTGCTCGGGCCGCGCAAGCCGCCGCAGCCGGCCGCCGCCCCGCGCTAGCGCGAGTGCCGGTCGGTCTGGAAGGGCCTCTCGCGATCTGTCCGCGCCGAAGCGCGAGGACATGGGTCTCCGTACCGGTAGAGGGGATCGACGGCTCCGAGGTTCGGCAATTCGTCACGGTTTTCCCGGCGCAAGGATCGCGAGAGAAGGGCCTAGAAGCCGAGCGTCAGGTTGACGGCGGCGCCGTCCGGCGTGGCCGCCGCGCTGACCTCCGGCTCACCCTCGTCGCGCCTGCGGTCGGTCACCAGCTGGTGGACGAGCAGGCCGCCCGAGACCGCGGCGAACACGCCGGCCGCCACCAGCGCGATGTTGGCGTTGCGGGCGTAGCCCTTGCCGCGGTCCTCGATCGCGAGGGCGTCGGCGTAGGTGATGTTGTGGTTGTCCTCCTCGAGGGTGCGCCGGTTCAGCTCCTCGAGATCGCCCTCGGCGCTCCTGGTCTTGAGGCCGTAGAACACCGCGACGCCGCCTGCCGCCGCGCCCAGTCCGGCGTACAGCCACCAGCGGGCGTAGATCGGACGTGACCCGGAGTCGACCGGCGTCTCGCCGCCGACGATGGTGCCGCCGCTGGCCGGGCCGCTGCCGGCGCTCTCCTCGCCGCCGGTCTCCGCCGGCGCGGCGGGCAGGTCGGCGCGCGCCAGGACATTGCCGCTCTTGTCGAGCGCGGCGCAGCCGGCCGGCGAGGTACCGCCGGGGATGGAGAGCGCGATGCGGCCCTGACCCTGGGCGTCCTCGCCGATCGCACCGCCGCTGGCGGTGACCACGCGGCCGCCGGCCACCAGGTCGACCGGGTCGGACTGGACGACCAGGGTGGCGGCGTCGGCGGCGCTTCGGCGGCACTCGACGGCGATCGTGCGCCCGGCGAGGAACTCGCGCGCCCCGCTGAACGGGCCGGTCAGCTTGGGCGAGCTACCGGCCGGCAGCTCGACCGAAGGGTCGAGGGCGAGGAGGCGGCGGAAGGCCGTCTCGGCGGCGTCGGTGCGGCCCATGGCGGCGTGCGACTCGGCCATCGCCCGGTAGATCTCGACCATGTCGGCCGGCTGGTTCTTCCCGCTGGCCTCCGCCTGTTCGAGCAGCGCGATGGCGGCGTCGTAGTTGAGCTGGGCCATCTCGGCCTTGGCCTTGCTCATGAGGTCGTTGTCGGCGCGGGCGACGCGGGCGGCGGCGCCGAACGCGAGGGCGAACAGCAACGGCAGGACCACCTGCGCTCGCATCTAGTTCTCCCCGATCTTGATCCGCTTGCTGACGACCTTGCCCGACTGCACGGTGACGCTGAGCTTCTTGCTGGTGCCGTCCTGGGTGACGGCCTTGACCGAATGCTTGCCTGGCTTGAGCGGGACACGGACCAGCGGAGTGATGCCGATCGACTTGCCGTCCACGAAGACCTCCGAGTAGGGCATCGTGTCCATGCTGAAGTAGCCGGGCCCGGCCGGGACCGACGGCGGGGCGGTGGTCGACTTCGCCGGCGAGGCGCTGGTCGACTTCGCCGGCGAGGCGCTGGTCCCCTTCCCGGTCTTGCTCGGCCTGCGCTCCGGCGGCGGACTCGTGCCCTCGGCCGCCTTGTTCTCCTCGCGGGTGGCGGCGGACTCCTCGCGCCCGGTCGGCTGCTTGCTGTCGCCGGCGCCCGGCTGCTCGGCGCCCGGCTGCTCGGCGCCCGGCTGCCCGGCGCCCGGCTGCCCGGCGCCCGGTTGCTCGGCGCCCGGTCCGGGCTGCCCGGTGGCCGGCGAGGCGACGCCCGCGGCAGCGGCCGGAGCCTGGCTGTAGTTGGCTGCCGGGAACACCGCCTCCGCCTCCGGTTCGAGCTCGCTCTCGTCGTGGTCGGCGGCGTAGATGCCCCCGATGATCCCGATCGCACCGGCGAGCCCGAGGCCGACCAGCCCGACCCACATGCGCCGGCGCCGCGCGTTGATGCGCTGGGCCAGGTCGCTCGCCGCCGAGCCGACCGAGGTCACCGCCGCGGTGTCGGTGGCGATGTCCCCCGGGGTGAACGGCAGGGTGCGCTTGCTGCGCGCCAGCTGCAGGTCGATCTGGGTCTCGACCACCGGCCGCGCGCGCTTCCGGTTGTAATCGGGAACCTCGACGCCGCGCCCGGCCAGGTCCTTCAGGTGGTCGGTCGCCCGGTCGATGCGCCCGCGCTCGTCGTCCAGCTCCTGGGCGCAGTCGCGGCGCAGGAAGTCGGCCAGCTCGCCGGTGGAGGCGACGCCGCCCATCTGCGCCATCGCGCGGGTCAGCGCCTCGCCCATCTCGCGCGCCGATGCGAAGCGCTCCTCGCGCCGCGGGCGCAGCGAGCGCTCGATGACCTCCTCGAGGGCGAGCGGCACGTCGCGCCGCAGGTCGGACACCCGCGGCCGCTCGTTGTTGACGATCGCCTGCAGGGTGTCGAAGTCGTTCTCGCGGTGGAACAGGGGCTCGCCGGTGACCGCCTCGAACAGGACCACACCGACGGAGAACAGGTCGCTGCGGCCGTCGACGTCCAGCCCGCGGATCTGCTCCGGCGCCATGTACGGGTACTTGCCCTTGAGCCCGGTGACCGTCGTCTTGTGGTGATGCGACGCCTTGGCGACCCCGAAGTCGAGCACCTTGACCAGTCCGGCGCTGGTGACGAACACGTTCGACGGGGACATGTCGCGGTGGATGACACCCACCAGGCCGCCGCCCGGCGCCCGGTAGCGATGGGCGAATTGCAGACCCTCGAGCGACTGGCAGGCGATGCCCGTCGCCATGCGCAGATCGAGCCCGCGGTGGACGCGCTTCTTGACCATGCGCGAGAGCGAGACGCCCTCGAGATACTCCATCGCCAGGTAGTAGTCGCCGTCGATCTCGCCGAGCTCGAAGACCTGGCAGATGTTGGGGTGTGCAAGACTTGCAGTGAGCTTCGCCTCGGCCAGGAACATCGAGATGAAGCGGGGATCCTCTGCCAGGTGCGGCAGGATCCGCTTGATCACCACCAGCTTCTCGAAGCCGGCGGCGCCCGACAGCAGGGCGACGAACACCTCGCCCATGCCGCCCTGGGCGAGCTTGGCGAGGAGCGTGTACTTGCCGAATCTGTACGGGCTCACGCTGGCGGGCGAGAGCACCTCGCCACCCATGTACGGGTGCACCGTCAAGACGAACAAATTATACAGCGTCCCCACCGACCGCCCGGCAGACGGTCAGCCACGACACCCACGAATTCGCGGTGGCTTGGCGTAGGCCCGCCTCCCACATCGCCGCACGAAACGCGCGATGGACGGACCTGGGTTGTGAGCACCACTGCAGCGGTTACGGCTGACCGGCGCCGCATCGCGCAAGACATTCGTCGAGCTCGGTCTCGCACGCGTCGGCGGCCTCCTGCGACCCACAGCTCGCCAGGCAGTCGTCGTACTCGTCCCGGCAGTCCTCTTCGTCGCCGCCGTCGTCGTCCCAGCCGCCGTGATCGTCCCAGCCGCCGCCGTCGTCTTCATCGCAGCCGCCGTCGCTGTCGCTGTCGTCGGGGCCGCCGTCGACGCACGAGGCGCAGCTGCCGCCGTCGGGTTCGTCCCCCTCGGCGCCGTCGTCGTCGCCGTCGCCGCCGGGTGCGCCTCCACTGCTGAGTTGATCGGTCGAGCCGCCGCTGCCGACGTTGCAGGCGGCGGCGAGCGCGGCGACGAGAGCGGCGACGAGGAGAGGTCCAGTCGAGAGATGCGTGCGCGCCATGGCTTGTTCGTCCTTTCGCGGTGCAGGCCTTCGTTCACGACCCGAGTTGCAGTCGGGATGCCACCGGTCGCCGGCGCGACTTCCGCTGCGATTCGGACGGTTTGACCTGTCTCGCGGGGCCGCGCCGCCAGGCTGCGACCTCCACCGCGCGCGCGATCCTCCCACCGCCAAGATGCCGAGGCTCAGTGGGCTGCGGTATCGTGGCCAGCCATGGCGGTGGACGACGTCCGCACGGGCACCTGGGTCACCTACGTCGATGGCAACGCGCGCTCGATGCAGATCCGGCGCTGCCGGCTGCAGGTGCTGAACGGGCCCGACAAGGGAGCGCAGGTCGAGGTCGAATCGACCTGGGTCCGGGTCGGCGCGCAGACCGGCTGCGATCTGGTGCTGTCCGATCGCCTGGTCTCCGGCCATCACTTCGAGATCCTCCTCGACGAAGCCGGCTACCGCCTGCGCGACCTCGAGTCGACCAACGGCACCTTCATCTCCGGCCACCGGGTGCGCGACGTCTACCTCAACCCGGGCACCGTCATCTACGTCGGCGAGAGCCGCCTGCGCTTCGACCCGCTCGACGAGAGCGTCTCGGTCGACCTGTCGACCCGCGATCGCTTCGGCGAGATGGTCGGCTCGAGCGTCGTCATGCGGGCGCTGTTCGCCAAGCTGGAGCGCATCGCCCCCACCGACGCCAGCGTGCTCATCACCGGCGAGACCGGAACCGGCAAGGAGCTGGTCGCCGAGGCGATCCATCACCACTCGCTGCGCGCCTCGGGCCCCTTCGTGGTGGTCGACTGCGGCTCCATCCCGGACAACCTCATCGCCAGCGAGCTGTTCGGCCACGAGCGCGGCGCCTTCACCGGGGCGGTCAGCACCTACGCCGGCGCCTTCGAGCGGGCGCACGGCGGCACCATCTTCCTCGACGAGATCGGCGAGCTCCCCCTCGAGCTGCAGCCCAACCTGCTCGGGGTCCTCGAGCGGCGGCAGGTGCGGCGGCTGGGCAGCTCGAAGCCGGTGCCGGTCGACATCCGGGTGGTGGCGGCGACCAACCGCGATCTGGCCAGCGAGATGAACCGCGGCAGCTTCCGCTCCGACCTCTACTACCGGCTCGCGGTGGTGCAGGTGCGGGTGCCTGCGCTGCGCGAGCGGCCGGAGGACATCCCGGTGCTCGCCCAGCACTTCGCCGAGCTGCTCGGCGCGTCCAGCGGGATCTCGCCGCAGCTGTCGCGCGAGACGCTCGACAGCCTGCGCCACCATCCCTTCCCCGGCAACGTCCGCGAGCTGCGCAACGTCATCGAGCGGTCGATGGTGCTGGCCGAGGCGGGCGTGCCGTTCGACCCGATGGCGGTGACCGCCATCCCGCCGGCGGCGCTGCCCCAGGGCGGCGGCGAACCGGCCGAGGCGACCCCCGCCGCGATGGCAGCCGGCGGCGACGCCATCGCCTTCGAGGTCGACGACGCGATTCCCTACCGGATCGCCAAGCAACGCCTGGTCTCCGAGTTCGACGCCCGCTACCTGAAGAAGCTCCTGGTCAGGCACGGCGGCAACGTGTCGCGCGCGGCCCGCGCCGCCGGCCTCGACCGCATGACGGTCCACAAGATGCTGCAGCGGGTGGGGCTGGGCGGCTGGCGCGGGCGCCCACTCGACGACGAGGACTGAAAGTCCGTCTAAGCTGGCGGGGATGAGCTCCCGCCAGCCCGACTCCGATCTCCCCACCGTCGCCGCCGACCCGACCGTGGCGGCGACCGAACCGGTCCGCCTGGCCCAGGGAGGGCTCGAGGACAGGGGGTTCGCCGATCGCTACGAGCGCGGCGAGCTGCTCGGGCGCGGCGGCATGGGCGAGGTGTTCGTCTGCCGCGACGCGCGCATCGGACGGCGGGTGGCGCTGAAGCAGCTGCGCGGCGACGGGGGCGATTCGAGCGGAAAGGGCGACCGCGCCCGCTTCGTGCGCGAGGCCCGCATCCAGGCCCAGCTCGAGCACCCGGCGGTGGTGCCGGTCTACGAGATGGGACGCACGCCCGATGGAGACGAGTTCTTCACCATGAAGCGGGTGCGCGGTCGCACGCTGGCCGACGTGCTGCTGGAGCTGAAGAGCGGGTCGCCCGAGGCGGCGGCGCGCTACTCCTTGCGCAAGCTCCTGACCGCGTTCTCGAGCGTCTGCCTGGCGGTCGAGTACGCCCACGAGCGCGGCGTCCTGCACCGCGACCTCAAGCCGGCCAACCTGATGCTCGGCGACTTCGGCGAGGTCTACCTGCTCGACTGGGGGGTCGCGAAGCTCTTCGGCGAGCCGGACGGCGGCGAGCGCATCGACGACGCCGGCCTCGGGGTCCATACGGTGGCCGGATCGGTCTTCGGGACCCCCGGCTATTCGGCGCCCGAGCAGGTCGCCGGCAAACCGACCGACCCGCAGAGCGATGTCTACGCGCTCGGCGCCATCCTGTTCGAGATCCTGGCGCTCGAGCCGCTCATGCCGCGCACCAGCGTGGCGAAGATGCTGAGCGACACGGTGGCGGGGGTGGAGGCGCGCGTCTCGGTCCGCTGTCCGGACCGCCGCGACGTCGCGCCCGAGCTCGAGGCGCTGTGCGTGCGCGCCACCGCGCTCGACCCGGCCGATCGCCTCGGCAGCGCGCTCGACCTGCACCTGGCGGTCGAGAAGTTCCTCGACGGCGATCGCGACCTCACCCTTCGCCGGCAGCTGGCCGCCCGGCACGCGACGGCGGCCGAGGAGGCGGCCGAGCGGGCGCTGGCCGGGGGCTCGATCGCCGACCGCGAGCACGCCCTGGCCGAGGTGGGGCGCGCCATCGCGCTCGACCCGGACCACGCCGCCGGCACCGGCACGCTGTTGCGCCTCTTGACCGAGCCGCCGCGCGATGTGCCCGGCGAGGTCACCGAGTCCATCGCGCGCGAGCGCGACGAGGAGGTCCGCTCGGCCGGGCGGCTGGGCGCGGTGGTCTACCTCTCCTGCCTGCCGCTGGCCATCCCGCTCATCGCCGCCGGCGTCCTGGGCTGGGGCTCGCTGGCCTTCTCGATGTCGCTCCTGGTCGCCACCGCGGTCTGCATGCTCATCGCCGCTCACCCGGAGCACCCCAGGACCTTCTGGATCGTGCTGGCGGTGGCGCTCGGGTTCGCCACCCTGTCGTCGACCAGCTCGGTCTTCGGCGTCTACACGGTGCTTCCCGGCTTCGTCGCCACCAGCACGGTGGCGAGCTCGCAGAACGGCGGCCGCCTGCCCGGCTGGGTGCCGATCGGCCTCGGCTGCCTGGCGGTGCTGGTGCCGGCGACGCTCGAGGCGGTCGGGCTCATGCCCTCGTCATACCGATTCGAGGGCGGCGTCATCGAGATCGTTCCGCGCATGATCGCCTTCCCCGGCCGGGCCACCGAGATCCTCCTGCTCGGCCTCACCCTGGTCGTGGTGGTCCTGCCGGCCCTCTACTCCCTGCGCCAGCAGCGGGTCCTCTTCGCGGCGCAGCAGCGACTGCACATGCACGCCTGGCAGCTCAAGCGCCTCCTGCCGGCGGCGCCCGGTCGGATCGTCACATGACCGACGCGCAGCTGCCCTCGAGCGAGTCGCAGCGCGCCAGGCAGATCGAATGGGAGGTCTCGCAGTTGGCCACCACGCAGCTGTCGTAGTCGGCGAAGCAGGCGTCCTCGCAGGTCAGGTCGCCGGCGCAGTCGTCGAGGCAGATGGTCAGCGCGTCGTCGCACGGAATCGGCTGGTCGTCGAGGCAGGTGTCGTAGTCGGCGTCGCACACCGCCAGGCAGGCCTCGTCGTCGACCGGGCAGGCAGTGATGCAGTCGTCGTAGTCGAGGTCGCACGGGCCGCTCTCGGCGGCGTCGGGGCAGTAGGCGTAGACCTCCTCGCAACGGGTCATGCACGCCGCCGGCGTGGTGCCGTCGTCGACCGCGAAGCAGAAGAGCTCCAGGGTGAGCCCGCGCGAGGCGCTCTCGAGCGCGGCGGCCCGGGTCCGACCGTAGGCGACCATGTCGCCGTCGAGGTCGCCGATCTGGGGGCAGCCGTCTGCCGCGCTCGAGGAGCCGAAGACGGCGATCTCGAGCCACGCCTCGCCGGCGCCGAGCCCCGACAGATCGACGCTGGCGGAGAGGACCTCCGGCAGGTCGGCCAGCGTCTTGCCGTTGCTGGCGAAGTCGACGCAGGCCTCGTCGAGCGTGTCGGGCTCGAGCTCGTCGCCGCTCTTGACCCAGGCGCCGACCGCGCTGTCGCAGGCGAGCGAGACCTGGTCGGGGAAGTCGGTGCTGCAGGTGGCCGACTCGAGGTTGAGGGTCACCGGCACCAGGACCTCCTCGCCGCCGCACGCGGCCAGGCCTGCGACGAGGAGCAGCGCGCCGCGCTTCACTGGCAGTCTTCCCCGGCGAAGCACCAGCCGCCCAGCGTGTAGGTGTCCTCGCCGCCCGCCAGCACGAAGTAGAGGACGGCGCCGGTCACGATGGCGGCCCCGCCGCCGATCAGCAGGCCCTTGCCCCAGCCGGTCTGATACCAGGAGCGGTCGCCCTCGCCCTTGCCGGGCCCGGAGACCAGCGAGCCGCCGCTGCCGTTGCCGCTGCCGCCGCCGGAACCGCCGTCGCCGTCGCCGAGCGCCTGCCCGGGCGTGAGCACCAGCCAGAAGCCGCGCGAGGGGAGCGGCGCCCAGGCGCCCAGCTCGCCGCGGGCGGTGTCGAACGCGGCCCCCTCGACCGCGTCGCCGCGGCCGCGCACCAGGACCATGACCTCCACTCCGGCGGCGCCGGCCAGCTCGGCGGCGCCGGCCTCGAGCTCGTCGCGCGAGGTGGCGGAGCCCAGCGCGCGGCGCACCTCGACGATCCGCTCGCCCGGCCGGCGCGGCTTGAGCTCGAGGTGGACGGTGCGCCGCTTGCCGGCCCCGACGTCGACCAGCTGGCCGCGCGGGCTGCGCCCGAGCCCGCTGGCCACCACCCAGTGGCGGCCGGGCCCGAGGCCGCGGGCATCGACCGGCGCGCGCCCCATCGAACGGCCGTCGATCCAGACCTGGGCGCCGGAGGGCGAGACGTCGAGCGCGAGCGTGGCGTTGGCCTGGCCGGGGCGGGACTTCTTGTAGAGCGAGACCACCCGCGGGCGGTACTCGCCCGGATCGAGGGCGGTGCGGCTGGGATCCAGGTGGCGCACCAGGCGGAACGAGGCGACCGCCTCGTCGAGGCGGTCGCGGCTCTCGTGCACCTGGCCGGCCAGGAGGTGACCCTGGATGATGATGTCGACCAGCGGCTGGCTCGGCTCGCGATCGAGCAGGAGCTCGTCGATCCGCTCCAGCTCGCCCATGGCGCGGTCGTACTCGAAGCTGGCGTAGGCCTCGCGCGCGGAGGCCAGGTGGTTGCGCGCCCGGCCGAGCGCCGGGGTGGTGGCCGGCCCCTCCGGCAGCGGCTCCTCGAGGGCGGCTCGCAGCGCGCCGCTGTCGACCGCTCGGTAGCCGTGGCGGCCGAGCTGGCCGCGCGCCTCGTCGATCGAGCTCTCGGCTTCCGGCCCGGACAGGTTGGCGAAGCCGACCTGCCGGGGCCCGTTCGCCAGTGCCGCGGCCGGGGCGATGCACACCCCGACAAGGACGGCGACACGGCGCACCGACATCGGCGCTATTGTATACCGGACATGTCCCCGGGGCTGAATTCGCCGGAGCGGCGCTACGAGCTGGTCGAGCGCATCGCGGTCGGCGGGATGGCGGAGGTCTTTCGCGCCAAGGCGTACGGCCCGCACGGCTTCGAGAAGGTCCTGGCGATCAAGCGCATCCTGCCGGCGCTCGCGCTCGATGCCGAGTTCGAGCGGCGCTTCATCACCGAGGCGAAGGTGGCGGTCAGCCTGAGCCACGCCAACATCGTCCAGGTCTTCGATTTCAGCCGGCTCGGTCAGTCGCTCTACATCGTCATGGAGCTGGTCGACGGCTGCGACCTGTCGAAGGCGCTGCAGACCACGCGCGATCAGGGGACGCTGGTGCCGCTCGAGGCGGCGATGCATGTCGCGGTCGAGCTCTTGAAGGGGCTCGAGTACGCCCACAAGCAGGGAATCGTCCACCGCGATCTGTCGCCGTCCAACATCCTCTTGTCGCGCGCGGGCGAGGTGAAGATCGCCGACTTCGGCATCGCGCAGGTGGGCGGCGGCGAGGCCACCCGCACCGTGAAGATCATGGGCAAGTGGCGCTACATGTCGCCCGAGCAGGCGCGCGGCGAGGAGCTCGACACTCGCTCGGACGTCTTCTCGGCCGGCGTGGTGCTCTACGAGCTGTTCACCGGCCAGCGGCTGTTCCCCGGTTCGAGCGCCGAGGAGATCGTCTACAACCTCGAGACGATGGACCTGCCCAACGTCTCCGACGTGCGCGGGGACCTGCCGCCGGAGATCGACCGGGCGATCCTCGCGGCGCTGGAGCGCGAGCGCGAGGACCGGACGATGACCGCCGGCGGTCTGCTCGAGGCCATCCTCGAGGTCTGCTACACGATGTCGATCCCGGCCCTGCCGACCAGCCTGGCCCGGTTCATCGAGCAGGCGACCGACGGGGAGACCGGCCGGGAGCGCTCGGTCTCTCCCGGGCTGCTCGACGAGATCATCGTGTCGGAGATCGGCGGGGCACCGCGGCGGCCGCGCAGCGCGCCCGGGCGGCGCACCGCGATGGCGCTGTCGCCGCCGCCGATGCACCCGGACGACATGCCGCCGGAGGAGCGCAGTAGCGGCTCGCTGCCGCCCGCCTTTCCGACCGGGCGTGGCGAGGCGGACGGCATCACGATGATCCGCAGCCTGGTCGATACCGACGGGATGCGCCACTGGGTCGTCGAGGACGCGGCGCGGACGGTGTCCGGCCGGCCGCAGCGCCCGCCGAGCGCGCGCGGCAACGACATGGTCGTCGTGCGCATGCCGAGCGGGGCGACGCCGGTGCCCTACGAGGGGACGACGCCATTGCCGTACGACGTGCCGACGACCGCGCCGCCCGGCACCATCCCGCCGATCGCCACGCCGAGTCGCGGCCGCTACCTGGCGGTCGGCGTCGGCATCACCGTGGTCGTCGTCCTCATCGCCACGGTGGCGATCAAGCGCGCCCGGCAGACCGAGGCGAGCGAGCCGGTCGAGGTGGTGACGACGGCGGGCGCCGCCGACGCCGGTGCGGCCGAGACGCCGCCGCCGCAGGTGCCGGCGCCGGTGCCGCCCCCGGTCCCGGCGCGCGATCCCGCGCACCCCGACGCCGCGCCGCCGGCAGCCGCCCCCGACGCCGCACCGGCACCCGACGACCCGCCGGCGGGCAGCGACCCGGACCGCCACCCCGGTTCCGACTCCGGCACATCGCGCGCCCGCTACGGCACCATCGACATCTTCTGCGACCCGTGGGCGGACATCTATCTCGGGAAGAAGAAGGTGGGGACCGCTCCGCAGCGCGGCGTCAAGCTGCCGGTCGGCAAGCAGCGCCTCCGCCTGGTCAACCCGGTGCAGAACCGCAGCACCTACGTCACCGTGACGGTCCCCTCGACCCGGCCGGTCCGGGTCACCTTGCCGACCCGGCGGGACGAGTAGCGCGACGAGCTATTCGCCGTCGGGGCCGAGGTAGGTGCGCAGCGTCTGCCCCCAGGCGTCGCCGGCGATCACCTCGAGCAGCGCCACGTTCAGCTGCTCGCGGAGCGGGCTGCCGGACTTGAGCGCGAAGCCGTAGCCGTGGTTGTCGAAGGTGCCCGACAGCACCGTCACCACGCCGCCGTGCCTGGTGCGCGCCAGGTAGCGGAGGATGGGCGACTCGTACACCACCGCATCGACCTCGCCGGCCGCCAGGGCGTCGAGCGCGGCGGCCGCCTCCTTGAAGTCGCGGTGCACGACCCCGCGGCGATCGAGGTAGCGCGCCCCGGCCGACGGCGCGACGGTGGCGACCCGCACACCCGGCAGGTCGTCGGGGCCCGCCACCGGCGACTCGAGCTGGCTCACGGTCAGCGCCGACGAGATGGCCGCCGTGAAGCTGGAGATCATGATGACCCCGCCGAACATCCAGAGGAGCGCGAGCGCGCGGCCGCCCACCGTGACCGGCGACTTGTCGCCGTAGCCGACGGTGGTCATCGTCACCGCCGACCACCAGAAGCCGGCGCCGATGCCGCGCATCGGACTGCCGCCGAACTGGGCCGGGTTCTTGCGCCGCTCGGCCAGCCAGATGAGCAGGCCGATGACGAGGAGGATGGCGATCAGCGCCAGCACGATCTGGAGGAACTGGCTGGAGAAGATGCGCCGCACCGTGGTGAAAAACCCGGTCTGCGCGTGCGGCACCACCGCGATGGACAGCCCGGTCGAGTAGAAGGCGTGGGTGACGTCGTTCAGCTTCTCGCGCTCGGCCGTGATGTTGACCGAGATGATGACGTCGAGCGCGTTCTGCTTCGACGCCTCGAGCAGATCGGGGACCGAGTACTCGCGGATCTCGTAGGTGAGCCCGAGCTTCTCGGCCAGCATGCGCCAGAGGTCGATGCTGATCCCGCTCCACGACCCGTCCGCCCCCTTGATGATGAAGGGCGGCACCGGCGCGGTCCCGACCATGAGCTTCCCGGCCGCTGCCGCCGTCGGCTCGCCCCGCTCCGCCCCGGCCGGCTGGGCCACCGCCGCGCGCGAGACGAGAAGGACGAGGAGGATGGCCGGCAGCCGTCGCATGGCGGCTGACCATACTTCAGGCGCGCCGTGCGGCATACTGCCGAGCCATGCCGCTCGACCCCGAGCTGGTGCGCGACTGTCTGTACGACGAGAGCGCGCTGTTCTTCGACGAGGTGCTGGCGATCGATCGCGAGCGGAGCGCGATCCGCCTGCGCATGCCCACCCGCGATGACCTGCCGCTCACCCGCTCGCAGCGGGTGGATCCGCTGCGCCATCCCCGCCACGTCTCCGGCGGCCTGATGGTCCACCTGAGCGCGATGGTCGGCTTCGCGCACGGCTTCTATTTGCTCGACCTGCGCCACGCCGACGGCTGGGTCGGCTATGGCGCCATCATTCACAAGGTCCGCTATCCGCACCTGGCGCGCATCGGCGAGCCGCTCGAGCTCGAGGGGCGCGCCACCCACGTCAAGCGCGGCAGCGCCCGGGTGGTGGCCCGCTACGCGTTCGTCTTCGAGCAGGCCGGCCTGCCGGTCTACCAGGGAGACCAGACCGCGGTGTGGAACCGCCTCTGACGATCCCGCTCAGCTCAGCTCAGCTCAGC